>VFQS010002738.1_pt1 | contig 14105 bp, 14 predicted proteins | sample 3512361 | NCBI WGS metagenome assembly VFQS01 (sample SAMN10412375, study PRJNA504923) | tailings metagenome | isolation source: Relicate 1 Philex TSF3 active mining | place: Philippines
TGGCGGAGTGCTGGCCGGCAGCCGTGGAAGCACTCCACTACCTGAAAACCTTTGACGCCAACAACGACGGCCTGCCCGACAACGGCGGCGCACCGGATCAAACCTTCGACGACTGGCCCCTCAAGGGCGTGAGCGCCTACTGCGGAGCCCTGTGGATCGCAGCCCTGGAAGCCGCCCTGGCCATCGCCCAGCAGCTGCAGCTGCAGACGGGGCTCGACACCTCCGCCGAACAGCACACGTTCAGCGGCTGGTTGGAGCAATCGCGGGCCAACTTCGACTCGCTGCTCTGGAACGGCGAGTACTACGACATCGACGCCGAAAGCGGCACACCGGTGGTGATGGCCGATCAACTCTGCGGCGATTTCTACGCCCGTCTGCTGGGGCTGCCACCGGTGGTGAGCGAGGCCAACAGCCGCAGCACCCTCAAGGCCGTGAAGGAAGCCTGCTTCGAGCGCTTTGAAGGCGGCCGGCTCGGTGTGGCCAATGGCCTGCGCCGCGACGGCACCCCCCTCGACCCCAACGGCACCCATCCGCTGGAGGTGTGGACCGGCATCAACTTCGGCATCGCCAGCTACTACCGGCTGATGGGCGACACCCCAACCGCCCTCGCGATCACTTCAGCTGTGGTGGATCAGGTGTATGGCGGCGGTCTGCAGTTCCGCACTCCGGAGGCGATCACGGCCGTGAACACCTTCCGCGCCTGCCATTACCTGCGGGCGATGGCGATCTGGGGGGTGTGGGCCACCCACACCGACTGGCAGCAGATTCCCGGTGCAGAGCGAAGCTGAGCCACTCCATTCCATACGCTGAGCGGCAGATCTGCAGGTCCATGGCGTCAGGTTCACTCGTTCGGGGTCTGCTGGCCTGGCTGGCCAGCGCCCTGCTGCTGCTCACACCCCTGCAACCCGCCTGGGCCCAGGTGCACGCCCATCCGGATGAAAACGGCCAGGAGGTGGTGCGCAGCCTTGAGAGCCTGCGTGATCTCGATTACCAGAGCTGGCAGGCCGTGGCCTACCGCACGGGTCCGCCGGGAGGTCCGGTGACTCTGCGGATCGTGGGCTATCCGGGCAAGGTGCGCCTCGATCACCCCACCTCCCTGATCGTGCACTCCGGGCGAGGCACCTGGGAGCTCGAGGACATCACCACCGCCAACCCCAAACTGGCGGCCGATGGCCGGGATGCCGCCGCTGAGTTCAATCTCAGCCCCCTGCTGGCCGATCTCCACCAGAACCGGCCACTGCGCCTCGAGCTGCCTGGCGTGTTCGTGGAACTGCCGGTGCCGCCGTTTGTGGTGGGCGAATGGCGCAGCCTGCCCAGCTGGCGGGAGGCATGAGCGCCGCCTGGCGGCCCTGGATGCAGCGGGCGCTGCAGCTGGCCGCGCTCGGCAGCGGCCGCACCAGCCCCAATCCGCTGGTGGGCTGTGTGGTGCTCGACGCGGCTGGCCAGCTGGTGGGTGAGGGTTTTCATCAACGGGCCGGCACCCCCCACGCCGAAGTGCATGCCCTGCGCCAGGCCGGTGAGCGGGCTCGGGGCGGCACGGCGGTGGTCACGCTCGAGCCCTGTTGTCATCACGGCCGCACACCTCCCTGCAGTGAGGCGTTGCAGGCCGCAGGTGTGGCGCGGGTGGTGGTGGCGATGCGCGATCCCGACCCGCGGGTCGCCGGTGGTGGCATCGCCCAGCTGCAGGCCGCCGGAATCGAAGTGATCGAGGCGGTGTGCGAAACCGAAGCCCGCCAGCTCAACCGGGCCTTCATCCATCGGGTGGAGCAGGGTCGTCCGCTCGGACTGCTCAAGTGGGCGATGAGCCTGGATGGCCGCACCGCCCTGCCCAATGGCTCCAGCCAGTGGATCTCCGGATCAACAGCGCGGGCCTGGGTGCACCGGCTGCGGAGCCGCTGCGATGCGGTGATCGTGGGGGGCGGCACGGTGCGCGCCGACAACCCGCTGCTCACCAGCCGCGGCCAGCGAAAGCCCGAACCACTGCGGGTGGTGATCAGCCGCGGCCTGGACCTACCCGCGCAGGCCCAGCTTTGGACCACTACCAACGCGCCGACCCTGGTGGCGCATGGCCCGGAGGCGCCGATGGAACGCCGCCTCCGGCTGGATGACGCCGGCGTGGAACGACTGGAGCTGGAACGCTGTGAACCGCTGGCGTTAATGGAGCAGCTGGCGCAGCGCGGCTGCAATCAGGTGTTGTGGGAGTGCGGCGCAGAGCTGGCGGCAGCAGCCCTGCGCCAGGACTGCGTGCAGCAGCTGGCGGCGATCGTGGCCCCGAAGCTGCTGGGAGGCCTGGCCGCCCGGACCCCCTTGGGCGATCTGGCACTGGTGGACGTCAACCAGGCGGAGCCATGGCAGCCGCTGCAGCTGCGGCAACTCGGGGCCGACTGGCTGTGGGAGCTGGAGCGCTAACGCTCCAGATCGTCCTCCACACCTCGCGCCGTGTAGCGACTGATCAGCAGACCCATCACCATCGCCAGATACACCGTGCCGGCGATCGCCACAATCACGCACAGCATCTGGGCCTGGGCTGAGACGGGGTGAATGTCGCCATAGCCCGTGGTGGTGAGGGTGACGAAGGCGAAGTAGTTCAGCTCCACAAAGTCCAGCGCCCACACCGGATTGGCCGGGTTGAGCCCCGTTCCCGGGGAACGCAGGACGGGCCCAGGGTTGACGCGGGAGGTGATGAAGCTGCCAGGCACCACCGTTTCCAGGGCGCTAAACAGCAGCCCAGCCGCCAGGCCCAGCAATAGGTATCCAGCCAGAGCACCGAGCAACACCTCACGGTTGATCTGGCGTTCCTGCGCCAGATTGCGAATCAGGCGTTCACAGCTCCAGATCACCAGCACGCTCCAGAGCACCAACAGCGGAACACCGGTGCTCGTCTGCGAGAGAGGCGTGACATACCAAACCAACGACGCCACCCAGGTGACGAAGCCAAGCAACCGAAACCCATGCCTGCGGAGCGTCGACCATCGCCCCTCCTCAATCGGCATCCCCAGGGCTCTCATCAACACCAGCGGCAGAGCCAGATAGCCCACCACCGCCAGTTGCCGCAGCCCGCGGGGGAGGATCAGGCAGATCAACACCCCTAAACAGGTGATCAGCAGCCCCACATAACCGTTGTGACGGCGACGCATCTGCGCGGATTGCACGATCACCGCTCACCCGGATGCCATCAGTGTGGAGTCTCTGGGAACAACGGCAACTGCTGTGCGCCGAGCTGTGATCGCTTGGTACGGAGCGCCGGTGGTTCCGCGGTCCACCCCGCCGGATCCCAGCCCTGCAGCAGCGGCTCGAGAGCCCGCAGGCCAGGGCCATCCTTCGTTTCCAGCCAGGCCTGCTCCAGCCCATCGGGAACGATCACGGGCATGCGGTGATGCAGCGGTGCCACCAGACCATTGGGTGCAGTGGTGAGCACACAACAACTCTCCACCTCGCTGCCATCGGGACCGATCCAGCGGTCCCAGATCCCCGCCAGCCAGAACAGGCCGTGATCGCGGCGATGGATGCGATGGCCCTTCTCCAGGAAGGCATCGGCCGGCAGCAGACAGCGGCGATGCCGCCAGGCACCGCGGAAGCTGGCCTTCTCCGCCACAGTTTCAGCGCGGGCGTTGAACGGCCGCGGGCCCGCCAACGGGTCCTTGCTCCATTCCGGCAACAGCCCCCACAGCATCAAGGCCGGCTGGAGCAGACCATGCTCCTGACGCAGTGCCAGCACCGGCTCACCCGGAGCAATCAGTGGGCGCGGGGCGTAGTGCTGCTCCAGACCGAGCGGCAATGCACCCTGCAGATGCGGCAGCAACTGATCCAGGCGGGCGGTGAGGGAATAGCGACCACACACGGCGAGAGCGGCTCCCGTTCGGTTCTCACCCACCACCGAGCCCGTGGGCGACCCCTAGTTTGGAGGCCATTCCGGCTGCCTGCGCATGCCTATCCGAAAGGACGACACGCCTCCGAATCGTCGGTTCGGCATCGTGAACCTGGTGCTGATCGGCTTCGGGGTTCTGCTGCTGGTGAGCAGCTTCCTGCCGAATCAGGGCATGCAGCAGGTGCCCCGCGTTCCCTACTCGCTGTTTGTGAGTCAGGTGGATGACGGCAACGTGCGCCGCGCCTACATCACCCAGGAACAAATCCGCTACGAGCTGAAAGAGGCGCCGGCGGAAGGCGCCCCGAGCGTGCTGGCCACCACGCCGATCTTCGACATGGATCTGCCGAAGCGGCTCGAGGAGCACGGCGTGGAATTCGCCGCGGCACCACCTCAGAAGCCCAGCTTCATCACCACGGCCCTGAGCTGGATCGTGCCGCCGCTGATCTTCATCCTGGTGCTGCAGTTCTTCGCGCGTCGCTCCATGGGCGGCGCCCAGGGTGCCCTGAGCTTCACCAAGAGCAAGGCCAAGGTGTACGTGCCCGATGAGGAATCGCGCGTCACCTTCGCCGATGTGGCCGGCGTGGATGAGGCCAAGCAGGAACTCACTGAGATCGTCGACTTCCTCAAAACGCCTGAGCGCTACACCGCGATCGGTGCACGCATTCCCAAAGGCGTGCTGCTGGTGGGCCCTCCCGGCACCGGCAAAACCCTGCTCTCCAAAGCCGTGGCCGGTGAAGCGGGCGTGCCCTTCTTCATCATCAGCGGCTCGGAATTCGTCGAGCTGTTCGTGGGCGCCGGCGCAGCCCGCGTGCGCGATCTGTTTGAAGAAGCCAAGAAGAAAGCTCCCTGCATCATTTTCATCGACGAACTCGATGCCATCGGCAAGAGCCGTGCCGGCTCGATGGGCGTTGTGGGCGGCAACGACGAGCGCGAGCAGACCCTCAACCAGCTGCTCACCGAGATGGACGGCTTTGCCGCCAAGGACAAGCCGGTGATCGTGCTGGCCGCCACCAACCAGCCCGAAACCCTCGATGCCGCTCTGCTGCGCCCCGGTCGTTTCGACCGTCAGGTGCTGGTGGATCGCCCGGACCTCTCCGGCCGTAAGACGATCCTCGACATCTATGCCCGCAAGGTGAAGCTGGCCCCGGGCGTTGATCTCGACAAGATCGCCCAGGCCACCAGCGGCTTCGCCGGTGCCGACCTGGCCAACCTGGTGAATGAGGCCGCCCTCCTGGCTGCCAGGAGCAAGCGCACCTCCGTGGAACAGGGCGATCTCAACGAAGCAATCGAGCGCGTGGTGGCCGGCCTCGAGAAGAAGAGCCGGGTGCTGCAACCCGATGAGAAGAAGGTGGTGGCTTATCACGAAGTGGGCCACGCCATCGTTGGCCACCTGATGCCCGGCGGCAGCAAGGTGGCCAAGATCTCGATCGTGCCCCGCGGCATGGCAGCCCTGGGCTACACCCTGCAGCTGCCCACCGAAGAGCGCTTCCTCAATTCCAAGGAAGACCTCGAAGGTCAGATCGCCACCTTGCTCGGCGGCCGCAGCGCCGAAGAGATCGTGTTCGGAGCGGTGACCACCGGCGCCGCCAACGACCTGCAGCGCGCCACCGACATCGCCGAGCAGATGGTGGGCACCTACGGCATGAGCGATGTGCTCGGCCCCCTCGCCTACGACAAGCAGGGCGGCAGCCGCTTCCTCGGCGGCGGCAACAACCCGCGACGGGTGGTGAGCGATGCCACCGCTCAGGCGATCGATAAGGAGGTGCGCACCCTCGTGGATCGCGCCCACGACCGGGCCCTCTCGATCCTCAACCACAACCGGGATCTGCTGGAGAGCATCTCCCAGCAGATCCTCGAGAAAGAGGTGATCGAGGGCGACGATCTCAAGAACCTGCTGGCCAGCAGCGTGATGCCCGAGGAGGCCGTGGCGATCGCCTGATCGTCTTTCCTGATACCAAGAGCGCAGCAGCGTCCAGAGCCGGATCTCCACGGATATCCCGTTCTGGGCGCTTTTTCATGCCCCACAACCGAGCCAGGCCCTTGACGAAGGGGCCCCTGATCCCGGATAAGGGTTCTTTGAAGAAAGGCCGATGGCTGCCAGCAGCGGCTACCCAGCCTTGGCGGAGCTGAAAGGGCGCGACTTTCTTTCCTCCACCGACACCACATCCGAGCAAACCGCCGCGCTGCTGCAGCTCGCGGCGGATCTCAAAGCAGGCCGCACCCGTATCGATCTGGGTGGCCGCACCCTCGGCCTGATCTTCAGCAAGGCCTCCACCCGCACCCGGGTGAGTTTCACGGTGGCGATGGCCCGGCTGGGCGGCCAGACCATCGACCTCAATCCCCAGGTGAGCCAGGTGGGCCGCGGTGAGCCGGTGGCTGACACCGCGCGCGTGCTCAGCCGTTACGTGGATGCCCTGGCGATCCGCACCTTCGCCCAGGAGGAACTGGCGGAGTATGCCCATTGGGCTTCGATCCCGGTGATCAACGCCCTCACCGATCTCGAGCACCCCTGTCAGGCACTGGCCGACTACCTCACCCTGCAGGAAGCCTTCAGCGAACTGGATGGGCTCACCCTGGCCTATGTGGGTGATGGCAACAACGTGGCCCACTCCTTGATGCTCTGCGGCGCCCTGCTGGGCGTGAATGTGCGGGTGGGCTGTCCGCAGGGATATGAACCGGACGCCACGGTGCTTGAGCAATCCCGCCAGCTGGCGGGCACCCGCTGCAGCATCGAGGTGGTGCATGAGCCTGTCGCCGCCGTGCGCGGTGCCCACGCCCTCTACACCGATGTGTGGGCCTCCATGGGCCAGGAGGATGAGAAGGCCGCCCGCGAAGCCGCCTTCAGCGGCTGGTGCCTGAACGAAGAGCTGGTGGCCGAAGCCGATCCACGGGCGATCGTGTTGCACTGCCTGCCCGCCTATCGCGGCCTGGAGATCAGCGCCGGCGCCATGGAGGGCAGCAGCAGCCGCATCTTTGATCAGGCCGAAAACCGCCTGCATGCCCAGCAGGCCCTTCTGGCTGCCCTGCTCGGAGGCACCTGAGCGCGTGCCATAAGGCACCGAAGGCGCCAGCCACTGTCCTTAGCGTGAGAGGCATGGCGCACTCGCATCCAGCCCGAAGCCGCAGACGGCTGGCTGTTGTTGCCGCTCTGCTCAGCAGCTGGCTGCTGCCCTGGGGCCAACCGTCGCAGGCGCAGCAACAGGAACTGCGGGGCGTTTGGCTCACCGCCAACGACATGCCCGTGCTGCGTGATCGCGAACGCATGCAGGCCACGCTGAACCAACTGGCCGATCTGCAGTTCAACCGGCTCTACGTGGTGGTGTGGAACGGCGGCATGGCCTACTACCCGAGCCAGCTGAGCGAGAGCCGCGGCTTTCAGAGCTTCACCTACCGGGGCTTGCAGGGGCAAGACGTGATCGGTGAACTGATCAATGCTGGGCGCAGCCGCGGGCTCGTGGTGCTGCCGTGGTTTGAATTCGGCCTGATGGCTCCGCCGGATTCCGAGCTGGCCAAACAGCACCGCAGCTGGCTCACCCAGAAACGCGATGGCGGCCTCACCTCGATCAGCGCCGCTGGCGAGGTGGTGTGGCTCAATCCCTTCCGACCTGAAGTGCAGCAATTGATCACCGATCTCGTGCTGGAGGTGGTGAACCAATACGGAGCGGAGGGGATCCAGTTCGATGACCACATGAGCCTGCCACGGGAGTTCGGCTACGACCCATTCACCGTGGAGCTGTACCGCCAGGACACAGGCAAAACACCTCCCGCCAACCCCGATGATCCGGCCTGGGTGAAGTGGCGGGCTGATCGGCTCACAGCTTTCATGCAACGCCTGAGCCAGGCCATTCGCGCAGCGAGGCCGGGAGCCATCGTTTCCATCTCCCCGAACTACTGCGACTTCGCCTACAAACTGCAGCTCCAGGATTGGCGCCGCTGGGTGCAGACAGGTGTTGCCGATGAGCTGCTCATTCAGATCTACAGACCTGATCTCGCCAGCTATCTGCCCCAGCTGAGCAAGCCGGAAGTTCTCGAGGCCCGCGATCGAATCCCCACAGCCATTGCCGTTCTGAGCGGACAGCGCAATCGCTCCACGCCACTCCCTCTGATCCGCGAGAAGGTGAACGCCAACCGCGCCCAGGGGCTTGGCACTGGCTTCTTCTACCTGGAAAGCCTCTGGAGCCTTGGGCCTGAACCGCCCAGCGATCGGATCGCAGGCCTGAAGCAACTGCTGACACCCCTACCGCTGCCACCACCGCCACCTCCAGTGCCGGCACTCCCCTGAACAGCGCGGCTTGCCAGACAGCAGAGCGAGAGGTACAAATGTATTGAAAACCAAGCGTCTCTCCGGTGCCTGCAGGATCTCCTGAGCCACTCACCCCCGCCCAGCAGGAGCTTTACGACTGGTTGGCGGGCTTCATCGGGCAGCACCGCCACAGCCCCTCCATCCGGCAAATGATGGAAGCAATGGGGCTGCGCTCCCCGGCCCCGGTGCAAAGCCGCCTGCGCCATCTGCAGCAGAAGGGCTGGATCACCTGGCAGGAAGGCCAGGCCCGCACCCTGCAACTCCTGGGCGAACTCACCACCGGCATCCCCGTGCTTGGCGCCGTGGCCGCCGGCGGCCTGGTGGAAACCTTTGACGACGTGAGCGCACGGATCGACCTGGCACCCATCCTGGAAACCCGCGGCCTGTTTGCCCTGACCGTGAACGGCGACTCGATGGTGAATGCCCACATCGCCGACGGGGACGTGGTGCTGATGGAACCGGTGGCGGAGCCCAGCCGGCTGCGCGAGGGAACAATCGTGAGCGCTCTGGTCGCCGGCAGCGGCACCACCCTGAAACACTTCCACCGCGATGGCAGCCGGGTACGACTGGAAGCCGCCAACCCGGCCTACGACTCCATCGTGCTCGACGCCGAACAGGTGACGGTGCAGGGAAAACTGGTCGCAGTGTGGCGCCAGGTCTGAGAAGTGATCAGCCCAGCACCGCTGCGGTGTAAGCTCTTTGCATCGAAACGGCGGGCCGCAAGGCCAGTTCGGGAGTCCAGCCCCGATCAGCCTTTTGATCCAAACGGGGCCATAGCTCAGCTGGTAGAGCACCTGCATGGCATGCAGGGGGTCAGGAGTTCGAGTCTCCTTGGCTCCATTTCAAAGCCCAGGCTTAGGCCTGGGCTTTTGTTTTGTGATCGATCCACGCGTGCTGGGTCGGCATGGTGCTTTCTGCCTGCGTAACCGCGGCGGCAGGGATGCCGGCACGCAGGAGGCCAGCAACTGCGGGACACAGAACAATGCCGACGCCCCTAGGCGCCTCCGCAAACACGCAATCGGTACACCATGAACACTTTTATACCAGTAGCCGTTGCTACGCTTTTTGCACGTTCATCCCCTCGCGGGACGCACGCCTTGGCAGCAGGGAACGGGGCTGCCAGCTTGAGGCCACCGCCATGAACACCCTCGCCCTCATCCGCGCGCAGATCCTGAAGGCCCAGCGCCTGCACCAGGCTCAGCTCGCCACCGTGAGCAACCCCCGCGCCCAGATCTTCTGATCCGGGGAGGCAGGTTCATCTATCCGGCGCCCTTGAGGGCGCCTTTTTTATGCGCTCGGGTGAGCCTCGGCGTTCCGTTCCAGATGCAGCAGCGGTCCTCGCAACAGCAGCACCACCAGGATCAGCGCCAGCCCCATCGACACCTGCACTGGCACGTACCCCGACCCGGGAACGCCCGTCAGCCTTGCAATCCAGTGCATCAGACCACTCGCTGCAGCAGCACTGAACGACTGCAACCCCTTGCTGAGACTGGCAATCGCCGATACGCGCCCCTGCAGAGCAACCGGCGTAAGCCCCTCCACCAGAGCCGTATCGAGATTCACGGCCAGCACCCCGCAGACGCCAGCAAAGAAGGCCGCCAAAGAAGCCCAATGGATCACGGCACTGGAAGCCAGCAGCACGATCGACAGCCCCAGCCCGGCTGCCGACGCCAACAGCGACCCGCCCGGCCGACGCCCGCTACCGGATGCCATACCCAGCAACGCCCCCACGAACCCTCCCAGTGCAACAGCTGACAGCAAAGCCGCGTAATAACCATGGCTCTGGCCACCACCCATCGCACGGTGACCATGCACAAAGATCGGAAGCAGAGTCTGAAAGGGCATTCCCAGCAGCATCACCAGCGCCAGCAGCTGCAACAGTGCCCGCAAGCTCCACTGACTGCGCACAAAGCTCAGCCCCTCAGCCACGCTACGCAGAAACGATTCACCCTTGGAGCGGGCGACGTGGGTTGCCGAGCGCACCGCAGGCAGGAACGGAATCAGGACCAACAGGGGCAAAAAACTGATCACATTGAAAAAGAACGCCACCTCCTCGTGACTGCGATCGCTGGTCCCGATGCTCAACAGCACACCGCCAAGAGCGGGGCCGAAAATATTGGTGATGTTCGACGAAGCGCCATAGAGCTGCTGTGCCTCCAGCCATTGGTTCTGGGGCACCATCTCGCTGATCAGAGCAGTGCGGGCGGAGGAATCAAATGCCGAAATCGCCCCATTGCAGGCATTGACGGCCACAAGCAACCAGAGAGGCACAGTGCCGTCCATCGATGCCAGCCATAGCGTGAGGGCCACCACCAGAAAACCGGTTTCGGTGAGCTGAAACAGGCGCCGGCGATTGATGCGATCGGCGGTGGCTCCCCCCACCACTTGCAGCAGAAACTGCGGGATGCCATAGCCAAGAGCCAGCGCGGCGATACCACTGGCCCATAGCTCTTCACCGTGAGCCACGACATCGCCATCACGAAAGCGCTGGTGCCGAGATTTGACACCAAATTGGCGACCCAGAAGCGACGAAAATCGCGCAGTTGCCAGAGCGAACGGGCGCTGCTCAGCAGGCGTCCCAGAACGGATTCCTGCGAATCTTCAGCATTGAAGGGCATCAGGGCCGGCGACAGCTTTGCCGTAGCAGATGCTGCACCAGGGCCGGATCGGCCTGCAAGGCATAGGCCTCTATTTCCCGCTGCCTGCTGTCCTGGGGCAGAGGAGCCGTGGTGGCCACCACGTGCTGGAGATTGCCCTGGTTGCGCAGATGCTGCAGGAAGAAGCCATTCAGCTGCCGCTCCGTGAGATCTCCGGCACGCCTCAGCCCCTCGCTGAGAGACAGCGAGGTAGGGGTCGCGAGGTCATCAAGGCAGTCCTGCACCACGTGCACCAGCTCGTGATGGAGCACCTTGCTGCGTTCTTTGGGCCTGGCCTGCAGGGCATCCCCAAGGCAGAGGAGGTTGGCGCCCATGTTGTAAGTGGCGAGCTGCCCGGGAGCACCGCAGATACCACCCTGCTGAACGGTCACCCCCAGGGCTCGCAGGCTTTCCAACAGCTCGGCTTCCGCCTGCAGCGACAAGCCCTCAGCCCTGAGCGACAGCGGCTGCAGCACAGCCACACCCAGGCCCAGCAGAGCAGCCACACCCCAGCGCGAGGAGCGCACAGGCAATCTCAAGAAAGTCTCAAGATTGTCGCACTCGAGATCGAAGCCGGGCTGTTCCCGCTGCCGCCGCCAGCGCCAGCAATGGCAACTCACCGGTTCGGCTATAGCCCGTGAGCCCTGCGCGCACCTCCAACTGAACGGGAAGAGTTCCGGCAACGCCGTTGATCAGTCGTTGCTGCACCGCCCCGGAGGGATCCACCAGCAGGCTGGGACCGGTGTTAGCCGCACTCACCAGCCAGCGCCCCGTTTCAATCGCCCGCAATTGAGCCAGGGCGGCGAACTGGCCCTGCAGCTGAGCGGGATAGGGATCGAGATTGGCGCTGGCCAACAGCCAGCCGGCCCCATCGCGAGCAGCCGCAGCCAGAGCTGACCCATCGGCGATCTCGTAGCAAATGGCCACACCAATGGCTCCTGAAGGACGCGCCAGCAAGCGCGACGGTTCGCCGAAGGTCACCCCCCCAACCGCCGACAACCCCGCCCAGCTCAACCAACGGCTGCCTGGAATCCATTCCCCCAGCGGCACAAGCCGGTGTTTGTCGATCGCCTGAGCGGGCTCCTGCTCCCCGGGCTCAAAGCGGAGCACCGCGCTACGCAGGGCACCATCCACGTCCCGGAAACCACCGCTCAGCACCTCCACCTGCGCTGCCTGCGGCAGGGACTGCCCAACAGACAAGGCGCCCTCAGGCAACACGAGGGCATCAGCCCCTTGCCGTTCCGCCTGCAGCTGCGCTCCAGCCAGCCGGCGCAACAGAGCCTGTTGCTGGCTCCAGCTGAATTTCTCGCGGGTGGGAATCGCGGGTTGCAACACCAGCAGCTTCAGGCTGCCTGCGCTGGCTGGCGCCACTCCGGACGACTGCAGCAGCCGCCAGCCCCAGGCGTGCAGCAGCACCACCACCAGCAACCAGGCAGCCGCCGAACGCCACACACCACGGCGTTGTGCCACCCAGGCCGCCAGCCAACGCCAGAGCCACCAGGCCAGCAACAGCTGTAAAGCAGCCAAACCACCAGCCCCGATCCATTGGGCCCAGCCAGCCAGGGCGCGATCACCAGGAAGCGCAGCGCTGCCCAGACCGATCCAGAACAGGGGCCCTTGCGCCAGCACCACCTCCGCCAGGCCCCAGAGCGCTGCCGCCAGACAGGCCGAGCTGCATCGCTCAGGGCCCAGTTGCTGCAACAGCAAACGCCAGCCACCCACCAGGGCTGCAGCCACCACACCCAGGCTGAGCCAGAGCACCAGGCAGAGCGGCAGGCTCAGCGGCAGCGGCACCCCCACCCAGTCGAGCGGATGCAGCCAGAGCAGCCAGCGATGGCTCACCAGCACCGCGGCACCACCCCATAGCGCAGCAGGTCCCGGCCCCAGGGACCAAAGAGGAATCAAAGCCAGCCACAGCAGGGGCGGACAGCCCCAGGGCGGCAGCGCCAGACCGGCCAGCAGTCCGGCCGCGGCGGCGCCGATCCATCTCCACAACGGCCGGTTCCCTGCCATGGCCACAGACCCTAGGAAGCGCCATGGTTTGGGGCATAGACGTAACGCTGGGGCCATGGACACGAATAACCCGCTGCAACAGTTGCTGGTGCGCGGCCTCGGCACCACGTCGCTGGTGGCCGAACGACTGCGCAGCGTCACGCAGGCATGGGTGAGCAGCGGCCGCCTGGACCCTTCCCAGGCCACGGCGCTGGTGGATGACGTGCTGGCCAGCCTGCGGGGTGAAAACCCCGAACTGGAGAAACAGACCGAACGCCAGGTGGAGCGCAACCTCGAGCACCTGCTGCAGGACCTCGGGCTGGCACGCCAACGGGAAGTGGACGAACTGCGGGGCCGTATCGACCGCCTGGAGCAACAGCTGCGTCAGCAGCGACTGCAGAAGCCCGCGGACGCCGGTAACTACGGCGATCTACCGGATTGAAGCTCGGGCAGAATCGGCGCACCGGAGCCTTCGAACCAGCCCATGCGCGACATCCTGATCAGCTCGGCGGTGTGCATTGCCTGCCTGCTGCTGGCCCTGGTGAGCCAGCTGGTGTCGCCATCCACGGTGCAGGCCCAGCCTGTGCAACCCGCCGTGGTGGCCGCTGCCGCAGCACCGGCTGCCGTGAGTGGTCAGTTTGAGCTGGATCCGGAAGACCCCAACCCCACCCTCTTCACCATGGCCAGCGACGCCGGCAACACCGATCAGATCGCCGATTCCGGCGCCGCCAGCCTCGGCGGTGAACTGGTGGTCGCCAAAGAGCGCACCACTGCCAGCGGCCTGCGCATCACCGATCTGGTGGTGGGTGATGGCCCTGAAGCCACCTCAGGCCAGACCGTGGTGGTGAACTACCGCGGCACCCTGGAGAACGGCAAAGAGTTCGACAGCAGCTACGGCCGCGGCCCCTTCTCCTTCCCCCTCGGTGCCGGCCGCGTGATCAAAGGCTGGGATGAAGGTGTGGCCGGCATGCAGGTGGGCGGCAAGCGCAAGCTGGTGATCCCGCCGGATCTGGCCTATGGCGAGCGCGGTGCCGGCGGGGTGATCCCCCCGAACGCCACGCTGATCTTTGAAGTGGAACTGCTTCAGATCAAGGGCTGATTCAGGTGTCCACCGGAGCGCCAGCGTTCACGACTGGCGCCGGTACACCCTCCTGGGGATTCGGTTCTCGCGACTTACGAAACCTGAAGCGATCGTTAGGATGCCGGGCCGACCGGCGCTAGGCCGGCCACATCCAGCACGACCCCACGTCTCATGGCTCACACGCTGCCTGCGCTGCCCTACGGCCTCGATGCGCTCGAGCCCCAC
>VFQS010002739.1_pt1 | contig 14099 bp, 10 predicted proteins | sample 3512361 | NCBI WGS metagenome assembly VFQS01 (sample SAMN10412375, study PRJNA504923) | tailings metagenome | isolation source: Relicate 1 Philex TSF3 active mining | place: Philippines
GACGCCCTTCACGTTCTTCAGCGAAGCGATCCGCGCCAGGGTCGCGGGCAAGATGTCCACCACGGTGCGGCCGGGCACATTGTAGACGATGATCGGGATATCGACCGCGTCGCTGATCGCCTTGAAATGGAGGTAGAGGCCTTCCTGCGTCGGCTTGTTGTAATAGCCGGTGGAATGCAGAACAGCGTCCGCGCCCGCCTGCTTGGCGAAGCGGGTCAATTCGATCGCTTCCTCGGTCGAGTTCGAGCCGGCGCCGGCGATGATGGGAACCCGCTTGCGCGCCGTCTTGATGCAGAGCTCGACGACCTGCATGTGCTCTTCGTGGGACAGCGTCGGCGTTTCACCCGTCGTGCCGACGGGGACGAGGCCGTGCGATCCCTCCGAGATCTGCCAATCGACCAGGCGCTCGTAGCCTTTCTCGTCAACCTTGCCGTTCTTGAAGGGCGTGATGAGTGCCGTAAACGAGCCCTTGAACATGGCGTTGTCTCCGCTAGGGTCGGCACGCGCCAGACGTCGCGCGCCTTGAAAGCCGTCGATACGATTGGTACGCTTTACGAAATTCCTGGTGCCGACGGACGCGCACCGAAATTTGGCTGCGAAGTGTAAGCGCTTGGTCGCAGCCTCGCAAGGCGGTTTGCGTAGGAAACTGATGGCACACGGCGCGCGTTGTTCCTTCGGGCCGACCCATTGGCGTCGCGCCCTTTCGTTCGGCGGCAAGCGTGGAGATTTCGATTCGATGCGATGGGTGAGGCGGGTCGGGATGGCCACGGTCGCCTCGTTGGCGATTACCATGGGAGGTCCGGCGTTCGCTGGCGAGACGACGAAGCGCGAACCGGCGGCCACGGTGGGGTCTGCGGGGGCAATGCCGCCCTTGCCGACGGCCAACCCGAACCGCGTCGATGCCGGCAAGAGCCAGAGGATGAGCGAGCCGGCGCCTGCCGGTTCCCAGTCCGTCGCACCCAAATCCGCCGCGCCAAAGTCTTCCAGCGCCGTTTCTGCGCAGGGGACGAAGGACCATACGGGCACAGCGAAACCCGAGGACCGAAAGGCAGATGCGCGGGATAATGCGTCTCCCGTTCAAGCCAAAGACGACAAGGCCGCCGCCACACCGAAGGAGGGGGCAGGCACCGCCGCCGCGTCACCTGCGCCGCTCGCGAAGGTTGAACCGCCTAAACCGAAGACGCCCGAGGACACATATCTGGCGAAGCTCGACGGCCTCATCGCGCCGGTTCGCGATCTCGCGATCAGCGACGAGGACGCCAAGCATCTCAAGGAAATCGCCAAGCCGGGGGCCGTCGCGGCCGCCATCGCGGCGAAAGGGGAGATCAAGGATTCTTCCGCGCGCAAGCTCGCGGAATGGCTGCTGCTACGTGGTGGGGTCGGCGAGATCTCGGCCTATCAGGCGTTTCTGGCCGATAGCGAGGGCTGGCCGCAGCGCTGGCTGCTTGTCCGCCGTGTCGAGGAGAAGCTCCTGTCCGGCGGTGGCAGCACCGCCGAAATCAAGGCCCACTTCGGGAAATTCAAGCCGGAGACGGGGGCAGGATGGGCAGCGCTGGCCTCCGCGCATCTGATCGACGGAGAGGAGGACAAGGCGAAAGCGGCCGCTGTCAAGGCGTGGCGCGAGTACGATCTGCCGCCGAGCCTCGAAACCGGCTTCCTGGAGCGCTTCGAGAAGCTCCTGAGCCCTGCCGATCATCGCCGCCGCCTCGATCGCATCCTGGTCGACGAGGTACGGTTTCAGAGCCAGCGCAACGAACGGGCGACGCGGGCACGGCGGCTCTTGCCGCGACTCTCGGACGAAGAGAAAAAGAAGGCTGAGGCGCGGATCGCGGTGCTGTTGCGGTCGCGAACCGCGACGAAGCTGCTCGCGGCGCTTCCAGCCCAGAAGGAGGGTGAGCCGGTCGACTGGGGTCTCGCTTATCAGCGCGTGCAGCACATGCGGCGCACGGGCAACATGGAGGGGGCCTGGAAGCTCTTGCTTTCCGCGCCGGCCGACGAGGAAAGTCTGATCAGTCCCGACGATTGGTGGGTGGAGCGGCGGGCCACGGCGCAGGCCGCGCTCAAGGCCGGCAAGCACCAGCTCGCTTATGATCTCGCAAAGGAAGCGGGACCCCTGTCGGAGAACCCGCTCAAGGATCAGACCTTCCTCGCGGGGTGGATCGCACTGCGGCATCTGAAGAAGCCCGGCGTGGCGCTGAAGCATTTCGAGGCCTCGCGCAAGGCGGCGGACGGGCCGTTGAGCCGCGCGCGGGGCGATTATTGGTGGGGCCGGGCGCTGGAAGCGATGGGCCGCAAGGACGAAGCGCGCAAGCGCTATGCGCAGGCCGCGAAGGAAGACGACACGTTCCACGGATTGTTGAGCCTGCAGAAGCTCGATCCGTCCGGGCCGCTCGCCTTGCCCATCAAGCTGCCCAAGATGCCCTCAGCCGAGGAGGTCGCAACATTCAACGCGCGCGACGCCGTGCGCGCGCTGGTGCTGGTGGCCAAACTGGACCTCGATCCACAGATCAGGCGCGCGTTCTTCGGGCAGCTGCGCTATTTCCTGACCAACGAGGCGGAAATGGCCATGCTGGCGCATCTGGGACGGTCGCTGGGCGACGTGCAAAGCTCGCTACGGGTGGCCAAGCTTGGCATCGGGCGGGGTATGAACCTCGCCATCTACGGCTATCCCATGCACACGTTCCCGGACTACGAGCCGCTGCGCGAGCCGCCCGAGAAGGCGTTCCTGCTGGGCATCGCGCGGCAGGAGACGGAGTTCAATCCGACGATCATTTCGAGCGCGGGCGCGCGGGGGCTGCTGCAGGTGATGCCGATCACCGCGCGCCACATCTGCCGCGATTACAAGATCAAATGCGAGATCCCGCGCCTGATGACGGATCACGCCTACAATGCGCAGATCGCGTCGGCCTACATCGCCGATCGCATGCGTGAGGTGCGCGGCAGCTATGTGCTGGGCCTCGTCAGCTACAACGCGGGACCGGGGCGAGCGCGGCAATGGATCCGGGAGCTTGGCGATCCGCGCGCGGCGGGCGCCGATCCAATCGACTGGATCGAGACGATCCCGATCGAGGAAACGCGGCTCTATGTGGAGAAGGTGCTCTCCAACATCCAGGTCTACCGCGCGCGTCTGGGCGAGAAGACGCCCTTGCGGCTGATGCAGGACCTCGCCCGCGCCCAGTAGGGCACCAAATCCGAGGCGCCATCGGCGGGGGAGTAACGGGCGAAGAAGTGTAGCCGGTCGGGGCGATCAGCTTGCCGGTTGTGCTTGTGGGCCGCGGATGAGCCGTCCGGGGCGAGCTCCGGTCGGCGCGTCGTGCCGGCGCGTGACGACACCCGAGACGATCGTCGCATCGTAACCTTCGGTGCGTTGCACGAGGCGCCGGCCGCCCATGGGAAGATCGTAGTGCACTTCCGGCGCGCGCACGATGAGGCGGTCGTAATCGATGATGTTGAGATCGGCCTTGAAGCCCGTCGCGACGAGGCCGCGATCGGCAAGGCCCACCGAGAGTGCGGTTCGGCGCGCCTGCGCGGCCACGGCAAAGGGAATAGAGAGCCGCGGCCCGCGCGTACGGTCGCGAGTCCAGTGCGTGAGAAGATAAGTCGGGAAACTCGCGTCGCAGATGATGCCGCAATGCGCGCCGCCATCAGAAAGGCCCGGCACGGCGTTGGGGTGGCTCAGCATTTCGCGCACGGCATCGAGGTTTCCGTGCGCGTAGTTGACGAACGGAACGTACAGCATGCCGCGTCCGTCGTTCTCCAGCAGTGCATCATAAGCCATCTCGGCAGGGTCGAGCCCTAGACGTTGGGCTCGAGGACCCAACGCGTTCTCGCGCGGCTGCTCATAATCAGGGGGATCGCCGAGACGGAAGACCTTGGCGTAGTTCGGTTTCCGCATCAGCGGATCGTCGCTGCGAATCGGCTCCTCGCCGAGAATGCGGGCGCGCACTTGGGGGTCGCGCATGCGGCGGACGCGTTCGGCGAGGGGCAGGTCCATGATGGCGCGATAGGAGGGCGCGCCGAGAAACGGATTACGGGAGAGTTCGAGCCCCAGGAGCAGGCCGATGGGCCGAACGGCGACGTGAGCATTCACGTTCACTCCCCGCGCTGCGGCAGCCGCGACCTCGTCCAGAACGCCGCGCCAGCGCTCGGGATCGCGATCGTTCTGGGTTACGAGGAGGTTGACGGGACAGCGGGCGGCCTCGGCCACGCGCAACAGCATGGGCAGATCGGCGTCGAGCGTCGAAAGATCGAGCACGAATTGTAGAACGCCGCGGCCAGTGCCGCGCACGGCTGAGGTGATGGCGAGCAACTCGTCCTCGCCGGCCTTCAACGTCGGCGTGAAATCCCCGTCGGAGGTTCGGTGATTGATGGTGCGCGAGGTGGAAAAGCCCAGGGCGCCGGCCTGCATGGCGTCCGCGGCAAGACGGGCCATGGCCGCGTTGTCTTCCGCCGTGGCCGGATCGCGGCGGGCCCCGCGCTCGCCCATCACGTAGACGCGCAGCGCTGCATGTGGCAGCTGTGCCGCGATGTCCATGTCGTAAGCTCGCGTCGCGAGCCAATTGACATAGTCGGGGAAGCTCTCCCAGGTCCACGGCAAGCCGGCCGTCAAGACCGGCTCGGGGATATCCTCCACACCCTCCATGAGGCGAACAAGGCGCTCTTGATCTGAGGGACGGCATGGAGCGAAGCCAACACCGCAATTTCCCATCACGGCCGTCGTGACGCCGTTCTGCGAGGACGGCGAGACGTCGTGGCTCCAAGTCACCTGGCCGTCGTAGTGGGTATGCACGTCGACGAAACCCGGCGTGACGAGACGGCCTCGCGCCTCGATCTCCTCCCGGCCGCGTCCCAGCCCTTTGGCAACCGCAGCAATCCGCCCGGCCGTGATGCCGATGTCGGCATCGCGGAGTTCGCCGCCCGTGCCGTCGGCGAGGGTGCCGTTGCGGATGACGAGATCGAAGTCGGCCATGGGATCCTCCAGCGTTTGTGCATCCGCTTCCCAAAGGCATCAAAGCATGAAGTGTCATCAGGCGCGAGACATGGAAAGGCGCGCCTGTCGCCCCTCAAAGAAAAGGCCGCCCGGATCGCTCCGGACGGCCGTTGTGTCTCTTCGAAGCCCGCCGGACCGGATCAGCCCAGCGTCCGGGCATCGACGAAGTGTCCGGCGATGGCGGCGGCAGCGGCCATAGCGGGCGACACGAGGTGCGTGCGGCCCTTGTAGCCTTGGCGTCCCTCGAAGTTGCGGTTCGAGGTGGAAGCGCAACGCTGACCCGGCTTGAGCTGATCCGGGTTCATGCCCAGGCACATCGAACAGCCCGGCTCGCGCCACTCGAAGCCGGCATCCTTGAGGATCTTGTCGAGGCCTTCGGCTTCCGCCTGCGCTTTGACGAGGCCGGAGCCCGGAACGACGTGCGCATAGGCCAGCCGGCTGGAGATGCGCTTGCCCTTCACGATTTCCGCGACCTGCCGGATGTCCTCGATGCGGCCGTTGGTGCAGGAGCCGATCCAGGCCACGTCGATGCCGATATCGGTCATCTTCGTGTTAGGGGCGAGCCCCATGTACTCCAGCGCACGCACGACGGCGGCGCGGCGCGCCTCGTCCTCGATCTTGGAAGGATCGGGCGTCATGCCGTCGATGGTCGTGACCTGCTCCGGGCTGGTGCCCCAGGTAACGATGGGCGGCAGATTGGCAGCGTCGAGCGTGACGACCTTGTCGAAGTGTGCGCCCGCATCAGTGTGCAGCGTCTTCCAGTACGCCACGGCGGCATCCCAAGCCGCACCCTTCGGCGACTTCGGCCGGCCCTTGAGGTAGGCGAACGTCTTCTCGTCGGGTGCCACCAGTCCGGCCCGTGCGCCGCCCTCGATCGACATGTTGCAGACGGTCATGCGGCCTTCCATCGACATGTCGCGGATGGCCTCGCCGTCGTATTCGATGACGTGGCCGGTGCCGCCGGCGGTGCCGATCTTGCCGATGATGGCCAGCACGATGTCCTTCGGGCCAACGCCCTTGCCGGGCTTGCCGTTGACGGTGACGCGCATGTTGCGCGACTTTTTGGCGAGCAGCGTCTGGGTGGCGAGGACGTGCTCCACCTCGGACGTGCCGATGCCATGCGCCAGCGCGCCGAAGGCGCCGTGGGTCGAGGTATGGCTGTCACCGCACACGATCGTCGTGCCGGGCAGCGTGAAGCCCTGCTCGGGGCCGATGACGTGGACGATGCCCTGGCGGATGTCGAGCTCGTCGTAGTATTCGACGCCGAATTCCTTGACGTTGTGGGCCAAGGTCTCGACCTGGATACGGCTTTCTTCTTCCTTGATGCCCGCGCGGCGGTCGGTCGTGGCGATGTTGTGGTCGACTACGGCCAAGGTCTTCTCGGGTGCGCGCACCTTGCGGCCGGCGAGCCGTAGGCCCTCGAACGCCTGCGGGCTCGTCACCTCGTGCACGAGATGACGGTCAATGTAGAGGACGCAGGTGCCGTCGGGCTGGCGGTCGACGATATGGTCCTCGAAAATCTTGTCGTACAGCGTCTTGGGGGCTTCGTTCGCCATGCGTCGCGGATCCTGGCTGATAAGTGGCTTTGACGCTTTAGATAGCGTCTTGTCGGCGCTGCGCAAACCCCAATCGCAAGGCCGCCGCGCGGCGGCTGCCGCGGCGTGCGAAGTAATGACGAAGCAACAAAAAAGAAAAGCCGAGCGCGAAGCTCGGCTTGAAAGTCGTCACCTAGTCTTTTGGGGGACTAGGCTGAAGGCGTCAAAGGGAGGGTACGGCCTTCATCAGCTGTCCGTCACAGCTGATGCGAATTAACTCCAACCGCCGCGGTTCAGCAATCAGTCCCCCCGCATGTTTGTCATGTGCTGGGCGCATGGCTGCCCGTTTCGCAGGCGAATGCCGCCACATCAATACTTCCACTGCCGGGCTTTCGAGATGACGAAATCCCGGAAAACCTGGACTTTCTTGGCCGTGCGCAGCTCCTCCGGGTAGACGAAGAAGACCGGCAGGCGTGGCATTTCTACATCGCGCAGGATCGGCACGAGATCCTTTTCCTCCTCGGTGAGATAGTCCGGGATGAGACCGACACCGATACCGCTGCGGATGGCATATTTGAGTGCAAGTACCGTGTTGGCACGGAACGCGGGCTGACGCCGTTCGCGGCCCTCGCGCCCCATCGTCTCCAGCGAGTTGATGGTGGCCAGATGCGGCGGCGGATTGCCGATGAAGGAAACCAAGCGGTGCTTGTCGAGATCGTCGATGCTCTGGGGGGTGCCGAACTTGCGGATATAAGTGGCCGACGCGAATGCGTGCACCTGCATCGAGAAAAGAGGCCGTCGCACGAGATCGCTCTGGACGGGCTCGCGCGCCCAGATGGCGACGTCGGCGACGCGCATCGACAGGTCGACGGGCTCGTCGTTCAGGATCAGCTCGATGCGGATGTCGGGATAGACGTCGATGAACTCGCGGATACGCTGAGTGACCCAGACGGAGCCCAGGCTCACCGACGAGGTGATGCGCAATTCGCCGGCCGGCTTCGTGGTCGAGTCGGACAGCAGTGTCTCGACGGTCTGCAGCCGGTTCAACACGTCGCTGGCGGTGCGGAACAGCAACTCGCCTTGTTCGGTGAGAACGAGGCCGCGCGCATGCCGGTGGAACAGCGCGATGCCCAGATCCTTCTCGAGGGCCGCCACCTGGCGGCTGACCGCCGACTGGCTCATGCGCAACTGTTCGCCCGCGTGGGTGAAGCTGCCCGCTTCGGCGGCGGCGTGGAAGATCCTGAGCTTATCCCAGTCCATGATGCTCTCGCGTTCGAGATTCATTCGGCAGCCTGCGACGCCGTGGCGTGAGCGGCCAGATAGCGCTCGGTCTCGAGCGCGGCCATGCAGCCCATTCCGGCCGCCGTGACGGCCTGGCGATAGATGTCGTCCTTCACGTCGCCGGCGGCGAAGACGCCGGGAATCGAAGTGGCGGTGGAGTCGGGCTTGGTGACGAGGTAGCCGGACGGTTTCATCTCGAGCTGTCCCTTGAACAACTCGGTCGCGGGGGCGTGGCCGATGGCGACGAAAACGCCATCCACCTTGCGCTCGGAGACGGCGCCGGTCTTTAGGTTCCGCAGTCTGACGCCCGTGACGGCCTTGGGGTCCGCCGTGCCGAGCACTTCGTCCAGGGTCGTATCCCAGACGACCTCGATCTTCGGGTTCTTGAACAAGCGCTCCTGCATGATGCGCTCGGCGCGGAAGCTGTCGCGCCGATGCACGACAGTCACTTTGCTGGCGAAATTGGTGAGGAAGATCGCCTCTTCGACGGCGGTGTTGCCGCCACCGACGACGATCACCTCCTTGCCGCGATAGAAGAACCCGTCGCAGGTCGCGCACGCGGAGACGCCGTGGCCCTTGAAGGTCTCCTCTGTCGGAATTCCCAGCCAGCGCGCCTGGGCGCCGGTGCAGATGATGAGGGCGTCGCAGGTGTAGACGTCGCCGCCGTCGCCGACGAGGCGAAACGGGCGCTTGCCCAGCTCGACGCTGACGATATGGTCCATCACGATCTCGGTGCCGACGTGCTCGGCCTGGGCCTGCATCTGCTCCATGAGCCACGGACCCTGAATCGCCTCGGCGAAACCAGGGTAGTTCTCCACCTCGGTGGTGATGGTGAGCTGGCCGCCAGGCTGGATGCCCTGAATTAGCAGGGGCTTCAGCATCGCCCGCGCGGCGTAGATCGCGGCGGTGTATCCGGCGGGACCGGAACCCAGGACGAGGACATGGGCATGCTTGGTCTGTGACATCGGGATCTGCTCTCGGAGGCGTCTTGTGTGATCTACCTATGCGTTTAGTGCATATGGGCATCCGCGGCAATCTGGCAAGGCCGTCGCAGCGTAGAGTTGTGTGGATCGGAACTCTGGGACTAGGGGTAGGCAATGGCGGTCGTTCAGACGCAAGGCGTGCATCATATTACGCTCAATGGCGCTGATCGCGCGACGTCCGTGGCTTTTTGGGAAGGCGTTCTGGGCATGCCTCTGGTGTTCGAGCAGCCCAATCTCGACGATCCTTCCGTGAACCATCTCTATTTCGACCCGGGCGACGGGCGGCTGATCACGATTTTCACGAGCGAAGATCTCACCCCGGACCGGCGGCCGAACCCCAACGGCATCGGTAACCTGCATCATCTGGCCTTCAACGTTTCGCGCGCGGCCTACACGCAGGCGGCGGCTCGGCTTAAGGCGGCTGGCTTTGCGAGTTCGGGGGAGATCGATCGCGGCTTCATGGATTCGATCTACTTCCGCGATCCGCTGGGGCAGCTCCTGGAACTCGCGTGCTACAAATTCGAGCCGCCGGCGAGTTTCACGCATGCGGACGTGCTGCGGGAGGCACATCTGATCCGGTTGGCGGCGGGTGCCTACAATATCGCCGACGAGCATCTGGCCGACGCGATCGCCCGGCTCGTCGCGCGCCGGACACCGGGCGTCGACGGCGCGACACTCTGATTGTGCGCCGGAGGTGAGTTCAGATCGCGCGGAGAGCCTTGAGGCTAACGTGGCCCTGGCGGCCGACGATGATGTGATCGTGGACGGTGATGCCGAGCGGTTTGGCCGCATCGATGATGAGCTTGGTCATATCGATATCGGCGCGTGACGGTGTAGGGTCGCCCGACGGGTGATTATGGACGAGTACGATCGCGGTCGCAGCCAGTTCCAGCGCCCGCTTGACCACCTCGCGGACGTAGACGGGCGTATGGTCCACCGTGCCTGTCCCCTGCACTTCGTCGGCGATGAGCTGGTTCTTCTTGTCGAGAAAAAGGATCCGGAACTGCTCCTTCGTCTCGAAGCCTTGAGCCGCGCGACAGTAGTCGATCACGGCCGTCCATGAAGACAACACGGTGCGACCGGCGAGATCGGTGCGCATCATGCGCAGTGCCGCCTCGCGAACGAGCTGCAACTCGTCGATGACCCGGTCGCCGACGCCCTCGACCTCCTTCATGCGCTCCGGCGGCGCATTGATCAGCTCCGCAAAGCTGCCGAAACGGGCCACCAGCCGTTTGGCGAGTGGCTTCGTATCTCCGCGCGGGAAGACGCGGAACAGGATCATCTCGACGAGTTCGTAGTCGGCCAACGCAGTGCCGCCCCCGTTGCGGAAGCGGGCACGCAATCTCTGGCGGTGTCCCGCCCTGTCGTCGTGCGCGGCGGCCGGTGCGGACGTGGCTGCGACCGTTGACGGGAGCGGCTGCTCGAAGAAGCTGCCCTGTGGCTCGATGCCCGCCTGTCGCGATGGGCTCGTGCTATCGTCTCGCTCGCGGCTCATGCTGCGGCGCTCCCCCCGCCTCCGCCCCGTTGGATCGCCGGTCAGGCCCCGTACGGCGGCCGATGGAAGCCGGCCGGCGAATAGGTGAAGACCTCGCAGCCGGTTTCGGTGACACCGACGGTATGCTCGAACTGCGCGGACAATTCGCGGTCGCGTGTCACGGCGGTCCAGCCGTCCGGCAGGATCTTCACGGTGGAGCGGCCGAGATTGATCATCGGCTCGATGGTGAAGAACATGCCGGGCTGAAGCAGCGTGCCGTCTCCGGCATCGCCGTAGTGCAGGATGTTCGGACGGTCGTGGAAGACGCGGCCGAGCCCATGACCGCAGAAGTCGCGCACGACGCTGCAGCGCTCGTGCTCTGCGTAGGATTGGATCGCCGCGCCGATATCGCCGGTGGTGGCGCCGGGCCGCACGACCGCCACACCACGCCGCAACGCCTCGTAGGTGACGTCGATCAGGCGCTGGGCGCGCCGTGAGATCTCGCCGACGGGGAACATTCGGCTGGTGTCGCCGTGCCAGCCGTCGACGATCAGGGTCACGTCGATGTTGACGATGTCGCCTTCGCGGAGCGGCTTCGGCCCCGGGATGCCGTGGCATACGACGTGGTTGACGGAGGTGCAGATGGACTTCGGGAAGCCGCGATAGTTGAGCGGGGCGGGAATGGCGCCGTGATCCATCGCGAACTCGTACACGAGATCGTCCAGCCTCTCCGTCGTGACGCCGGGCTGCACATGGGGAACGAGGAGGTCGAGGGCGGCAGCGGCGAGTTGGCCGGCCTTGCGCATGCCTTCGAAGCCGTCCGGCCCGTGCAATGGAATCTTATTGTCGCGTTGCATCAAGGTGCGGCTGTAGTCGAGATTGGTCATGAGGCGGCAGGCTCCACGCGTCACGGGCTTTTATGACTTGTCGCAGGTTTGGGCGCCCCGATCAACGCATGCGAGCTTGCGTGAGCGGCAGGGCGAAAATGCGAATGCCCGGCGCAAGGCCGGGCATTCGTGTCGAATCGTAGTCCGCGAGGCGAAGTGTTACTTCGTTTCCTCAGCGGCGACCTCGCCAGCCGTTGCCTCGGCGACGAGATTGCGGGCCTGACCGACCCAGTCGTTCTTGCCGATGATGCCCTCGAGCGACAGCGCCTCCTCGAGGTTCGCCATGTCCTCGTCCGAGAAGTTGGCGATCTGCTCGAACTTGGTGCAGCCGAGCTGGTTCAGGCGGGCGGCGAGATCAGCTGGGATGCCATTGATCTTCGTGAGATCGTCGGCCTCGCCCTTCGGCTTCTTGAAGCCCTTCCAGGCCGCAGCCAGACGCCGTGCCCGGGCGTCCGTGCGCTCGAAAATGCGAGCGGCCTTGCCGCGGCGGCTGCGCAGGTAATACAGCTTTGCGCGGCGGACCTTGCCGCGGCGCAGCACCTCGATCTCGGCGATATGAGGCGAGTAGATCGGGAACACGCGTTCCACGCCTTCGCCGTAAGAGATCTTGCGGACCGTGAAGCTCTCGTTGAGGCCGGCACCCGCGCGGGCGATGCACACACCTTCATAGGCCTGGAGGCGGGTCGTCTCCTTAGCCTGGGCCTTGCCTTTGCTCTTGGCGCGGGGATCGGGCGCCTCGATCTCGACCACCTTCACGGTGACGCGAAGCGTGTCGCCGGGCTGGAACTCGGGCACACCGCGCTTCATCAGCACGGCTTGCATCTGCTCCTTCTCGAGCTCTTGAATGATGTTCATATCTTCTTGTCCTTCGTTAAGACATCACGAGCAGAGGAGCAGTGCCGCAGCCATCTGAAACAGGGCGCGGCCGGCTCATGCGGCCCGGTCCGGGCAGACCCACTCTGTGGGGAAGATCTGGCCTTTAGCCGAAAACCGAGGATTTGTCGACGCGCAATTTCGCGAAGCGGGGTGGGCATGCCGCGGCGCGGAGCGACGGGGCGTGGGCTTGGGCCTTTCTGTTTGTAGAGACAAGCCACTGCAGACGTCCGACGCCATTTGACGCTGCGCTTGGCGGTCCCTAGATTTCATCGCGATCAGCGCGCGCGACGTCAACATGCGCGTTCTCGTGGGGAAGGAGGTCTGGAACAGGTAATGAACGAGCAGCCGACCGAGATCTCGAAATTGAACGATCGCACGCGAGCGATATTCCGACAGATCGTGGAGAGTTATCTGTCGACGGGCGAGCCCGTGGGCTCGCGTAATCTAACGCGTTTCCTGCCGATGTCGCTGTCTCCGGCCTCGGTTCGCAATGTCATGTCGGACCTCGAGCATCTGGGGCTGATCTATTCCCCGCACACGTCTGCGGGTCGATTGCCGACGCAACTCGGGCTGCGCCTCTTCGTGGACGGCTTGCTCGAGGTCGGCAATCTCGCCGAGGAGGAGCGCCGGCAGATCGAGGTGCAGATTGCCGCGCGGCGCAACAAGCCCATGGAGCAGTTGCTGCGGGAGGCGGGCGAGATGATCTCGGGCCTGTCGCATTGCGCAGGGCTCGTGCTCAGCGAGAAGCTGGACCTGAGGTTGAAACACATCGAGTTCGTGCCGCTCGAGCCCGGCAAGGCGCTGGTCGTCATCGTGGGGGACGACCAGTCGGTGGAGAATCGGGTGATCAGCATCCCGAAGGGGTTGCCCCCGTCGGCGCTGGTCGAGGCGTCGAACTATTTGAACCACCATATCCGCGGGTTGACTCTGCTGGAGGCCAAGAAGCGGCTCGAAGCGCAGCTGACGAGTGCGAAGGCAGAACTCGATCAACTCACCAAGAAGGTGATCGAGGCCGGTCTGGCGACGTGGTCGGGCTCGCAGGACGAACGCAAGAGCCTGGTCGTGCGCGGGCAGGCGAACCTTCTCAAGGATCTCTCGGCGATCGAGGACCTGGAGCGCATCCGGCAGCTGTTCGACGATCTCGAGAGCAAGCGGGATCTGATACAACTCCTAGGGCTTGCCGAGCAGGGAGACGGTGTGCGCATCTTCATCGGCTCGGAGAGCAATCTGTTCTCCTTATCGGGGTCGTCGCTGATCGTGGCGCCGTTCCGGGACACAGACCGTCAGGTGGTCGGGGTCCTGGGCGTGATAGGCCCGACGCGCCTCAACTATGCCCGCATCATTCCCATGGTCGATTACACAGCGAAGCTCGTCAGCAAGGCCTTGGCTTGATTTTTCCACGGTGGAGGATGATATCCCACCCATGAATTCACGGTCTCGAAGCCGCGCGGCCGGAGGGCGCACAGGTGTCCCCGTCCCGACGCGGCGCAGTGGGGATTTTCAATGAGCAACGACACGAACAACGGACCTGGCGCAGCGCAAGAGCCGGGACAACAACCGGCTGCCGCCGCTGATGCTCAGGTCACGGCAGCCGCCAGTGCCGAAGCGGCACAGGCCAAGATCGAAGGGGGCGGCGAACTGGCGATGGTGCAGCTTCAAGCCGAGAATGCCGACCTCAAGGATCGGCTGCTGCGCGCGCATGCGGAAATGGACAACATCCGCAAGCGCACGGAGCGTGAGAAGATCGAAGCGCAGAAATACGCGCTCACGAAATTCGCCCGCGATCTCGTTACCGTCGGGGACAACTTCGAGCGGGCGATCAAGGCGGTTCCAGCCGAAGCGGCGGAGCAGAGCGAGGTGCTCAAGAGCTTCCTCGACGGCGTCACCATGACCGAGCGCGAGTTGCACAAAGCCTTCGAGACGCACGGCATCAAGCGTATCGATCCGAAGGGCCAGCCGTTCAATCCGCACATGCATCAGGCCGTCATGGAGGCTCCGGACCCGACCGTTCCCGCGGGTACGGTGACGCAGGTCTTCCAGTGTGGATACATGATCGAGGATCGCGTTCTGCGC
>VFQS010002744.1_pt1 | contig 14086 bp, 17 predicted proteins | sample 3512361 | NCBI WGS metagenome assembly VFQS01 (sample SAMN10412375, study PRJNA504923) | tailings metagenome | isolation source: Relicate 1 Philex TSF3 active mining | place: Philippines
ACCAGAACAGATGTCGTCGTGCTCCTGGCTGTACTAGAGCAAGTAACAGGCGGCGAATCTGTCCTAGAGATGACCGAGCACGTCTACCCGCAACTCGTTCGCCTCGAATCTGAGTTCCTGCAAGAGATGGGGGAATTGCAATGACCTGTCCAGCATGTGAAACCCGTCAGACGAAACCAGATTACGGCATCTGCTACGCCAATTGCGAGGGCTGCAATGATCGGCAAAGCGAGATTGCACTGCCCCTGCACATGGAGCACCTAAAGCGCACACCATCCAGCGCAGACCGTCGAGCCTACATAGACACGGTTGAGCGCAAGGAAGGGCCAAAGGCTGCAACGAATCTCAAGCGAGCGTTTACGGAATGGTGGGGGATGAAGTGAAGCCAAAGAAGTGCAAAGCAAGCGGCTGCGGCGTTGCCTTCACTCCGTCCAGGCCAATGCAATCGGTTTGCTCCCCCCTCTGTGCTGCAACCTACGCCAGAGCAAAGACAGAGCAAAGCAGAGCCAAGGAAGCCAGAGCGCAACGGGTCGCAGACAAGGAAAAGCGCGACCGCCTCAAATCAATCAAGACGATTGAAGACGAGGTTCAGCAGGAGTGCAACCGATATGTGAGGCTCAGGGACGCTGGAAAGCCTTGTATCTCATGCGGGACAACAACCGCCGAGATTTATCAGGCAGGCCACTACTTGAGCAGAGGGGCACACCCTGAACTCAGATTTGAGCTAACCAACATCCACCGTCAATGTGTGCGCTGCAACATGCACCAATCAGGCAACCAAGCAGCCTACCGGATCGGTCTAGTTGAGCGCATAGGGCTGGCGGCTGTGGAATGGCTGGAAGGCCCACACGAGACAAAGAAGCGCACCAGAGAAGAACTGGCCGCACTCAAGAAGCAATTTAGGCAGATGTGCAAGGAATTGGAGAAAGCATGATCAACGAAGCAACCAAAGCCCAAGAAGCTAGCCTAGACGCCCTCCTGATCATCTGGCACACATGGGCTAGCTCTGAGTCTGTGGGGCGCGGCTATCCATCAGAAGCACCAGGCACAAAGATGTATCGGGTCAGCCGTCAATACGACTACGAAAACGGCGCGATTGACGGTGAAGTCGATTCGACTGTGGCCGCAGCAGTGGATCACCTTGTGGATACGTTGGTCGATCCATACCGCACAGCCATCCGACTCAATGCGAAGAACCTCAAAACCGGCGTTCACGTTTGGCGCTCGCCTCGCCTAACACTAGACCCGGTAGAGAGAGCCCGTATCGTGGTAGAAGCCCGCTCGCAGTTGGCCCGAAAACTCCAAGCGGCGGGGTTGTTGTAAAAAGTGCTTGACTAGGCGCGTTTTTTCTTTTAACGTGTCTCCCACGGATAGGTGCGTCCAAATAGCGCCGACCCAAAGCCTCCAAGGTTCACGCCTAGGGGGCTTTTTTATTGGCCCGCAGCGCCACAAGTTGATGCCCCACGTCCGGGGGTGAACTGCAAGAAACCGGATCGCCCTAACTAACAACCCCGGGCGCACGAGCTACCACAGGCAAGTGATAAACGAGCAAACAGACACTGACGACCGGAAACGGTTAGGCGATTGGCCCGCGATAAGGGTGCTCGATAAATAAAGCATGTGGCAAGACCCCATCCACCAGGATGAGCCGCTAGTTCTCTGACAGCTTTGATCTATGGTCTGTAAGGTAGGTCAAAGTCTGTCGGGGTTGTTCTTTGGGTTGAGTGATAGTTAAAATCTATCAACAATCAAAATTCGATGCCTGTGGTTCACGGGGTTGTTCATCGAAGCCGAAAGGCTGGCAGCCGGGAAAGACCGGCACCTTTTTGCCCGGACTGCTTCACACCTCCCATCTGTGCTCTGTCACAAGGAAGCAAGCCCGGGCAAACCAAGCGCTGAGAAGCGTGTCATCCCTGCCTCTAGCGTGTGCTGACTGAGCGCATTGGCAGAGAAGTATCAGCAGCATCCACCGACGCATAGGGAAGCGCTCGCTCCTGCCCCTCCCCGGGTATCAAGAGCGCGGCGGGCGGTGTTTCATTTCAACGGCGAACAACCCTTGAGGATTCGCAATCATGGCAAGACCAATAGGCAAACTGCACCAGGAAGATGTGCGCCGCAAGATACAGGTGAGTCAACTCATAAATGTCTTGCAGGATCATGCACTTAACGAAGGCTCTGAGATTTCTGTAAGCCGCATGAAGGCAATCGAGATACTTCTGCGTAAGAGTCTCCCTGATCTGACTGCTGTAACCATCTCAGGTGATGCGGATAACCCAGTTCAGCAGGTCGCACGCATTGAGCTGGTAGCTCTGACCAATGACGTCAGTTCAGGTTCAGATCGTTCCTAAGCTGATCCCTGTCTTTCAGGGAGAGGCTGACGTTAGAGGCGCTTACGGCGGGCGGGGATCGGGTAAGACAAGATCATTTGCCAAGATGGTGGCCGTTCGTGGCTACATCTACGGAATGCAAGGCATCACCGGGCAATTGGTCTGTGGTCGCCAGTTCATGAACTCCCTAGAGGATTCATCCCTAGAGGAATGCAAGCGGGCGATTGAAGAAGAGCCTTTCTTGTCGGCTTACTACGAGATTGGCGATAAGTACATCAAGAGCCGCGACGGGCGCATCTGGTTCACGTTTGTCGGCCTTGATCGGAACATTTCAAGCATCAAGTCGAAGGGGCGCATTCTCATCCTGTGGGTAGATGAGGCAGAGCCTGTGACTGATGAGGCGTTTACGGTCGTCATTCCTACGCTGCGCGAAGAGGGTGAGGGCTGGAACGCTGAGTTGTGGGTGACGTGGAACCCGAAGCGCAAAAACGCTGCGGTTGAGTCACGTTTCCGCAATTCAACAGACCCCAGAACAAAGATCGTTGCTTGTAATTGGCGCGACAACCCGAAGTTCCCGGCAAAGCTGGAACGTGATCGTCAGAGAGATTTGGAAGAGCGCCCTGACCAATACCCACATATTTGGGAGGGTGACTTTGCAAACGTCGTTGAAGGCGCGTACTTCGCTCAGCATCTGACGAAGGCAAGGGCAGAGGGGCGGATTGGTTTTGTCCCCCCTGATCCTTTGCTGACCTTCCGCGTCTTCGTTGACATCGGCGGCACTGGCGCAAAGGCTGACGCATTCACCATGTGGGTGGCGCAGTTCGTTGGCCTTGAGATTCGGGTGCTGAACTACTACGAGTCAGTCGGCCAGCCGTTAGAGGCGCATCTGGCCTGGCTTCGGTCAAATGGCTATGGCCCTGATCGGGCGCAGATTTGGCTTCCTCATGACGGAAGCACTCAGGACAAGGTTTTTGACGTGTCCTATGAATCGGCCTTGAAGAAGGCTGGTTACTCGGTGGCGGTTGTCCCCAACCAGGGCAAGGGCGCAGCAAAAGCGCGGATTGAGGAAGCTCGGCGGTTGTTCCCATCGATGCGCTTCAATGAGGCAACGTGCTCTGCTGGTCTCGATGCGTTGGGCTGGTATCACGAGAAGCGCGACGAGGTGCGCGGCATCGGCTTAGGCCCTGAGCATGACTGGTCGAGTCACGGCGCTGATTCATTCGGGTTGATGTGCGTGGTTCACAAGCCGCCACAGGTGGGGGCAATGGCTCCCATCAAATACAAATCGAGATTGCTTGCATGAACGCTGAACAAATCCTAGAAGCCTTGCGCTTTGTTGCGATGGGTCGCCCCAATCACCCGAAGGTTGTGGAGTTGGCTGAATACCTCGCAGCCAAAGAGCAGCTCAAAGAAGCGACAGCAGTCGAAGAAAAGCCCAAGCGCAAGAAAGCCGAGTAAATGGCAAAGATGGACGATTTAACCCTTCTGAGTTTCCTCCAAGGCGAGGAAGACCAGGCGGGCGACTACGTGTGGGGCCGACTCGCTCAAGAGCGCGAGCAAGCCATGCGCGAATACGAGCGCCAGCCCTACGGTGACGAAGAAGAAGGGTTGTCCCAGTTCGTTACCTCTGATGTCATGGACACAGTGGAGTGGGTGCGCCCCGCTCTGCTGAAAATATTTGTGGGCGGGGATCAGGCTGTCACGTTCGACCCCTACGGCCCTGAAGATGTCGAGCCAGCAGAACAGGCAACAGAAGCTGTCAATTACGTCTTTTTCAAGCAAAACAACGGTTTTTTGATCAGCTACGCAGCGATCACTGATGCGCTGATGCTCAAAAACTGCGCTGTGATGTGGCGCTGGAAAGAGCAGGAGATCAGCCAAACCGAGCGTTTGCAGAACATCTCTGAATTGCAACTCGCCATGCGGGTGCAGATGCTCGAGGCCCAAGGGCTGAAGCCTGAGATTGTCGAAGCGTCTGATCCCGTCATGACTGCTGACGAGATGGGGCAGGTTCTGAGCGTTTTTGAGTCGGTCAAGATCAAGACGCGCAAGAAGGCGGGGCGTGTGCATGTCGAGGCATTTCCCCCGGAGGAATTGCTTGTTTCACGCAACTGGACTACCCCGCTGTTGAACGATTGCCCGTATGTCTGCCGCGTGATGCGTGTGACCCTCTCCGAATTGCGTGAGATGGGTCATGACGTTGAGGCCGAGGACTTGAGTGATGGTGATGAGGTGACAACCTCCGCTGATCGTCAGTTCCGCGAGAACGATGCAGAGGACGTTCGCTTCAATGAATCGTCTTCGGATGACGAAAGCCGCACAGAGGGTTGGCTGCGCATTGAGTTTGTGTTGTGTGATCGTGATGGTGACGGCATCAGCGAGCGTCTGATGGTCACGCGACTGGCAAACAAGATTCTGAAGGTCGAGGAATGCTCACACGTTCCAATTGCGACCGCTTCGCCGATCCTGCGCTCGCATCGTTGGGATGGCTACTCGCTGGCTGAATTGGTGTCAGACCTGCAACGCCTGAACACCGTCATCACCCGTGAGATGCTGAACAGCCTGTATCTGTCCACCAAGCCTCGCACAAAGGTGCTGACAGATTCGGCGGGCGCTCCAATGGCGAACATTGACGACCTGCTAGACGCTCGTGCGGGTGGCATCCTTCGTCAACAGACGCCTGACGCCATTCAAGAGCAGGTTACACCGTGGGTGGGTGGCGCTGCGTTCCCCATGCTTGAGTATGTTGACCGTGTGCGCATGAATCGCTCTGGCGTCAACTACCTCTCGTCTGGTCTTGACTCCAACGCGATCAACAAGACGGCACAGGGCGCACGCATCACTGATAGCCGGATGCAAGAGCGTACCGAGTTGGTGGCTCGCGTCCTGGCTGAGACTCTCTACAAGCCGATTTTCTCTGGCATCTTGAAGTTGCTGACCGAGTACGGCATGGAGAAGCTGTGCTTCCGTCTGCGTGGCAAGTTCGTTCAATACGACCCGCAAGATTGGCGTGACCAATACGACATGACGGTCAATGTTGGCTTGGGAACCGGCAACAAAGAAACCCAGATGGCCACCCTGGCTCAAATCGAAGCCTCTCAGATGGCTGCGGTTCAAGGTGGCGGCTTGGGTAAGTTGCTCACTCCAAAGCACCTCTACAACCTGCAAGCTCAGAAGGTCAAGTTGGCCGGATTCCCCAACGTGGATGAGTTTTGGCAAGACCCTGGTGAGGGTATGCCGCAGCAACCTCCACCACCAAACCCTGAGCAGATCAAAGCACAAGCGCAAGCGCAGCAAAAGCAGATCGAACTCCAAGCAGACGCGCAGAAGTTCCAAGCGCAGCAGCAAAACGAAGAGCGGGCCAATCAGGCCCGTTTTGCTTTTGAGGCCGAGCAAAAGGCATTGGATCGACAACTCGAGTTGGAGAAGGCGCGCATTCAGCAGCAGACCCAATTGCTGATCGCGCAAATGCGCAGCGAGTCGGCGGAGTCGATTGCAGACAAGAAGGCCGACGCGATGGAAGACCAGGGCGATATGCCTGAGCCGCCTGACTTTCCCTTGATCGAGGACTGATCACATGACAGACCAGATTGATCGCAGCCGCAAAGAAGCGGTGCGAGGGGAAGACGCGGCCCGCGTTTTGGAAAGCCCCGCATTTCAAGAGGCGATGGCCTTGCTGAAGTCTCAGATCGTGGATGAGTGGGGCAAGTGCCCTGTCCGCGACGTCGAGGGCCAGAAGCTGCTTTTGCAGCTTCACAAGCTCGCCAACAAGTTTGAAGGATTGCTAACCGGGATGGTGGAAACCGGGAAGCTGGCGCAACTGAACCTCGACGCTCTACGCGACGAATCAGCAGCGCGAAAACTCTTCCGCCGCATTGTTTGAAGGAAACCTAGCACATGGAAGACCAAGCGCAAGGCGCAGTCAATCCGCTGGACGCTGCCGCATCCCTGATCGCCAACTCAATTGATGAGAGCGACGACATCGAAGACGATGACGAAGAACAGGTAGAGGCATCCGAAACAGAGGCAGAAGAGTCCGAGGACGCTACCGAAGAGGAAAGCGCAACCGAGGCACCAAGGGAAGTTCTTTTTGCTGGTCAGAAGTTCACGCTCCCTGAAGGATTGCCCCCCGAGGTAATCGCTCAGGTCGAGGAAGTGGGCAAAAACCTGCAAGGCGACTACACCCGCAAGACACAAGAACTTGTGTCACGAGAGAAGCAGGCTGCGGAGATTGTTCAGCGCAATCTGAACGAAGGTCGCCAACAAGTTCAACAGGCCATCCAGCAGGCGCACGCAGTCATTCAGGCTGTTGGCGGTTTGATGGACCCGGCTCAGTTGGCCCAGTTGGCCGCAGAAGACCCAACCGCTTACGTTCAACACCAAGCACGCCAACAGCAGTTGCAAGCCTATCTAGGCAACTTGCAGCAGCAAGCGCAAATGGTGGAGCAGCAAGCCCAAGCCGTCGCAGCACAACGCGCAGAAATCGCCAAGCAGGAATCCTGGCAGCGATTGAACGCAGAAGGCATCGACACAGCAGGTTTGCAAAAGCTCTGGAACGAGGCAAAGGAGTCCTATTCGTTCCTCAACGACGAGCGTTTGTCGCAAGTGATTGACGCTGAATCGTGGCTTGTCCTACGTGATGCGATTGCTTATCGCCAGTTGAAGGCTAAAGCCCCGACTGTGACGAAAGCGGCCAAGGAAGCGCCAAAGCTGCCAGAGGCCAAGCAACCCATGCCCAAAGAAGTGCGCGCCAAGTTGGATGCACGCAAAGCCGTTACCCGTCGTGGTGGGGCCTCTATGCGTGACCTGGCCGCATTCATCGCAACCAACAATTGATGAAAGGAGCCCATCATGGCTCAACCTACCAACCTTGTCTCGAAGTACGACATCAAGGGTGATCGCGAAGACCTGATCGAAGCAATCACCAACACCAGCCCAGAGAAGACCCCTGTATCGTCTTCGATTGGCCGCACCACTGCCACCAACACCTATCATGAGTGGCAGCGTGATTCCCTGCGTTCTGCAAACAAGGACAACGCCGCCATTGATGGTGACGATGCAACCTTGTCGAGCCGTGGCGCTACCTCGCGTGTGGCGAACTACTTGCAAATCTTCCAAGACGCCATCGGCACTTCTCGTCGCTCCAACCGCGTGAAGAAGGCGGGCCGCAAGTCCGAGCAAGCCTACCAAGTCGCTAAGGCTTACAAGGAATTGCAGCGCGACGTCGAGGCCATGATCTTGTCGAACAATGCTGCGGTTGCCGGTAACGACACCACTGCATCTAAGTCGGCGGGCGCTGGCGCGATGATCTACAGCAACATCTCCAGCGGCTCCGGCGGCTCCACCCCCGCTCATACCTCTGGTGCAGCCACCACCGCGCCAACCGCCGGTACCAACCGCACCTTCACTGAAGCCCTGTTGAAGACCGTGGCCCAATCCGCGTTCTCTAACTGCGGTGAAGTGCCTTCGATGGTCGTGATGTCGCCTTCTCACAAAGGCACCTTCTCCGGCTTCGCTGGCATCGCTGTGAACCGCTTCCAGGTTGGCAAGGGTGAGCAGGGCCGCATTGTTGGTGGTGCTGATGTCTACATGAGCGACTTCGGCGAAATGGAGATCGTCCCGCATTACCTGATGGTGGGTTCTAACACTGTGTTCGGCTTCAACCCCGATTACATGAAGATTGCCTATCTGGACGGCTTCCAAACCACCGACTTGGCGAAGACTGGCGACAGCGACCGCCAACAAGTGTTGGTCGATTGCTGCTTGGAAATGACTGCCGAAAACACTCATTTCAAGATTGCCGACCTGACCGCTTAATCAGACTTGATCTGATGCACACAAGGTTCCTTCGGGGGCCTTTTTCTTTTGGGATTTGCGAATGGCAGAAGAAATTGGTGAAAGCGTATCGGTTGTCGAGGATGTCTCTAACGGCGTCACGACAACGCTTCACTTTCAGGGTGATCAGTTGGTCGTGCAGCGTCAATGGGACGCGACGCCCTGGCTAGAGCAAGCCAAGGCAGAACGCGCAGCCACTGACGGCCAACGATGGGGCGAGGGTCGAAAGGTCTTCTCCCTGCCTCCTGCTGAGTACGGTCGCTTTCTGATCGAAACCCGAGGCCAGTCCCAAAAGGAAAAGCAAGTGTGGTTGCGCACGTGGGCGCAGCAAAACCCCGCTTTGGTCAGCTTTGAGAAGTACCTCAAAAAATGAACTACGGTCAACTCAAAACCACCGTTGCAAGCTGGATCAACCGATCCGACTTGACGAGCGACATTGCAACCATCATTGAGATGGCAGAGGCCACGATTCGCACAGATGTGCGTGTGGCCGCAATGGAATCGCTTGTGACTGGCTCGCTGGTGGATGGCTCTGCCGCATTGCCTGATCGCTTCTTGGAGTCTCGTCGGCTCTTGGTCGATAGCAAGCTGCACGACTACGTGACGCCTGATCAGTACCAGGAAGAACTAGAGGTTTCGAGCACGCTGCGCCATTACACCTCGTTTGCGGGCTCCATTCATGTGATTGGTGGCGGGACTAATTCGTATTCGCTGCTGTGCTATCGCTGGTTTGATGTCCTGGCTTCTGACTCTGACACCAATTGGCTGTTGACCAATTACCCGAACGTCTATGTCTATCAAGCTCTGAAGCAGGCGGCTGTGTTCGTCAAGGACGTCAATGCAGCCCAGGGCTATGAGGCGCTGTATCAGCAAGCGAAGAACGCTGTGAACGGCATCGACAAGGCCGCGTCCAATCCTGGCGCGATGACCATTCGCTCAAGGTCTGTCGCATGATCCCGTTGGCTGGTTTCGCTCCTGACGCAGACCCAACTGCGCCCGGCGTGTTGACTGATTGCGCGAACTTCATCCCGGCGGTTAACGGCATGGAGGCTGCGCCATCACTGGTGACGCCATCGGGCGTGCCTGCTGTGGCGGCTGCTGTGCAGGGTTCGGCTGTGGTCACGAAGTTGGACGACTCGCGGCGCATCTTTGCGGGCACGGCCACGAAACTATATGAACTCGTTGCGGGCGCGTGGGCTGATCGCTCCAAGGCTGGCAGCTACACCGGCTCTGGCGACTCTGTGTGGTCGTTCGCTCAGTTCGGTGATGCGACATTGGCAGCGAACAAGGCCGACACGATTCAGCGATCCACCTCCGGCGCGTTTGCTGATGTGGCGACGGCTCCAAAGGCCAAGATTCTTTTTTCTGTCGGCGCGTTCGTCATGGCGCTCAATACCAATGACGGCACAGAGAAGCCGGACGGCTGGCATTGCTGCGCGGCGTATGACGACACAAGCTGGACGCCATCGACCGCCACTCAAGCAACAAGCGGGCGATTGGTTGCAACCTCCGGTGCTTTGACTGCTGGCGCTCGCTTGGGTGAGTACGCAATCGCGTACAAGTCCCGCAGCATGTATCTGGGTCAGTATGTCGGCGCTCCGGTAGTTTGGGACTGGATTCAAGTCCCAGGCGGCGAGGCTGGCTGCGTTGGTCAAAACGCCCTGTGTGATCTGGGTGGCCTGCACTTCTTCGTGGGTGAGGACAACTTTTGGTTGTTTGATGGAACGACACCGCAACCTATTGGCGACGGTGTTCTGCGCAATTGGTACTTCAACAATTCCAGTCAGGTCTACAAGTACAAGACAACGTGCATTTACGACCGTCCAACCAATCGCGTTTGGGTGTTCTACGTCAGCAAAAACGGATCGAGCCTTGATAGTGCTTTGGTCTATCACCTCCAGACGAAGAAGTGGGGGAAAGCCGATCTCAACATTGAATCGGCCATTCACTACATTTCGGCGGCGGCAACGATTGACGGGCTGACTGGAACCATTGATTCATTGCCCGATGTGGCGTTTGACTCTCAGTATTGGTTGGCAGGCGGCAAGGCTCTGTCTGTGTTCAACACCTCGCACCAGTTGCAGACATTGAACGGCATCCCGACATCTTCGAGCATCACCACCGGCCATGTGGGTGACGACGAGGTGACGACCGATCTAACAAGCGTTCGCCCTCGATTCGTCAAATCTCCGTCAACGGCTGAATGTGTGGTGTTCGGTGTTCGTTCGTCCGGTGACACGTTCACAGAAGGAACGACATCGACGCTGGCTAGTGGCAAGTTCGACGCACGCCAGTCTGCCAAGTGGCACAAAGCGGTGGTCAATTTCACGGGCGCGGTGCAGTTGACCGGCTTGCAATTCAATCTAGTCCAGGCGGGCACGCGATGAGCACAAAGCTACGCAACAGCCCGTTACTCGGTCGCAATGATCCAGCACTTGATCGTGAGTTGCGCAAAACCGCACGAGTCGTCAATGCCCTGGTGGATTCGATTGGCTCCGGTGGTGGCTCCGGCTCTGCCGTAGCAGTCACGTCTGTGGAGATTGATCTTGGCTCCGTTCCTCGTCGTGACTTCCGCTTGACTATCACAGACCCCGCAGTAACTGCCGCATCAAAGGTGGTTGTATGGCCCAACGGCACGCCAGCAACAGGGCGAGGCTCTGACGACTGGCAGTGGGATGGCGCAACCCTCACGGCCCAGGCTGGCACAGGTCAATTCACGCTTTACGCAAAGTTTGATGGCCGCGTTGTCGGCAAACGAAACGTCTTCTATCAGGTGAACTAATGGCAGTCATTGAAACAGGATCAGGCGCAAGCGGGACGGCAACGGTTGACGCAAACAACCGCTTGCAGGTTGCCATGCCAACCAGTTCGGCGCAGGCTGGTTACACGGCATTGGCTGGCGTGATTGACGCTGGCCGCTCTGTCACCATCCCGATCAGCGCATCGACTCAGGGCCTGTTAGGTACTGGATTGGCTCAGATCGACTTTGAGCAAGGGTTTGCAGCGTCTGCCATCAGCCCGTCAGTGTGGAGGCAAGACCTCACCACGATGACAACCAGCGTTTCTAACAATGCTGTGATTCTGAACGCTGGCAACTCGGTTGCGTCTGGTGCTGTCGCTCGCCTTACATCCTGGCGTCAGGCTGAAACGCCTCGCGGTGCTGATCGTGTCGTGGCATGGCGTGCAATGCTACCAACGCAAGTGACCGGAGCCGTGATTGAAATGGGGATGTTCACGGCTACAGGCACAACAGCCCCCACCGCTGGCGCGTTTTTCCGCTATGCTTCTGACGGGTCATTGCGTGGTGTGATCATCTCTGTTTCCGGTGCTGAATCAACGACCGCAACGATCTCGACGCCGACACTGAACGCCGCTCACGATTACATGATCTTGATTGGCGGCACGAGCGTCATTTTCCAGATCGATAACGTAGTGGTGGGCGTGATCTCATTGGGGGATACATCGCCTAGCCCCGTTACATCAGAATCAGGCCCGTTCTGCGCTCGCCTATACAACGCGGCGGCAACTGCTACAGCGCAACAGGTGCAACTGTACCGATGCGTGGGCGTGTACTACGGTGGCACTTACGGTTACTCTCGCCCCGAATTGGCCGCACTCAATGGCGATGTTGGCTCACAGGGCATCGTTGGTGGCTCAACCGGCTCTCTGGCGAACTACGCGAACTCTGCCGCCCCGGCTTCTGCGACTCTGAGCAATACGGCTGCGGGGTACACCACTTTAGGCGGTCAATTCCAATTCGCTGCGGTGGCTGGTGCGGAAACCGACTACGCATTGTTTGCTTTCCAAGTCCCTGCACAGTCTGCGACCAACCAAGGCCGCACGCTGTTGGTTCGCGGCGTTTGGATTGACACGATCAACACAGGCGCGGCGGTTGCGACGACTGCGACGGTTTTGCAATGGTCTGTCGGCTACGACTCGTCTGCTGTGTCTTTGGCGACTGCTGACGCTGCTGCGGCTAAGGCTCGTCGCGTTGTGCCGGTTGGCATCCAATCCTTTGCAATCGGTGCCGCTGTTGGCGCTCAAGCAGCGCGCATTTCTCAGACATTTGCGCAACCTCTGCCTGTCTACGCTGGCAACTATCTGCACATCATTTTGAAGATGCCAATTGGCGCGGCGACTGCATCACAAATCATTCGTGGTGTTGTTGGCGTTGACGCGACTTGGGAATAATGAAAGAACTAAAGCACGTGCCCGCGCAGTTCGTCGACCAAGCGTGGCGCGATGGCGCGCACAACCTAGCTAAAGCCTGCGAGACATCGGGTGGAGAGGTGACTGGCGACCAACTCAAGATGATGCTCGCCAGAGGTGAGCGCAACCTAATTTGCATCCTCGATGGGGAAAAGAAGGCAGGATGGGTTGTCACTCGGGTGGATCAGCTACCAAACATCCGAGTGATGCATGTTTGCGAACTCTACGCCCCGGGCGCGATGTTTGAAGAGTGCTTTTCTCAGTTTGTTGAGTTTGCCCGATCTAACGGGTGCTCCGAGATTCGATGCGCGGCAAAGCCTGCTCAGGCTCGCTTGTATCGCATGAGGTTTGGGTTTGAACCCGTCTATGAAACGCTGAAGGTTTCCATATGAGACATGAGTTTTCAGTATATGACCAACACGACCAAGGCCCGGCAAAGTTCGGGCCTCGTCGTTTGTATAAGGGTGGCAGTCAAACCAGCACGACCACCGCAACAATTCCCGAAGAATTGAAGCCGCTTGCAAAGCTATACACGCAGCAGGCTACACAGGTAGCGCAGACGCCATTTCAAAGCTACACCGGCCAACGCTATGCCGATCTGAATGGCTCGCAAAATGAGGCATTGCGCATGGTCCAAGACCGGGCGATGCGCGGAAGCGATACCTTTGATGCTGGTGACTCCTATCTGCGCTCCATGTTCGGCGCGCAAGCCCCAACAGCGACACAGAACCCATACGGCAACGTGGCAGCAGGGCAGAACACGAACACGGTCAATGCTGGCTGGAACGCCTCGCAGATCACCCCAGGCCAGAACGCGAACACCGTGTCGGCTGGCTCCAATGCCTATGCTGGCTCCAATCCATACCTGCAAGCCAACATTGATGCCGCTTTGGGTGATGTGACTCGCTCATACAAAAGCACCGTGATGCCGCAGCAGACTAACGCTGTCGTTGGCTCTGGATCGTTTGGCAATTCCGGCGTGCAGCAAGTGCAGGCAGAGCAAGAGCGACAACTGGCCGAGCAATTGGGCAACGTGGCTAGCTCCATGCGTATGCAGGACTACACCCAACAGCAGGGCTTGGCTGAAAACGCACTGAATCGCGGATTGCAGGCTCAACAGTTCAACGCTGGATTGACTGAGAACAATCTGTCACGCGACATGGCCGCGCAGCAGTTCAACTCTGGCTTGATGGACACGAATCTCGCTCGCAGCCTACAGGCGCAGCAGTTCAACTCGGGCTTGACTGACTCCAACCTGAACCGCGATTTCTCTGCCCAACAGTTCAACGCGAACATGGGCAACGATTGGGCGCAGCGCAACGACTCACTAAACAGCAATTGGCGCAGCCAGAACCTGTCTGCACTGGGATTGGTTCCTCAGTATGCAAACCAGTCTTACACAGACGCGGCTCAACTGCTCAACGCTGGAAACACTCAGCAGAACCAAGCGCAACAAGGGCTTGACTTCAACTTCCAGCAGTTCCAAGACCAGCAGAACTACCCCTACAAGCAACTCGCTGCAATCGGCGGCGTATTGGGGCAGAGCATGGGTCAAACAACCACGCAAAGCGGAGGTGGCAAATGAAGTTTATGGACGTCCTAGACCCTTTGCAAATGCGCAAGGGTGGCTTACTGTGGAAGCCAATCAAACAAGCAACCGGCCTGAGTGATGCGCAAATGATTGGTATTGGCGCTTTGGCTACCGGCGGCGCGAT
>VFQS010002745.1_pt1 | contig 14084 bp, 14 predicted proteins | sample 3512361 | NCBI WGS metagenome assembly VFQS01 (sample SAMN10412375, study PRJNA504923) | tailings metagenome | isolation source: Relicate 1 Philex TSF3 active mining | place: Philippines
CGGCTGAGGATCATCCCGCCGCCGGGCGAAGGCCGGCGGATCATTCTCCTTGAACACTTTGGAGATGTCTTCCACTTCTGAGATGTCTTCCACTTCTGAGATGTCTGAGATGTCTTCGCCACTTCTGAGATGTCTGAGAGATGTCACCACTTCCCAAAAAAAAGAGCAACATGCTCTCTTCTCTCTCCAACGCTCTCCACATTCTTAGAACAGCACACGACTGGATGACGGTCGATGCGAAGCCGATGGAGCTCGATGCGCTTCTTCATACTCTTGTTCTTGATTCGGACAGATGGTGGGGATCGGTCGAGTCGCATCCAGGTCATGGGGATACGGTGACGGCTGTGTAGAGATGTATGCGATCGCATGATGACACCAGTGAGGTTCATTGGGTTCATTGGCCAGTCGAGTCGTGATGAAGTCATAATGAACTGGATCGGAATGGTATGGAGTCTGTCGAGTGATGCGTCGGACTAAGATGCGCGTACCAAGTGCGGCGTGAGCGTGATCTTGCTCGATGAGCTCGTAAGCATGAAGCGCTGGATGAGGCAGAAGAAGTCGACGAGGCAGAGGAGGCTGGATGATCGTTTCAGGTAGATCGAGCTCGAGACGAAGTGGAGGGAGCATGGTCGGAAGATGGGAACTTGGATGGCTTGACATAGTTGGTGTCGGGATGGTGTCGGGATGGTGTCGACTAGGTGGGAGGATCCTTTTTTTTAGGAGATGGAGGGGCACTTAAAGAGCGCAGGGAGCCGGGAAGGGGCTCGATGTGTCGTATAAATGGTTTCACCAAGCCCAGGCTTTAGATGGTGTATGGTAGGTACGTAGTGGTTTGATAGAGGTCTAATGGAGCCCAATAGAGATGTGATAGAGGTCTACTGGATTCCAGTAGAGATGATGTGACTGGTGATGGGTGTGTCGAGGTGTCTGAGGTGTCTGAGGTGTCTGAGGTGTCCGAGGTGTCTGAGGTGTCTGAGGTGTCTGAGGAGATGCTCCGGCGCTTCGCGCCATCTCGGACATCTTCCCTAAGGACGCCGCCTGCGGCGGACTTACCAAAGTTGGTTGGCGCTTCGCGCTCTCTTCACTTCTCTCCAAAGTCTGAGCATCGCTTGGCGCTTCGCGCACTCTCTTCCAAAGTTGGTTGGCGCTTCGCGCTCTCTTCACTTCTCTCCAAAGTCTGAGCATCGCTTGGCGCTTCGCGCACTCTCTTCCAAAGTTGGTTGGCGCTTCGCGCTCTCTTCACTTCTCTCCAAAGTCTGAGCATCGCTTGGCGCTTCGCGCACTCTCTTCCAAAGTTGGTTGGCGCTTCGCGCTCTCTTCACTTCTCTCCAAAGTCTGAGCATCGCTTGGCGCTTCGCGCACTCTCTTCCAAAGTTGGTTGGCGCTTCGCGCTCTCTTCACTTCTCTCCAAAGTCTGAGCATCGCTCTCCAGTCGCTCGAACATCTTCCTAAGGATGCGGCGGGCTTGTAAAGTGAGTTCGAGCCAGGTACACAAATGGTTGAGGTTGGGTGTGCCGGGAAGTGTCTGGATGTACCGGGAAAGAACCTAAAGAGCGCGAAGCGCCGGGGATGTCTCGGGATGTCTCGAGCCACTTAAAGAACCCAAGGAGCCGGGAAGAGGTTCGAGGCGGGATGTACATCCGCCGCCTACGGCGGCGTCCCTACCCCCGCCCCAAGGGGCGGGATGTAACTGGTTTCACCGAGCCTGGGCTTTAGATGGTGTATGACAAGTACTTGATGGTGTTATTAAAGTCTACTGGAGTCCATTAGAGATATCTTAAGAGTCTACTGGAGCCCAATAGAGGTGTGTGACTGGTGATGGATGTGTCTGAAGTGTGTCAAGGTGTCTGAGGAGATGCTCCGGCGCTTCGCGCTCTTCCGGCATCTCGGACATCTCCCAAAGTCTGAGCATCGCTCTCCAGTCGCTCGGCGCTTCGCGCTCTCTCCATTCTCTTCCAAGTTGGTTGGCGCTTCGCGCACTCTTGACATCTCCAAAGTTGGTCATGCGCTTCGCGCTCTCTTCGCTCTCTCCCAAAGTCTGAGCATCTCCAAAGTCTGAGCATCGCTCTCCAGTCGCTCGGCGCTTCGCGCTCTCTCCACTCTCTTCCAAGTTGGTTGGCGCTTCGCGCTCTCTCCACTCTCTCCCAAAGTCTGAGCATCGCTCTCCAGTCGCTTGACATCTCGAACATCTTCCAAGTTGGTCATGCGCTTCGCGCACTCTTGACATCTCCAAAGTTGGTCATGCGCTTCGCGCACTCTCCACTCTCTCCCAAAGTCTGAGCATCGCTCTCCAGTCGCTCGGCGCTTCGCGCTCTCTCCATTCTCTTCCAAGTTGGTTGGCGCTTCGCGCACTCTTGACATCTCCAAAGTTGGTCATGCGCTTCGCGCTCTCTCCACTCTCTCCCAAAGTCTGAGCATCTCCAAAGTGGATGTGGACATGTCAAAGTGTGTGTATGTCCTTTCAAGTGGATGGAGAGCCGGAGAGGATGGAGGAGAGTTGGAGAGGATGGAGGAGAGTTGGAGAGGATGGAGGAGAGCCGGAGAGGATGGAGGAGAGTTGGAGAGGATGGAGGAGAGCCGGAGAGGAAGCTAGAGCCGCCTTCGGCGGTCCCATCGCGGCCCTACCCTAAGGTCGCCGCCTGCGGCGGACTTACGGCCGCGCGCGAACCCTCTTATAGATCTTAATGGAGCCATTAGAGTATGTTTTACATGTTCTAATGGAGCCCATTGACTTTTAAAGGAATGTACTGGAAGTCCGGTGATGTCATGGAATGTCGTGAGATGTGTAGGGATGTCTGTCGAGCTGTTGAGCTAGACGCCTCCGGCGGTTCGACACTTCCAAGTCTGCTCGAGCTGTCTTCCGAGATGTCTGCCGAGATGTCTGCGCTTCTCTTTCTCCAGTTGGAGGGTTCGCGCACCGCCCGCAGGGCGGTGGTGAGACCGCCCGTAGGGCGGCTGAAGATGTCTTCCGAGTCTTCCGAGATGTCTGCGCTTCTCTTTCTCCAGTTGGAGGGTTCGCGCACCGCCCGCAGGGCGGTGGTGAGACCGCCCGTAGGGCGGCTGAAGATGTCTTCCGAGTCTTCCGAGATGTCTGCGCTTCTCTTTCTCCAGTTGGAGGGTTCGCGCACCGCCCGCAGGGCGGTGGTGAGACAGCCCGCAGGGCGGCTGAAGATGGGCGGCATGGCGGCGCCGGCCTGCGGCCGGTGGATCATTCTCCCTGAACACTTTCGAGATGTCTTCCACTTCCAAGACGTCCAAATCCTGTCTTTCTCGGTTTGGTCTGGAAGTCTCGGAAGGTCTCGGCGTGCCGGGAGGGGTGGGGAGGGGCGCATAACTGGTTTCACCGCGCCCTACCCTTAAGTCGTGTACCGCAGCCAGACATCACTTTAAAGATGGTACTGGAGCCCATTAGGGATGTTGTAGAGATCGTAATGGAAACCACTAACAAAAAGAGCCGGTTAGGGCTCTCGGACTTACGGGACTTACGGGACTTACGGGACTGTCTCTATCTGTCTTGCGATCAATCAAACCGTAACGGCAAAGGAAGCGGATAGAACACATTCTTATGATGCGGCATCGGCGTCTGATCATAATACGTCACAATGTGTCTCGACCATCCCTCGACCGCGTCCCATACCATCATATAATCCGTCTGTACCGTCGCTCGATTCGAATGAACATGATGCGCACGACCTACCAAGTACCTCCATCCATGGATCGGCTTCTGAATGGAATGTGACGATGTCGTGAACTGGATATACGTCATTAGAATCGTCTCCACCGTCTTCCACTGGTCCCTTGATGGAAAGATCATACCCTTGAATGGCATTGTACCCCTCTCCAACGTATGCCAGACATACAAGTCTCCCGTTGATGTCATCATCTGAATCGCCTCCAAAGGTAAACCTGGCTCTCGCTCGGGCTGATCTGATGGGTTGGATGGCTCTGATGGCTCTGATGGCTCTGATGGGTTGGATGGTACAGGCTGTATCATCCCGAGCTGCTCATCCGCCTCACAACCACGACATACAGACTGACATTCGCCACACAGATAACGATGACAAGACGGACACGGCTTGACATACTCACTGGCTCCACAGATGGCACATACTGACAGTGACAACGCAACAACAGCGCTTACCGCTTTATAGAACTCGCTTGACATCTCAAATGATGGTGTATCGGACTTAGCAGGTATGGAGCATTCGAACGGTTCAATTTTTAAAGATGGTGTATTGGGCGTTGGAGGCTTTTGGGGCTTTGGAGAGGCTTCGATAGGCTTGGTAGGGATATATTGGGAAAGGGGGCATGAGGGGGAGGCCGGCCGCAGGCCGGATGTCCCCCCAAAAAGGCCCCTCACACACGTGGAGGGTGCGCAAGGGGCCTTTTTGGAGGAGGAAAGGGCACTTAAAGGGTCTGGGGAGCTTGGCGGATGTCCCCCCAGGGCTTGGTGGGAAAGGGGGCGGCTTACAAAGTGTCTGGCAAGTCGCGATTCAACACAAGCACATTCTCGTGTTCAAACTCCATATGTGTCTTATGCGCCTGAATTCGTCTTCGCAACAGCTCATTCTGCACACCCTCTCCATGGACACGCGTCAGCTCATCCACCGTCGCTCGATGGTCACGCAACTTCCTCACATACTCACAACGACGACCCGAGTTCGGACCAAACACACCCTCATAAGTCATCCCCGCGTCCATCATCTCCTCCACCGTGATGTACTGAATGTAGTTCTGCCATACACCACCATCCGCCTCCATCAACCAATCTCCCGATGGATCCGCTTGGATACGCTCACGAAACGACGCCAACATCTGCTCACGACGCGCTTGCTCCTCTGGCTCTTGTTGGCGTCTCTGAATCAAACGCTGATCCGCTCGACGCTGCTCCAGAATCGTCAACATCTCCTCCACGTCCCTCTCCGCCTTCACCAGTGCCCTCACCGTTTCACGCGCATCCTCTTGCTCTCGCTTCAGCTTCTGGAGATCCTCATCCGTCCACGCACGCACCTTGTCCTCATACTCTGCGAAGAAGTGATCTAGCATCTCCTCTCGACGTGTGTTCCACTTCGGACGATATGACACCCACCACGCCTTTGCCGCCTCCTCCACATCCTCCATCGTCGTCATCGGGAGCAGACGCATTTGCTCCATCTTCGATTGAAGTTGCATGCGACGCAGACGCGTCTCCCTCTCCGGCTCCGGCTGGATGAACAGATGAATCAACGGGTAATCCTTGCTAGGGAAACGATCCGACCACTTCTCTTGAACGGATCGAATCAACGGCTGAAAGTCCTCCTTCTCCTCGATCAAGAAGTCCATGCGCTGCTTCATCGCCGGATTGTACGGATGCTGCGCCACCATCTCATCAAACAGACGAATCATCGGCTCCTGGCCTCGGGTCGTGACTCGTAAGACATCACCCGACACCAGTCTGACCTGGAGCTCCACCGCATCCCCGAGCAAGGTCGCCGCTTGAAACACCGCCTCAGGAGACGGACGACGACCACCCTTACCCTTCGGCTTCTCCGCCTTCGGCACATCCAAGAGTGACTCGATAGCCGCCGTTCTCTCCTTCTCCAGCTCTTCCATCCGCTCCTGATATTGCTTCAAACGCTGACGCGCATCCTCGCGCATCTGACGCCAGTGATTGCGATCCTCCGTCGTCTTCGCAGATGCCCACTTCGTCGTGTACGTCTCCAACTCCTGACGGGCTCGCACCCACGCACGCTGCCCCATACGCATTTCCGTCTTCTTCTCCTTCACACGGGTCTTCAAATCAATGATCCACTTGTTCGATGACATCTCTGGCTGTTGTTGCTTTGTTGCTTCTTGTCGCTTGGTACAGTTGATCTGCTGTACTCAGTCTTTTAACGTCTTATGGACGGGTGGCTTACTGTCTCTTTTCGAGGGTGTAAGGCGATCGTTTGGGGAGCCGTCGGATTCTTCCATTTTTTTTTAGGTGGCTCGTTACTGCCACTAAAAAGCGGGGGGACATCCCCCCGCCCGAAGGGCGGTGTCCTCCCCCTAAGTGGGCCGCAGGTCCACGCGTACATGCCCCCTTTCTCATCCAGCCTACCCGTCCCTTCACACACTAAAAAGCACATCAAGCCCTGTCGGACTCCATGCGCTCTTTAGGCTGTATCGGGCTCTTTAGGCTGTATCGGGACGGATGCGCTCTTTAGGCTGTATCGGGCTCTTTAGGCTGCGGGACATGCGCTAACAATAGAGCTCCAGCAATATCAGGAGTTGCCGACGATGATCCTCTGGCACATGCGACTGGGTTTCCGACAATGATCGCGCCAATGACATCGCTGACTCCCCTACACGGTTCTCTAGCAACGGATCCGAACCCCATCGCAAATACCATTGAATACGACGCAACGATTCTCTCAAGTAATCCCGATACTCCGCATGCGTCATCACCTGATGCGCTCGTTCACCCTCATGATATCCACTATTTTCATACACCATCTTCATATACACCATCAATGCGGTATTCCCCGTCCTCGCATTCTGGAGATTCATGTCGATCTGGAGCTCTGACGTCAAGTATTCCAGTGTCTCATATTGCTGTTGAGCCGTATACAACGCCATGTACGTGATCGGATCCGCATCCGTTGGATGAATCAGATCGTTGGCGAATAAATACCGTAACACCGTGTGCGGTGGGGCATACTCCATCACAAGCTCACGCCAATTCACATCATTGCGATGAAGACGCTCCACGGCTTGTTGAGCTGCGGGCGTCCACGGACGCGGTGGTGTTGGCTCATAACGATGACGGAACCATTGAAAGCCTTTCATAAAGTACGATACCGGATGCGCCACCAACCAGCCGTTACAGGCTTCACAGTCTGAGGTTGAACACGGTGCGGGACAGAGTCTCTCCCACTCGTCTCTTTCAATGTAGACACGCATCTCGTCGGCCCATCGTTCACACGCGGTTGTCATTTTACAGTTGATCTGCTGTACTCAGTCTTTTAGCGTCTTATGGACGGGTGACTTACTCTTTTCGAGGAGGTAAGGCGATCGTTTCCAGCCCCTTCGGGGCTCTCCATTTTTTTGGGGGGGGGACATCCAGTCTACCTGTCCCTTCACGCACTAAAAAGCACAACAAACCCTATCAGGCTCATTGTGCTCTTTAGGCCCTTTTCGGACGAGGCGGCGGACTTACCGCGCTTAGATGTCCCCTCCGTTCAGTCGACGCCGTGTCTCTTGGGCGGCTCGATGCCCTCCATACGCCTCCATCCGATCAAAGATCGGCTCCAGGTCAATCTTGTCCTTTAAGTACCTCAAGAGCGGTAAGGATGGCATGCGGTACTGGGTGTACTGTTCCCAGTCCTCGGGTGTCATCGGACCCCCACGAATCTTGCAAATCGCTTGCTCAATGGAGGACGTCATCGGATGCTGGAGCAACACATCGAGCGGATGGTCGAGGACATACGAACACGTCAGACACGGCTCTTGACGGTATTGCGTACACGGCGACGGCGTGATGTTCCACCACTCCCCCTTTTCCAGGTACTGAACCGTCTCAAGATGCCAGTGATGGCAAGGCACTTCGGAACGCTGTTGCTGCTGCTGGGACATGTCTGGCTACTTCTGCTACTTTTGATACAGTTGATCTGCTGTATTCAGTCTTTTCACGTCTTATGGACGGGTGGCTTACTCTTTTCGAGGGTGTAAGACGATCGTTTAGGGAGCCTTCGGGGTTCTCCATTTTTTCAACCTTAATCAAAAAGAGCCTAAAGGGTCCCCGACTGTCCCGGACTTCATTGGGATCTCCATGGGACTTGGGGGCACTTGATGGAGCTTGATGGAGCTTGATGGAGCTTGATGGAGCTTGATGGAGCTTGATAGAGCTTGATAGAGCTTGATAGAACAGGGAGCAGGGTCGAAGATCCCACCAAAAAGACCCCCTCATTCCCCTGGAGAGGGAACAAGAGGGAGCTTCATGGGGGGGCACGGGGGAAGGACACGGCATCGAGATCTTAGGCATATCGGTACAACAAATCCAACAATCTGTTGTGCCGCTCTGGCAATTTCATCGCAAACGACATCGGTGTTTCACCACTATACACTGGCAAACACGGATCCGCACCACGCTCCAGAAGCCATTCAATGTCACCCAAATACTCCTCAAAGAATGGCGTCTCAACATCTTCCATATGCTTGTATTGGATGCTGTACAACATCGTCCACAACGGCGTCTGACGCGTGGTATGCGCCTGTAAATCCATGTGCTCCCCACGCTCCGCCAAGAAGTCAAACACTGGACGCGAGATGTGCGGCGCATCCACACGACGCGCCATCGAACACATCAACTGTGCCGATTCCTCACTGTGAAGCTTGATACGCCCATGGTCATACAAGTAACGAAGCAAGACCGGCGACGGATGGTGGAAGATGACCATCAACCAGTCCTTACCCTCGATACGAGTACCCGCCAGTCGCTCCGCGATCTCCTCATCCTCCGCCGTGAATGACTCTCCCCACAACTCACCTTCTCCTTCATGTGTCAAGAGACCCTTCTCAATCAGATAATGAATCAATGGATGCTCATAGTGTGTGAAGTTGTCGAACTCACAATCACGCCCTATGGTACACTCAGGATGTGGATAAATATTATCCCACTCCTGCGCATCAATCGCATCACGCATCGCTGTACACCACAAGTAACAAGCACGATTACGGCAATTCATCTCTATCGGTTTGATCTGTTTTCTCAGTCTTTTTACGTCTTATGGACGGAGGTTGCCTATCCTGTGCTTTCCGCTGGGCTAGGTCTAATGAACCCGATGAACCGTCAAGCTCATCGAATTTTTATCGTGCTCCACATCGCACCAACAAAAAGACACCTCGCCACCCTGCAGGAAGACAGCAGAAGACAGCAGAAGACCTAAAGACTCACTCGACGTAGGTGATCGCTATCACTGGAATCACTGGAGTCAGTAGGGTCTCTATGGGCCAGTCAGTGGACCAGTCAGTAGGATCACTATGGACAGTCAGTGGGCCAATCAGTAGGGTCTCTATGGCCAGTCAGTGGAGTCAGTAGGGTCTCTATGGCCAGTCAGTGGAGTCAGTAGGATCACTATGGCCAGTCAGTGGAGTCAGTAGGATCTCTATGGGCCAGTCAGTGGGCCAGTCAGTAGGCCAGTCAGTAGGCCAGACAGGGGAGACAGGGGAGACAGGGGATACAGTCGCGATGGACGGCTACGCTTAATCCCGCATTCAGCCCCTCATGCCTTCGGCGGTGTCTGGGCCCCTTAGGGGCCCTCCATTTTTTTGACTGCCCTTGACTGCCCTTGACTGCCATTAAAAAACAATAGGGGCCCAACGAGGGACAGCGGATTGACTAAAAAAATAGAGGAATACATAACGGGGAGGAAGGGGGAAGGGGGGAAAGGGGGAGGAAGGTGTGGGTAGGAGGGGGAAGATGTGGGGGCGTGTGGGGGCGTTGGGTTTACTCTGGGATCGGGGCCTCTACTTCGATATCAGGCGCGTAGACGTTCAGGACTTCATCTGGCATCAATGCCCAATTCTCCTCTACACGGTCCTCGGCCTGGATGTAATACCCCACCAGAGACTGACTCGCGTCCAATGCCGCGCTGTCATGTGTGATTAGGTACTGAACACCCTGTACCACTTTGGGCTTCGGCGGCTCGCCTGCCAGCGGCATCGTCCACGCCGGCGGGGCTGCGGCAGCAGGAGCCGCGGCAGCAGGAGCCGCTTTCGCTCTCGCCGCTGCTAGCTTTGCCATCCTCTCCGCTACCGTTACCGGCTTCGCAGCAATCACGACAGGAGCCGCTGCCGTGCTCGAGCTAGACGCCGCAACAGCCGCAACAGCCGCAACCGCGGGGACAGAAGGAGCCACAGGAGCCGCAGGATCCGCAGGAGGGACATACGTCGCCTCCCACTTCTTGTACTCCGGATCCTCCATATCCTTCAGAAGCGATGCATAGCCCTGCGCATGAGCGGGTTGAGCCGGCAGACCCCTGTACGAGTCATCCTGGCCCAGCGATGCGGGACCGAACACGTGCATCGAGCCATTGAACACCGACCCAGGCAACATTACTTGTACCTTTGTCTTGCCCATTGGCTTCGCGAACGTGAACGGCTTCCATCCATTGGTCAACATCATTGGATAGACATGCTTGTCCCACATACCGCGCTTCACGAGATGCGCCGGCGCGACGCCCTTCGGAGGCGCACCACGCTTCGCTGCAACAGGCACAGCCGCCGCGCCTGCCGCACCCGGCATCGGCGCGAAACCCGCCGGCGCCGCAGACACCGCGCCTGCCTTCTGCGCGATCAGCGGTGTGATCTTCGTCAGAAGGTAGCTCAGTTCCTGCAGCGTCAGCTGGTTCCAGCTTTGTGAATCAATCCATTGCATAGTTGGGGTAGCCATTTTCTGTTTTGTATCGATTTGTTGCGTTTTCGCTTAGTTTGATCTGTTTTTCTCAGTCTTTTAACGTCTTATGGACGGGCGGCTTACTGTCTCTATGTGAGGGTGTAAGACGGTAGGAGGGGGAGGGGGTCGCCCTTCTCCATTTTTTTTTGAATGTGATGACCAATAGGCGGGGGGAGGGGGGGAGGGCCCCCCCTCCTGGTACATTTTCCCATAGATTTGACAGCCTAAAGGGGGGAGGGGGCACGGGGGGGGGACCCCCCCCGCACATTTTCCCTTAGAATCGACTACCCTGAAGGGGGAGGGGGGTGGGTAGGGCGGGTTCTCGGGCTCCACTTCCCATAAAAATGGGGGGACATCCGGCCTACGGCCGGCCTCCCCCCTGCCCCCCTGTCCCCATACAGCCCCATACCGCCCTAGGGGGCCTAAAAGCACCTAAAGCCCCATACAGCCCTGGACCTGACTGGGACCTGACTGGACTCAGTGGGTGATCTGGATAGACCTGGATAGACTCAGTGGGTGATCTGGATAGACCTGGATAGACTCAGTGGGTGACCTGAATAGACCTGACTGGACTCAGTGGGTGACCTGACTAGACGTGACTGGACTCAGTAGGTGACCTGACTGGACGTGACTAGATCTGTCTTTTTCTTGTCTGTCTCTGGCTGTCCCTGGGCTTCCCAAAAAATTGAAAGGGCCGCCGACCCTCTACCGATCTCCGAAGCACAGCCGTAAGACGCAGCGACTTCCCTAGACGTGCCTTGATAGCCGACTTGTACGCTCAAGATTAAAAGCCCTTTGCCTTCCAGCATGTCCCACAACTGCCAGAACACCTCTTACCATCGCCGTCAATTGGCTCAACAAGTCATTGGCCTCATTCGCACCATCACCATCCAAAGCCTCGAAGGCCTTGGTAATCAACCTCATGATCCTTGGGATGAGGAAGAAGGTGGTGCCGGCTGGGTCGACAATGAACTTTCCATCGCCAATGACTTGTTGGAAATCGTAGAGATTCACTACAACCCTCCGGATCTCTCTCGCTACATCACTGTCCCCCAGTTCCAGCGAGCCCTCCCACGCCTCTACTCCGCGGAACACCTACACTTCATCCTCCGCTTCCTTCGTCATGGTGGATCCTCCAATGAACACTTCTTCCGTCTTCGTGAAACAGCCAATGAACGCGATGTAGAAGAATGGTTCCAACAGAATCCCCTTCCTGACGATTCCTAAGCATTTCCCCTCCCGCCCGAGACATCCCCCTGCCCCCCCTGCCCTTTAAGTCCCCGTCCCCGTCCCCGTCCCCGTCCCCGTCCCTTGTGTCTTCCTCTTTTTTATGGTCCCTGGCTGTCCCTGACAGTCTAAAAAAATCGAGGAGCCCGACGGCCCTTCTGATCGCCGAAGCACAGCCGTTTGACGCCCTGACTTCCCGGACTAGCCTGTAACTAGACTTGTAACGCTCAAGATCAAAAGCAACTGTTCCCGTCATGATTCAGATCAAGCTCATGAATGGCGACCTCCTGTCCATCGACAACCGCGAGATGACCACCCAACAGCTCCACGACGCCGTTTGGGATGCCCTCCCCGCAGACATCCAGCCTCCTGCTACCGAGAAATGGCGTATCATGCTCTTCCTCGATGGCGTTTGGCATCCCGCCGATCACTCCCCTGTACCCGCTGGAGCGGAGGCCGATCTTGTCTACGATCTCCTCCTCGTTCATGGTCACTGGGCCATCGACCTCCCTCTCGAAGACATGATCGGTACCATCTGGTCTACCGTCATCATTGTCGAGGGCCCTCAGGGACGTATGGAACACCGTCACTTCTTCGATGAAGACGCGGGCCTGTTCTATCGGAACGAGGATGTAGAACATGTCAACGGCAGACTCGAAATACGTGAAGGCGCACAACCCGTTACCGGCCGTGACCTCCTCTCCGTCTTCGACGTACCCCTCGCTGTCCTCGAGGTCTTCTACGCACACTGGTTCGAATGCTATGTTGACATCCTCGCACCCGGTTGTCCACGCCCTTTACCCTACTACTGTCATTACGACATGACCGACGACGATGGACAACTCTTGATCCACAATATCCAACCGGGATTGCGTCATCCGCCACCTCTTGACTACGATGCTGCCGCTGATGCTGCCGAAGCATGGATGGATCAAGAGCACGATGACGATTATCTGCCACTCGGACACTACTAATCCATTCGGACACACAGACCCCACGCTATCCCCATCCCTTCCCCATCCCTTCCCATCCCTTATGTATCCCTCTTTTTCTTATTGTATATCGGCAGTCTATGGACAGTATCTGGGCGGTCTATAAAAATCGATAAAACCGCCGATCCTCTACTGATCTCCGAAGTCCAGCCCTTAAAAGCCCAGATTTCCCTAGACGTGCCTTGATTGCCGACTTGTACGCTCAAGATCAAAAGCTACTGCTCCTGCGACTCCTGCGACTCCTGCTCTAAGATGTCTACCTACTACCGTGCCCTTGACAACACCACCATCCTCGATGCCAATGACAAACTTGGCTTGTCCTTGGATTGGGATTCCTTCCCTGCCGTCTTGGAATCTTCATGGTTGGAGATGGAAGCCTATGCCATGCGTTACCATCCTCGTCGCCGTGTCGGTACCATGATCTTCATGGCTTATGGTGGCGATTGGCCTTACACCGCCGCTGGCTTATGTATCGAGCTATCGTACTGTCTTCGACGTGAAGTCGATGGATGGTCTCGATGGCTTGTCCTACAGCCCGAAGACAATCGTTTGATGGTTCCCATCGCCAAAGGCGCCCCTTTAGGACACTTTCAAGTCGAGTACTGGGAGGACGTTGACGAACGTGTCGGCGGCTCCACTCCCAGTGCTGCGCCACGCTTGCGCTCTCCTCCTTCCACTCCCTAAACGTGGAGGCGGAACGCCCCCGTCCCCATCACCGTCCCCATCACCGTCCCCATCCCTTGTGTATCCCTCTTTTTATTGGATACCATCGAGCTCTGTCAAGCCCTTCGGTTGGGCGATCCGGCGGAGCCGGCCTGCGGCCGGGCCCTTTAAGTCCTTTTTCCAGTCTGTCAAGCTCTGTCAAGTACTGTCAAGTACTGTCAAGCTCTATCAAGCTCTATCAAGCACCGTCAAGCCCTTCGGTTGGGCGAGCGCAGCGAAAGTCCGCCTAGCGGCGTCCTTATGCCCGACCGTAGGTCGGGCGAGCCATCAAGCACCGTCAAGCCCTTCGGTTGGGCGAGCGCAGCGAAAGTCCGCCTAGCGGCGTCCTTATGCCCGACCGTAGGTCGGGCGAGCCATCAAGCACTGTCAAGCTCCATCGAGCCCTTCGGTTGGGCGATCCGGCGGAGCCGGCCTGCGGCCGGGCCCTTTACGTCCCTTTCCAGTCTGTCAAGCTGTCAAGCTGTCAAGCACTGTCAAGCCCTGTGGGCACTGCGAGCACTATCAAGCTCTGTGGGCACTGCGAGCACTATCAAGCTCTGTCAAGCCCTTCGGTCGGGCGAAGGCCGGTCTCTTTAAGTCCCTTTCTAGTCTGTCAAGCTCTGTCACGCTGTCAAGCTGTGTCAAGCTCTTCGGTTGGGCGATCCGGCGGAGCCGGCCTGCGGCCGGGCCCTTTAAGTCCTTTTTCCAGTCTGTCAAGCTCTGTGGGCACTATCAAGCTCTGTCAAGCT
>VFQS010002746.1_pt1 | contig 14081 bp, 24 predicted proteins | sample 3512361 | NCBI WGS metagenome assembly VFQS01 (sample SAMN10412375, study PRJNA504923) | tailings metagenome | isolation source: Relicate 1 Philex TSF3 active mining | place: Philippines
TGGGCTTGGCACTACTACTAAACAGTTCAGCTCTTGCGTTCTTATCAGCAGTGATGATACCCTTGATAGCATATTCGCTGCTGGCGAAATGATGGCCAAGTATGCCAGTAAACGTGCTGGCATTGGCTTGGAGATTGGTCGTATCCGTCCACTTGGTGCCCCCATTCGTAATGGTGAAATCAAGCATACAGGTTTAGTACCATTTATGAAGAAATGGTTTAGTGACCTGCGATCATGTAGCCAAGGTGGCATACGCAATGCGTCATGTACTGTGACATTTCCGATCTGGCACGCACAGTTCGAAGATCTTATTGTGTTAAAAAATAATCAAGGCACAGAAGAAACTCGTGTCAGGCAAATGGATTATTCAGTGGTTGTAAATGCCATGTTCTGGCGCAGGTTCAAGAATGGTGAAAACATTACCTTGTTTGATCCACACGAAGTGCCCGATCTTTACGAATCCTTTTATAGGAACACCGAGGAATTCGAAAGGCTGTACAAGAAATATGAGCACGATGCGACAAAAAAGAAAAAGACGCTACCAGCAGATGAAGTATTCAAGAACGGAATACTTAAGGAGCGTACTGACACTGGTAGGATCTATCTTGTCAACATCGATAACGTACAAAGCCAAGGTCCATTTGATACAACAGTGGATCCCATATATCAATCTAACCTATGCCAAGAGATACTATTACCCACCCGACCTTTCCAGAGGATTGAAGACGATCAAGGGCGAATTGCTCTTTGTACTCTTGGCAGCATAAATTGGGGAGCATTCCGCAATCCACAAGACATGCGTCGGGCTTGTCGTGTACTAGTACGTAGCCTTAGTAATTTATTAAACTATCAAGACTTCCTAAGTATTCAAAGTCAACTAGCAAATGAAGATTTTGAACCACTTGGGGTTGGTATCACTAACCTCGCATATTGGCACGCTCGCAAGAGCCTCAAGTACGGCGAACCAACTGCTTTGGCGGAGGTAAAACGTTGGATGGAATGTCAGGCCTATTACCTAACCGAGATGAGTGTAGAATTGGCCGAAGAGCGCGGTGCTTGTAAGAAGTCGTCGCAAACCTACTACGGTCGGGGTATATTCCCGTGGGAGCGTCGCGCCAATGGGGTCAATGAGCTAACGGACTTTGGTCCAAGTCTTGACTGGGAACCACTACGTGCTCGATTACTTAAATCTGGCATACGCAATGCTACTCTAATGGCTATAGCTCCTGTTGAATCCAGTAGTGTGGTATTGAATTCCACAAATGGCATTGAGCTGCCAATGGAATTGATCAGTGTAAAAGAAAGCAAGGCAGGATCGTTTGTTCAAGTTGTCCCCGAATATCGCCGCCTGCGTAATCGATATCAATTGATGTGGGATCAAGTTGATTGTACTGACTATCTCAAAACCGCAGCAGTGTTAGCAGCCTATGTTGATCAAAGTATCAGCACCAATACATTTTATAACCCTGCTAACTACGCAGCTAACAAGGTACCTGCTACAACAATCGCCGGTAACTTAATGCGAGCACATCGATGGGGTTTAAAAACTATCTATTACAGTTTGATCAACAAAGTAGGAGCCAAAGCAGTTACCAAAGACACAGTGATCATTGAACCTGCTGCTGACGTAGAGCTAGAAGATCAAGAAAACTGCGAAGCCTGTGTATTATAAGGAAATACAATGAGAGACACATACGACCTAAGTAAAATACCCGACTATCTACATCGTAGAATGTTTTTAGATGGCTCAGTAACAGTACAGAGATTTGAAGAATATCGCTATCCAAGAATTGCCAAATTTGAAGAACTACAGCGTGGCTTTTTCTGGGTACCCGAAGAAGTTACACTAACCAAAGACAAAATTGATTTCAAAGAAGCCACTGATGCTGTTAAACATATCTTTACTAGTAATCTACTACGACAAACTGCGTTGGATAGTATACAAGGTCGCGCACCAGCGCAGATTTTTGGTCCTGTGATCAGTCTACCAGAATTAGAGGCCCTTGTTAGCAACTGGAGTTTTTTCGAAACCAATATCCACTCAAAAAGTTACAGTCATATCATTCGTAATGTATACGGTGTGCCTAAAGAAGAATTCAACAAAATTCACAACACCAAAGAAATCGTGGACATGGCGGCTAGTGTAGGCAAGTACTATGATGCTTTACACAAACTCAATAGTCGAAAAGAAGTTGACCCAGAATCAGTGTCAGAAAAAGAACATGTCAAGGCAATTTGGATGGCACTAAATGCCAGCTATGCCTTAGAATCCATGAGATTCATGGTATCATTTGCTACCAGCTTGGCCATGGTAGAAAATCGTATATTCATCGGCAACGGAAATATCATTAGCCTAATTCTACAAGACGAGCTGCTACATACAGAATGGACCGCTTGGTTGATTAATCAAGTTGTCAAAGAAGATACAAGATTTGCCGATATCGTAGCAGAATGTCGGCAAGAAGTCTATGCTATGTATATGGAAGTTATCGCAGAGGAAAAAGCCTGGGCCGACTATTTGTTCAAGCGAGGTGTGGTCATTGGCTTGAACAGTCAAATTCTAAAAGATTTTGTTGACTACACAGCTTTTACACGCCTGCGTGATATTGGGATTAAATACACTGAAGATCATCCTAAGACTACGCCGATTCCTTGGTTCAATAAACACATACAAATCAATAAAAAACAAACTGCGCTACAGGAATCTGAATCAACAAATTATGTGATTGGTGTAATGAGTGATCAAATAGATAGGCATCTATTACCAGAAATTTAAGGAAACATATGGCAAAATTAGTTGAAGAAATCATACTAGTAAAGTTAAGCAAACTAGTCAAGGACAAAGAAGCTGACAAAGAAATTCTTGATCCCAGTGTGTTGGGAGTATTGGAACAAGCTGTACAAGAAATAGTAAGTGAAGGTGTGGTTGTTGAAGTGGAGAAAGCCTAATGCTGGTTGTTTACAGTAAAGATCATTGTCCATTTTGCGATCGAGCCAAATCCTTACTAAAACTCAAAGGCATTGCCTTTGAAGAAATACGTATAGATCTAGACCCACAAGCACGAGAATTCATTGTAAGCCAAGGACACCGCACTGTACCACAGATTTATCGCAATGGCGAACTTTTTGTAGAAGGTGGTTATAACGGTCTTGCTCGTTTAACTGATTCAGATTTTCAATTACTAAAGGAATAAAATACATGTTGGTGCAACAGTCAAGATATAACATAGGTGATATTATTAATTTAAAGTTGGTCAGTGGTGACGAAGTCTGTGGTCAGCTGATTGGCACAGATGGACGTGAATATGAATTACGTTGTCCATGTATAGTAGTAACCACCCCAGAAGGTGTAGGATTATTGCGTGCCATGTTTGGTCATGATCCTGACTTTGAAAATATTCGTTATCGTGATCAACACATAATCAGTATGTGTAAAACACATCAAAAAATGGCCGAGCACTGGCAAGCAGTTACTAGAGAAGAAGAACCTGTGATTACTGTGGATACACCACAATGACCGTAGTTAGGGCTAATCAAGATCGTTTTCTGCTGCGAGGTCGTGTTACAGCAGGTAGCACCGACGTAATCATCAATGGTCAATCCGCTGTGCGTGTGGGCGACAATGTAATCGGTAGTCGCAAGAAAAAAGGTATTAATCGCATAATAACCGGCAGTCCTACAATCATGGTCAATAATTTACCTATGGCAATTGTGGGATCACGAACTAGCTTAGGTGATCGTGCTGTTAATGGCAGTGATGATGTAAGCACTGGATAATACCACAATTTTTGCGGTAAATATCTAATGACTACCAAAATTACACCTGTTGGTGCCTTGGCCATTGCTGGTATCTTGAAAAATCAAGGTCTTAGCACACCGGCCAACCTTACAGTAGCCAACACTGTTTACAGCACTACGCAACTAAGTGGTGCTAGTCAAACACGTCTGACTACTGCCGACACAGCGGTTCTAGCAGCATTGACTGCCAATGTGCCCGCATTCTTGACAGGCATAGCGCCTATGTCGTGGCGTGCTAGTATACCACAAGGTGTAAAATTCAATGTAAACAACGTCATTGACACTGTGCGTACCACTGCGGATGATATATTAGGTAATAATTGTGCCAGGTTCACAGAGATTATTTCTCTGGCATCAGAATATGCTAAAACCAGTTATGACCTTAGTGGCAGTATATTAGGTATAAAGCGTCAAGAAGATGTTGGGCTTAATTATTCAAGCATATATGGACAAGTAACCGGTGGCGTAGCTGAACAATTTAACAGTAACCTAATAGGTACTACAGCCTGGCAGGTTTTCACCAGTAACCTAAGTAATTTAGGAACATTGTTTAATGCTAGAGATTTACCAGACTGTTTTCTAGCACGTAATCTATTAAACAATCTTGGTACACAAGGTCAGCTCCAAAGCATTACCGCAGCATTTACTGCTGCCAATATAACTGATACCACTGGGCTTACTAACAAACAAATTACCACAGTGTTGGATAAGGTTCTTACTACTGAAGACATTCACGAAATACTTGATGCCTGCGAAGCTGAACTTTTGTCTAACGTTGCCAATACTAAATTCAGCGACTTACTTAATTTACACAATTACATCGATACCGCAGGTCATGTGGTAGTGGATACTGGTGCGAATCTAGCAGCTAAATTGTATAACCTAGCTGGCGTGAATTCACCTAATTCAACATTTGAGCAATGGGGCGAAACACTGTCGCAGATCAATGTACAAGGAAATCTATCACTGATCACAGCCGCATATGCCAATCCAGCTACCTTTGCTAATGCTGTAAGCATAGGTATCGGCAATTTCGGATCTGGTAGCACAGTATTTGGGACACCTACTTTGATTGATATAATAGGACCCACTGCCGACTTAATTGCCGCAGACACCAAGTACAGCACCATAATCACGGAAATAAACAATCTTCAAGCTAATATACTAGCCAATGCCTTGGGACAGACATTACTAACTGCTATAACCAGTGGTAGTGAAGCTAATATTATTGCTGCCGGGACTGCTGTGGCCACAGCCACAGGCAATCTAGGTATTGCTGTGGCATCAGGCAATAACTTGTTCAAACGCATGTTTGATCATATTGCCGTTGTTAAATCAAATTTGATTGCCAGTGAAATCACAGATACCAGTGGAAACGTACTCAGTGATATCTTAGGCAGTGCTACCACTGTACGTGGTTTTGTTACTAATAACTATGAGTATTACGCTGCCGATCAAGACATTGGACTAGGCTTTGGTAGTGTAATGACCGCAATGACCACACATGATTTATATGGCCAAAGTATATTAGCCAGTCAATCTGAAAGTCGCAACATAGAAATTCTAAAAGGTGCTGGTATAACCTCAGAATCTGATGCTGCTATCGATGCTGTACAATACGGCAAGACACTGAGTCAAGCATCGGCTAATGTCAGCGTTGCTGCTAACTTAAGTGCCGAAGCAAATCTCAGTTTCACTATAACCAACACAGCCAATGTCGCCTATGGCGAAGTATTTGATTTACCCATTGTAATAGGAGCTAGATATGAACCTACCACAGACATTTATCTACCAGACAATAGATTAGTTTTCACACATTTAGCTACACCAGACTTTGTAACAGTAGAGTTTGATATAGCAGACACAGAGTCGAGAAATTTTTGGTTCAGAGTCAGCGGTGATCTCACAGTAAATAATTTCGCTGCTAATGTAGTACAAACCACTGGTTACTATACTAGTAAAACTTATAGGCTGGCGTTAAGTACCACTACTAATGTGCCACCTGTGATTAATTCTATTTTATCATTTCGAATCGAGTTATATCTTACACCAAACGCAGATTCCCGACCAATCTGGAACAGTGCCGACATACGCATAATTCCTTATGGATTAGTAGGAACTGTGGAGACTGGTGAATAGGCACTACAAACTAATTTTATCTTATTAGTTGCTTTTGAGTACTTCAACTGCTATAGTAGAGTTTACTATGGCTGATTATGTAAAGGAGGTAATTATGACAAACTGGTCCACCGGTGAAACCAAACCCTTGGAACTTTGGTTTGTTCGTTTACTTGCCACCGCATTCATGCTGGTAAGTTTTTATTTTAGTTATCAATTTTTGTTTTGGGTAATCGATAAAAAGTATCAAAATGAAGAAACCGTGGCTCCGTCGGAAATCACAGCACAGTACAGAGAAAGACAGTTGGCTTGTTTGGCAAGGAATATTTATTTTGAAGCAGGCAACGAACCATTTGAGGGCAAAGTAGCAGTGGCACAAGTTACTATAAATCGTGCCAGTGCTCGTGGGTTCCCTGAGGATTTGTGTCAAGTAGTATATCAAAAAAACATAATCTATCAACGTGTAGTTTGTCAATTTAGTTGGTACTGTGACAGAGATACTACCAGTCGTATTTTACACAAGGAAGTATATGAACAAAGTATGGAGGTAGCCAAGAAAGTTTTACTAGAAGGATTCAGATTACCTAGTTTAACAGAAGCACTATATTATCATGCTGATTATGTTAATCCGGGTTGGAAACGAGAACGTATTGTTAAAATTGGTCGTCATATTTTTTACAAATAAGGAACACTATGAACACAGAAACCGCTATTACACGTATGATTGATGCCTTTTTCAGTATTCCTAGCATGATACTGATGTTTATTAAAGATCATTTTGGCAACATTAGTGCTCATACATTAGGGTGGCTTACCATAGTTATGTTACACTTAAGCAGTGTACCAACATTGTTGGCCGTACTTACACATCAAAGTGATCGTATGCCACCGGTGGATATCATGTTGTTTATTTGGGGAGCACTGATTGCTGTATTCTTCAAGAGCTTGTTCGAGCGTAACTTTTTGTATCTAGCCACTATCTGTTTGGGATTTTGTGGCCAAACTGTGTTGATGAGTTTGATTTTATTCAAATAGTACCATACACTGTGATCAGTTATTAGGTGTAAATACAAAGTGAACCTACAAGGAGTTCCACAAATGTCAAAAAACAATGTATTACCTGAACCTGGGCTGGAATACAACAGCGCGGAACTCGAAGAAACCGAAGACCTTGACATACAAGATACCGATGTTGGATTCTTAATAGACAAGGACGGTAACTTAAAAACAGTGTTTGGACCCGCCGAGGGCTTTGAAAACCCATCTGAAACTGTGGCTGCTATTCTTGAAATTTTTGGTATCGACGAGCTAACAGCACCAAATCGTACCTTACACTAGTGCTTGAAATTTCAGCAGTTTTGTGGCGTAAAAACCACAAAATTCTGCTGAAAATCCCGTCACAAACTGTGGTTTTTGTGCCACAAAAGCCCGAAACTTGACAGGGTTACCCGTTTTTGCTATACTACGAGTATGGAAAAACGTACACGTAAACGCAGACAAGACACCAAGCATGCCTTGTACATGATCGTTAATGTAGTGACTAACGAGCACTATGTTGGTATCACAGTATGCGGCAGCGAAGTCAACCGTGCTCTCAAAATACGTTGGCAAAAGCATGTTCGTCGTGCTGTAACTGAGAACAAGTCGTGGGCTTTGTGCCACAGTATTCGTACTCATGGCGCAGAAGCTCATGTCATGTTGTTAGTTGACATTGTACGTGGACGCAAGCCTGCTCACGCTGTGGAACGCGAGATTGTAAATTCATGTGCTCCGGCACTCAACACGCATTAACCCTAAGGTTGACAGGGTTAATCATTTTTGCTATACTAACGGTACACTAAAACAACGGAGATACAAAATGGCATACAAAGGTTTTTATCGTGCTGCTCGTGTTGTTAGCCCTGACGCTGCTCAGGAACCCCAAATTCAAGCTCTTAGAAACGCCATGAGCGCAATGGCTGCTCGTGACGCAGAGTTCGCTGGTAGCTTAGTCAGCAACTTCTATCGTTTTGGTCGTCTCAGCGACAAGCAGTTGGCATGGGTTGATACGCTGACTCAGCGTGTCACAAACCCTGCTCCTGCTCCGGCACCAGCAGTCCAAGTCAATGTTCAACGCATTCAAGACATGTTTGATCGTGCTGGTAAGACTCTTAAGCGTATCAAGGTCAAGCTACAGTCGGTAGAGGGTCAGCCTGTTGCGTTTGGTCGTGCTGGTCCCGCTAGCAAGTACGCTGGCCAAATTCTTATAACTGATGGTGGTCCGTTTGGTGCCAATAAGTACTTTGGTCGCATTGATGTCAATGGTGACTTCCATGCTACTAGACAAGCTGGCGCTGATGTCGTAGCATTGGTACAAGAGTTTGCCGCAGAGCCCGAAGCTACTGCTGGCAAATATGGACGTTTGACTGGCGCTTGCAGTTTTTGTAATCACGGTCTCAAAGATAGTCGCAGCACTGAATTGGGTTATGGTCCAGTGTGCGCGAAGCGTTTTGGTTTGGTACATTAATTGGAGGCTATTATGAGACCAATTTGTGTTAATCCGGGGTGCGGTAAACCTGTTACAGTTAGTTCTGGTAAGATAACAGATCTTTATCCCAAATGGAGGGTACATTGTAGTCATTGTCAAGGAGCCTCCTATGGTGGGCATCCTCATGCCTACGGTGTAACACCGTTCAAGAAAGGAACATGTTCCAACACTAACGAACGTTTAGGATTTCCATGTGTGATTGATTGGGAACTGGCTAAGAAGGCTTCTGTTAGAGTAGCTACAGAAATTGACCACATTAATGGTGATCCCGAAGATAACAGAATTGAAAATTTACAAGAACTATGCCCTGTATGCCATAGAACCAAAGGTAGTTTATCTGGAAATTTTAATGGCTGGCGCAACTATATTTAGGAATTAAAATGGATCAACCCTGGCAAGTTATCTCAGCATTGGAAACTCATAATCTGCGTACCAACAAGGAGCAGATAATCCAGGCTCAAGCAGAAGCAGGCAACTCTGAGTTCTTTGAGGGTTGCCGCTTGGCTCTGGATCCTATGATTACCTTTGGTATCAAACAAGTGCCAGAAAAGAAGGCCACTGATCAACTAACCAGTGACCATGGTATGAACTGGGATACCTTTGCCTTGGCTATCACAGGCTTTGTCAACAGAGAAATCACTGGCAACATGGCTCGTGACATGCTTAACCACATGATGCTGGCTAGTACTGTTGAGCAGTGGAATTCGTGGTACCGTCGTATCCTTATCAAAGATCTACGCTGTGGTGTTAGTGAAAAGACTATTAACAAGGTGGTAGAGCGTGACTATCCTGGCTATAGCGTGCCTGTGTTTGGCTGTCAACTTGCTCATGATAGTGCTAATCACGAGGGCAAGGTCGCAGGAAAGAAACTCATCGAAGTTAAGTTGGATGGAGTTCGTGTTATCACTATTGTGTATCCAGACGGCAGGGTTGATCAGTTTAGCAGGAATGGTAAAGAACTTGTGAACTTTGGTCACGTTAAAACGCAGTTTCATGCTATAGCGCATAAACTCACCGAATCCATGGTCTTTGATGGCGAGATCATGAGTGACAGTTTTCAGGATTTGATGCGCCAGGTTCATCGCAAGAGCAATGTTCGGGCCACGGATGCTGTGCTTCACTTGTTTGATTGCTTGCCTTTGGCAGACTTTGAGCAGGGTCGTAGTCTTGCTACCCAACTAGAACGCAGTCATGCTCTATGGGCTTTCTATGAGCGTTATGAAGCTGACTTGCCAAGTGTGCGTGTATTGGGTCAAGAGCTAGTTGACTTAGATACAGAGGCCGGTCAAGCTCGCTATCGTGAGATCAATCGTGAAGCCATTGCGGGCGGCTACGAAGGCATCATGATCAAAGATACGGCTGCCCCTTATGAGTGTAAGCGTAGCGTAGCATGGTTAAAACTTAAGCCGTTCATTGAAGTCAGCTTAAATATTGTTGACGTTGAAGCTGGCACTGGTAAAAATACAGGGCGTCTCGGTGCCCTAGTTTGTGAAGGTGAAGATGACGGACGTAGAATTAGGGTTAACGTGGGCAGCGGCTACAGTGATGAGCTTCGTACTGGGATATGGGATAGTCAGCATACTGTTAAGGGACAGGTTGTCGAGGTTCGCGCAGACGCTGTTACTCAAAATCAAGATGGCAGCTATTCGCTCAGGTTTCCGCGGTTTATACGCTTTCGCGGTTTCGAGATTGGAGAAAAATTGTAGTATGGATAAGCAAATGATCAAAGACATGTTGTATGGCACCATTCGCGAAATGCAGGACGATAGTAGATATTACTATCGTAGCAGCGTTGGTGTAGAATACAGTCACTGGCGTGATGAAGGTGAGCAGCAATTAGCTCAGATGATTAAGGTAATCAGTGCTAGAGTGGATCAAATTGAACGCGATCGAATTAAAGCGGCCAGTCAACAATTGCTATTAGATGAACTAAAGAAGGATCACAAATAATGGAACTAGTGGGAACGTTACCAGAAGAACGCCATATGTGGTTAAAGGACTTGTTACGCTCAGGTGTATACGAAATTACTTTTACCAAAGTTGATGGCAGCGAACGAGTCATGCCTTGTACACTACAAGAAAGTCAACTTCCGGTTCGAACATCTGACAAACAGTCTAAACCAGGCAAAGCGGAAACCCTAAGTGTGTGGTGTACGGATCGTGGCGAATGGCGCAGTTTTAGAGTTATGAATGTGGTATCGGTGAAACCATTATGAAACTACGAATACAATTTACTAACATTCCAGAATTACTAGAAATATTTCCTCTAGATAAATGGAGTCGCAATCATGCCACTAGGATTCTAGGCATACATCAAATAGGATATGCTTTTACACCTACTACAATGTCAGAGTATGCACTAAGATTTGCCACAAGAGAAGATTTTGACCTAGCTAAACGACTATTACAAGAACATGAAATCACAGATTAACCCTGCCACACAAGATCTCAGCATTGAGTCATGCTCACCAACAACCTGGATTGTTACTTTAGAGGAAGATCCCGAAACTGGTGATCTAATCATGCCTATTCCCACAGAAGTATTAGATGCCAATGGATGGCGCATAGGCGACACACTGACATGGAATATAGATAATGAAGGAACAGCCACGCTTACTAAAGACCTTGAGTCGCAGTCCGGATCGTAACAGTTTCCAACCCACCAGGTATTTGGCTAGAATGGCAGAACAAGGACGAACTCCCGACAATGATAAAGATGTAGATGCCATGATGGAATTCTATAAGACGGAGGCAGAACGCAAACTTGAGCGAGAGCAAGATCCTGCTTGGCGTGAGCATAACATGGAGTACGACCTACGTAAATCTGCTATCATGGTGGAAAAGGTGCGTAGCAATGACTACTACGCACAGAATCTCTATGCTGCCATGTGTAATAATGAATTTATGAAATTAGATCTCATGCCCATTCTTGAGGATCGGGCATGGTCGTGTTCCTGGCGTTACTCGGGTGGGATTGTAGCAGACATGATGGGCTCGGGTGATTACATAGATTGGTACTGTAGTGGTATACGTAATCCGGTTGACCTAAGTGTTCAAGAAGGTTGGTCAGATGCCCAACGCAGACAATATCAGCACCAATACGAACGCTATGCGGCAGAAGGCTGTATTACTGCGGAAATCAGACAAGATTTACATGAACTAGGTTGGGTACCTAAATCGGGAGGTGACTGGGAAAATTTCGAGTAAATTAGATGTTGACATTAGCTGGGCAAATCTCTATACTTGTATGACTTTACAAAGGAACTAACAATGGCATTCACTAAAATTTCAACTTCACAAAACGTTTTTCTTGAGCAGTATCTACGTGGCACAGGTCGCAGCCTAAGTGCTCGTCAAGCTGAGTCATTGTATGGTATCAAGAATATTCGTGCTCGTATGACCGAGTTTCGTCATGCTGGGTTGAAGGTTACTACCAAACCTAACACCGAAGGACGTACAACTTACTCAGTAAGTGCTCGTGACGTAACCGGTAGTCGTGCTAGCCGTTTCGCCTAATCACCGACAGGACTAGAGTAAAAGGCTGTCTGGTACAGCCTTTTATTTTTTCGGAGTAACTAATGCAACTACAAGATAACGAACGCTTATTCTTATTCAGTTGGGATAGTTTTGGCATTGAAAGCATTGTGGATCTCACTGCCTACGCAGGATGGGAACAGTTACAGTTATTAAATATGTTAGGCGATCGACCAATACAGCGTAATCCTGCTAACAGTATTATACAGGCAATTTTACTACGTGCTAGATACAATGGTCATAGGCATTATGAAGTTTATATGGTCATATGTGATCAAACTATGTCAGAAAACTATTGGCGTGAGCAGTGGGCGCTGTTTCCACAAAATACCGCAGACCGAGTTCGTGAGCGTGGTACGAAATTATGGTCAGATAGAGTTGATGAAGATAGAGTTTTAATTAAATGAAAATTAGCTACATGAGTGATTTACATCTCGAGTTTGGTGACTTGGAGTTGCCGGGCGGAGATATACTGGTCTTGGCCGGAGATGTTGCCGAAGTCAAGAACATCGAGCAGACCTATGACCCTGCATTTACCACATTAGGCTCAGATATCACCAGATATGGTCGCCCTGATCGTGCTCGCAGATTCTTCGTGGAAGAATGTGCTAAGTATCGTCAAGTCATTTATGTCATGGGCAATCACGAACACTATCACGCAGAGTTTCTTAGCACTGAAGATCGTCTACGAGCAGTCATGCCCGAAAATGTAGAACTAATGGAACTGGGTGATATGATGATAGACGGAGTACGATTCCTAGGTTGTTCACTATGGACCGACCTTAACAATGACGACCCCTCAACTGCTGCGGCACTGCGCGGACTGATGAATGACTATCGTGTGGTCGAGTATCATAATCCAGCCACAGATGTTTGGCATAAATTGACACCGGACATCACCCGTGGCATTCATCGTGCCAGTGTGAATTGGTTGAAGGATAGATTGCGTGAACAACCCACCACACCAACTGTAGTCATAACGCATCATGCTCCTAGTTTCCAAAGTATTCACAGAGACTATGTGCATGAAAAGTTGATGAATGGGGGATATGCCAGTAACCTAGAGAACTTGATCTTAGATAACCCACAGATTCGGACTTGGATTCATGGTCACATTCACCAGCGTCAGGACTATCATATTGGTAGCTGCCGTGTGGTAGCCAATCCACGTGGCTATCAAGGATATGAACAAATGGAGTTTGATCCAGCGTGTCAAGTCGAAATTTAACCGTGGTCAGGGTAGGATGGAATCTAGATAGTCCTACCCCTTGGAATGAAGTCACTGCTAGAGCATTAGAAGTGTTTGGTTTGCCTGGCGATAGATATGTTACACATTTGACCCAGGACCATATGGAGTATCATTTTCGTGACCCACATGATGCTACATTATTTGTACTGGAACACGGTGGCAACATCGACATTAAAATAGTAAATAATTATGAGGTGCCACAATGATATTGAGATGGTATTTGGTTTACTGTGTACTAGCAGGCGTGATCGGCATTGTTTTAGGTACCTTGATTGGTGCTTATTTTACTCAAGTGCCTGAATATATTTTGGTACCTGGGGTGGTCATAGAAGAACCCTTAACCACATGATTGATATAAGGTTGACAGGTGTAAGAATAGACACTATACTAGGGATTGTGCGTGATTTACGCCAAGCAGGACTAGTACAAGGCACAGACTTTGATTTTGCCTATACACCAGAGCGGCTAGACTACAATCTAGCTAGTGTAGGTGAAGTGCTAGCCCGGCGGCAAACGGTGTTCAGTTTTTATGATGAAAGCCTGGCGTCGTGGTTTGGTATAAAATACGCAGATTATGTGGCATAAATAAACAACGTGGTATAAATACAACAGGTTGACAGCGAGTAAGAAAACCAGTATTATACGAACATAGCAGCAAAACATTAAACAACGAGGACTTAAATGCAACTAACAGTCGGATCAGTAACAGCGAAGATTAGTCATAGCACACCCATGTGCTCATGGCAGTCGTCGAGTTATGATCGCGCCAATGAGGGCAAGGGTCCAGGGTCCCAGGAGGGCCGGATGTAAGCAATACTAGCATCTCGACTTCCAAGGACCCTAGGATCGAAAGAC
>VFQS010002748.1_pt1 | contig 14074 bp, 14 predicted proteins | sample 3512361 | NCBI WGS metagenome assembly VFQS01 (sample SAMN10412375, study PRJNA504923) | tailings metagenome | isolation source: Relicate 1 Philex TSF3 active mining | place: Philippines
AAGAAAAGGGTACTAAATACTTTGGAGGACAAGCATTTCAAGAATTAATGCTCCTAGCTGATAAGCAAAATCATTTAAGAATGGTATTGAAGGGGAATTCAGAAGGAATGATTCGTAAAATGAAAGAACACATTGCATTATTAGATAAACAATACGACAAGCAAGCTTGGAAAAAACAAGGAAAATGAAAATTCTTTATTTAATTCTAATTGTATTCTTTTTTTTAGGTTGTAATTCAAAACAAAAAGCACGTGTTTTACCAATAGTAGGAAACTACGATGTAGAATACGATACCATAGATGGAAAAGAAGTATCAGATACTATATACCCAAAAATTCCTTTTTTTCAGTTTAAAAATCAAGAAGGAAAAGTAGTAAAGTCAATGGATTTAAAGGGTAAAGTCTGGATTGCTGACTTCTTTTTTACAAAATGTCCAACTATTTGTCCAACAATGACCGCGCAACTAAAGCGTTTGTCAATCAAAACAAAAGATTTAAAAGATCAGATACAGTTTATTTCTTTTAGTATCGACCCAAATACGGATCAACCCGATGTACTAAGAAAATATATTTCCAAGAATGGAATAAACACATCTAATTGGGTGTTCTTAACTGGAGATGAAAACAAAACCCATCAATTGGGTGTTGATTATTTTCAGGTCTTCGCTAACAAAGATATTCAATCAGCCGGGGGATATGCACACTCTCCTGCTTTTGTATTAATTGACAAAGAAGGGTATGTAAGGGGAGTGTATGTTGGAACTGAAACAGCACAAGTTGACCAATTAGAAAAAGACGTTCGTAAATTATTAAAACATGAGTACAACATTGAACACGCAACAGCAGAATAAAGGTTTTAGAAGATTAATTATCGGTGCATCTATCACTATTCCAATAGTGGTTGCATTATTATTTGAAATTAAAATTGAAGGCGTAGACTTATCATTTTTACCTCCAACTTATGCTACAATAAATGGTGTTACAGCAGTATTACTTATTTTCGCATTGATTGCTATAAAGAAGAAAAACATTGCACTACACCAACAATTAGTGAAAGTTTGTTTAGTATTATCACTGTTGTTTTTAGCATGTTATGTTGCTTATCATATTACCAGTACAGAAGTAAAATATGGAGATATTAACCATGATAATAATTTAGATGCGATTGAGTTGGCAAAAATAGGATCTTCGAGAATCGTTTATTTGTTCTTATTAGCTTCTCATATCATGTTGAGTATAGTAGTTATACCATTTGTATTATTCACGTATTTATTTGCTTATGAACAAAAATTTGATAAGCATAAAAAATGGGCTAAAATAGCTTGGCCGATTTGGGTCTATGTAGCAATTACTGGAGTAATTGTTTACAAAATGATTTCACCGTACTATATTCATTAAAACAGAGGACAAGAGAGTTTCTTTGTATCCGTTTTCTGTTCTCCTTGATATTGAAAATTGAGTTCATGAGACATCAAATAAGATGTGTTTAATCCGTTTGAAATATAATCAATGGAATACCCAATAAGGTAATGGTGATTTATTTTGATCTGAATTAAACCCAAAAAACTTTCATTATTTCTGAATCCTACTCCAATTTTAAGTTGATTTTGAAAATCAAAATTTCCGACTATATCAATTCGAGTTGGATTTGTGAAGGTCTTGCTTAGTAATAAATTTGGTAAAAATGTTATGTTTTTAGTAAGATCAAATTTAGTTCCTCCAGATAAAATAAGATGAGGGACAAATGAAGATGATATTCCTATTTTATCCCAGTTTGTTTTTATTATTTGCTGCATACTAAAACCTAGATAATATTTTTCTGTATTCCACCACATTCCCAAAGCAAAGTTAGGTAGATAAAGCGTTCTGTTTTTACTAAAAGTTGGATCTGGTTGGAGAGGATTTAAAGCCGTATTATCAAAATACAATTGTGTTAATCCGCCTCGAAATCCAATTGAAAACCTTGTTTCTTTATTAAAGTTTCGATGAAATGCATAACCAAATAAAATTCGATTTGTACCAAATGTTCCGATTTTATCGTTTTCATATTGAATTTGAATACCATGCCTTGGTGTAAGGTATTCTTTACGTTTACTTTTAATTTGAGTAGAGTAATTAATTGTATGTGAAGTAGGAGCGCCTTCAAATCCAATCCATTGAAACCTACTTATTAATTTTAGCTCTTGATAATTTTTAATTCCAGCTAAGGCAGGATTGTAAATATTTTGATTAAAACACCATTGAGTAAAGAGATTATCTTGTTGCCCGTATAAGTTGAAATACGAAAAGAAAATTAAGGATAAAATTATTTTTAATTTCTTCATCGAATTATGGTTAAACTCCCTTTTATAGGTTCATTTATATTTGAATCTCTTAATTCAATTACATAAAAATAGACACCTGGGTCGATATTATTACCGTTAAAGGTACCATCCCAAGATTTTTGAAATGTATATCCAGTGGTTTCAAAGACAGTTTGACCCCATCTCGTATAAACTTGAACATGACAATTTGGAAAATCTTCTAAGAAAGGAATTTCCCATACGTCATTAATTTTATCTCCGTTAGGTGAAAAAGAATTGGGTGGTTTATTTTCTTTTTCTATTACATGAATACTTATTATATCACTAATTAAACATTCGTCTATAATTGCATTAAGTTGATAGCTAATTGATTTCTTAGCATTAAATACAGGGGTTAAAGTTGTAGAATCACTTAAAAAAGTATTTGGTGACCAATAAAATTTATTAGCAACTGTGTTTCCTCTCAAATTGAACTTTGCCCCTTCGTAAACGGTTGTATCATTCCCAGCATAAACATTGAAACTAACAATTTTAGGTAATGAAATACTATCTTTAACGATAAAGGGACACGAAGTGAAACAAGAGTTGCTAACCTTTAGTTTATCACCAGTTTTTAGTTTGCTTAGAGACAATAAATTTTTGTCTGTTACGGCTATTAATTCATTGTTTAAGTACCAATTGTAGGTACTGCTATCTTTACAATCTGTAGAGGAACATCGAAATGCTATAACATCATTTTGGCAATATTTAGGTTTCAAATCATCAATCGAGATGGTTGGGATCGGTCTATTTATCGCATTTCCTTGAATCTGAATATTGAAATTAGCTTCAGCTGGATAGCTATCTCCATTATTTAAGGCTCCATTTACGATTAGATAATATGTTGTTTTAGGGGTTAAATTAGAAGCGTTTAAACTAAAATTAATAGTTCCATTCGATTCACAACTACCAATTTGTGTATAAGTACTTGCATCACATGGTACTTTCGCTTGTATAATTGCCGCTTGTAGATTTTGAGATTGATTTGTCTTGTTTAAGTATGAGATGTCTGAAAAAGAAATAATAATATCCCCCCCATTATCATTCGTATAAAATTGAAACCAAACAGTATTATTTGACGAAAAGCAAATTTTTGAACTAAAGTCATCTTCGCAGTCATTACATAATGTCTTATTTGCGAGAATGTTATTAGCAGATAAAATTTGATTAGGACAAAGATCAATCGCTTGATTACAATTGTTGTAACTTTCTTGCGAGAAAACAAAAAATACGTTAAAGCACAAATAGATAATAATAACTACATATGGAAATATCTTTGTGCGTTTATTCATAGTTAATTGATATACGCGAAAATTTGATTTTTGTTATAGATTTTGTAAAAAAATAACATAATTATTGGCTTAATATACAACTAACATTGTAACTTTAATTTTGTCAAAAAAAGTGTGAGGACAATATTAGATATGGAATTGGTTAATAGGGAATTGAGTTGGCTTTCATTCAATGAAAGAGTTTTGCAAGAAGCGATGGATGTACTTGTTCCAATCATAGAACGTTTGCGATTTTTAGGGATATATTCGAACAATATGGATGAATTTTATCGTGTTCGAGTGGCTAACGTAAAACGATTGGTAGGAATAAAAAATGCAGCTGTTCAAGGGTATAAAGGTTCCGCATCTGAATTATTAGAAGATATCCGTGAGGAAGTAATGCGTCAACGAAAAATGTTTGATAAAACCTACCTCGAGATTTTAGAACAGCTTGAAAAAGAAGGGGTTTATCAATTAACAGAAAAAAATCTTTCAGAACAACACAAAAAAGAATTGACTCGTTTTTTTCATTCTGAGTTAAAGCATGAAATCGTTCCCATCATTTTAAATCCAAAGAATGCTTTTCCGAAATTACAAGATAAACATATATACTTAGCAATAAGATTAAAAAAGTCCTCGTCTAAAAAAGTCCAATACGCTTATATTCAAATACCTTCATCTTATTCAAGATTTTATCAAATAAAAGATGCAGAAAAAAATTATTTTATTTTAGTTGATGATATCATTCGACTCCATTTAGATTCTATATTTTCCATTTTTGAAGCGGATGAACTTGAGGCATTTACATTTAAGTTTACCCGAGATGCAGAATTGAATTTAGATGATGATTTGTCTGTTTCCTACATTGATAAAATGGAAAAGTCTTTACAAAACCGAAAGAAAGGGGAACCTGTTCGTTTTGTGTATGACCGTAATATGCCAGATGATTTGAAAAAGTATTTATTAAAGTCTTTGAATTTAAAAGATGGTTTAAATGCTATTCCAGGTGGAAGATATCATAATTTTAAAGATTTTGCTGATTTTCCAGATTTTGGAAAAAAGAATTTGATTTATGAAAAATTACCTCCACTAGATCATCCCGATTTAGTGAATGTAAAACGTTACTTAGAGATTTTTGATAAAAAGGATGTATTACTTCATTTTCCATATCAAAAATTTGATTATGTGGTTGATACATTAAGAGAAGCGGCAATTGATCCTGATGTAAAATCGATTAAATTAAATGTTTACAGATTAGCAAAAAATTCTCAAATTATGAATGCACTTTTAAGTGCAGTAAGTAATGGTAAAGAAGTTGTAGTAGTTTTCGAATTACAAGCTCGCTTTGATGAAGAAAATAACCTCTATTGGGCTGAAAGAATGACGGAACAAGGGGCAAAAGTTATTTTTGGTGTACCTGGTTTAAAAGTGCATTCCAAGTTATTAAAAATTACCCGAGTTGTAAAAGGCAAAGAGAAAATCACGGCTTATGTAGGTACGGGTAATTTTAACGAGAAAACAGCTCGCATATATTCAGATATTGGTATTTTCACTTCGAATAAATCTATATGTCAAGAAGTAAGAAAAGTATTTAATTTGATGGAAAATAATATGGAACGAAGTACTTATCGTTCTCTATTATTATCGCCTTTTAATAGTAGAAGAAAGTTAACTGCTCTTATTCAAAATGAAATTGACAACGCTAAAAAAGGACTAAAATCAGGCATCAAAATAAAAATCAATAATTTGGTGGATGACGGTATGATTGAAAAATTATATCAAGCGAGTGATGCTGGAGTCTCTATCCAAATGAATGTTAGGGGTGTTTGTTCCCTGGTTCCAGGAAAAAAACATTCAAAAAATATAGAAGTAATAAGTATAGTTGATCGATTTTTAGAACATGCTAGGTTTATTATTTTCGAAAATAATGGAAAACCTTTGTTTTATATTTCATCTGCAGATTGGATGGAACGAAATTTAGATAAACGTATAGAGGTTGGTGCGCCAGTACTTGATGAATTACTTCAACAAGAATTACAAACTATATTTGGGATACAATGGTCTGACAATCAGAAATCAAGAGTTTTTGAAAAGAAATTAAAAAATGATTATAGAACCAATGAACTTGAAACTCCTGTTCGTTCACAAATGGCTCTCTATGAATATTATCAGAATTTATTACTGCTTGCAACGAAACATTGATGAAACTCAAAATTGCAATTATTGGTTTTGGTTGGCTTGGGTATCCCCTTGGTAAAAAATTAAAGAAGTTAGGTGTTGAAGTTGTAGGAACTTCTACTTCCGAGGAAAAAGTGCAGAAATTAAATGCTGTATCTTTTCCAACAGTTCGATGGAACAGCAAAGAAGAAGCATTCAAATTACATTCGATTTTTGAAAATGTTGATATTGTTATACTAAATTTTCCCCCGGGTAGGCAATCTGACTTTCGTTCATATGCGGATAGTTTAGTATGGGTTGTTAATATGTTTCCTAGTACGACCAAATTTATATTTGTCAGTTCAACAAGTGTTTATCCTGATTTACCACAGCATTTTATTGAGGATGATATTGATATAGAATTGCGTGCAAAAGAAAATAATATTGCATACGCTGAATGGTTACTTAAAAACACCATTTCTTCAGATAGATTGACAATCATAAGAATGGCTGGTTTAGTTGGAGATCAAAGACATCCTGCACGTTTTTTTGCTGGTAGAAAAGACATACCAAATGGTAATCATCCTGTAAATCTTATATTTATTGAAGATGCGATTTCTCTTATAATTCAATGTATTCAAAATTCGATTTGGGGAGAAATAATAAATGGTTGTGCTTCTATTCATCCATCAAAATCAGCATACTATACTTTTGCTTGCGAACAGTTTGGTTTAGAAAAACCAACATTTACAGAAGGTGAATTAGGTAAATCAATTTCTAATGAAAAGTCTAAAATTCAGTTAGGTTGTATTTATCATATGGATAATCCTTATGATTATTGGAAAATTAATCTTTGATACACCTTACAGGCATTCCAATATTTTGACTTCCATTTAAGTGATTGAATCCATTTGATTTTAGGTCAATCATGAAGTAACATGAAAAGTTCCCATAATAAAGTGAGTTACTCCACCAATAAGATGTTGTTTTATTTTCATAAAATATTCCGTCCTCTTTTACATTTCCACTTGGAATTGCGGTAAAACCAAAATTATTTTGTTTACTACTATCTAATGATTGATTTTCAGATATTTTATGAGCAATATTTTCATTGTTTAACTCTTTAGTTAACAGTTTCCATTCACTTTCTTTAGGGATGTGCCATCCTGAAGGACAAACACCTCTTTTGTCATTAATAACATGCCATGTGTAATAGATACCACTTTTAATATAATTTGTACTATCAAAATTAAAAGCACAAGCCAGACCGGTGTTATTAGGCTTCCAATTTTCTTTACTTTCAATTATAGGAATTGGATCTCCATTGTTAAAATGAGTTTTTTTCAAGTTCTCAGCCATCCAAGTTTGTTTGCCAATTTTTACAGTTTTATAAATGGTATTATCAAAATCTTGAATATAACTGTAAGCTAAATCTGAAGGATAATTTTCTATCGAATCTATAGATACACTGTAAGAAATTTCAACACTGAATTTTTTCGAGATTTTTTCTGTTGGATTAAGTTTACAGCTAATTTGTAGTTTGTCGTTTGGTTTAACATTTTTAATATCGCCTGTTATTTCTGTAGGATAAATAATTTTCCCATTTTTATTTCGAATGATTAAATGTATATCAGATTTTTTTGATGTTAATTTAGCTAAATTATATTGAATAGTTAATTCATCATTGAGTAATACATTAGTAGATTGTATTGGATACTTTTGCCCTAAAAGGGGTAGAGTAAGGAAGATTAAAAATAAATAAAAGATTATTTTCATGGAATTTATTTTCTTGTAAAAATAGATCAAATTAAATGAAAACTATTACTTTAGATTTAATTTTCTTTGTTTTATATCAATGAATAAGTTATTACTTAATATTACTTTTTTTATTTTGATCTTCAATTATTCGAGTGCTCAATTACCGAAAGATTTAGAAATACAGTGGATTGAAATTCCTGCAGGATCTTTTACCATGGGAAGCCCTGTAAATGAAGTAGGTAGAGATGTTGATGAAAAACAACATCAAGTTTCTATTTCATCATTTTATGTAAGTAAGTTTGAGATTACTACAGAACAATATATGTGTTTTTGTAAAGAAACAAAAAGAAAAAAGCCTGATTCTGATGGTCTTAGAAAGGGAAAATATCCTATTGTGAATGTTGATTGGAATGATGCAAAAGCTTTTTGTGATTGGGCTGGTGTAAGACTACTTACTGAGGCAGAATGGGAATACGTTTGTCGAGCAGGAACTCAGACTCCTTTTTATTTTGGTGATGTTATTACGTCGTCTCAGGTAAATTTCGATGGAAATTATCCATATAATCATACCCCGAAAAGTCCAGGTAAGGGAGAAGCAATGCCTGTTGGTAGTTATCCGCCTAACAACTGGGGAGTATACGATATGCATGGGAATGTATGGGAATGGGTTTCTGATTGGTATTCATCCTATAATCTTGAGAATTCATCTAATCCTATTGGTCCTCAAGAGTCTAAATTTGAAAGAATTGGAAGAGGTGGAAGTTTTTATGAAGGTGCTAATGAAAATAGATGCGCTGATCGAGGTGCCCAAACACCCAATGTTTCTGGAATGAATTTAGGATTTAGAGTTGCAAAAAACTTATAATATATCTATATAGTTATATTTTAAATTTAATTATTTCACGTAATCTTGTTTTAGGACTAAAATATATTGGTCGTCTTCAAGTTTTCGGTATCCATATTCGTAGCAGAAAAAATAAACACCACCTTTTTGAGTTTTATAGATATTGGTAAAATAATGGAAATTAAATCCTTCCTCTGCTAGTGTAATACCATCGACCGTTACTTTTCCTTTTGGGTTTAATTTTTCAAGAATTCGTCTGTTTTTTCGTAATATTCCATTAATGCGCCTTACGTATTTGTTAGCATCCTCGTTTAATTTATTGTTGAATGCATTACGACAATAATCGGAACAAAACTTTTGGTCTTTTCTTCCTCTTAATTTGCTTTTACATTCGAGGCAAAGGCGTTCAGTGGTCATTTTTACTATACAAAATTTGGCTACAATGTTAACATTAATTAACAGCAAATGCAACACTTACGATTTCAATCTTTCTCAATTTTGTTGTTCAAATTGTGAGAGTTATGTCTACATTAGAAAACAATGTGTTAAGTCCTGCAGAAAGCATCCGTTTGCTGTCTGAAAAAATTCAAACTGAAAATCAAATCATTCAATTATTACGTAAAGAAGTTAGTAAAGTAATTGTTGGTCAGACGCATATGTTAGACCGTATGTTAATTGCTTTATTAGCAGAAGGTCACATCTTGCTAGAAGGGGTTCCTGGATTAGCAAAAACATTGGCGATTAAAAGTTTGTCGAATGCTTTAGACGCATCGTTTAGCAGAATTCAATTTACTCCTGATTTATTGCCTGCTGATGTAAGTGGAACGCTTGTTTATAATCAAAAAAGCGAACAATTCACAGTAAAAAAAGGGCCAGTTTTTGCAAACTTTGTGCTAGCAGATGAAATTAACAGAGCGCCTGCAAAAGTACAAAGTGCACTATTGGAAGCAATGGAAGAACGTCAGATAACGATTGGTGATGAAACATTTGAGTTACCATCTCCTTTTTTAGTATTAGCGACACAAAACCCAATCGACCAAGAAGGAACATACAATTTACCTGAAGCACAAGTGGACCGTTTTATGTTAAAGGTAGTATTGGATTATCCTAAAATGGAAGAGGAGAAACTTATTATTCGTGCAAATGTGCGCAAAGAAGGATTGGAGAGAGTACAAAAAGTGATGGGTGTTGCCGATATTTTACGTATTCGTGATTTGGTTCGTGAAGTATATTTAGACGAAAAAATTGAGCAATATATCGTTGATTTAGTATTTGCTACACGTAATCCTGCTAAATACGGATTGCCTCAATTAGAACATATTGTGGAGTATGGATGCTCACCTCGTGCAAGTATCAATTTGGCGTTGGCTGCCAAAGCACACGCATTTTTACAAAACAGAGCCTTCGTTACACCGGAGGATATTCGTGCGATTGCTGTAGATGTAATGCAACACCGTATCGGGTTGACTTACGAGGCCGAAGCAGAAAATATGTCTGCAAAACAAATCGTAGAAGCAGTAATCAATCGTGTTGATGTACCTTAACCAATGACCACAACAGAACTTTTACAAAAAATTCGTCGTATTGAAATTCGTACCAAAGGATTGACAAAACAATTCTTTACGGGGCAATATCACTCTTCTTTCAAGGGGAGAGGAATGACATTTAGTGAAGTTCGAGATTATCAAATTGGAGATGAAGTTCGTACCATAGACTGGAATGTAACTGCAAGATACAATGCACCTTATGTGAAAGTTTTTGAGGAAGAACGAGAATTGGTTGTGATGCTAATGGTGGATATTTCTGAATCTACCGTTTATGGTACAGGGGAAAAATCTAAAAAAGAATTAGCGTTAGAATTAATGGCTGTTTTAGCCTTTTCTGCTGTTGAAAATAATGACAAAATAGGAGCAATGTTTGTATCGGATAGAATAGAAAAATTTATTCCTCCAGCAAAGGGTAAAAAACACGCGCTTTCTATTTTAAGAACTTTCATTGACCACAAACCAATTTCTGAAAAGACAAATCTCAATGAGGGTTTTTCTTTTTACCGAAATGCGATGAAGAAACGTTCAATTTGTTTTGTTATTAGTGACTTTATGAATGAACAAAATTTCGAACAAAGCATTTCGTTACTTCGTAAAAAACACGATTTAATCGCTTTAGGATTATCCGACCAAGGGGAATCGCAATTGCCTGATTTAGGATTAATTCAAATGTATAATGCTGAAACAGGTTACACAAATTGGGTGAATACTTCTGATGAATCAGTGAGAGCAGAATACGAAAAAACGTATCTGAATCAACAAGCGGATTTGATGGAAATGTTTACTCGATTGGGAATCAATTATCAATCATTGGATACGAATGAAGATTACATACCAAAATTAATACGTTTGTTTAAGAGACATAAATAATGAAGCGACTGATTATCATAGGGTTTTTATTGTGTTGGGCGAATATTACTTTCAGTCAATTGAAATCCTATGCTTTACGTAATTCATTAAAAATCGGCGAACAAACAGAATTGATATATGAAATAAAAGGAACAGGTGAACAACCATCTATTTCTTTTCCGGCAAAATCCGGCAAAATCCTTTGTGAAAACAAACAGTTTTCGCTTGAGGTAATCGGTGTTTTCAATGATACTTTTATTCAACAACAAAATTCGTGGATATGGCGCGGAGCATATGTTGTTACTGCGTGGGATTCAGGACAGTTTGTTATCCCTTCTTTTTCAATTAGTTTGAACAAAAAAGTAGAAGCATTTGATAAGGTTACCCTCAACTTTACTTTTCCAAAAGTGGATAAAAGTGGAGAAATAAAAGACATCAAATCCATTTTTACTGATATTCCTTCTGAATTTCAAACTTGGTTAAAAAAGAATTATACTTGGATTGTATGGTCGCTTATAATTATTGCTATCATTTTAATTACGTGGCTTTGGTTAAAAAGAAGAAAGAAAAAACTACCGGTTGAAAATAAAAAACAATTGTCACCTGCCGAATTAGCGCTTCGAGAAATAGACCAATTAATGCAACAAAAATTTTGGATTGAATATGGTGAAAAAGAATATTACGTAAAACTTTCTTCAATTTTAAAATCCTATTTAGGAGTTAATTATCAACTTTCATTGAGTGAAAAAACATCCTATGAGATACAATTACTATTGAGTCAAGTTCAGATAAGTAAAGAAATTTTAAATGATATTCAATGGGTATTGCAGCAATCAGATATGGTAAAGTTTGCTAAATCTGAACCGAGTGAAATGGATATGATGAAAATTGGTATTTGTTCCAAAACAATAGTTGAAGTAACATCCACACACCAAAGATGAGTTTAGATTTTCTACATATCGAATTTTTAGCACCACATTGGTTTTGGTTATTGTGGTTGGTTCCTGCTGTAGTTTGGTGGTTATTTCATCTAGATAAAAGGAATAAAGGGGTTTTAAAATTTTCTCGTTTAGAAAAACACCAAGTAATTCTTCAAAGAGATTGGATTGATAAAGTGCGTAAATCAGTATTTATTGCTTACGGATTGATTTTGTTGCTTTTAATTTTAGCATTAAGTAAACCTTTTTTTAGAAACACAGAAGAAGCGCTCAATTTTAAATACAAATACGGTATTGATATGATTCTTGCAATGGATGTTTCTGCATCGATGTTGGCAAGAGATTTCGAACCTGATAGATTAGAAGTATCTAAAGAGATGGCTAAAAAATTTGTTGATAGTCGTTTTGGAGATAGAATTGGATTAGTGGTGTATGAAGGTGAAGCAATTACGGCTTGTCCTGCAACCTTGGATTACGAGGTATTAAAAAATCAAATTGATTTAATTCAACCGGGGAATTTAGAACCTGGTACTGCGATTGGAATAGGTTTAGGTACTGCTGTGACCAGATTGAGAAGTGATTTGTTAAAGTCCAAGGTGATTGTATTGATGACTGACGGAAGTAACAATTCTGGTACAATGACTCCAGAAACTGCTGCGGCATTAGCAAAAGAAAAAAACATTCGTGTTTACACCATTGGGATTGGAACAAACGGAATGGCACCTACACCAGTAATGACCCCATTCGGTATTGAGTTTGAAGATGCACCAGTTGAAATTGATGAAAACACCCTTCAAAATATTGCGTCAATTACAGGTGGAAAATACTTTAGAGCAACGGATGAATCTGCTTTAAAAGCGATTTACAAGGAAATTGACAAATTAGAAAAACGTAAAATTAAAGATACACAGTACAATTCAGAACCACCATATAGTCCTGCTCCATTTGTGATTTTTGCTATTTTATTATTGATGTATGTTTTCATAGTTAATCGTATTGTGCTAAAAACGAATGAATAAAAAGTATACATATCCTATTGGGAAATTACTCCGTTTTGTCATTCTTTTAGAATTGGTATGGTGGACAGTATTGGGTATGGTTTACATACTAATTAAATGGATTGACTTTAAAAAAGAATGGGCAAAACAATTCATTCCAAGTCAAGCTGAAGAATCAGCAAAACATTTAGCAACAGAATTTTTAACTGCTGAATTAACACCTTCATTTCTTCATCCAAATTATACTTGGTTATTATTGGTAATACCATTTATATGGTTGATTGAAGGGAAATTTATGCAATGGAAAAATAAAAGAATAAACGCTTATCCCGAAAAAATAATTCAAACATTGATGGTATCCGAGGTAAATACCAAGGCAATTCGATGGAGGTATTTTTGGTTGAGAACTGCTCTTTTATGTATCGTTATTGCGTTGATGCAACCTGTATTTGGAACACGTAAAGCGTCTTCAAGCCAACGAAACCAAGAAATAGTTATGTGTTTAGATATTTCTAATTCTATGAATGTTAAAGATTTATCTTCGGTAGATGCCCGATTAGATATTGCCAAAAGAGGAATTATTAATTTCATAAACACATTAAGAGGGGAACGAGTTGGGTTGTGTGTCTTTGCTGGAACTGCTCAAATACAACTACCAATTACAACAGACTATCACGCTTTAAAAATGTTTGTAAATGAAATTCAAACAGATATCATCTCAAAGCAAGGAACAAATGTAAATGAAGCAATGTTGATTTCTTCGAAAATGTTTACAAAGTCGAAAAATTCAAAAATCACGTTGATGATTACCGATGGAGAAGACCATACCGGAAATATGTCAGAGGGAGTAAAAGCAGTAAAAGATAAAAATATAAAACTTGTTGTATTTGGAATTGGTTCTAATCAAGGAGGATATGTTCCAAACGACCCTATACACCCTGAATTTGGATTTAAAATCTTACCTACTGGAAAACGCGTTGTTTCAAAACTTAATAAAAATTTATTAGTCGAAATAGCAAAACTGACTGGTGGTACTGCAGTTGTAATCAATACTATTTATCCTGATTTTCAATCTACGGTGAACCGATTTGTAAACAGTTCGGATTCGGAAAATACGCAAGAAACTGAATTGAAAGTCAAACAAAATTTTTATCCGCTTTTTTTAGGATTTGGTTTGCTCTTATTTTGTGTCTATTTGTTTTACCCCTACTTAACATTAAACATTAAACATTAAACATTAATAATGAAATATTTGCTTGTATATATTTGTTTCCTGTTTGTAGGTAAAAGTTTTTCTCAAGATTGGAGAGAAGAACTAAATCTTGCACGTAGACTTTATAAAACGAAACAATATTATGCTGCTTATAATCG
>VFQS010002749.1_pt1 | contig 14070 bp, 9 predicted proteins | sample 3512361 | NCBI WGS metagenome assembly VFQS01 (sample SAMN10412375, study PRJNA504923) | tailings metagenome | isolation source: Relicate 1 Philex TSF3 active mining | place: Philippines
CAATCTCATCACTGGCGAAAATTCTCAGCAGATCGTCGCTAAGACCAGCCAACATTGAACCTTAGAAAAGCACAGTCATGGAAGAATACATAGGCGGTCTATGGGATAAACTGATCACCCGCGTTGCCTACCAAGGCTATCCCGAAGCAAGGGTGGAATTAGCCCAGATGAAAAACATCGCAGCAACGTTTTTCCGCGCACTTGGTGGTGATCCTGGCTTAAATCTGCAATCAGGCTCCGCTAGCACGCACGGCGCTCGTCGTCGTTGGCTAGAACGTATCGCAGGAATTGGTGAAAAAGTGGAGCTAACATGGGCCGATGACAGCACGCTACATCTACCCGCGTATATCGATTACTTTCCAGAACGCGAACTGAATCGTGAACTATATTTATGGTTATTGGCGCTGGTTGCCCATGATGTTCAACCCACGGCACCCTATTTACAACGCAATCAAGCAGCGACCTTGGCATTATTAAACGCCTTCCCTTCTTTGCAAGAACGCTATGCACGCTTGGTACAAGCAAGCCTGTTACGGCGCACAGATCCAAGCCAATTAAAAAAGCATGAAGCGCAAAATGAGTTACTGATACGTCAAGCACTAAAAAATCCTGGCAGTGTTCACACCGAGTTAATCAAAACTTCGCGTAAAGAATTTGCTTTTACCCCTGTCATTCTTTGGCTGCAATCGGCTAACAAGAGCAATGCGGTCAGCAATAAAGCAGCGAACAAGACGACACCTGAACAGGCACAAGGCAGCGCTGCGCAAAACGATACCGAACAACGCAAACGCATGGCAGAACGCACTGACATGCCGGACAACCCTAGCCCCTTCATGCTGTTGTTTCGTGCCGAAAGTCTGTTTTCTTGGGCGGAATACGTGAAAGTCAATCGCCCCTTAGATGAAGACGATAATCCCGATGCGCAACGTGCTGCCAATGATTTTGATGTACTAAGCGTTGCTAATGATGGCAAAAGCACCGCCAGCCGCGTGCGTTTTGATCTTGATCTGCCAGCAGAAGCCGATGATGATTTACTGCTTGCCGATGGCATTCTGTACCCAGAATGGCATTACAAAAAACAGCAACTCATCGACAAACATGCTTGCATACAAATGCTATTAGCACGTGATGCAGAACCTCAAAGTTTGCCAGCACATCTACGTCCTACCGCCAAACGTTTACGTCAGCAATTTCAAAGCCTCGCTCCAGAACGGCAGCGACTGCGCAGCCAAATGCGTGGCGACGATATTGATATCGATGCTTGTGTACGCTTTAATGCTGAGCGGTGCGGCGCAAATAGCGCTACTAATCATCATCGACTGGCAGTAGCTAGCCCAGGTCTGTATCTAGATAATCGCCAACAAAGCCGAGACATGGCTTGTCTTTTACTCGCGGACTTATCGATGTCCACTGATACTTGGGTCAACAATCAAGCGCGTGTGATTGATGTTATACGCGATAGTTTGTATTTGCTGTGCGAAGCCTTAGCAGCGACGCGCGATCGCTTCGCTTTATATGGCTTTTCCTCAGTGCGACGCGACAATGTACGCTTTCATTTGCTAAAAGGCTTTGATGAGCCGTATGGCGATCAAATACGTGGGCGCCTAGTAGAGATCAAGCCCGGCTTTTATACACGCATGGGCGCAGCGATACGACATGCCTCTGCGATCTTGCAACAACAAAAAAATGCACGACGTTTGCTATTTATTCTGACTGACGGAAAACCAAATGACCTCGACCAATATGAGGGGCGCTATGGCATCGAGGATACACGTGTCGCCATACACGCAGCACGTCAAATGGGGCTCATTCCGTTCTGTGTCACGATCGATGAAAAGGCGGAAGATTACCTGCCACACCTATTCGGTGCAAAAGGTTATATCGTGGTCAAAGATGCGACGGAATTGCCACAGCTATTACCGCGCTTATATGCACAGTTGACAAACGAGCATTAGGCGCAATTTTCCAACCAGCCTAAATTACTAATCCGCGATTAGCGCGGTCACTAAATTATCGACAATTATCTTCAATTGCAGAATCAGCCAATATACATAAATGTAGGAATGTCATTGCTGCCTAAACAAAGATAGTGTGTCATTGGCCTTTTATGCCGCCGGTTTTCACCTTCGCCGGAAGGGAAACAGGCAAAACAAGGCTGGGATGAATGAGTGAATAGTATGGGTCCTCGAACTCGTTGTTTTTACCTCTCTTTTTTTCTGAAAAACCTCGCAAACTTTGTCCCAAGTTTGATCTATCGCAGACTTTACTTGTTTCAAATTCTTTCTTGACCATCGTCAATGATTTACCAAAAGCAGGGGCGTAGCCTGACATTGTCCGCACTGCACAAATGTACTAGACACTTAGCAAGAAAATTGAATAGACATCACTAGTACTTGGCTACGGCAGCTATTCCATCACGAATTAATGCAGCAGAAAACTCAGAAAATTTTTTACCGAAATACAGTCGTAATTTCATCAAAAAAAGAGGACCTAAAATGAAGTCAACCAATATCAATACGATCAGAACCCCGATGCTGCGCCCTCTCGTCGCTGCACTCGCTTGCTTGCCACTCACCTTTGGCTTTGCTTATGCACAAGAGAAGAAAGATGAAAAGACACATGCAGCAGCGGAATTGAAATACCAAGCTGGCGGCTCCCCTTTAGCGAGCGAAGCCATGCATCAAAATATCAATCCCAAAGCGCCAGCAATGACGCAAGCGGAATTTGAGATTGGTAAACAAATCTACTTCCAACGTTGCGCAGGCTGCCACGGCGTATTGCGCAAAGGTGCGACAGGTAAAGCGCTGACACCGGATATCACTTTAGAAAAAGGGACTGACTACCTCAAAGTATTCATCGCTTATGGCTCTCCAGCAGGTATGCCAAACTGGGGTACATCTGGCGACTTGAGCGAAAAAGAAGTCGATTTGATGGCACGCTATATTCAACAAGAGCCACCTACTCCACCAGAGTTTGGCATGAAAGAAATGCTGGCAACCTGGAAGGACATCATTCCACCTTCCAAACGTCCAACTAAGAAGATGAATAAGTACAACATCGCCAATATTTTCTCAACGACTTTGCGTGATTCTGGCGAGGTCGCTTTGATCGATGGCGATACCAAGAAAATCATCAACATCGTTAAAACTGGCTACGCTGTACATATTTCACGTATCTCTGCCTCTGGTCGTTACCTCTACGTGATCGGTCGTGATGCACGTTTGAACTTGATCGACTTGTGGATGGAGAAACCAGATAACGTCGCTGAAATCAAAGTCGGTTTGGAAGCACGTTCTGTAGAAACATCCAAGTTCAAAGGCTATGAAGACAAATTTGCGGTTGCGGGTTCTTACTGGCCACCACAATACGTGTTGATGGAGGGTGATTCTTTGAAACCATTGAAGATCGTTTCTACACGCGGCATGACAGTCGACAATGAATACCATCCAGAACCACGCGTTGCCTCTATCGTGGCATCACATTACCATCCAGAATTCGTGATCAATGCCAAAGAAACGGGCAAAATCATGATGGTGAACTACTCAGATTTAAACAATCTGAAAGTCACTACTTTGGATGCAGCGAAGTTCTTGCATGATGGTGGTTTCGATTCAACTGGTCGCTACTTCTTAGTCGCTGCAAATGCATCGAATAAGATCGCGGTAGTTGATACCAAAGAAGACAAGATGGCGGCGATTGTAGAAGTGGGTAAGACACCACATCCAGGTCGCGGCGCAAACTTTGTACATCCTAAGTTTGGTCCAGTGTGGGCAACTAGCCACTTAGGTGATGAGACCATCTCCATGATTGGTACTGATCCAGTCAAACACAAAGCACAAGCATGGAAAGTAGTTGATACGATTAAAGGACAAGGCGGTGGTTCTTTGTTTATCAAGACCCATCCAAAATCCAAAAATCTGTGGGTTGATACACCATTGCATCCTGATGCGAAAATCAGTCAATCTGTCGCGGTGTTTGACATCAATAACTTCGGCAAGGGCTTTGAAGTTTTGCCTATCGGTGAATGGTCTGGTTTAGGTGACGGTGCAAAACGTATCGTACAACCTGAATACAATATCGCTGGTGATGAAGTTTGGTTCTCTGTCTGGAGCGCAAAAGACAAGGAATCTGCAATTGTGATCGTCGATGACAAAACACGTAAGTTGAAAAAAGTGATTCGCGATCCAAAACTGATTACACCAACTGGCAAATTCAACGTCAACAATACACAGCATGACGTGTATTAAGGAGAATCGAATGAAAAGCTCAATTTCAAGCATCTTAGCAGCGTGTGCGGTTGCACTAGTCAGTTTGCCAGCAATGGCTGACACGGGCGCTGATCTCGCAAAGAAAAATAACTGCATGAGTTGTCATGGCGTCGATAAAAAAATTATCGGCCCAGCATTCAAAGACGTTGCGAAGAAATACAAAGGCAATGCCGATGCAGTTGCCCTGCTATCCAAGAAAGTGAAAGATGGTGGTAGCGGTGTTTGGGGTCCGATTCCTATGTCCCCAAATAAAACGATCAGCGATGCTGACATCAAGGTAATGGTGGAGTATGTACTTTCTTTAAATTAAGCTTTAATTTAGGATTGTATTAAGGTCGAATAAGCCCGCATGATTTGGAGTGCTATGCGGCAAGGTGCTCCAAATCTGTATGAATTGATCGTCCTCGCCATTAGCTATCTTTAGCTGTCTTTAGCAATTCAAAAGCGTACAGAAAAACAATCTGTACGCTTTTTTGTTAACTATTACTCTTCATTTGTCACGAGTCATTTTGCGCATATTCACTGATAGACTTTAACACTCGATACGCCCTATCATGTATGACAATATCGAACCAAGGTTTCCGTCTTGAAGGCCTTCGCCAACAAGCGACGCAGATTATCGAGAATGTGAACGATGACTCCCAACCAACAATCTATGAATCTCAGCTTGATCGACTGTCGTCAAGCCACGCCAGAACAATATCCACAGCTCGGTGGTAAAGGATCGCAACTTGCGCGTTTGCTGCGTTACGGCTTGCCAACACCAGTAAGCTTTGTCATCCCCGCAGCGTATTGCCGCACACTGATTCCTGAGCACATCTGGGCACAAGCGATAACAGCATGCGAACAATACCAAGATCAGCCCGAGCAAGCAGAACTTGCTTTAAGTGCAGTTCGTCAAGCAATTACACAGTTAGCCAGCTTAGATCAAAACGACACCCAACTTCGACGCACATTAGCAGACCTACTAACAGCACAAAACTGGCAACAACAAGCCTTAGCCGTGCGGTCTTCTGCGATTGGTGAAGATGGACAACAACATTCCTTCGCCGGCATTCATCACAGCGAACTCAATGTAGTAGGGCTTGCAGCACTAGAGCGCGCCATTCTAGATGTCATTGCTTCTTTATGGACACCACAAGCCTGCGCCTATCGCGACAAGATTCAATTCTCTCATCACGATGCGAATATGGCAGTGGTGATCATGCCGATGTTAGAGTGTCACGCGGCTGGCGTGATCTTCACTTGCGATCCGCGTGATGGTCGTGAAGACCGATTATTGATTAGCAGTGTATTCGGTCTGGCAGATGAACTAGTTGCAGGCAAAGTCAATGGCGAAGACATCATCGTGCAACATGACTGGTCGCATCAGGATTGGCACATCGTTGGTCGTCGTTGCGCGCATAGTAATACCTTGCAGATGTCTGAGGAACCAAGTTCTCCACAATCTACACAGTCCAGAACAAATTCAATCTCAAATTCGCCTAAAAATACAGTCAATCAAACATCAATCATCTTAACGGACGAGCAAGCCATCACACTCGCCAAATTAGCTTGTGAAACAGCAAAGGCGATGGATTACTCTCAGCCTTATTTTGATATTGAATGGGTGTTCGATGGGCAAGAGTTCCAACTTGTGCAAGCCCGCACTATCAGCGCGCGTGGGTTGTACACCTATCCGTATCTGCAACAACAAGCAACGATGTGGACCAATGGAAATGCCAAAGAAATTTTGCCGTTTGCAATCAGGATCTGCGAACGTGATCCGATGATATGCGCGGTCAACGAAATGTTGACACTCGCACAGCAAATCGTCGGCATTCAAGTTCCGGCAGGAATACAACGCATTACGCAATTTGATGGGCACGTTTACTTAAATGCGTCGGTAATTCAATGGGAAATATTCCAGCACTTCAATCTACAACCAGACGAAGTCAATTTCATTTTTGGTGGGCATCAAGCCAATATACCTATCCCCAAACGACATTGGTCTGAGTATCTCAAGATTGCTGGCAACTTTCTCAAAGCCTTGAGCCGTTTCCCAGCTTATCGTCGGCGTGGTATGCAAGAAGCAAAAACAATACAAGCGAATAGTCTGCTGTGGCGCAAACAAGATTTATCCAACTTGAGCAATGCAGCCCTTCTGCAAGAAATACGCGAGCGATCACGCTATACCTATCTGCAACATCGCGGCCTATGCTTAATGCAAGGTGCCAGTGGCACGCTGATGCAATTACAAAAGTTTTTAGACAAAGCCTGTCCGCAAGATGCCAAAGCACTCATCGCCGCATTAATGAGTGAAGGCGAAATGAGCGTAAGCGCACAGCAAGCCTTTGATTTGTTAAGCCTCGCAAAAATCGCAGCCAAAGATGAAGTCGCACTCGATTTTCTAAAAGGAAATCTGCCAAGTGAGAGCGACATACAAACTTGTAGCGAAACATTTCAACATGCCTACACCGATTTTTTGGATCGATACGGTCATCGCGGCAATTACGAATCTTATATTTCAAGACCGAGTTGGCGTGAACAATCCGACACCCTGCATCTAGCCATACTCAATTTGGCAGAAGTCGATATAGACGCTTTACAAAAACGACAGCAAGAACAAATCGCTTGGGCGTGGAAAACAATCAAAGAACGATGTCACTTCGGACAAATTGGCACCATCAAATTCATGCAGAAGCAAGCCAAAATGGAATGCAATCAACGTGAATTTGCTCGTAGTCATTTTGGCTTAATACTGGAGCGTTCGCGTTCTTTAATGTTAGAAGTTGGTCGACGCTTACAAGGTGCAGGCATTATTCTTGAAGTTAGTGATGTGTTTGATTTAGATTATGCGGAAATTGACTGTGCGCTATCGGATATCGAAGCCAGCAAAGACCGGGCACGAGCATATCAACATCGCATCGCCGATCGACAACAACAAATCGCACACTGGAATACGATGCCGATACGCGATGTAGTACTTCAAACAGCACAGGGCATCATTGCGAGTCCTTCGACTAACGCATTCGCACATGAATTAGCGCAAGAATTAACGCAGGAGCGTGCTGCTAACGAAGCTACACAAGAATGGCAAGGTATCGCCGTCAGCATGGCAAGTTACCGTGGCAAAGTCTGTTTGATCGAATCCCCCGCACAAATCGCCAAGCTAAAGCAAGGTGATATTGCAATTGCACTCAGTACAGATCCCAGTTGGCTACCAATTTTTTTAAAAGCGGGTGGCATGATCGTTGAAACTGGTGGCTATCTCTCGCATAGCGCCATCGTTGCACGCGAGTTAGGTATTCCAACAATCGTCAATTTACCCGGCATTACATCGCAACTACAAGATGGTGATGAGGTCATGATTGATGGGCCAGCTGGTCGCCTCTATCGCTTAACACCAAGCAAAATAAATCAGTAAAATCATGTCACATCAATTCACATTGCGCCTACTTTTCACAACTTGCTTGGGTATTTTTAATACTCAACTACTAGCGCAATCGAGCCATCTGGAAAGCACATCGCCGCGTCTAGAAACCCAGCAGTATCAGTTGTTCGAAGAAGTAGAAAAACACCAAGTTCGCATCCTTGATCGCGCTACACAAAAAACGCTGCGTGTACTTCGCTTACAAAACAAACAGGAAAAAGTTTCTCGTCTCAGTACCGTCTTGCATCATGAACAGCGGCAAAGTTTTATTCTGGTCTTGCCCGATATCGCAGAGTTATGGGAACTGAGTTATGACCCCAAAGCCGAACCTGTCTATCAAGGCTGGGTACATGATTATCAAATGGGAGAAGGCATCGCTGATACACAGTTGTTTGCGCCACGTAAAACTTTATTGAGCACCACGCTAGATTGCTTCATCCTCGATCCACAACGCCCTTACATAGCGGGTGCTGATCAGCATGGCAAATTTCAAATTATCAATCTCGATATCCGCCGCCGGATTATCGAACACCAGTTTGCGAATCCGGTTTATCCCTGTCATAGCAAGTTAGAAAATACTGGGGCCACATCGGTGCTGCATTTAGAAATGAAATCTTCTGGCTCGAATCTTAGCGAAACGACTAGTTCAATCATCTTGATTGATATGAAAACAGGGAAGAAGTTGGCGCGCTAATTTTTTAACTTTTTTTGGTTTGCTTGATTTGCGTCGTTGCTTAGGCTGGGCGCATCGTTGAACCGCCCTCACCCTAGCCCTCTCCCGCTTGCGGGAGAGGGAACTTTGAGTATCGGTTAGAATAGGCAATCATCGTCATTTTTGATCGCCAAATTTAAGAAATAATCAGCGCCAATCAATCTCGCTATCAATCCCCTCTCCCGCATGCGGGAGAGGGTTAGGGTGAGGGTCGTCCAGCAACAACGAAATCTTGCAAGAGCAAACAAACTCACCAACTGAAAACATTCAAATTTAACGCAACCACAATCTAAAATCCCACCACCAAAGAAGCATGGTAGTAACGGCCAGGCTGTGTATAAGCATCAACCACGACAGAGTTCGCGGCTAAGCTTTGTACATCACTCCAATTCCAATATTTCTTATTGGTCAGATTATCGACACCCAGATTCAAGCGCCAGTTCTTCTGCATGGTCCATTGCAATTGCATATCCATCGTCGTCACACTTGGCACTAAAAATTGACGCACACGTGGCGGCACTGCTGGCTTAGGCAAATAGGGGCTACTCAAATCCGCTTCCTCTTTGCCTGCTTGATGGCGTGCGCTCAACTGCCAATCGACCGTATCATTGGTGTAGCGTAAACCCGCAAACAACTTGCTTGGATTAATCGCACTCAAAGGCGTATGTGCGACTTGATCGGTACCGCGTGTTTTGCCATAAGAAAATGGCGAACTCCATTTGCCACCCGCAAACTCTGCCCATTGAACTTGCCCACGGATTTCAAAGCCATCAATTTTAGCCTTGTCCACATTGGCCGTTTGAAATATCGCTGGATCACCAGCAACGCCTTTACCACCCAGTGGTTTTTTATCGTAAATTAAATCGGTATAGCGGCCACTAAACACGGCGAAATCGAGATTGAACTTCTCAAACAAAGCACGTACACCGAACTCGATATTCTGACTCTTCTCTGGCTTTAACTCAGGATTCGCTAACAATACCGCCGGCACTGTCGAACTCTCAAAAACACCATTGATTTGCTGTGCATTTGGCGCGCGGAATCCATGTGCAAAACTTGCATAAGCATTCCAATCGCTATTCACTTTGTACAGCACACCTAACTTGGGGACCATTGCCGATCCTGACAAAGATTTTCCCGGGGTTTTAGATGGTGGTGCAAAGCCCTGTTGGGTTTTCACGTTTAAATCAAAATGGTCATAGCGTAGACCTGGTGTGATGATCCAAGAACCCGCAAAAATTTCATCTTGCACAAACAGCGCACGACTCGAATCACGTGTATCAGGGAAGTATTTGCGCGGCGTAAAATCTGCATTGCCGGGATCGACACCATCAAAGAAATTGCTGACATCAATGCGTGAATAATCAAATCCAAGACTAACGCGCTGCGCAAAGTTGGCATTCGATTTAATCAACTTGTCTGCTAACAAACTCCATTGCCAAGCTTGTTCTCCATACGACACTTTACGCACCCTATCAGCCAAAGTGTTGCGATGCGTCACGCCATCATCTTGTGCTTGACTATCTTGATAGCTGAGATGACTTTGTACATGGTCAACCCACGCATGATTGAGCGTGTAACGATCAATTAAACTCAATCGATCGCGCGTAAAATCTTTGTGAACCGTTTCGCCTTTTACCGCCGCTGCGGTCGTCATCGGCAATTTGGCACGACTGGATAACAATTCAAAATCCGAAGTTTTATCGACATGCTCATAAGTCAAACTATGCTTTTGCATCGCGCTAGCTTGATATACCAATTTAGCCAACACAGATTGCGATTGGTCTTGCTGCGGATTCGGCGTGGTTCTGTCTATATTAGGAACATCATTTGTGCCCCTATTTTCTAAACCTCTTGCCTTGCTGGTATTGGCGCTAATCAACCAACTCCATTGTGGATCAAAACGCCCAGCCAAACTCGCCCCAATGCTGCGACTATGATCATCACCACTCCAGCTAGCAAACACTTTTCCACCGATGTTCTTCGGTGCGGCTTGCTTCTCTTGTAAAAAATCATGTGGGTCTACGGTCATAAAATTGACTAGTCCAGCCAAGCCATCCGAACCATACAACACCGATGATGGGCCACGGACGATTTCAACTTGTCGAATCAAATTCATCGCAATCGAATCACGGCCAAACGCATTGCTGCCATTGATATAACTACGTGGCAAACGCATGCCATCGACCAACATCAAGACTCGATTACCATCTTGTCCGCGTATGCTAAAGCCCGCATTACCATCACGACCAGTTGCATTGCCGACGCCGGTTACGGTAAAACGCGCTGGTGCCCGCTTAACTTCGATATTCGACAAATTCTTCGCTAAATCACGAATATCTAAAATGCCTAAACGCTCTAATTCTTTTTGCTCAATCACATCAATCGACAAGGGCAGATTTTCAATGAATTGCTCATAGCGGGTACCGCTAATCACGACAATCTGTGGTGCTTTATCAACCAGCAATACACTACTAGTTTGTGTCTGTGCATAAGCTGGTGTTATCGCAAGCGAATAAAGACTGGCCAACCCTAGGGCAATTGCTGTCTTACGTAAAGGCCTACAAGCCAAGATTTTTTTATGCGGACAAGCAAAGGTTTTCATACTAGCTCCAGAGAATAAATACACTTCCGTAGTCTAGATGCCGTAGCATTGCGGTCAATCAGCTGTTTGATTAATTACCTAGTTATAAAGAACTAGTTTTGCATTAAAAGTGCTCATTAAATGCAGAAAATCACATGAGATTTGCGTTAAAACAAAGCACGCAAAGGCCTCAAAAACAACAAAGTTATTAACTTGAAAAAATCCGCTTCGAGATGTACTTGGCTTCGCCCAAGATGCTTCATTTAGCGTCGAACTAAAACAAGCAAGTTAGTCCTTTTGAAATAGCCTAAGGAAACCTGAAACAATATTTATTTATCGAAAAACGATAAATAAATATTGCATTTCATGTCTTTAATTCATACAATGCACCCAACATCAAACCTAGTTAGGAGCTGAACATGAACTTAGAACGCAACAAACGGATTGCGGCATTTCGCAAAGTGAGTGGGTATTTGCTTTGGTTTTCTATGCCACTTCTGGTATTAACTTGCCTTGGTGGTCTGCTCGGAATAATTGGCACGCTGTCGGTTCAGACTGGAAACATCGACATCCATCAATCGTTACTTAAAGTAATGGATGATCCTGCTGATTTTGGTAAATTTATCAGGCCAGGATTAACTATCGGCAGCAAAGTCTTCTTCACACTAACACTGCTTGCACTCTTCGTACCGATTTTTTATGTGGTTCTCCATCTCCAAAAACTCATACAGTGCTTTCACGACGGTAACATCTTCAATGCTAGGGCACTCTTCCATGCTAGAGCCGCTTATAAAATCAATCTCTATTTAGGCATTGCTTGGATAGTCGCAAGCTTTTGCATACTCATTTACTGCTTTCAGTTCGCTGATGGTAACTTGGATCGCACTCTCAATTGGTTGTGGAACACCATCGTCTTCTTTATCGAACTTGGCTTTCTAAGCCTGATCCTATGGGCCTTGGAAATCGGCACCGACCTCAACGAAGAAGCTGAACTCACCATTTAAGGAAACCGCATGCCTATCATTGTGAACTTAGATGTGGTGCTCGCGCAGCGCAAGATGCGCCTCAATACCTTAGCGGAATTAGTCGATATTACACCGCAAAATTTATCCGTTTTAAAGTCAGGTCGAGCAAAAGCGATACGCTTTGATACCTTAGAAAAAATTTGTCACGTACTGCAATGTCAGCCGGGAGATATTTTGGCATTCGATGGGGCGCTCTCGACAACATCTGATAATGAAGTTGATTAAGCCCGATGTGTCTTGCTGATTGCGCGGTATAGATTATTTTTTGAGCTTAACAGTAGACAAAGTCAAAGTGAATTTTCACGCTCTTCTGACGACCATTCACGCCATGCTAATTGGATTCGTCATATGGAACTGACTGCGGGTGAAAAACTAATTACGATGAATAAACCGACCGTATTAACGACTTAGCAACATGACAAAAACGATTCTAACTTTCCTCTGGCGTGAACTCCGAGTTAGCGGCCCAATGATCATCATCGCCTCTATTCTCCTTAGTCATTTGTTCAAGGAAAAACTTTGGATGATGACAGTTCATACAGTATGTGTTGGCCTTTGCATGCAGGTACTAATCAAGCTTGGTCGACATGGTGGCTGTTACTTTATTCGCAATTACACCAAGCTCGAGCTACAACAAGACTTCGCTTGGCCAGGCTGGCCCTTCATGCTTGCCTGGATTCCTATTGCTTGCATAGGCGGATATCTAATCGGCGGCAACATCGCTCTCGTGCTCACGGGTGATACTCGAAAATTACAGAATAATGGATACGGTTTAATCATCATCCTGAGCGCTTGCTTGATTGCCGCGCTCGTCAGCACCATCTACCTGTATAGCCGTAACTATATTGCCAGCATGGAAGCACGTAATGCTGCCATTCAACAAAAGGCAACCGAAAGTCACTTACGCTTGCTTCAATCTCAATTAGAACCGCATATGCTTTTCAACACGCTCGCCAACCTACGAGTCCTGATTGAAGTCGATGCTCGTGCGGCACAAGAAATGTTAGACCACCTCAACGACTTTCTGCGTTCCAGTCTAAATGGGTCACGTACAACCAATCACAGCCTCGAAGAAGAATTTCAACGCATACAAGATTATCTTGCCTTAATGAAAATTCGTATGCGTGAACGTCTAAAAATTGAAGTCGAACTTCCTCCGCAACTAAACCGCATTCCAGTACCAGCAATGATTCTTCAACCCTTAGTGGAAAACGCTATTAAACACGGACTCGAACCAACTGAACATGGTGGCACTATCAGCATTCGAGCAAAAAACCTCAATCAACAACTACATCTTTATGTGCAAGACGATGGCTGCGGCACTACCCCTAGCCTCGTCCAGGAACACGGCAGTGATGGTTATGGATTGCAGCATGTCCGTGAACGCCTGCTACATATGTATGGTGACAAAGCGATATTCGATATCGTCAATCCTCCTAGCGGTGGCTACATCGCCCATATTCAGCTCCCTATTGACCAAGCGTCTTCTCTATCATGAACATCACTGCCCTTATTGCCGAAGATGAACCTTTACTCGCAGAATACTTAGAGCGTGAGTTACAAAAGCTTTGGCCGCAACTAAGCATCGTCGCCAACCTAAGAAACGGCGTCGCCGCTCTGGAAGTAGGTCTAAAGGAACAAGTCGATATTTTGTTTCTCGACATTAGCATGCCGCTACTCAATGGCCTAGAAGTCGTGGAAGCGCTTATGGAGGAGTGGCCGCTTGAAAGCAAAGCCTTGCCGCTAATCGTTTTTGTCACAGCCTACGATCAATATGCGGTACAGGCTTTTGAAAAAGCGGCCTTGGATTATCTGATTAAGCCACTGAAGAGTGAACGATTAATGCAAACTTGCCAGCGTCTGCAACAAGCATTGGCACAGAAGACCGCCGTACCGATCACCACCACACTTGAGCAACTCGCTGGTCTATTTAAGGCGACGTCAACGGTCAATCACGGCTACCTTCGAAATCTACAAGCTAGCAGCGGCAACACCGTGTATTTTGTAGCGCTCGACGAGGTACTTTACATTGAAGCTATCGACAAATACCTCAAAGTTGTCACACCCGA
>VFQS010002751.1_pt1 | contig 14064 bp, 20 predicted proteins | sample 3512361 | NCBI WGS metagenome assembly VFQS01 (sample SAMN10412375, study PRJNA504923) | tailings metagenome | isolation source: Relicate 1 Philex TSF3 active mining | place: Philippines
CCCCCAAAACCCCAAAACCCCAAAACCCCATTCGTTCACATGATCAAACACAAAAGAATAATATCTTAATAACAAATGGAGGGATAAAGTGCACAGAGCAATATAAAGATCAAGATTGCTACCATTGAAGACTCCAAGGACATATAGACATTGGTTGCAGAGAATGCTGCATTACTGGGCGCAACTCCAGAAAACTTTGCTTTTGCTTCGGAATACATTTTGAAGGATATCAACTATGGATTTTTTGTGTACGCTTTCGACCAGGAGTCTGAAGAACCTCTGGGTTTCATGCTTTTTACTTACGAGTGGAGTGACTGGCGCAATGGCCTTTTCTTCTGGCTGCAGTCAGTCCATGTTGCTGCCTCCGCAAGAAAAAGCGGCGTTTTCTCTGAAATGAGCATCTTTCTTGACGCATACATGAAGGAACGTGGATCTTGTGGTATTCGTCTTTACTACGAGAAGGAACACAGAGACAAATGGGCACCAATCATCAAGAAGTTAAAACTCACTGAGTCTCACTACTTCATCTTTCACGTTGATAATAAGTGAGCTTTATAATTAGTATGTATAATTTAAATTTAAGATGGTCTATAATTATATAATGAAGAAAAGTTATATTAAATGGTAAGCTGTGTTAATATATGGAGGAGCTAGGCACTATGGGTACTCTGGCCATGAGAGTTGTATCTTGCGAGAGAAACTTGCAGGGCCTAAACACCTCTGTTTGGAAACGTGCTTGCACCCTCGACAAAGATAAAATCTCTCGACCATTTCACCAAAGGCGCTCACAAAAACTATAAAAGATTTGAAACGAGACTAATATAAATGACGTTCGTTTCAAATAACCCGCTCACTCATTGAGCTGGCAGAGCAGGGCGGCGGCCTTGAGGATCCAAACGCGCGGGAGTTCTTTAGTAGGCATCTCGACCGTGATGATGAAGTTGGTCGATTGGCCAGTTGTGCTGAGCATACCCGCTCTCACAGAGGTTTTGTAGACGGGGCAACTGTACTCCTCGGGATCAGGCTTGTAGTCCTCGACAGGCTTGAACCAGATCAGAGGCATGCGAGAGTACATCTCACTGGGGTTTTGGTCTGTGACGATCATGTTATCACGATCCCACCTGGCACCGTCCATATAGAGACCATAGATGTAGACTCCGTCCTCGGGAGACTCCTCGATCTCAGATGGTTCCTCCTCAGGCATTATCTGGAACGAGAAGGCCAGTTTGTCGATAGCAATCTTGTAGTTTCTAGCGTGAGTCTGCAAGCAACCAGTCATGAAACCTTGAGGGAAGAAGAAACCAGACATCCAGAAGGCGGTCGGCTGACCATTAACTAGCCAATTGTTCATAAATTCGACTCTCAAAATGAGATCTGAGTACCAAGAAGTTAGAGGCTTAAGAGAAGGATAAGCGACTTTCTCCCAGTTTTTGGGGACACGACCATTGGTGAAGCTGCTGTACATGGCATCAAGTTCCTCACTCATGACGATGAAACCCTTGATGGCTTTCTTCAAGAGGACAAGAGTGTTCCTCATAACAGTCAAAAGTTTGTTGAAACGAGAGACTTCCTGCAGCAGTACAGTGGAAAGTGATGGAATAAGACCCTGCTTGTCTTACTTGAACATATCCTTCTTGCCCTCATTTTTGTCAATGAGAGGTGGTAAGTTCTTCTTTAAGAACTTAGTGCGCTCAAGGACGATCTCGTCAGGAGTTTTTCCACCTGAGCTTCCGCCAATTCTGGGCTGAATGCTGAGAATAGTGTCAAGAATCTTTTGAGACTCTTGATTCTGGAAGGTAATGTTAGCATTTTCATGCAGTCCGAAGACTTCAGGATTCTCCACGAGAGGCAACTCATCGATATAGTTCATGTAGATATCGATAAGACCATTTGGAGGCGCATAATAAATTCCTGACTCAGAGAATCTGTAAGAGTCTTCAAGAATCTCAGGGTTCGAGTACTTCTTGAGGAGAGTGATGAGGCAGCGGCGATCCCAGTCATCTGTGACACGGCCACCGTAGTTAATCTATCCGGTGACGTAGAGCATGGCATCCCAAGGAATCTCGTCTTATTCATCCAAGAAGATTCTGAGCATAGTCAATGATGTCTCTAGATCGGAATCGTTGAAGTCGTAGCGGATGTTCCAGCCGAGTGGACCAAACTTTCTTCTCTCCTGCAGGATAGCATGGAAGAATGACAGACCGAATACCAACTTTTTCCATGCATCTGGCTTCTTGCTATCATTTAGGAAGACATCTGGGTTGGTAAAGTTCTGATAAGTACGCTTCAGGTTTGCTCTGAGTCCTCTGGGAGGCTCAGTAGTAAGCTTCACTCCGTTCTGTAAAACCGATACAGGGAAGTAGTCGGCAGGCATAGAAGTAAGATATAAACGGAAATCTGGATGAATTTCGTTCTCTTCTGCAGAGAAGTTGATCACAATAGTTTCAAGAGAGTTCATCCAAGATTTTGCCAAGTGACAGTTTTGCAGCATCACCCAGTCACCATTCTTCTTGGATGCCTTGATAAGTGCCTCAGCCTTTGGTCCTTGACCCTGACCGAGAGAGATGACCATGAGCTTTTCAGCATAATTTCTCTCCTTCGCGAACTTGATTAGAGATGAAGTGGGATCGGCACCGGCGCTCAGGACGAAAATTAGAGGAGTCTTCACATCGGTGTCCTAGTAAATAACGTCCATAGTAGATGACGGACTTTCAACGAAAAACTTGCCCATCTCATCAATGACGTAGTTCTGGAACGCGAACAGAAGTTTTTCTGGGCGGAAGACCTTGAGGATTATAAGCTTTTCGAAGTTATTCAGCTTTTCATCCCATTCGAGAGGGAGTGGAGTTGTCTAAGGATCAGGACAAGTAGCCCATTATTCCCAGGCTAACCAGTTCTGTGCAATCGACTTTGTGATACCGCCATATACCTCTGCATCATTGAGATCGCTGTAGTAGACAAGATCCCAGGCATTTGAGGTGATGACCTTGTTGTCAGGGCATTCAGGCCTTGCCTTGAGTTCTTCTGGTGTAATCGGTCCAGCTCCTCTAAGCAAAAGATTCCAGTGCATTTCCTTGACCTTCCTGCTGTTCCTATTGATGCTAGTGATGATAAGGAACGAGAAGATAATCTTATGAGCTTCGAAGAGACCTCTCGAGACGTTTGTGTAAATCATCCTGGTGATGTTATCGATAAGAATATTGAGTCTTTCCTCGAGTACATTTGACTTTTTGCTCTTCTCAATAGCTGTGTTGAAGAGACGCTTGATGTAGCCAAGAGAGTACTGATACATGGGATCAATACCGGCGAGATCAGCGATGACGAAGTACAAAATGGAGCCGCGGATGGCAACCGAGCGGTACTGATTACGCGTGTCATTGATCTCTTACTCGACAATTACAGCGGCAGCGATACGCTCATTAATTTCCTTGGAAGTCTTCTTTGAGTTCTCAAGCACTGTGATGAGTGTGTCCTCATCGAGAATCTGTTCCTCAGTAGACTCAGAGAGCAGTTTAAGGATAGTATTTTCAATGTTCTTGAGCGTGCGCTGATCTTGATCCATGGACACGACAATCTCGTCTCTCTTTTGTTCAATCTCTGGCTTCTCCTAGATAACGACGTCTCCCAAGAGCTGCTCCTCGAGACCCTGGAAGGTCACAGTGAAGTTAATCAGGGTGACCTTGATGCAAACCTCAGGCAAATAGTGTGGGTTGGGCATCTTAGTTGTCATGAAGAACCTGAAATTGTCGTCGTAGTCGACATTTGAATCACCAAGTCTCATCTGCTTGAGACCTCCCTCGGTCTTGAAAGCCTGCTTCAGCAGAATTGGATCGATTGCGGGGTCTATGTACTCCTCAATATCTTCAATAAGGACAGGGCGACCGTTACGGACACCACCGGAAATCTCACGAAGGAAGTTGTTGATACCGAACTTCATCAGTAACAAGTTGTTAGACTTCTCCATGTTTTTGATCCATCTGTTTGCTTGCTGCTGTGGATCAATACAGAGAGCCCATCTCTGAGCCTTGGTGGCCAAGATACCATTTTCGAGTGAGACTTAATCAGTAGGAAGTGAGGCAATATTCCAGCCTCTAATAACGACTGGATCTCCCATAATTTTAATCAGAGAGAACTCCTAACTGGTGGGGATGTTTCTCTCAAGACACTGTTCAACCCACTTGCTGACCATTCCTATTCTGTAAACACCAGTGAAAGCACCAGTGTAAGAGATGCAAGCGCAAGACAAGAACACATTACCAACGAGTTGCTCAATTTCAACTCCTAGGTTCTCCACGGTTTCCTTCCAACGGACTCCTTCATCGGCAAGCAATACGACAAGCTTTTCAGCTCTGCCCATTCTCTTGTTGCAGCGATCTTGCTCAAACTCTAGTCTTTCTTTCTCGTTTTGCATTGCAAGGCACTCGGCTTCGAGCTTAGCGACTGCATCCTTAACTTTGTTGACTTCAGCCATCTTCTGAGCTAGTTCAGCTTGAGCTGTTGCAAGAATGGACTGCACTTCTTCGTACTTCTTCTTCTTAGGCTCGACTTTCTTGATCACAATCTAAAATTTGGACACAGCATTGCACCAAATACAGATAACCTTAGCTGCCACTGAGGCCTTTTCAATGATCTTGGGATCAAATTCAGGACGTGCGAGGTATTGTTTACGCACTTTCTCAAGGATTTTTTCAGAAGTCTTTGATACATCATAAGTCATCAGACGCTGCATGAACTCACCTGGGTTACCGAGTACAGATTTCACCGAGTTCCAGTCTGTCTTTTCTCCAATAAGGATCATACAAGCCTCCATAACCATCACGACGTTTTCGGATGGCTTAGCGAATGATTTGATTTCGACAATAGATGCCTTATCGAGTGCCTTAAGTGCAGCTTCGGCAGCCTCAAGTTCGGGCTTGGCAGCAGCGAGATCAGCCTCAGCATCGTCTGATATGGCTTTAGCCTCTGATGCCTTCTTGTTGACAACCTCTGCCTCTCCAGAGACCACACGTTCCTTCTCATTTGCCACGGCCTTATCAGCATTGACTTTCACGAGAGCAACCTTGAGCTCCTCATTCTTCTGGGCGATTTGTGGAAGAAGTTCGGTAAGCTTAATCTTCAACTCGGCGATACTCTTGTTAGTGTCATTAAGCTTTTTCAAACCGATTGCGAGTCTGTTACGATTTACGTTGTACTCACCTCGCTTGACATCCAAGGTGTTCAGGTACAAATTGATCAAGTCAAGGTAGCTCTTGGGTGTGGTGTAAACACGTCTTCTCAGTTCACCGAAGAATCTATCGGATGTGTCCTCGACACTGGTGTGAATTCTCATGCACATCTCGGACAGAGCCTGTCTCACCTCATCACTGGGTAGTTCAAGTTCCTTGAGGAATTCGGAGGATACGTAAAGAAGTGCCTCTTCGGGCCATCTGGAGAACCAGTCAAGTGTGCAGCAGTTTACAAGAGAGGGGAACATTCTGCAGCGAACTCTCAGAGTGTCACCGACGGGTGACATGCACAGACAGATATGAAGGTTGTCTCTTATTCTGTTGATGAAAGTCTGGTTGATAGTCTCAATAGTATCGACCTTTTTCATCTCAACCACGACTGGGCGTACACCATTAACAATCTTGTCTTTATCTTCGGGAAGCCACAAGTTAGGAATTTCACCAGTGTTTAGGAGGTTGTTGATATCTTCAATGAATGTCTCAGAAATAATCTAAGTGTCAGTCATCAGGAAACAAATTGGTTTTCCATCGATACCAGTGGTGAACATGAGTTCCTTCATGAAATCCTTGAACTGGGCAGGTCCAAAGTTCTTAGTGATTTCAATCTGCTTGAACTGAATTTCTCTCATATGAGAAGCAAGCTTTGTGAGGGATTGTTTACCTGAACCACCGACTCCGATAAGCATGATATTTCCGCGTGGCTGTTTTAGACTTCTTGAAATTCTAAGGATATGTTCAATGGCGTCCTCGAAGAACACAAGGTTCATCTTGTTGCTATTTGACATATTGTAGTCATCAAGCATGCCATTAAGCACCTTGTTCAGCTTGTTCTTGTCCTTGATTTCTTCATAGAGCTTGATCGGTGCGTCAAGCTTGAGCAAGTCACCAAACATGATCTTTTCCTTGACAAAAATGATGTCGTGCTCCATGTTGATGCGGAAACATCTATTTAAAAGCTCAATGATCAACTTCGTGAACCAGAGCTTGTCCTCGTTGTTGATAAGACGATCATAGAACACACGCTGGGACTCGTTTATCCAGAGCTTAGCCATGGTGTCTGGGTTCTAGATAGAGATTGGCTTAGTCATCAGGATGCCTTGGAACACCTTTGAAACGTCACGCAAATTGAACAGGTAATGGAATTTAGCGGGGGTCGGTCTTAATTCCTCCGAAATTCTCTAATAGATTTCTATAGTTGCGTCTACAAGGGCTCCGTCAAGTTTCTGCACGGTGTCCTAGAAACCAGCCTTCAAGAAGCCTTGCAAGATTGAGCTAAAGATTTTGGTTAAAGTTGCCTTATCAGCATTTGGCACGCAGAACATATTGAAGTGGCGAGTGAATCTCAGAGTGATAGGGCTACGACCACCACCTGGGGGTGCTGCTGCGGCAACCAATGTGGTGTCTTCAACATCCTTCCATTGCCACTCGTCTCTGTCATAGAGTCCCTTCATGTCAATGAAGAGTCTCAGTAGCTCAATGGGTGGCTGAGCACCATATGTCTCTGTGGCAGGCATGTTGATATCATCAACAAAGATTGCGATCTTCTTGCCTGGTTGAGCACCGAACAAAGTACGCTTCTTCTTTTCAAGCTTGTCCTCAATGGCTTGTTGAGTACGAATTGAACTGGTCTGAGCTGAGAAGTTAATGAAAATGGGAACAATGTCTTTTTCCTCCTGGAATTTCTGCAAGCTATTCTGAATGATGACAGATTTGCCGACTCCTGAAAGACCAGTGTAGAAAGATGGTTTTTCTCTTTAAAGGAGCATCTCAAGACAGTAGCTGTGGCGCACTGAATCATTCGTAGGAACGAGTAACTCGAAGTATGGCACATCCTTATCATAGACGAAAGCGGGCACCTTCTATGACCAAGGCTTAAAAGCCTTATCCTTTTTCATGTCATAGAAGTAGTCATAAGAGAGACCACCCTAAGGGATCTAAGCACCCTTGAATTGATCACGAATAATGTCATCAAAGCGTTCTTTTCCAGCATCATCAAGTGAAGCACCCATGCCCCAAATGTAGCTCCAAGCAAAAGCACTAATGAATAGCTTCTTCTTCTCATCATCAGTTCCCTTGAAACCAAAAGCTGGGTCAAGCATCACCTCAAGATAGTTACAGATCGAGACAACCTGCTGAATATCTGCGGTCTTAACTGGCTCAAACAGTGACTCTCTTATCTTCTCCAGACCGATATCGATTGTGGCATCAAAGTTTGAGTATATAAACTCTCTCAAGTTATCGGAGAGGATTTCATCGCTAAAGAATGTCCACAACCACGTCCTCACGAAAGGCCTCCAGCCGAGCTCTTCATATGTCAAGTAGACCATACCGCAGCGAGACACCGTGGCAGGCGAGGCGACTGCGAGATCTTGGACCTCGAAGAGGATTCTCATCTGGTGTCTCAGCTTGATTCGTTGACCATTGGCCAAACATAGGGTCATGTTGTCGTCCAGCACAGTGTTCATGTTTTCGATCCAAAGTGCATCAACAGGGCCATCGAACACGATCCATGACTTTTCATCACCACTCTCGTTAGCGGCTTGACGCATCATCTTAGATGCGAGACCGTCGTGCCACTCCTGTGAGATTTCGTTGACCTCACCGTACAGTTCTCCCATTGTAATAGCCTTAGGATTGAAAATGGTCTTTTTGACGATCTGGAAGCGGTCATCCTTGGAACCCTTCAATTTAAGTGCGGTCATAGTGTGCTCGAGCACCTTGTAGCAAGTGGTCTTGCCAGCGCCAGTAGGACCCACGAGCATGACACCGAAACGTACGTTGAAAGTCTCGAATAACTGAATTGTCTTTAGGATGAAGATCTGATGCTTCTGCCACTTGAAGAACTCAATGGAGTCCTCGATCTGAGTCAGCAACTCACCGTAGTCGGGGTCGGTGATTTCCACCGTGGGGAACAGATCCTGGATAATGGCAGCGAACAGAGGCAGATCGTCCTTCAAGAACTTAGGCACGTTAGAGTCACGCATGGCACGGATAAACACTGCATCCTCGTTGAGACTTGGATTCGCTCTCTTCAGGGTACCAGCCATCACAAGCACTGACTTCACAGCACGCATACCGAAGTCATAATGATCCTGTTGAGAAAGCTGTTCTGATGACAGCTTGTAGAGCATGACCATCTTCTTTGAGAGAGTTTTTGTGTTGCCGAAACCTTCAGCGAACAACATGATCTCGGCAATGAGACCATATGAGGGGATCATCATAGCGACAGGTCTGAAGAGCACCTTGAGGTTGTCGGGGAGCTCAGTTCTGCCAGCGTAGCCGGGGTTCATGGTGATATGTACTCCGATTGAGGGAAGGAGAGGAATCTCCTGGCCTTCGAACATGAATTATTGATCTCCTCTGAGAAGAGCCTCTCTGATAACCAACATCTGCTGAGCGATAACTGACAGCACTTCGATATCAATTCTGTTAAACTCATCGAGGCAAGTCCAAGCGCCTTGCTGGCAGAGACCACTGAACAGTCTGCCCATCATCTGGTAGTCAACTTGATCCGAGCAATTGAACACGATACAAAGGATACCGATGGCCTTCGCGAGATCCTTAGTCGACTCAGTCTTACCGGTACCGGCAGGTCCAGCGGGGTTTGCACCAAGCTTGATGTGGAGAGCGCCAGTAATTGTAATCCAGCAACGATCAGTAAGGGGAGTGATAACCAGGCGAGAGGTTGCACCCATGTACTCATAGCCATACTTCAGGGTTGCACTGACCTGCTTGACAAGGCAGTTATCAATTTCTTCGTCCCAGTAGTATCTAAGTTGTTGTTGCCAAGTGAAGTCATAGATGGATTGCACGTTGGACTTGACCAAGTCTTCAATGATGTCACGAGCGTGCACGTCGGTGGTAACCAGGGCTACAATAATCTTTCTTTGCAGAGAGGTTAGTTTGCCTCTCACCAAGTCAGTCAGCTGAGCGAGTTGGGTCTCGTTCATGTCGTACCACTCTTGTAAAGAGAAAGGATTATTGCTCATCTCATTGATATAGAACTCTGAAGAAGAAGACCACTGGATCTGTGCAATGGTGGCAACAATCTAGCCAAAGTGAGTCAGTACCCACTGCTTCCTGTCAGTAGTGGTGTAGTCGTTGAGACCGGACTTCATCAGCTTGAAGAGAGTTTCTCTCATGGCATTCTGGATGCTGTCGAGCCATGTTTCAACCTGCCCTCTTGCCTTCTGAGGCTTGGAGAAAGGAATTCTCTCGCCCTCATTTGAGAACATTGCGACGATATCGACTTCCTGTATAATCTCAAGCTTGACCAAGTTATCGAAGCAAGTCTTCAAGTGCAGCTGCACAATATCCAACTCCTGGGAGTGCGCGAGGATTTCCAACAGCTCATCATTAGACAAGAAATAGAAGCGGGGGAATGAAGAACGCTTTTTCTCCAGATAGTCCTCAAGCTTCTTCTGGATGCTGTCCAGAATGTCATTGTTGTTCTTCAACTAGTCTAGCACCTGACCATTGGTCCTGTAGAATCTGATGGCATTGGGAAGCTTGCCAATTTTAGCCATGATTCCCTTGAAGAACTTGTCGACCTGATCGAACTGATGAGCCTCAGCAGGCAACTGCTTTTTGATATCAGCAGCTGTGAAAATGTTGACCAAGTACATCCACTGTTTCTGGCACAACACCCACTCTTCAACAATTGATGAAAGAATCATCAAGTCTTTTTTCCATTTCTCAGCCTCGGTTCTCAATGGCTTTACATATCTGCTACCTAGGACCATATTAATGGTGGCAAGACCTTCGTCGAGAATTTGATAAAGCACGTCGACATCAGTGATAATGAGGGCATCTCCTTGAGGGTGAGTTGTAACAGTGAATTCGACTTTCTTCCAGGTCTCGTCCAAAACCTGTAGCATGTTGCGCAATGACTGCTCTTGGGAAGCCTGAGTGGAAATAGCAGTAATATCTTCTTAGAACTGCACTGCATTTAAGTCAATGAGAGACTAGAGAGTGAACTCAGGGTTGGTGATATCAAAGTCGCTGTTAATCAAGTCCTTAATCTCCTTCCAGTGGTGCTCCTGAAGAGCTTCATTACGGAGCGCTACCACAATAGGCATGGCACCCTTGAAAGTCTCAACGAGTTCTTTAAGCTTTCTTTGGATGGGGTTGTCCTCGAGATTCTTTTCAAGTCTGAGGCAAATCTTGGCATAGTAGTCGGCCTTCTAAGAGATTTCCTTTGCCTGGATGTTGTTGAACTGAGTCTTGATCCATATCTCTTGAAGCTCTTCCCATTCCTTGAGGGAGCGCCACATGACACAGCGAAGTGAAAGATCCTCTCTCAAAGTGTCAAGTTCCTCAAAGACGGTCGGGTTGGTCTGCAACACCTCCTGGTACTGATTGTACTTTGTGGCCAACTTTTCAAGCTCCTTAAATCTGGCTTCCTTCTCGTCGAGGATCTTGAGGATCTCGAACATGTTCGACTGACCAGACAGGAAGGCGGGGTCCAAGCTCTCTTCATGTAAGGAATGAATATTATTGTTCAATTGTGGGATCAGCTCATTGAGTGTCCTCTTTTAGGCTTCCATGCTGGTCTCTTGTGTGGACTCGACGGTGGATACGATAGTGGCAAGCTGGCTGATCTGCACGACGCTCTCATTGAAGTTGTCTTTGTCCTCCTTCTTGACCTTGAGCTGGAACTCGGCGAGCGTGTTGTAGATCTGGCCGTATAGGTCAACCATGTCGCGCACGTTCTGGAAGTGCTCATTCACGTAGTTGAGGTGGCCGGTCTGCTCCACGAACTCGTCCACATTTTCGACCTTCTTCGACAGGTTCGAGATGCACTGTCGCAGCCACTTCTTCTTCACGTCGGTCCTCTCGCGGATCACTTTCGGCACCAATGCCTCGATCTGGCTGATAAAGTCCTTCGGGGTGGGAAGCAAGGTCGATCGACAGCCCTTCGAATCGATCTACAGAAGACCAATGTCCGTCATCGACGGCAAGTTCGAATTGAAAAAGGTGTGGTAGTAATTGAAGAGCTTGATGGTATGGGCAAGGGACTCAGCAGGGTTCTTGAGTCTTTCGTTGACCAACAAGGAAAGGTCGGCTTGCTTGTTTCTCCAATAGATCTCAAGCAAGGGCTGGAAGCGAGTCAGGAATTACTTGACCTTATCGAATGCGCTCTCAATGATGTCACGGACAATGTCTTTATGATCGATGTACAGCTTGTTCTCTTAAATCCATGAGAAGGGATTGAGATGCTCCTCGTCGTGTTCTTCCCAAGAATCTCCGACGATATCATCCCACTCTTCGAGGGCATCAGCATATGGTTGCAAATCGGCATGCTTGCTCCATCTCTTAAAGTTCTGGATGCACTCGAGACCCTCATTGAAGCAGAAGATAACACTGTTCGAATAGTCTTTAGATCCGGGTGTCATCTGTAGCCAGTATTGCTGAATGTTGGGAACAACTGACTTATATTTTATTTCAGCTGGGGTGGCCGCTGCACCACCTTCTCCGCCTGCCTCTTCATCATCGCCCTTCTCAGCTTTTTCTGGTTCCAACTCAAGATGACAAAGAAGGTCAAAATCTTGCTCCTTGGATTGACCTCTGGGTGGTAAAATAAAGTCCTCACAGACTACTTTTTTGACTTCATTGCTGGGGATGGTCTACTTATCATTAAGGGTCAGGTTGACAGTGAAAAGAGGCTCACTACCTCGTTGAGGGGGTGCAGCCTGCCTCAGAGCCTCATCAAAGTCCATTGTCATTACTTAATTCATGTCGCACTATTCATCAAGAACTTGCAATCTCTCGATCAGGTCCTTTACCGATCCTAAATAAATGTTTGCCAAGGATTCCAGTGAGAGGAAGTCCACCAAATAGGCAAAGCGAAGGAACCGAGAACATTCTTTTCTTAAACTTGAACGATGACCGTATGTCATTCCTTCGGGGAACCCAAGCTTTTCAAACACGTTATTGGATGGCTTTCTCTTCATCACAATAGTGTTGGAGCTCTGGATAGGATTGTTCTTCTTGCGCTCCTCATCAAGAGTGATTTCACTAACTATGCGAGTTCTAAGCTCGGTCATTACCTTGGAAATGCATTCGAAAACATTGTCACGAGATCTCTCGGAATAGTTAACTATAGATTCGCTTATCATCTTTCTTCGCTCCTTTTGGCCCTCAGTAAAGGTAACGATATCCTTGGTATCACTTGTCTTGCTAGAATCAACGAAACGAAGCTCCTCCATTGACAGCATCAGTGCACGGTGCTTCATTAGATGCACACTGAAGTTATCCTGCAGCATAAAAAGTTTTTCCTCGAGAGAATTTTATGCCTTCATTCTGTTCTAGTGCTTAATAGTCTTTTTCCACATACGCATAAATTTCCAGCTCTTGAATTTTTTGAAAAAAGACAGCTCTTTAATGTGGTTGTATGAGTCACGCTCGATCAGCCACTGTCCCAATGACAGGAATTCGATCGGAGTGTCGTTTTCATACAAAGTGAGACCCTTGCCTGAAAGGGTGTAGTACTTTTACTCATTGCGACCCTAGTATGAGGTAACCAATAGGTCATAGGGATCCTGGTTAGGGTTAGGATTCAGGTAAACAAACACAGTCTCTTCCTCGCTCTTGCTATCGAGGAGTAGCTCAATGTACTTGTCAAGGTCGCTCCACTTTTGACCGTGGGCGGCGCTCTTTTTGCCCTAGGGCTTTTCTTCTTCAGCTCCGAAAACGAACTTTACTTCTTTGGTATCTTCACCAGCATGACTCTTGGTGGAAAAAGACTTATTGGACTTAGTACCTTTCTTTGGTGTATCTTTGTTGTTGTTTAGGTTCAATGGAGGGAGAATCTAGGCGTTTCCACCCTTCAACTCAGGTGGGAGTTTGCCTGTCAGTTTGTCCAGAAGATACTTGGTCCTCGCCTGCTCGAGGTTCTTCTGGCTGAGTGACATGCCTCCCTCAAATCCCGCATAAATCATGGCGGGTGGTCCCTAAAGAATCTTAGTAGCAGAGTTGTCTTGCTGCTGGAGGACTTGGTTCATCCTTTGGCGGGTTTCAGGGTCCAGCGGCGGAATCTAGGTGTTTGGCTTGGCAGGTTTGCTCATCAGGAGCTGTTTGTTGCTGCTGGTTAGGTTGTCGGCGCCCTTCATGGTTGCTGACATCCTGGGAATCTGTGCAGGGATGAAACCACTCGCTGCACTAGTACCTAATTTTCCACCAACAGTGCTTTAGAATTATAACTGCTGTTGTCTGTTGAACTCGGCCGTGCCCTCGCCCAAGTTGCGAGCTTCGATCATGGCTGCCTCTTAGTAGCTTTCATTCATGGTCTTGATGAGGTTGGTGTTTAGGTCCTGAATGCGCTTCTTAACTGGAGACTGACTCTGAATCCTGTATATATATTAGATTACATATTAACTACTAAATATATTTAAAGTCTTACTTATTAGAGTTCATCCTGGCCGAGAAAGGTCTCGAGGATATGTTGTCTTCAATCGGCCGTTTAACTGACGGCATTGGTATGTTAGAGATGCCACTGTCGTAGAGTCTCCTCTTTAAATCGTTTTTCTTTGACTTGTCTGGCACAAAGTTGTTCAGGTCGATCTAACGGTCATTTTAATAGAGTACACTTACCCTGCCACCTTTGTCTTGCTAGACATTCCTTTGGTTCGTCGAGAAATTTGAATTCTACATTCTACGTCCTTTTGTTTCTTAGGTGTTATCTCTCTAAGAATATAAATATTTATTATATTTCAAATAAAACCTCAGTTATTAATTTTCTATAGGCTGCTTTCTTGTCTTTTCCTTAATAATATATTCATATCAAATGTTTTCTTAATCTCACTTTGTTAGGGGTTTTGGGGTTTTGGGGTTTTGGGGG
>VFQS010002752.1_pt1 | contig 14061 bp, 17 predicted proteins | sample 3512361 | NCBI WGS metagenome assembly VFQS01 (sample SAMN10412375, study PRJNA504923) | tailings metagenome | isolation source: Relicate 1 Philex TSF3 active mining | place: Philippines
CTGGTAAAGGGACTTGAACCCGCAACCTACTGATTACAAATCAGTTGCTCTACCAATTGAGCTACACCAGCATTTTAATTACACTATTAAATATACAATAAAATCTTTTACATAGTAAAGTATTTTTTCGTTTATTATCTTGAGCTATTATATCGCCAGTATTTATTTAAAATAAATACTTAGTTTGATTGAGTGTAAAACCTATATCTTATTAATATCGTAATAGATAAAACTTACGTTAATCTTTAAATTAATTTAAATATCACAAGGAAGAATTTTATATGTCTAGATACAGAGGAGCCGTTTTAAGAATTGTACGTCGTTTAGGAGAACTACCTGGTCTTACTAGAAAAACGACAAAACGAACTACAAGACCTGGGCAGCATGGTGATCAAAATAGAAAGCCTTCTGAATACTCTATACGATTAGAAGAAAAGCAAAAAATTCGATTCAACTATGGTCTGACAGAAAGACAGCTATTGAAATACGTTAGAAGTGCTAGGAGAATTAAGGGTTCTACAGGTGAAGCGTTACTACAACTGTTGGAAATGAGATTAGATAATATTGTATTTAGACTAGGGATGGCACCTACAATCCCAGCAGCAAGACAACTAGTTAATCATGGTCATATATGTGTGAATAGCAAAAGAGTTTCTATACCTAGTTATCAATGTCAAACTGGAGACACTATTTTAGTTAGAAATAATGCAAAATCCAAACAGTTAGTGGAAGGTTATTTATCTTTTCCTGGCTTAGCCAATATACCTAGCCATTTAGAGCTGGATAAATCTAACTTAACAGGAAAAGTAAATGGTGTAATTGAGAGAGAATGGGTAGCTCTTCAGTTAAATGAATTATTAGTTGTAGAGTATTATTCTCGTAAAGGCTAACCTTTTTTATTATATGTAAATCAAAAATTTTCTTTACGTCATAAAATTACCAAGAATTTTCCTCGCTTGGTAAAGTATCAGAAGTAAATAACCAAATAACTCCTTTATAAAATCTTTGTAAATTTTTCATATACAATTTTGCTTTATATATGTATTCATCAGTGAATCCACTTTTAACGAAAACTTTTTCATGGGTTTGAGATTTTAATTCTAAATAAGATTCATATGGAGGAATAAATGATAGTTCCAGTGAGTTGTCTGGAGTATTTTCAAGGTCTAGAAGAAAATTTTCTAAATTATAAATCTCAATATTGGGTTTGGTATTCAAAGAAAATTGTGATTTTTTCACCAAGAATACTTTCCAAGCTTTTATAGCATCTTCTTTGCTAAAAAAAATTAATTTTTTTTCATAAGAATCTTGAGAATAATATGGAGTCATTGTTTTGTCTCTCAAATTTTTATGGAATTTAAGTACATATATTGGGTTTCCTTGAAACCAGTCTTTGGAATATTTTTGTTTGGGATGCATAGTGCACATAGAGTCGGATGAATACTTTGTAAGTAATAAATCAATTTCTTTTAAATCACCTACTAATCGGCTTTGAGTTTTTGGTGCTGAAGTTCGATTAAGTTTATAAAAAACATCCAAACCAACTGTTTTTACTTTTAATCCTAAATTTTCTGCTTCTTTAGGCTCTCGTTTACAAATCTCATGAAGATAGCTTGCCGCGTCTTCTTTATTCATAAAGAATAAATTTATAGACACTGAACCTTCATCATATTCCCAGAAAAATAGTTCATTATATTTACTTTGAACCCACTGTAGTGAGTGAGAATTTTTATACTCTCTTGTTGATGCTGTTACTAATTCATTCTGTTTGTTTACAACTGCGTATACAGGAACTTGTTTTAACTTGGACAATAGAGATTTTTGTTCTTTTGTAGGAAAATTTGGAGAACGTTTATTTGAAAAGATAGAAAAACATTTCTCAATTTTTGGAAACTGAAAGTTTTCTTTAATCCCACTGTATGGAATGGAAAGACTATCAATTTTTTTTTTATTCTGAATAAGAATATTATCGTTAGTTGTTTGAATTTTTATTTTTAACTCTTCTCCAGATGATAATTTATCTATAAAAGCTGGCACAGGATCTTGAGTATCTTTCAAACTAACTTCTATTGCTTCAGGCTTAAACAAATTTAAAATAGTATTCATATTAACTCTGGATGAATTTTATATTTCTTGAAAATTAATTACTCAATATTATTTGTTATTTTTTATATTGGAAGCAAGAATTTTTGGTTTGACTAGTATAAAACGTTTTTTTAGAAATATATTTTAAGGTTCACCCATTGTCATTAAGATTTATAACTTTACTCGGAGATTTTTTATAAAAGAGATGTTTGAGTTTAAATGTAGCTTGTTGTGTAACGCATAAGCTTCTCTTATGCATAATATAATCAAAGCATTGCTTTTTATTCATATTTTCTTGTTAATATTAATTTAGGGTACAAATTAATCAGTTACGATATTTATCACAATCGATAACTACAATAAGGATGTGAGTTTATCAAAAATATTTGATATTATCGCAGACTAAATTTTATCGACTATAACCTTTACAGGAGGAATGTATGTCTCAATCCGTTGAATCACGGACTCGAATTAAAAACGAACGTTACGAATCAGGCGTTATCCCTTACGCAAAAATGGGTTATTGGGATGCTGATTACAACATCAAAGATACTGATGTATTAGCTATGTTCCGTATGACTCCTCAAAAAGGTGTTGACCCTGTGGAATGTGCAGCAGCTATCGCTGGTGAATCTTCTACAGCAACTTGGACAGTTGTTTGGACTGACCTTTTAACAGCATGCGATCTTTACAGAGCTAAAGCATACAGAGTTGACCCAGTTCCTGGTGCAGCTGACCAATACTTCGCTTATATCGCTTATGAGCTAGATTTATTCGAAGAAGGTTCTCTTGCAAACTTAACAGCATCTATCATTGGTAACGTATTTGGTTTCAAAGCTGTGAATGCACTACGTCTAGAAGACATGCGTATTCCAGTAGCTTACTTAAAAACATTCCAAGGTCCTGCTACAGGTGTAATTGTTGAGCGTGAAAGACTTGACAAATATGGTCGTCCTCTTCTAGGGGCTACTGTTAAACCTAAACTAGGTTTATCTGGAAAAAACTATGGCCGTGTTGTTTATGAAGGTCTAAAAGGTGGTCTTGACTTCCTTAAAGATGATGAGAACATTAACTCTCAACCATTCATGAGATGGAGAGAACGTTTCTTATTCGGTATTGAAGGTGTGAACAGAGCTGCTGCTGCTGCGGGTGAAGTTAAAGGTCATTACTTTAACGTTACTGCTGGTACAATGGAAGATATGTACGAACGTGCTGAATTCTGTAGAGAAATCGGATCCGTTATTTGTATGATTGACCTTGTAATTGGTTATACTGCTATTCAATCTATGGGTATTTGGGCTCGTAAAAATAGCATGATCTTACACTTACACCGTGCTGGTAACTCTACATACTCCCGTCAAAAAACTCACGGTATGAACTTCCGTGTAATTTGCAAATGGATGCGTATGGCAGGTGTTGACCATATTCACGCTGGTACAGTAGTAGGTAAGCTAGAAGGCGACCCTCTAATGGTTAAAGGTTTCTACAATGTATTATTACAAGCAAAATTAGATGTTAACCTTCCTCAAGGTTTATTCTTTGCACAAGATTGGGGTTCATTAGCAAAATGTTTACCAGTAGCTTCTGGTGGTATCCATTGTGGTCAAATGCATCAACTTATTCATTACCTAGGTGATGATTGTGTACTTCAATTTGGTGGTGGTACAATTGGTCACCCAGATGGTATTCAAGCTGGTGCTACAGCTAACCGTGTTGCTCTTGAGTGCATGGTTGTTGCTCGTAACGAAGGTCGTGACTACTTAGCTGAAGGTCCTCAAATTCTTAAAACTGCAGCTAAGAGCTGTGGCCCTCTTCAAACAGCTTTAGATCTTTGGAAAGATATTACATTCAACTATGCTTCCACAGATACAGCTGACTTTATTGAGACAGCTACATCTAACAGATAGTAAGTAGTATTCACTAGAAAATTTAACCAAAGGAGTATTCATCGTGAGATTAACACAAGGTGCTTTTTCTTTCCTTCCAGACTTAACTGACGAACAAATCGTTAAACAAATTCAATACGCTATCAGCAGAGGATGGGCTCTTAACGTTGAGTGGACAGATGATCCACATCCTCGTAACTGCTACTGGGAAATGTGGGGTCTTCCACTTTTCGGTATCAAAGATGCTGCTGCTGTAATGTTTGAAGTTAATGCTTGTCGTAAAGCTAAACCAAACAGCTATGTAAAAGTTAACGCATTTGACAACTCTAGAAGTGTTGAAAGCTGCTGCCTTTCTTTCATAGTACAAAGACCTACTTCTAACGAACCAGGATTTACATTAGCTCGTACAGAAGATAAATCTAGACTAATTCGTTACACAATTCAAAGTTATGCTACTAGCAAACCTGAAGGAGAACGTTATTAATTAGTTTTAGCAAATAAAAATAGAGAGACTCACTGGTAGCCTCTCTATTTTTATGTTTTCAATTTAAATATTTATATACATTTAATATTTTATTATGGCATCTATACATCAGAACCAAGATGATATTTTAGTTAACCTTCAAGAAGAATATGAAAAACGTCAAATTCAAGAGGTTTTAGACCAACTAGATGCAGATTTAATAGGTTTAGTACCCGTAAAGACTAGAATTAAAGAAGTTGCGGCTTTATTATTAGTACATAGGCTTCGTAAAGCTCTTGGTTTGACTTCTTCTAACCCAGGTTTACACATGTCGTTTACCGGTAGTCCAGGAACTGGAAAGACTACCGTTGCTCTAAAGATGGCAGACATTTTATTTAGGTTAGGATATGTTAGAAAAGGTCATCTGATAACCGTTAGTAGAGATGATCTAGTTGGCCAATATATAGGTCATACGGCTCCAAAAACAAAAGAAGTTTTAAAACGTGCAATGGGTGGAGTATTATTTATCGATGAAGCTTATTATCTATATAAACCAGATAATGAGCGAGATTATGGAGCTGAAGCAATAGAAATTCTACTTCAAGTGATGGAAAATCAAAGAGATGATCTAGTTATAATTTTTGCTGGTTATAAAGAAAGAATGGATAGTTTTTATGCTTCTAATCCTGGTCTATCTTCTAGAGTTGCGAATCATGTTGACTTTCCTGACTATAGTCCTGAAGAGTTGCTACAAATCGGAAAAATGATGCTAGAAGATCAACAGTATGTTTTAACTGAAGAGTCTGAAGTAGCTTTATTAGAGTATATTAAATTAAGAATGCAGCAACCACATTTCGCAAACGCTCGAAGTGTGCGAAACGCTATAGATAGAGCTCGCATGAGACAAGCGAATAGAATGTTTGCAGCCGGAGATCGCGTTTTGACGAAAGCAGATTTAGTAACAATTCAGGCAGAAGATATAAGAAAAAGTCGAGTGTTTAGACCGTAAATATATTAATAATTACCTATACGTAAAAAAAAAAAAGTGTATAATTAATACATGAAATTCTTAAGGCGGCATGGCCAAGTGGTAAGGCAAGGGATTGCAAATCCTTCACCCCCGGTTCAAATCCGGGTGCCGCCTGAGATTCGGGGGTGTGGTGGAATGGTAGACACAACAGACTTAAAATCTGTTGACTCTTCGGTCGTGAGGGTTCGAGTCCCTCCACCCCCATAATTTATTTTATGAATGTTCTAAGGAATTCAGTATTTACTTTTGATTCTCGCACTAAGGAAATTTTTCCAGTTCTCGCTATTTCAGAAATTCCAAATGGTTTAAGAATTTGCTCTATAGCCATCATCTTACCCGGGTCTCCAGTTACTTCAATTATTAAAGAATTTTCAGCTAAGTCTACAACCCTTGCTCTAAAAATTTGAACGATTTCTAAGATTTCGGATCGTTTGTTGTTATTTGTATTAACTTTTAAGAGCATAAGTTCCCTTTCTACACAAGGTATATCACTGATATCTTGAACTCTTAATATATTAACAAGTTTGTATAATTGTTTTGTTAATTGCTCAATAGTTTTGTCTTCTGCTGGTACAACCATCGTGATTCTAGAAACACCTATCTGTTCTGCTGGTCCCACGGCCAGGCTTTCTATATTAAATCCTCGTCGAGCAAACAAACCTGCAATTCTCGTCAAAACTCCGGACTCATCTTCTACTAATACAGATAAAGTATGTTTCATGAAACTATATGAGATATATTTGAAAATTAATAGTTTATGAATGAAGGCATCTAGATAAACAAGTCATGTAAATTTAGTTTTTTGAAAAGTTATTTCATATAAGTATCTTACTTGCATCCGGCTGGGTTTGAACCAGCGTCGTCTCTTGCGAGAAACGGATTATGAGTCCGGTGCCTTCGACCACTCGGCCACAGATGCATATGAACTGTTAGTTATGGAACTGGTGGGAATTGAACCCACGTCCACTCAATTAACTACAGCATATTCATTCACAAGTTTAGCTTTATTCAATATTTAAAGCAACTATTTTTTTATCTCAGTAGATTGACTTGGAATTATATAGATTTTTAATTCTTAAAAATCTCCTATTTGTAATTATTTAGATTTCTTAGCATTATCTTAAATTAAAATTATACTAAAGCAAGTTTACGATCAAATGAAAGTATGTTGTTTGCGTTTATGTTTTGAGTTTTGTTTGACAAGAAAACTCAAGCTTGACTTGTATCATAGTACTATATTCCAGAGAGTGTCGATACCAAAACAGTCCCAAAATCTAAGATATTGTAACATGACTAAATTAAATTTGCACAATAGTGTTTAACAATTAATTATGGATATCGAGCATGGAGGGAATCGAACCCACGACCATCAGGACCGGAATCTGACACTCTATCCACTGAGTTACACGCTCGGGGTGTTACTTTTTAATATTGAACCCTATTATATAGATTTCCTATTCTATCGTATAGTCTATTATGATAATTAAAAAACGGATCTAAAAGTAACTCGTAGTTAATATTTCTTTGCTTATTTAAATTAAAGGTCAAGTACCCTAACCCATTACATGTGTTACACTTTCGGCTAAAAGCATCATATACACTTTGACCTTGTCGAGACCTCGTAAGTTCAACAAGTCCTAGCTCTGACATTTGTATTATACGGCATCGTACATAATCCTTCAGCATTAGTTTACTCATATATCGAAGCAACTTCATTTGATCTTGATGATTGTTGCAATCAATAAAATCAATTACAATTATTCCTCCAATATTTCTTAATCGTATTTGCTTAATTATTTCGTGAACTGCAGAATAATTTACCCATAAACTTGTCTGACGTGAGTTTTGAAGATTAGTAAATGATCCTGAATTGACATCTACTGTAGTCAACGCTTCTGTTTTTTCAATAATAATGTACCCTCCACGGCACAAGTTTACCCTTGGTTTCATAATTTCTAATAATAGAATGTCGACTAAATAATGTTTAATTATAGAGAAGTGATCTTTGTGAAATTCAATCTGTAAAGATTTATGGTATTTGGAACCATGTATTTTATTTAAAACATTTTTTACTTTTAAAGCTCCTTCGTACGAATCTATTGCAATGAAGCTCCAATTTATATTAGAGTGGTCTTGAAGAATTTTATGTAAAAATATTTTTCTCTTACTAATCAATGATGGTTTGAGTTTTTTACGAGCTTTAGTAATAATTTTTGTCCAACGAGACTTTAACACCTGAGTTTCTGTGATTAAAAAATTTATATTTGCGTGTATTGTCTTACAGTCAATTAGTATTCCCATAGTTCGAGGGTTTATGAGTAAATGTCCCATAGCTCGAAGATAGTCTTTATAACTTTCACTTTTTAGTTTTCTTATACTATGTATAGATTTTGAAAAAGGGGATAGAGCTACATATTTTCCAATTAAACTTATGTCACAACTTAAAGTAGGTCCTTTACTACCTATTGGTTCTCTAGTGATCTGAACTAAAATGTTTTTACTTGGGGCTAAAGTTGGACAGTCGAAATGTAATCGGTCTTTTAAGTGGGTAAATGATATAAATCCATTTTTTGATAAAGGATTGAGGGTAACAAAAGCTGCATCTAAACTTGTTAATATAGTAGAAACTCTCCCCAAGTAGATGTCATTAACTCTATATAGATTATGTTCCATGATTAAACTAATTAATTTATTTTTGAAATAAATTAATGCAATTTGACTTTTTTCTATAATTATTAGTTTATAAACCATAATTGACTATCCAGCTAAATTAATCTTTCTAAGAAATAAAAATAAAAAATTTCAAGTTAATACAGTAGTGTTACTACTACCGTATTAACTTAATTTTTCTTGAAAATTAATAATAAATTTTTCCTCCACCCCATTTTTCGCCACCTAATTTAGGTTGTAAAAGTATATGTCCGCTAATGGCAAATAAGTCTTCATCACTTAAGCTGCGCATTTTTGGAAATATATCAGCACTCTTTGTACTTGGATGTAATTCAGCTATGGATTCTAGACCATCATAGCTTGTAGGATTTTTTAGATAATCAACCAAAGCGTTGATATTATCACGGGGAGGTGTTGCCAAACTTAATGCATCTGGCTCTAATCCAAGGTTTGGATTCGTTTTCGTTACTCCCCCAACATGACATTGACCACAAGAAGCGTTAAATAATCTTTTTCCTCTTTTTACTTGCTCTGGAGTCAAGATCACCGTGGACCCGGAAGAATCTAATGGTATAGTTCTTGTAGTTTCATCCAAATCAATCGCTAAGGACGTATTTGAGCAACAAACAACTGTACAAAGTCCTAAAAATAAGTGAAGAGGGGAAATTTGTTTTTTCATGAATTAATTACTTAATATTGTATGGTCTCGGATTTGGTTAAGACAGATTTTAGTATTTCAAATATTATTGTAAAATAATATCTTAAATTTAAAATTTTAGTAAAAATATCTTAATACTAACAGTAAGCCCCCGATTTTATTTTTCCAAAGTCCCTAAGGAATAAAATCCTCAGGGATTTTAAAGATTTTTAATTACGTGTTAATCTATCAGCCTGACTTACAAGAAGTAAAGCAGTACCAATCGGAATAATTACTACGAATAAACCTAAAAGTAGACTATTGATGAAAGCTGATAAAGATGGAGTCATGTTAATTCTCTTATGTGTGTGAGTATTACTAATTTCTTATCATATAGTATAAACTAGTTTGAACTCATTGATCATATATATGTCGAAATTTTCAATTGGAATCTTATATATGAGTAGTATAAATTGCTCTAAGATTTACAATAATTTGTTATATTGCAGAGTGTATTAAAGATTACTTCTACTAATTAATTTTCTATAAATAAAAATTAGGGATTTTATAAAATTATTTTGATATTTGAGTGGAAGGAAAATTTTTCTAAATATCGTAAAATTAATACTTCTTATTATTTATTTCATTTTTATAGAAATATTTCTATTTTTTAAGGGAAAACTCTAATAGTTAGTAGGTTTGTAGATTGTGCATCTTTTTAAGAATCGATAGGAATTTTTAGATCCAAATAATAAAAATATGTCCAATTATTTGTAAAATGATTTATCACCTATAGTTAAAAAGTATTTCTACAAACTTGGACTATACCTTTTTAGAATATTCTTTTCATTGCTACCTTCCGATCCTCATGAAGTAAGAATTTATAAATTACTATAGCCAAGTTTCATTAATTATAATCCAATTTGAATTTTTATTCAATGTGATTTGTTTTTAGTCACTAGAAACTAAAGCGGGAAATATAACATGTCTGGGTAGAATCTATTTCCTTCTATAACTAAAGCAGCAGTAAAGGATAACCATACTGTTATTAATACAGGAGCTGTAGACAAATATTTTAAAAAATTGCTGTCCATAAGTGTTTGGTTTTATGTTTAATTTATCGAGGAGATACAGTAATTTCTTCTGCAGGGGCTATTAAATTACCACTTGTAAATTCCTTAAATGCAGAAAAAGGCCATACAAAGCCTGTTGTTACAAAGCTTAATGCTACTGGAACGTCGATAATGATTTCCTTTTCAGTAGGTTTATCTGATGTTCGAGCCCACTGAACATAACTTCTACCAACCCAACCTATCCAACCTGCTATGTATAAGAAGAATAATCCAGGGATAACAAACTCGCCACTATGATTCCAACGACCATCTGTGATTAAGTGTGGTAATCCATCCGTTCCACATAAAAGACCAGCTTTTCCATATCTGTCAAAACGATTTTGCGTTTTTTCGATTTGTTTTTGCAATGCTAGTGCAGGTGGGCTACCTGCATCATATTTCTTTACTCTTGACTCAAGTTTTTTAACACTTTGATCCAGCCTACGTTGAAATTCTTTAGATTCTTTGCAAGGTTTTAAACCTGCTACGTCTGCTTTTGCAGTTGTAGGAAGAATGAATAAATTCAATATCAATAGAATAGAGATCCAGTTTTTCACGAATTTTCTCCTTTTTATATTCACATTTTTATAATACCATTTAAAAATGATAAATTTTTATTTTAGAACTTAAATTACAGAAATATTATAGACATCATTTTTATCGTGTGATAGTATTGTATAGTACGTAAACGGGATGTAGCGCAGCTTGGTAGCGCGCCTGCTTTGGGAGCAGGATGCCGCAGGTTCAAATCCTGTCATCCCGAATTTTTAACCTTTTCTGCAGTACTAATAGTTTTTCATTAGCAGTTTTATTAGTTTCATCGAAGATTAAAACCTTTGAGTACATTTGTACAGCTTCTTGTAACATTTTCTTTTTTTCATAAGAGTATGCCAAATTATTCATTGCTATTGCATAGTTTGAGTTCAAACTGATCGCTTCTTTATAATAATAAATTGAAACATCGTATTGTCCGCTTTCAAAATAGGTAAATCCAATTGTGTTGTAGAGGGTTGCCAAACCTTCTGTATCTAGTTTATCCCAATTTTTTAAAGCACTTGAAAATTGTAAAATAGCCTGATCAAATAATTTTTTGGAAAGATAGATCACTCCCAAAGAGTATTGCTCGGCAGGCGTTGCAGTACCGAAACGGTTTTTTTTCTGTAATTCAAAAAGTTCTGTTTCAATTTCTTTTTTTCTTATTATTTGTAGAAAAAGAAAGGCTAACAATGTACATAACGATATAAACAAAATTAAGAGATAGAGTGTTGGCAATAAATTATTCATCTTTCAATATTATTTTATGAAATTTTTCTAAATCGTTTGTAAAACTTAATTAATAAAATACCTATTAATGTGTTTATTTCTACAAGTAGTTGACATATATTCTATTATTAGATAAGTTTAGTATATTGTAGAAAGAAGTGCAAATGGCCCCCATCGTCTAGAGGCCTAGGACATCTCCCTTTCACGGAGGTAACGGGGATTCGAATTCCCCTGGGGGTATAAAATTTTCTTCATATATCTTTAAAGTTTAACATTTCATCCTAGTAGTATCTATTCTATATGGGCTGCCCGGGGATTGAACCCGGAACAAATCGATTAAAAGCCGAGTACTCTACCATTGAGTTAGCAGCCCTATAAACTTCTAATATGATATAAATATCATAATTAATTAATAAATACAAGCTCTATGAATTTATCATATGAAAGTATTTTTATATGAAAATATTAACTTTAGAATGTGATCGAACTTGCATAAATAATATTAACATTCAGGATTATTTATCTACCCTTTATCCAGATTGCACTATAGTACGTGTCTTTATTTCTTCGTTATATTTTGATACATTTTTAATTGAAGTATTATTTTTTTAATTATCGTTCTAAGCATAGTATTTTTTAGAGGACTTATTTACAAGATTTTTTACAAAGATTTATGTTAGAACAAAGGTATTAGAATATACTATATATGTACTTATTATTTCAAAGTTATTTAAAAATAATTAAAGAAATACAAACTGATTTAATCACAGGGGAATTCATCATGTTTTTTAATCCTACAACTTTGCTACAATTAGTTTCCCTTTTCCTTGTAATTACTGCTGGTCCAGCTATTATTGTATTAATAGCTTTACGACGCGGTAATCTATAGGCTAGTTTAAGTTAAGTTATAACGATTCCTACATAATTATATGTTTAATTTACAGCTTAATTTTTATAGAATTGTTATAACTTAATTCGAAACAAATCTAATGTTTACTCGTAAATGAAAGAATTTCCTCTACACTAATTTCTTGTTGATCACTTGAAAATTCATTGTCTTTCGTTAAAAACAGCATACAATGACATTCTTTTCTTTCTCTCATAGGTACACATGGGCAGTTCCAGTATGCAGAGGATACCTCGGCGATCTTATCGTCATAATGCCGGCAAGGGCACAAAGGGGCTCCATATTCATCTTTATGTCGTGCTAAACCTTCTATGACAACGGCAGTGATACTTAAGTCTGAACAAAAAAAAGTTCCAGTTCTCTTCGCATAAGTTTCAGAAAATTTTTGCATAGCATGAAGGCTATCAGGAGAATTATTAGTTGTCATATTAATTTTTTATTCGTATCAATTTTGTTTCTTAAGGTAATTTTTTCTGAATGTAAATATATTCTGAACTATATTCCATATTACTCTACTTTAGTACTAAAATATGTAAAGATTCTAATGCCCAATTTAACTTGTTGTTGAATTTGATTATTTCTAACATTAACACACTATTTTTAAATAAAGAGTATGACTGCTGCTTATCTTCCATCTATTCTTGTTCCTCTAATTGGATTAATTTTTCCTGGGTTAGTTATGGCATTTGCTTTTATTTACATTGAGCAAGATGAAGTAGGTTAAATCTTCAAGTAAAAAATGAAATAAATAATAACAAATAAAATTAATTTATAGATTGTTATTATTTATTTTTATTTTCGGAATTATTCGCTTACAATGAAGATCCTACGCCTGAGTAAGAACCATAAAAGAATAATCCTACAACTGTTAAAGCTGCTATGCCTCCTACTGTGCCAATTAACCACAGAGGAATTCTACCTGTACTAGCCATCTACAATTACCTCCAACTTAGTAAGTCTTAGAAAGTTTCTAATAAACTTAGGATAATAATAACTATTACTAACTAATTAAAATAACAATTTTAATTAAAGAAGTAACTAGAGAATAACACTGCCAAAACGAAAATTAGTAACAATCCCCAGAATAGAGATGTTCGATTTAACTCAACGGGTTGTTTATTAGGATTAGGACCACTCATATTATCCTCCTATCGTTGAATAAATTGCATAGAGGTAATAGCACCAAGGAAAAATACAGTAGGAACAGCTAATCCATGAATAGCTAACCATCTAAACGTAAAAATAGGATAAGCGATTGGTTGTTTAATTTTGCTCACGATAAAATCTCACTTATTTTTACAAACCTTTTGTTAAGTCTTCTAACTCTTGTTTAGCACTAAATCTGTCATTAACTAAAGGAACTTGTTGACGTTCCTGAGTAAAATATTCATTTGGTCTCGGCGTACCAAAAATATCATACGCTAACCCTGTACTAACAAAAAGCCAGCCAGCTACGAAAAGAGCAGGAATTGTTATACTGTGAATAATCCAATAACGTATACTAGTGATTATATCAGAGAATGGACGTTCCCCTGTTGAACCTCCTGACATATAAAATACCTCCGAAAAAGTTAAAAGTATAAGAGTTCAGTTATTTATAGTTTTTAAAAAAGATAAAACATTATGATACATATTTCAAAACTAAAAATAGTTGTAGTGATATGGTAGCAATTTTTTATCTTTTTAATCAAATAATTTCATAGGTAAATTATCTGACATCTACATTATACCGAAGGTGTTTTCTCTTAAGTAATAAGATTACAAATAAGTAAATCCGATTTTGTAAAGCTTATGAAATCTTAAGATAATTACAAGAATAAACATAACTTCTGTATATTATTAGATTTTTATCTACACCTATAGTAACTAAAAAAATCCTCAAAAAAACATTTTTATTTAAATACTTTGGTAGATTTAGTAATCTATTTTAGTTTTCAAGCGGGCAGAGGGAATCGAACCCTCATCATTAGCTTGGAAGGCTAAGGTTTTACCACTAAACTATGCCCGC
>VFQS010002753.1_pt1 | contig 14054 bp, 15 predicted proteins | sample 3512361 | NCBI WGS metagenome assembly VFQS01 (sample SAMN10412375, study PRJNA504923) | tailings metagenome | isolation source: Relicate 1 Philex TSF3 active mining | place: Philippines
AACCAACATGTTCACAACGTTTACTTCTAACATCTACCATATCTGCTAATTTATGTTCCTTACAATATGTAGGTTTTTGACCTCTTATACCATAAGTTGCGTATTTAGCACAGGATTTACACTTTGCCATTTTTTATAAAATATATACCATATAAAAATAATCAATTTTTAAATGTCGCCATTATAAGCCCATTGAACTAACGCTTGTCTTTGTACAGGACGACAAGAAAGGTCACCTACACTACAAAATGCTTTTATTTGTCCAAGATGTCGTCTAAATGCTCTCCATCGTTTTAGCTGTATTTTATCAATTTCAGGTTCTCGTCTACCAATCCAATATCTACAGTACCATTGAAACCATCCACGTATATCATGATTTATATTTTTATCGGATAAAATAGGATATTGTTTAGCAATGATACCTTTTTTATTAGGAACCCATCCATAAATATCAGACCATTCAGATAAATTTAATCGTGATTTTACTTTAAAGTAATTTACATCAGGATTTGCTCCTTGAGGGCTTAATTTATTTTTTTTAATAGCTTGAATAAACCATTCTTTTGGAAATTCAAGTAAACAATCATTTAGATATTTACCTTCAAATACACCCATAGATAACATTTGAGAAGGAGTTAATTCAAAATCTTCTTCTAAATTTTTTCCAGGATTTTCAGCCAATATATAAGAATAATCTTTTTCCATTTTATTATAAACAGTAATTTTAACACCTTTTTTATAAGAAGATAATGGATTACCCTTATCCTCTAATATTTTTAACATATCATCTGTAGATTGAATTGTTAATACTCTCTTATCTTTAAAGCGCATATCGTATATCTATTATTTCGTTTAGAAAAATTGAATATAAAACATACGTATTCATAATTAATAAAATGCAGGTATATACTCCTCCTAAACCAGCACCATTACCTTCTGATTTTGATGAATTTTATAATGAATTATCAAAAGAAGAAAAAGAATTACATCAGCTTGCGATAGAGAAATTAGGTTCATCTTATTTTATTCAATGGACACATATGTATCGTACTTGGTCTAAGAAAAAAGCAGAAAAACATAAAATGAATAAAGAAGAAGAAAAGAAAGAATAATTAAAATGTTAAAAAATGTAAAATTTCTTCTTTATTTTTTACTATTATTTTATCAATAGGATATTTATCATATTGTAATACTTTTTGGAAAGAAATTAAAATTGTGAAATACAATTCATCAATACTGTTATATTGTATACCCATATCTTTTCGTGACTGTATATATTTTTCAATACTAGGATAATTCGCAATTTGAATAAATTCATAAGTGACTTGTTTTATAAATTCACTGTTTTTATTACAAGCCATAAATGATGATTGTATATTATTGTGTAAAGAATATCCTGAAAATTCACCGTATTTAGGAAAAAGCCAACTATCAAAATGTTTTTTAACAATAATAGAAGGGTCAATCCATATACCACCGTGTTCATATAATATCCATAATGAGATTAGATGTTGGAATCGTAGAGAGTCTTGAGAAAAAATAGGGTGATTACGAATTGATGCGGGTATTGTAATATAACCTTTATATGTTTTCTTAGTTAAAATAATAACCTCATATTCAGGATTAATTTTTTTCCAACTGTTAATGGATTGTGAAATAGAAGTTGTAATTCTATCAGGATTTTCAATATAAGTCCATATTTTTTTTGGAACTTTATTATAACAAGTACGTAAATTGAATATTAATTTATAGCCTACAAGAATTAAAATAATAATAAAAAAGAAGATAATAAAATCATTCATTGTATCTTATATAAAGAAAGTAAAATATAAAAGATATTATCCATGAAAAAAAATTGAAATTATATATTTATTAAATATAAAACAACGCAATTTAGAAACGCAAACTAAAAAATCATGTTCCAAGCTTACACTATTCAAAATCATCCTGAATGGGCTTTCATTCGTATGAAAGCTCCTGAATCTGAGAATCGTGTCCCAATCCATTTATGTTGTATCATTGATATCTCATTATCAATGATGTGCGATAATAAATTAATCAATGTGAAAAACTCTTTACAGTACATTTTAAATTATTTAACTCCTCAAGATCATTTGTCAATCATTACTTTTAGCGATGATGTTCAAACTGTCATTAGCAATGTATTGATTACACCTGAAAACAAAGAAAAAATATCAACATCAATTTCATCAATTTCAGCAATTGGTTCTACGAATTTGAGTGCTGGTATAGTTGAAGCTCGTAATTCTCTTGTTAAAGAAACAGCATCTATGAAACAAGGTATTTTACTTCTTACAGATGGCCATGCTAATGTAGGTGTTACGATGCCAAGTGATATTTGTAATATTGCGAGCAAAACAACAAAATTATTTGAAGGTACGTCAATTTCATGTATTGGATATGGTACTAAACATAATATTAAATTATTACAAGAAATTAGTACAAATAGCGGTGGTTCATATTATGTTGTTAAAAGATTAAGTGATGTAGCAGTAGTATTCGGAGATGTATTAGGAGGATTAATTAGTTGCTCATATCAACAGCTCAACATTACAGTTCCATATGGGGCTGAAATCAAATCAAAATATCCAGTAAATATTGTTGGAAATAAATCAGAAATTTATATTGGAGATCTTCCATCAGGAATGGAAGCTGTTATTATTTCTAAGATTCAAAATGGAAATCAAATTACACTTCGTGGATTTGATTTAAAAACAAAAGAAAATGTAATGGAAGAAATTAAGGTTGAAACAAATGATGACGAAAAATTACAAGTAAATGCCGAAGCTCATTATTTACGTTTTGAAATTCTTGCTTTGATGGATGAAGTTATAATGTTAAGAAAACAATCAATGTTTTCGGATTTTACCATTCAACAAAAGATGATTGATATGTTTACAAAAAAAATTAAAGAATATCAAACTAAACATGAACATTCATTATGGGAAATTCTTTTAGAAGAATTAACAAATTGTAATGATACAATTCTTAATAGAGACTCTTTAGAGTCATATGACATTATGAAACAAAGAAGTTCCTGTTTGGGATTAATGCGTGGAGTTTCAGCACGTTCCGATTTTGATATGTTCCAACATCAGCCTTCAATGCTTTGTAGTAATTTCTCAAATGATATTCAGAGAAGAATTAGTTCAGAATTACACACAATGAGTGATACTCAATTAGAATTAAATAAATATACATTTATGGCTACACAAGATCCATTGGATGGTACACAACCTGAAAATGAACCTGGTTTGCCTTTGTTCATTCGTCCTCCAACCGATTATGTATGGCATACTCAGAATAATTTGTCATTACTAGTAGAAAGCCAGAGCCAGAGAACACTAAAAAGACATATTAGTCAGGTTTATAATAAATAAAAATAAAAAAATATAATTTAAAGAATAGATAATATTTTTTTGTTATAAGGATGGCGTCACAAAATAAAAAAATCATGATGCCAGATGGTGTTGGTTTTGTTGAATTATTAGATACTTTTGGCGATGACTTAACTGTAGTTAATGCAGCACGTGTATCTTTTGATAAAGAATCATACTCATTAACAAATGGTGATAAAAAATTAATTAACTATTTAGCTAAATATGATCATATTACACCTTTTTTTCATCCTCAAGCCCGTTTACGAATTAAAATGCCAATTTTTGTATGTAGAGAATGGTTTCGTTCTTGTGTAGGATTTGCTCGTAATGAAGTAAGTCGTCGTTATGTAGATACTGCACCTGAATGTTGGGTACCAGCACCTAATGAAATTCGTGAACGTGATAGAAATATTAAACAAGGTTCAAAATCAACACCAGTTCCAGACGCAGAAGAAGTACATGAATTAATGAAGAAACAAACAGACGCCGTTGTTGAAACATATAATACACTTTTAAGCAAAGGTGTCGCTCCTGAAATTGCTCGTTCAGTACTTCCTCAAAGTATGTATTCACTTTTTATGGAAACCGCCAGTATTTCAGCATATGCTCGTATTTGTGGATTGCGATTAGATCCAACTGCACAGAAAGAAATTAGGGATTACGCAGATGCTGTAGATAAACTTATGGCAGAATCATTTCCTGTATCATGGGAAGCTTTGCGTTGTAAATTTAAAGATACTGAATAAAAATAATTTAACAATAATAAATAATTATTAATAATTAATTAATTTGAAAATAATTCTAAACATGACACTTTATTTTTAATAATACTCATTCTTTCTTTTTCATATTCATTATCATTAACTATCCAATTTTGAATAGATAATTTATGATAATTATTTTGTAACCAATTATGAATATATTCTGTTTTATTTTTTTTCAATTCTGACTGTAATTTAACAGTATGAAACTCAAATTCTTCATCAATAGATATAACATGATTATTTACCATCAAGAAATTTCTATCTGCTAAATCAGGAATACCTCGTACATATCGATAAAGAAGAGCATGAATATAATCAATATGTTCCATTTCAGTAAGTTCTTTATCTTTGTAATCAAAATGTAAATCAACTTTACTCCAGTCTACAACTTCAGTTTCGGGCCAGATTTTACTAGAATGTAGTTTAGTTTTCAATTGTGTTTCCTCTAAAATAGATTCGAATACAATAAACCATGCTAATTGATTTCTATCTATTTTGTTTCTAATTCCAAGAGGAATTCCCTCCAACCACCTATTAGGAATCATTTGCTTTATCTCAAAAGGAATATACTGTAAATTGTTTCTCTTTTTCCATTCAGTATTTCTTACCAAGATATCAATTTGATTCCTATCATGATATGGACCTTTTACAACCACGATTTTTCCAGATAAATCTTTAGCAAAGTATACATCTGTTTTGGAACTTCCTGTATTTAATTGTGTACGAACAATTAAATCATATTCCTTATCCTCTTCACATATAGTGTTTATTTTTGGCTTCATCCTTTTTACAGGAACATCATTAATAATACGAGGTTTCTTTCTAATTATTTTAATTTGATTCTCTCCAAGAATTGGTTGATTCTCTTCAAATCGTTTTCCATCTTCATAGAATTTTTTCCATAAAGGTGAAATAAAATTTGCTTCATTTGAAACAAAAGCACCATTTACAGCAAATTCAACAAGATTTTTAGAATGTCCATTTCTAGTATGTCTATCAACAACATATTCATCAATTTCAATCTTTTCGAATTTTCTATTTTTGGTCCATGTATCATCGTATTTTTCATCTTCAGGATATTTTCCATTTGGAATAATGTTCAAATAGGATAATAAAGGAACTAGCCAGCACATAAACCCCTCCTTTACTGTTCCTAAATGATTTTTGTACCAATTAATAAATTTTGTGAGAATATCTTCATTAATTTTATTTTTTAGTTCTTCAAAAATGAACCAAACAGGTTTAGCACTTTTAAGGACTTTTTTTTGTAGTTTTTCATCTGATAAATGAATTTGAAATGCATAATAGATACAAAGTATATTTTTTTGAGACAAATATTTTCTAAACATATTACACATAAATTCAAGTTTCGAGGAAAATGAAGAAATAAAAAGTTCATTTTGATTAATTTCCTTCCAAAGCATTTCAATAGAAGGATAAGATGATAAAATCGGAATATATTTATAATTGAAAATTGCTCTAATATGAGAACAAATACGAGCTTTTTGTGATAAAGATAATAATGATACAACTTTAGAAATCCATTCTTCTTCTTTTGTTTTGTCACGATTTTTGTTTTCTCTTTCAATAAATAATTTATCAATCAGTTCGTAAATATCATTGAATATAGATAAATTTACAACATCTTCTAAGAAAATAATCATCAAACGATGAAGAAAATTAGTACGAATTGTTTCACCACGAGTAGGTGCTTCTTTAAAAAGGTCTAATTCACCAGCACAATATAGTGCTTTGTGAATTATTCCTCTACGAATATATTTTTGAAGACCAGACTTTAATATATCAGAACGATAACCATTCCAAGAGATTTCATTGCGAAATTTGTCAGAAAGCGTAGTAGACATTTTTGTTAATTATAATTATTTTATTATTTTTCAATTTTTTTCAATAATTTTTTTATAAATAAAGTAAGTAATTAATCCAAGAGATATAACCTTTGAGGTTTGAGATATATACCATTCTGTTTTGGTTATCATTTTATAATTTGTATCAAAGTCAGTTGGAACATTACAAATCTGACACCCCTTATCAGATTGAATATCAGTTTTAACTCTTTGTGTTTGCTCTAACATTAAATCAGTACATCCAACAATACGTAAATCATTTAAATAAGAATAAATTGAAACCCAAATATCAATATGACAATGAATAGGATATGCATCTTTTAACAGTCGTTTAGCACCATGTAGTGTTAATACATATGCGTGAAATAAAGCAAACTCTCCAATACGAACCGCATGTGGTTCATTAGGAATACGTGATAAATCACCCCATTTACCACCTAATAACCATAAATCCCAATTTTTATAATTTTTAAGAATAATAGATTTATCAATACAACCGTTTACATTATGTATAAAACTATCAGGTACAACAGCATCATCTTCAAAAATTAAACATAAATCTTGGTTATTATCAACCATCCATTTCCATACTCCTATATGTGATAAAGCACATCCAACTCCGCCAATACTGTCAAGCTCTTCATGTGAACGGCGTGATTTTGTTAGAATATTACGCTTAGTTAAAGTTGTAACACGTTCATCATTCTTAATATCAATTGTTTTACCGTCAACGCCAATAAACTTTTTAAGATTAAGTCCGTCAATTCCGGGCTGATCCTGAAATCTTCTCCAACGGTCTTGTCTTCTTTCAAGGGTAATACAAAATGAAGGAATTGAATCAATTGTCCAATGTGACATCTCTATCGTCTATTGAATAAAAATAAAGATAAAGATATAATATTCGTAAAAATTGAAATATTATTTTCAACTTCTATGAATTATAGAAATATATCATGGGTTACTTAAATGTTCTAATTGGATGTATGTTCGGACAAAAAACGACCGAACTATTACGTCGTGTTAGACGTTATAAATCAATTGGCTATAAAGTTCTTGTCATTAATTATATTGGTGATACACGTTATGGTAAAGATTGTATTGCTTCACATGATAAAGATATTGAAAAGGCAGTATGTGTAGATAAATTGGAAGATGTTAATGAATTAGTACAGTCAGGAGAATATAAAGTAATTGCCATAGATGAAGGACAATTCTTTAAAGATTTATATAAATATGTAACAAAATGGGCAGATGAATTACCAATTCATATTGTGGTAGCTGGATTGGATGGCAATTCTGAAAGGGAACCATTTGGAGATATGTTACGATTGATTCCACATGCTGAAGAAGTAGAACGTCTAAGTGCTCTTTGTTCAGTATGTGTAGATGGTACAATCGCTGTATATTCAAAATATGTTGGAAATATATTAAAAAACGAAAATGGTATCACTATTGGAGGTAATGATTTATATAAACCAGTTTGTAGGAAACATTACTTATGTTAGATAAAAATAAATTAAAAAATCAAAATTATAATATAAAATAATAAATAAGTAATAATTATTTTTATTAGTCAGAGTCATTTAATACATTTTTATTATATTGACAATTCGCACAAATAGAGAATAATTTTTCAAGCATTTTTCTTTTTTCTTCAGCTTTTGAATTAACAAGTTTATCAATATTAATAGATGAATCATTTTCAGCTTTTAGATGTAAATGATAAACCTTAACTATCTGAGTTTGACCCATACGAACAGCACGAGCAATTGCTTGATCGATTAATGCAGAGGTCCAATATGGACTTACGAAGATAATACGATCATATTCTTGAAGATTAAGTCCTACGCCTCCTGCTTGTAACTGTAATAACATTACAGTTGTATCATTAATTTCTTTAGACTTCTTAAGAACTTCCGTTCTTTGTATTTGATTCATTGAACCATTATAGAGAAGAATATTCTCTTCAGAAACCAAATTATTATCACGTAAATATTCTTGAAGTAACATCATTTCATCATTGAATTGACAAAAGATAATATACTTATGAATTTTATCACGATTATCATTTTTGATGATATCCTTAATGGCTTCTAATTTAGTACTAGGAATTGTCCAATTGTCACGTGAATAATTAATATCTTCTCTGCGTTTTGCATTAATATACACTTGGGGATGAACAGAGATTTGTCGTAATCTTAATAGAAGTTTAAATGCTTCAGAGCTTGTAACGATATCATTGTGATACTTATTAAGCTTCGATTCAATAGAACCCTGAACACCATAATAGAATTCTTCTTCTTCTGATGTTAGGAATGGTAAACTAATATTATGAATTTCGGGAATAGGTGGTGCGTTCTTAATAATAGAACGAAGTGAATCAAGAGAACGATGTATTAGAATTTCAGGAAGAATACGTAGATAACGAGGTTCCCATCTCCATAATGGAGAATAAGGAATACCAAGAAATGCGAGAATACTTACAACATCTGTAAGGGAGTTTACTAGAGGAGTACCAGTAACAGCCCAACGAATAGCAGTTTTAAGTTTACGAGCATATCTTGCTACATCACCATCACCGTTACGAATTTTATGAGCTTCATCTAACACAACACGATTCCATTCTTGTTTGAATAATGATGGATTGGTATAGAGTTTTTCATAATTAGCAATATAAACCGATGGACGATTTTTAATAAAATGACGAGGAATAGGAGAATCAGGAGAATTCATAATTTTCCAAGGATCTTCAGACTTTTTAGAGACTTCATAGACGAGTATGCCTGCTTTTTGACAAACAGAAGACCAAGTTTCAATCATAGCTAATGGAGCAATAAGAAGAGTTTTCGGAAGAGGATTATTAATGATTACTGCTGTAATTTGGATAGTTTTTCCTAATCCCATCTCATCACATTGAATACCGCCATAAATGGTATGATTCATAGTATAATCACGATTAGGGACAACTGTTCCATTAATTTCCTTATCAATCATCCAATTAATTCCTTCAATTTGATGAGGGAAATAATTAAAATTATACCAAAGAGGACGAATCTTGGAGGACATTTCTAACTTTTGTAAAGTTGACGGTCAAAATTTAAAATAGTATAATGATGTCTACAGCGGTTCATGCGCTAATATTTTTATTAGGATTATATTTTTCAATTTTTCTTTAATATATAAAAAATTAAAAATAATAAATAATAAATATAATAAAATCATATAACAAAATCATATAATATAATAATATATATTATATAAAATAATTTAATCAGCTAGTAATTGTTCTAATAAATAATCATCAATATTTTCATTTTCATTTGGATTATCATCAATATATTCATTATCATATTCGTCAAAACGTAACAGTTGAATCATTTCTTGAAATTCTTCTGGATAATTTTCTGGTGGAGAAATAACTACTGTTGCTTTTTCAGTATTCCAATCAGCTACATTATAGCATTTTAATTCTGATATGGATTTATTATGGGAATTATGAATTACATTATATTTGTGATTTAACTCATACATAGAATAATCAGAATACTTAATATATTCAAATGCTCTATGTGGAATACTTTGATGATATGGTGTATCATATACATGCCCAATATTAGGAATATTAATTTTATGTTTTTCCATAAAATTAATAAGATTTTGACGATGAAATGCGTACATCTGTTTACCAGATACGATAATAATATTCCAATCTGTTTTTTTTAAGAATGAAATACAATCAACGTCATCATATTCCCAAACATCAAATGCTTTTTTTTCGTCTAAGCTATTTTTTTCTTCAAAATTACGAGGGTCACGCTGTTCAAGAATAGGAGGAGGTAATTCAATTAAATTGAAACCTCTCTCAATATACTTCTCAAGTCGCTGACGTAATTGAACAGAATCTTGTTGATTTTTTTTATTTTGATTGTAATTCATTTTCTTATTGAGAGTGAGTTCAGGATAGAGTGTATAAAATTCATTTTCAGTCGCATTCCACCATGAAATACATTGAGTCATATCAAAATATGATGAAATATAACCGTTCAAATCATAATCATTAATCATAACAAGTTGAATTGTTTTGTTAGATTTTTCAAATGTAACAATGTGACTAATATGATTCATGGCCATAAAATATTCATCGTTGTCATCCTTATTCAACTTCAAATCACGAGTAATTTCATATCCATTTTGTTTAAAGAAACTTTTTAGAGATTTGAATTCATGATTGAATAAAATATTACCATTACCACGTAAAAGCATAGATGATTTTACCCAAATATCAAGATCATTTGGTTCAAATCCAGGTTCAATGCCATTTTGCTTGAGATACAATGCGAGAGCAGCACTACCAGCAACAAGAGCATTCGTGGAAATCATAATATCTTGAAATTTCTTGAAATCCAAATCATACGATGCGATAAAGTTCTCCATAATTAACAGAAGGGACACTGTCTTTTGTGTTACTATACTATATTTCATCATAAACTTCAATTTTTATAAAAAAAATCAATATTTTTTTATTGATTTTTTTATTTTCTTTTTCGTTGTTATTTTTTATTTTTTATTTTCTTTTTATTATTCTTTTTTTATTTTTATTTCCTTTTTATATTTTTATTATTTTTATTTTATTTTATTTGTAGTTTATTTTACAACTATTCAAATATTAGTTACAACAAAAGGAAAATGAGAGGTTTCTCCAATGGTTAATGTAGCACCAGCGGAAGTTGGATGCCCTTTGAAGATGGTACCGTCTATCAAATTAAATCCATTAGAACGAGCAGAGTAGACAATAATCGTTTTCTGTACAGGCATAGCACCTTTGGTGTAAAATGATTTTTTACGATAATTAATGAAAGCATGTAGATGAGGATTTGCTTCAAATAATAAATGACCTGCTTCAGTTGAATCAATGCTAATATTTGTATTATCAATGATGAATACATTTTTACCAAGCCATGAACCAGGTAGTTTCCAATTGGTAATATGTTCTTCATTAAGAATATAGAATGAACCCTTTTGAAGAATGTTAACAGTTTCAGCATCTTTTGAGTCCAACATTTTTTTGCCCTCGTAATAATAAGCTGGAACAGCTTCAGGATTTTCCATGTCAGCAACGAACTTTTCAGTCATTTTCATAGCTTCTTCCATCTGTTTTTGAACGGGTTTGTGTGCGATGATATTAAGGACTTCGCGAAGACAACGGTCTTCATAAGTAGGATTGTCCCAACGATCAATACGATCAATCGTGTGTAACCAGTTAGGAATAGATTTCTCAGGAAAGAAGAATGAAAATGTCTGGAGAGCAGCACACGCATTTGTATTAATTACCTTTTCATCCGTCCAATGCTGGATAGAAGAATCATGATGATCAATACACTCAATAGACAAAACACCATTTTTGAGCCAATTTTTACGATGATACTTGTCAATGCTGACATCCAAAAGAAACACATGTGTTCCTTTCATTTCGTTAATATTCGGCCAGGTATTCTGTTGGCAAGGAGAGATAGGAAACATTTTGACATGATTGTTATTTTTGAGATAGGTATGTGCAATAAAGGCTGAAAACCAACCATCAATGCAATTACCATGGAAAAGAACAACACATGAATTTAGTTGAGCCATCTCTAGATTGTACGCGTATAATACTTTATATTGCGTTAACATTGACTTAAAGTTTATTATTTTCAATTTTTTTTAAGAAAAAAGTATACGTTTATGTATACTTTTTAAAATAACTACGAAATATTTCAGATATGATAATAGCATATAAGATGATATTTTTTTGATTTGGATTTTGATTATTATTTAGATTTTTATTTTGTTTTAGAAATTTTAAATATGTGTTTTTTAACATATTTCTCCTACTAGGTTTTACTTTATATTGATTATTGCTCTCTATCATTTTTAGCAAACTCAATAGAACAACGATTAGTACGAATCACTAAATTCATCAAACCAATATATGCACGTCTAGCATCATCTGGTGAAAAGAATTTAATTAAAGCAAATCCTTTAAGAGTACCATAATATTTACTAGTAGTATTCATATTTTTAGGAATATAAATATCTTTAATACAGCCATATGTAATAAACACTGAATATAATTCTTGGTACGAAATATCACGAGGTAAATTACGAATAATTAATGTTTTGATACCATTGTATGGAGGAATGTATGTCTGATTATCAACAATCGTCACATTATCGGTGTTAATAATGATCTTATTATCTTTCTCAGTATCATTTTTATCCATAGGAATATCGCCCCATGAAATTTTACCTTCCATCAAAGATTTCATAATAGGATCTTTCATACAAAGCATATAGACATGAGGATAATTGTTAGCAAGATAAGTTAATTCGGACATAGTGGATGACATGGAATAAGAGAAATTGCCTCTAACATGTTCGGCTTAGTTTGTGAAATCAATTTTATAATCCTTAAAAAAAATTAAAAAAAATCTAGCTACACTGCGTAGATTTTTTATTTTCTATTTTTTATTTTGTTTTATTTATTTTCTATTTTTTTATTTTGTTTAGAATTATATTTATCACTGAAAATTAGGAATGGGTTTAAAATGATGAATATCAAGACGCTCTAATCTGTCACCATATACATCTTGTAATTGAACATCTTGGTCTAGACAGAATGTAACATTGCGTTCTCCTTCAAGATTCATAATAGAATTATGAATTAAATGAAGACTGTTAAATGTAATATGATAAGGAGGATGGTCGATAAAACGATTTGAGATGAAAATTGTTCGTAGATTAGGAAGAAGATGAATATTGTCGGCAACACATTGTGCAATCGAATTGACATGGAGATGTGAAACATCAATATCAATTCTGGTAATATGTTGGAACATGTTGAACCATGATGAAATAAAAGGAAGATGAGCAATATTAAAATCAAAGAAGTCAAATATACTGTCTTCAGCAAAACCAGTAACCTCGTCTGGTGTATTGGCGTCTTTGTAGTAATAATAACGCTGCGGACAATAGTTATTGTCTGCGACAGGATAAACAGTATTTAGACTGATATCGCGATGATGTAAAGGAAGTTCAAAGAGAATTTGTTCATTATTCAAAGGAATGTCGTTATCAGTGATAACAAATTCTTGTTCATCCCAAAACATATTGAATTGTGGACTAATAAACTCTTTGAGGTCAAGAACAGTATTTTCTAGGGATACAGAATACTGAAAAGTGGCATCATTTGCACGAAGAGTGATTATAAAATCTCCCTCTTGTCCAATATTATTTCTGCCATCCATAATTCTGTGAATCATTTTGATAGAATTAGTAATAAACTATTTGAAATCTTGGAAACACTTGGAATCTATAATTAAAAAAGGGAGTAACCCTTTTCAATTTTTCTTTTCTTTTATTTTATTTTATTTTTTTGGGCTATTTTTATATAATATAGTCATATTTATATATTAGTTATTATTAGAAGTTTGTGATGAAGGATATAAATCGCTAATACCATCGATAATATACGTGAAAACATCTCTTGCCTCTTGTGAATGAGTATTATCATCTGTTATAACACATGTTGCGATATTCGTATAAGAATTATCTTCAGTCCACCACCATTTCTTAGTCAACGTATTTAAAATATTCTGAATAATAACAACGTATTTCTCCTCATCTAAATTAGAATATTCTTCCAAAAAGTTTTGGATTTGGTCCAACATAGACTCAAATTCACTTCTAACAAAAGAGTCAAACTCAAAATCATAATCATCACCAACCAATTGAATCTGGTTCAATTCATGATTGATTTCATCAATATCCATCTTCATAGTTGTATTTGTGTTAATATAAATACATATAAAAATCGTTCAAATTTTAAAAAAAACAGTTTTTACTGTTTTTTTATTTTTTTGTGTGTTTTCTATTTTTTATTTGTGTTTATTGATTTTTATTAGATATATAGGGATGAAATATCCAAACAAGAGGGAGTAAATTAATACCCATACGCAGTGTAATCTCTATTCTCATAACTAGAAAAC
>VFQS010002757.1_pt1 | contig 14045 bp, 13 predicted proteins | sample 3512361 | NCBI WGS metagenome assembly VFQS01 (sample SAMN10412375, study PRJNA504923) | tailings metagenome | isolation source: Relicate 1 Philex TSF3 active mining | place: Philippines
CGTCAAGCAACGCCAGCGTGAATGCGAGTCCGGCTGAAGGACCACCAATCGAATCGGTGTCGATTTCAACCTCAAAAGGAAGATTCACTGAACGAGTGTCCAGAGGAATAAACCCGATAATCGTGCGAGTGGGATCATCTGGGCTCTTCATCAATTCGACACGCCGACTCTCTTGGCTGCCTCCGCCGTGTGGGATGACCGTTACTGTGACTTCATCACCGCTGACCTTCCCTGTCATAGCAGTGACCAGTTCTTCCAATGTGGGAGTACTTTCCCCATCCAACGCCACGATCACATCACCAACATTTAAGACGTTGCACGCACTCCGCGGCATTGGGTTGTCCGCACACACCAACTCCTGAATGACGATGTCACCGTATGAGAACGAAACTGGAAAACCAAGCAGGTCGAGCGCCACATACTCCGCAATCTGCTTGGACGTCGTCATTGATTGAGCGCCAATCTGTCGCTGCAAACTCGGGCTCTCGCTGCCGAATCGCTCCTCATACGTTTGGACATCAACGTCGCGATCAATTGTTCCGACGAGTGCATCAAGCAAAGTGAGTTTGCTTCCTAAGGCGGTCACGAAATTGATCGAGTTATCAGTTGGGTAAATTGACGTCATTTCTCGAGCAGTTGCATCAAACGACAGACGCGGTCCCACAGGCTGGACTGAACCGGGTGCAACTTCCCACAGACGAACAGGGACGAGCGATGCGACAACCACAGCGAGGCACATCACAAGGCCGACTGTCAGAAGTGGAAGAGACCACCACAATCGGGACTTTGACCGACCCGCATTCTGATTTGGTGGGGGTAGGGGTACGATGTGATTCATCGTTGTGCTGGTTTCCATTATCTCCATTCTGTCGGCAGGCGCAATTGAAGTCACTGTCAAGGGGGTCATCGCCCTCTCGTTGAGTTTCCTTGCACTCACTCTCGTGATTAGCCAGAAAAAATCACGAAATTTCAACGACTCAGTGCTGGTTAACCAGTCCAAGTCGCATATCGAGAATTATCTCGGGCACCGACGAAGGCGAGACCGAATGGGACGACTGGTCATTGGGTCTGTGCTCGCTGGCTGCATCGTTGCGGTCATAGTTGCCGTCCTTCTCTCCACGCTTGCTACTCAGCTTCTCAACAGGTTGGGTTGAGATCACAAATGATTCTCCAGACCACAGGCGGATTTGACGAATCAGCATTCTCAAGAGCTCTGTTCCCACTTGGACCATGGTGTTCTCAAGACAACCGCCGACCTGATCTCACAGCGCTGGATCTTCCATCTACTCATGATTTGGAAATTGAAGCCACGTCACACCTCATTTTGGAGTCGGTTGAGAAGCAACTGTTCCCGCTCCTTAATGAGATCCACAACGTAGATCTTGCTCCTCGGGTATGGAAGGACTCTTTGGGAACGTACCTCAGGGTGCTCACCCCCCTCGTCATTGCTCGATTCAACCTCATCAAACGAGCAGTCGAATTTGGCCAGTGCACTGAGTTCACGCAACTAGAAATCAACTCCAGCGAACTTACAACTAACGACAGAATCGAGTTGCTTGTGAGCATCAACTCGCACTCATGGAATCATCTTTTGCTTGCCGAACTGTGCAAGTCGGTCGGCCTCGTTCCACGGTCGCCCGATCGGAAAGTTGCGCTTGAACCACTTGACCAATCTGCGTCACAAAGACTTCATCCGGTGAATCCGGTTGCCTACAAGAAGTTTGCAATGGCTAGCTGCAATTTCATCGCAACAAAATCACGAGCACTCATTACTAGAACAATGCTTCCAAGCAAAATTGACTTTGGTCTGGCACTTCGAATGAAGACACTCCCCTACTTTTGGACGGAAGGCTTCACTTATTCGACTGATGTCGATGTTGAAACCCGCCGCCGAATCAGCGAATCCATCACGAGCGAATCGGGAGACTTCCAGAGCCTGACAACAGCCATCGTCAGTCGACTTCCGAAAGTCTTCATAGAAGACTTCGCGCGGGCACGAATTGATCTCCAGAAACGGTTTAGACGGGTGCCAGATCGAGTCTTCACTTCCAATCTGCATCAATCATCTGATGTGTTCCTCCTTTGGCTGAGTGAGATGCACGAACGCGGCACGCGGATAACGATCTCGCAACATGGTGGTGTACACAGCCTTTGTCGCGATGTGCCCGCCGACATTTCGGCAGAAATCGAACTGGCCGACCGATATATCGCATGGGGTAACCGTTCGCACCTCTCTCCAAAGGTCCGAAGCGGTCCGACACTGGTCAACGTTGGGAAAACAACGTTGGAACGACCAAAGAAGTCTGACTCAGGAACGCTCCTGATTGTCCTAGACGCAAGTTATCGATATCCGTCCATACCTCGAGGAATGAATGGCAGTCGATTTGATTACGCAAAGGTCATTGCTGACCTCATTGACCAACTGGATTCGTCTGTCGTTCGCAGAATACTCCTGCGGCCCTATCGCGGGGCCGAGCTCTGGGACGACTCGATTGTTGACCTTCTCCCTGTTGATCCGCGAATTGAAATTGACCCAACTTTCCCTCCAATCGATTCTCTCTACAAGATCGCAGACATGGTTGTGTCAACGTCACTCGGTACGACGTTCTTTCAAACAATCTTCCACCGAGTACCGACAGTGATTCTTCTTGACGAAAAGCTCTCACCACTTTCCAAATGGGCGTCTCAGGGCCTACAGCCACTTCGTGAGACATCTATCCTTCACTCCGACCCGTCAGGACTTGCCGCACACATCAACCAGAGTCTGCCTCGCGTGACGCAGTGGTGGAATTCGAGCCATGTTCGAGACGCAATATCGTTATTCGAAAATGAAATGTCACCTGTGTGTACCGCGCCCGTTCAGTTCTACTTTCGCGAGTTGAAGAACTCGTAAGTGATCATGCCGTCGGCTGAGTCCTACACCATCTGGGCCCGCGAGAAGAGCCCTCCTCCGAATCTGCCCGTCCTGCTGTGGAACTCCTTTGGGTTCGAAGCTCAACACTCCAGTTCAATCTCACTCCCCACATATATCGAACAGAACGCAGATGACATTCGTTCGCGTCTCCTCACGTTTCTTTGCGATGCCAAATATGTGCGCAATGGGAAAGCGACTCTTGAAGATGCCCTGGTTACTCCCGAGGGGCTCAGTGCATGGTGGCTCTCGTTCCCCTCACTCAAGCAATGGGGAAAGCGTCAATCCATACCAATCGCTTGCAGGCTGATTGCTGTCGAACAAATCGTTGGAACATCCAACTTGGGTGATGTCAAAGTTGAAGTAGACGATCGCCAACTACACGAGTTAATTCAGCGTGTCCTCAGCGGAAGTACTTCGTATCGACATCAAATTCGTCGATTTCTTCTCAGAACCTTCATTCACCCAAGCAGAGCGCTTGGAAGTTTCATCCGCTATGTCCAACAGACACGAAAGATCCCACCGCCAAGTAAGTACATGACGGCTACTGGCGAAACCCAGTTTGCGTTTTTCGATTATTTCTCTGGAAGTGACAGCAGCTCGTCGGTGCTTGATCAATACCGGTCGCCCTATTGGGGTCGGGCCCCACAACTCGTGAGTCATCCAGACTGGTTCCACATCTATCCACGCAACGTCGACCGTGCAGGGATCGATCGAACGATTAGTGAAATCAACCGTCTTAACTCACGTGGGAGTTCTCAACATCACCTCTTTCTCGGCGCTGTTCGTAGTCAAGATGTCATATCACTCTTTCGAACTTTCCGTTCGCAACGACGGGTCCACAATCAATTTCGTTCGCATCTGACCAACTTTCGAAGTGGCGCATCTGGGTTGGCGCTTTGGGGCGTATTTGAAGACGAATGGGACGACTCAATCATCGGTTCGACCGCAATGAGGCATCTCATACTTCTCAAGACAACAAATGAACTCGTCAATTCAATGCCAACGTATTCAAAGATCTTCTACCTGATGGAAAACCAACCATGGGAACTTGCTCTGACATTTTGCGTACGTCAGCATCGCAAAGGTCATCTTGTAGGAGTAGCGCACTCGACAATTCGTTTTTGGGACCTTCGTTACTTTTCTGACGAGTCTGAGAACAACTTCCTGAATCCGAACAGTCGTAGACCCTTCCCAGACCAAATTCTCGTGAACGGGGAAATCGGAAGACGCCTCCTCCTCGACAACAGATACCCCGAAGCTTCGATCTCGGTGGTTGAAGCGTTGAGATACATGTATCTCAAAGACCTACAACCGTCGGTGCCACGATCAAACGGGCACATACTCCTACTTGGTGACTTTCTCGAACATGCGAATTCCGTGCTCGTATCCGTCTTTCGAGAATCTCTCCGAATTCTCAACCGGTCATTAAGCATCAAGGTTCGAAGTCACCCAATTTGCCCACTTACAGAACTTCAACTGGGAGATCTCAGCCACTCAATCTCGTTTGAAAAGCTCTCAGACCTCCTTGAGAAAGCGTCAGTAGTAATCACGACTGCTGCATCGAGTAGCGCAGCAGAATCAGCGGCACTTGGAATACCAACAATTGTTGTTTTGGACGCGCGCTCCCTCAACTACAGCCCCTTCAGAAAATCTGGGAACGTGTATGTGGTCGAAAATGCTGAGCAACTGGCAGCCCTTTTGCAGGATGTTGCTCGCCTTGTTGCACAGCCAACAGAATCAATCTTCTGTCTAGACTCCAATTATCCGAGGTGGCAAGACGAGTTCTCACCAACCTGATTCGGCACGACTTCATTAGACTGAGGAACATAGGCTCTTTACAGAAGGACTTCGTGTGAAAACGGTAATTCTCTGCGGTGGTTACGGAACTCGAATCCGCGACGTCGCTGACGACATCCCGAAACCAATGATTCCAGTTGGGCGCCTGCCGATTCTTTGGCACCTCATGAAGTACTACGCGACATTTGGATTTGATGATTTTGTCCTTTGTTTGGGATACAAAGGGCACGTCATAAAAGACTTCTTCATCAATTACGAAACATCGACTCGCGATGTAACGGTGAACTTGGGATCTGCTGATGAACTAATTTTCCACACGAAACACGACGAGTCGTCCTGGAAAGTGACATTGGCCGATACGGGAACTGAAACAATGACGGGTGGTCGCTTAGCGAAAGTGAAGAAGTACCTCGATGATGAGCGATTCTTCCTGACCTACGGTGATGGGCTCAGCGATGTCGATCTTTCTGCTCTCCTTGCCTTCCATACTCGTCAGCAAACGACGGCCACGGTGACCGGAGTGCGTCCACCAGGTCGCTTTGGTGAGCTCACAATCAATCCGAACGGAATCGCTCAGCAGTTCAACGAGAAACCTCAGGCCAGTGAAGGTCGTATCTCTGGGGGATACTTCGTATGCGAACCTTCAATCTTTGATGTCGTGCCTGAACAAGACGATTTGGTGTTTGAAGAATCCCCACTCCGAACTCTCGTCGGACAAGGACAGCTGTCTGTATACGAGCACAATGGCTTCTGGCAGTGCATGGATACATATCGAGATTGGCAACTTCTCAATACGCTCGAAAAGTCAGCAAAGGCTCCATGGAAAACCTGGTAGGTGCGCTACAGGAACTCGGCAAGAAGCGAATCCTCGTCACTGGTCACACGGGGTTCAAAGGTTCCTGGTTAACGCAGTGGCTCCTCAAATACGGGGCCGAAGTCACCGGTATCGCATTGGCGCCTGAGCACTCTCCAGCACACTTTGACCAGCTCGGTCTTCAAGAGCAGATTGAACACCACTTGATTGACATTCGTCGTCATGACCAGATGGAAGTGGTTTTTGAGGAATTCAAACCCCAAGTTGTTTTTCATCTTGCGGCTCAGGCGCTTGTAAGACGAAGTTACAAAGACCCGCGAGAGACTTTTGACGTCAATGTTGGTGGAAGCATCAACCTTCTTGAGTGTGTGAAGTCGACACCATCTGTTGAGGCACTTGTGTTCATCACATCAGACAAGTGCTACCTCAACAAGGAACTTTCTCGCGGATACACGGAAGAGGACGAACTCGGTGGGATTGATCCCTATAGCGCATCAAAAGCTTGTGCGGAGCTGGCGTTCGCGACCTACAACAACTCCTTCTTCATGAATCGGGAGGGATTCGCGGCTGCGTCTGCAAGAGCAGGAAATGTGGTCGGTGGTGGAGACTGGTCAGAAGATCGGATCGTGCCGGACTGTATGCGCGCGCTGAATAACCTCAAGCCAATTTCCCTCCGTCGCCCTGATGCAACTCGACCATGGCAACACGTTCTTGAACCGCTTTCGGGCTACATCACCTTGGCGCACGGTCTGTTGAATCATCGTGCAAAGACAACTGGTTCATGGAACTTTGGACCAGACGAGACTTCCGTTCATTCGGTCAAGAATGTTGTTGACGAGTGCATTAGAAACTGGGGTGTTGACATTCCTATTGAGATGCACGAATCAAACGTTCACGAAGCCGGACTGCTTCAACTCAATTGTGACAAAGCACGAAATGAACTGGGTTGGCGTCCTCGATGGAACTTCAAACGAACGTTTGAAGAAACGACAGAGTGGTACAAGCGAGTATCACTTGGTGAACAGGTGAGCAGTATTACCTTGGAGCAAATCACCCGTTATGAGGAGACCAAACATGATTGATGGAGTGACAATTACGCCACTGAAGCAGATCCTCGACGAACGAGGAAAAGTGATGCACATGATGAAGAATTCCGATCCCATATTTTCTGAATTTGGTGAGATCTATTTTTCTCGCGTGTTTCCTGGCGCTGTCAAGGCCTGGCACATCCACGACAAGATGACTATTAACTATGCGGTCCCCCACGGGAAGATCAAGCTTGTTCTTTTTGATGAGCGGGAGAACAGTCCCACTCGTGGCGAATTAAATGAAATCTTCCTAGGTGAGGACAACTACCAACTAGTGACGATTCCTCCATTCGTGTGGAATGGATTCAAAGGCATAGGGCTTGACGTTGCTCTCGTCGCCAATTGCGCCTCGATCCCCCACGATCCAAACGAAATTCACCGCCTCGATCCAGACAATTGCCATATTCCATATGACTGGACCCTCAAGAACAAATGACCGACTCGATTCTCCTTACCGGAGGATTCGGCAATATTGGTGGGCGATTTGCTTCATATCTCACCAATTTAGGTTTTAATAATCTTGTCCTTTCCTCAAGAAAGCAACATGAACCACCTAGCTGGGCTCCAAGCGCAAAGATTTCTGTATGCGACTTAAGTGACCGAGACTCGCTTATTCGATCATGCGAAGGAGTCAAGACAGTATTTCACTTTGCCGCGCTTAACGACAGAGACTGTGCAAATGACGCCCGGCTTGCTGAGAAAGTAAACGTCGCGGGGACATTTAATCTTGCAAAAGCCGCTGCTAGTTGCGGTGTTGAGCACATCATCTACATGTCCACGATCCACGTTTATGGATCACCTCTAGTCGGTCATATCAACGAAAACTCACCAACTGCACCCAAACATCCTTACGGAGTGACACACTTATTAGCCGAGCAAGTACTTGCTGAATTCTCTCACTCTTTTAAGAGCACTGTTATACGGAGTGGAAACGGCTTCGGATATCCGATGACTTTTGATGTAGATATTTGGCAAATTGTTGTAAACGATCTTTGCATCCAGGCAGTGCGTGATAAGGAGCTCGTCCTTAAGTCGCCATCAAATACTGAGCGCAACTTCGTGACTCTCGCAGATATATGTCGGGCACTGCATTTCGTCGGGTTGAAGTCACCGATTTCCCATGGTTCAGAAACCTTCAACCTTGGCTCGACTAGATCACGAAGGCTAGCCGAGATGTCTGAATTAATCGCTGAACGGAGTGTCAAGATCCTCGGTATTCGTCCAGAAATTATTGAATCCGCTGCGCCGACTGATGAAGAGACTTCATTGGATTTTGATTCATCCAAGCTACGAGACCGTGGCTTCCGCACTGAAGAACAATTTGAGCTCGAGATTGATGGAATCCTTGATCTTGTAAAGCGCACTTATGAATCAAACTGATCACCTGCCCGGCCTCGTTTCAATTGTCATACCTACGTACAACCAGGCGGCATTTCTCAAGCACGCGCTTGAATGCGTCCTCGCACAAACGTACGAACAGTGGGAGGCAATCGTCATTAATAATTTCTCCCAAGATGACACGATTCCTACCGTTGAGAGCTTCAGGGATCCCCGAATTTCTCTCGTCAACTTCTCAAATCACGGTGTCATTGCACGATCAAGGAACCTTGCGATCTCTCAAGCCCGAGGAGAGTTCATTGCCTTCCTCGATTCTGACGACTTATGGGAACCAACAAAGCTTGAAAAGTCGGTCCGCGCACTGTCACCGAATGTGGACATTGTCTGTCACGCTGAACGCTGGTTTGACGGAAATTCCCCTGACCGAATCGTTGCTTACGGACCGGCAGAGCGCGCGACCTACGCATCGCTCCTTCTTGATGGAAACTGTGTCTCAACTTCAGCAACGGTCATCCGGAGAGAGATACTCAACGCACTTGGCGGCTTCCGCGAAAATTCAGAGTTCATCACTACGGAGGATTACGACTTGTGGCTGAGAGTTGCCCAGGCGCAATGCAGATTTGTCTTCATTGATGAAGTACTCGGTTCATTTCGCCGACACTCGTCGAGTGCGAGCTCATCACATCACAAGCATCTTCAGGCAGAAATTGCTGTCATCGAGGAACACTTTCGTGTGAATTCACCACAATTTGACTCCTTTTGGAAACGTCGTCTCGCATACGCCTACTACTCAGCAGCGCGCGCTTGCTCACGTGCGACGCTTGGGGTCGATGGTTTCAAACTGTTTGCAAGATCCCTGATGACATATCCTTGGCGAGCTCGTACATGGCTCGGACTTATCCTTCATTTCCTGATCATGTTGAAGGCCCCGTGGAATCGACGACAAAGTGTCAACTAATACTTACTTTGCTTATGCCCGACACGCACTGGTAGCAGGCTTTCGCCATCTTGGAATCAAGTCTGGTGATGAAATTGCAGTGCCTGAACTCATCTGTCGAGATGTCCTGGCATCCATTTCAACGATTGGTGCCATTCCTCGCTTTTATCCCGTTGATCAACACCTTCGCCCATCGAGCCTGGGCCAGGCAGAGTCGCCCTCTGCTGTTCTCATGGTTAATTACTTTGGGTTCCCTCAAGATGTTTCGGATTTTGAGAACCTCTGGCCAAATGCACCCATCGTTGAAGACAACGCCCACGGCTACCTCAGCAAGGATTCGAATGGCGCGAAGCTAGGGTCGCGAACCCCCGTTGGCGTCACCAGCATTCGCAAGACGATCTTTCTCCCCGAAGGCGCCGTTCTCTCAACAAAGAATCCTCTAGACACGCTTTTGGTTGAACCGCCCGACGAGAGAAGACCAGGTCTTTCCTTCAGAATTCGTAGATCAACGGCAATCTGTGAAAGATCCTCAGGACTACCAACTCAACAGATTTCACGTGCCTTAATTCGTGGGCTCCGAATACTTCAATCAGGATCTGCACTTCCAAAGTCGAACGCTGACACCGAGACTGTTCTTCCAGCGCAGAAGTCGATCTCCAAATGGTCGCTGAATCATATTGAATCGCTTGATTGCGAGAAAGAAGTGGAGCGTCGCAGAAACCTCTTTGCTGAAGTTGCAGCTTTTGCTTGGTCGGAGTCTGTCCAACCAGTCTTTGGCTCCTTGCCGAGTGGCTGCTCTCCATACGGCTTCGCGTTCTATGGAAGCGAAGTTCCGAACTCGTTGCAGCGCTTGGTTCGGCGACTCCATTGCGAAATCATCACTTGGCCAGATCTGCCAAGTTCAATTGTCGTCGCACCAGACCACCATTACAGGCGCCTCAAGGTGGTGAATTTTCTCTGATGACGTGGTCAACATTCGATGGCAGCGATGACGAGTGGGACCGACTCATCCAATCTCTGGGTTCTTCATCACCGTTTTCGACTTCTGGTTGGGCACGGTTCAAGTCATTGGGCCGATGGCTCCCGCTTCGAGGGATCCTCACGGACGGCGAGCGCACAATTTCGGCAATTCAAATCTTGTGGTTCAAACTCTTCGGAATTGTCACAATCGCGTGGGCACCTGGAGGACCGTCTGGAACCAACGGATTTAGTGCAAAAGAGTTCCTTCGATTTGTGAAGAACGGGACGCGGTCGCGATTCGCCTACGTGAGGATTTCCTCACATGACCCAATTGACAAACAGACTCAAGAATCGCTTCATCGCCTCGGGTGGCGAGCGTCGAAGTACTTCGTAGGTGCACGAGAAACTTTTGTGGTCTCCCGAACAAATGACAAACTCGCTGATTCGTCTCGGCTTACTTCAAATTGGTCTCGCAACCTTCAACGTGGCCTTAAACGTGGTGCCCAGATTTCGATTTGGCCGGAACCGGACATCAACGAACTTCATTTGTTGCACCAACAAATGACGGAGTACAAAGGTTCGAAAGGCCCATCGCAAACTCCGACGCCTGAATCGCTTCACCGATTGATCACTTCAATGAAAAATGATCTGGTGATTGTCAGTGCTCGTGATGAGTCGGGTGTTCTCATTGCAGTACGAGCTGCATTCGTCGTTGGCGACACTGCTTGGGATGCATTAGCCGCAAGCAATGAACTTGCTCGTAAGAATTATGCGTCGTACGCCTGTGCGTGGAAGCTGCTCGAAGAATTGGACAACCGAAGAGTTCAGCGTTTCGATCTTGCCGGAATCGATTTCGCCGAAAATGAGGGTGTATTCAACTTCAAGAAGGGGATCGGTGGCGAACGAGTGAAGTATCTCGGCGAATGGGATATCGCGAGTCCGACCATATTTCGTCATCTCGCGGGGATCTTCATCTCTAGAATGGTGTAAGTCATCGACTTGAGATGACGTCATCTCATGACAACACTCCGCCACAAGACAGGATCTGTGATCAGCGCTCTCTGGCGTCTGCGAAATCAGCCCCTCACCAAACGTGCGCAGGTTCTCATGTACCACTCCATTGGGGGTGTGGCAGTCGGTGATCAGACGGGTTTGTATTCAATTACCCAAGAGAGTTTTTCCCGCCAAATGAACCTCCTCAAGGAACTTCAGACGGGCGGCTCAGTCAAAGTCGTTCCATTTGGTCTCGAAACACCGGGCTCGATATCAATCACCTTTGATGATGGTTATCGCGACAACTTGTTCGTTGTGGCGCCCCTCTTAGAGCAATTGGGTTTCCCCTTTCACATCTTCCTCAATCCAGACCTCATCGAGTCCCGGTCTCCTGGATTCCTCGCTCCCCAAGAGGTTCGATCGTTGGCAAACCATCCGCTCGTTACCTTGGGCCTGCATGGCCGCTCTCATAAGCCACTGACATCGCTGTCGGACGAGGCTCTCCAGACTGAACTCCGCGATGCTCAAAATTGGTTCAGCCAGCAGACAGGTATTCCGGCAACCTCTATCTCGTATCCACATGGGTCAGTCAACGACCGAGTCGTCAGTGAAGTCAAGAACTCTGGATTCTCGCGAGCTGCGTGCAGCAAATTCGGTCCAATCGAATCCCACTCAGACCGATTTCGAATTCCACGGATAGACATATGGTCGTCGGATTCCGATCACTCGTTCCTTGGCAAGATCTACGGGCGATGGGACTGGATGAAGTGGCGAACATGAGTCTTCCGGTTTCCGTGATCATTCCGACACATAACTCGGACAAGACCGTTATCCGCGCGTTGGAATCTGTGCACTGTCAGACTGAATCGCCAGCTGAAATAATTGTTGTAGATGATTACAGTACTGATTCAACGGTCAGTACCGTTCGAACTTTCGCAGATCGACACACAAGAAACATTCGTATCATCCAACTCGACACAAATATTGGTCCATCAGCAACTCGAAATACCGGATGGAACGAAGCGACTTCCGAGTTTGTCGCGTTCCTCGATAGTGATGATTCGTGGCACCCAGACAAACTCAAAATTCAAACGAATTGGATGCTCAACAATCCTGACCGTCCACTCACCGGACATCTGACTGGGTCATTAGAAGCCGCGAAGTCGGACGTTGAACTTGCTATTCGCACTTTCTCCCTCAGTGATTTTCTGATCAGAAATCGAATCTCAACCCCGACGGTCATGGTTCGTAGATCGATTCCAGAGCGATTCAACTCTGAACTGTGGTATGCGGAGGACTATGACTTGTGGTTGCAGATACTTGCACGGTACAAAACGATTACTCGTCTAGAAATGGCGCTCACCCAGCTCCACAAGGCTGATTATGGACAGGCGGGCCTGAGCAGCCACCTCTATCCGATGTTCCGAGGCGAAATTTCAGCTGTTCGACGACTTCAAGATTCCAATCACATTTCTCCGATGACCGCACTCAGTGCGCAGGTATGGATGAGCTTGAAGTACGTTCGCAGGAAAGTAATGACGAGAGTGCGCAGATTCAAATGATGTACTACTTTCAGGCGCTTCTTTTTGCTGTTGGAGTTGGATTCCTGAGCCAACGGCACGGTCGCCTCAGCGCAGTTCGTGCAGTAATGATTCTTGCCTGGTTCCTCGGTGTATCTCTCATCTACTGGAAGTACGGCCCGATTGGACAGTGGTCGTTCTATCAAAACGACCAATATTTTCACTGGAAGATTGTCGCGCAAGGCTACGGGTCAGATTTCAATCTCACTTTTGATCGCTTGAACTTCTTTCGAGTGCCCTACACCGCACCTGCTTATCTGCTCACGCAAGTTGGCTTTGACCCCACGCTTTCGTTGAAATTCGTGAGCTTGTGCTGTGCGCTAGCAAACATTGCTTTGATCGAGAAGTTTCTGGCACGGCGATGCCAGAACTTTTCCACCCTCGTCTTCTGGTCAATTGCGGGGCCAATTTCAACTTTCTTTTCGGTACTCGCTCTTCGCGAAACCATGATGCTGTTTTGCGTGAGCCAACTATTCCTTGGCGTTTCTCAGAGTGGCAAAGCGTTGTCGCTCCTCGTCCTGGTTGTTTTGCGACCTCATCTTGCAGCAGCAATTGTCGTCGGGCAGTTGTGGGGCTGGGCCTTCTCCAAAACGCCACGTCGCTGGTACTTGCCCGCGATGTTGGCAACGGCAATTGTGCCGATCTATCTCGGAACAATCGGGTTCTCGCTCGGCAATTACATCATTTATCGATTACCGCTCCAGCTTTACCAGGACCTCTTCCTCAAGGACCAGGTGATTCAGATATTTTCTGCCTTTGCAGGACTTCAGTTCTTCACCGTCGCATATCAAACAGTTGAGTTCACCACAAGATCACTTCTGCTCATCCGGCTCATCTTTCCCGAAATCGTTCTCGTCCCACTGGTCTTTGCAACCTCATGCTTTTTCTATACTCCACAAACGACACGACTGAAACTCAGTGTTCTCGCGACGTTTGTCTTCTTCATGTCGGTCTCATCTGGAACTGAGTACTTGTCAGTCCGGCAATCGCTTCCGATGATGTCGATCATGGGCGTGGCTCTCGTCCTCGCATTTGCTCGCCCACACCAATCATTGGGAGAACCACAGAAGACCACTCAGCTCACGACGGTGTGAGCGCAACCAGCGGGATAAGCCGCGAGGTCTTCTCCTTGTACTCATTGAATCCGGGCCAAATAGTCGCCATCTGGTCCCAAACCCGCTGATAGCGAGATTCATCGGTGATCACCGAGGCGTGTGCCTGGATGATCTGGGGACCAACTTGAATTTCGACATTCGAATCTTCCACGAGATTCTCAAACCAGAGTGGGTTGGAGGGATGTCCTCCCTTTGACGCGACGATGACATAGTCATCGCCATCAATGCCGTAGATCAATGCCGTCCGCCTCAGCATGCCAGATTTTCTTCCCGTCGTTGTCAACAAGAGCGTTGGCACGCCTCGCCACATATGGCCGTCCTCACCACCAGATTCAACATATCTACGAATGTGATCTGCAACCCACTCAGTCGGACTATCGACAACTCGCTTTGACGTCATGACCTGACTGTACTTGCTAGCTGTGCTGCCCTGGAACGAAGATCGAGCATTTCCTCACTTCCAGGTAACGCACGCAACCCTTGACTTGTAGCAAAGAACACTCCTTCAA
>VFQS010002762.1_pt1 | contig 14023 bp, 10 predicted proteins | sample 3512361 | NCBI WGS metagenome assembly VFQS01 (sample SAMN10412375, study PRJNA504923) | tailings metagenome | isolation source: Relicate 1 Philex TSF3 active mining | place: Philippines
AGCCGGCTCGAGAAGGCCCGGGCCGGATCCAGCCCCGCGTGCAGCCAGGCGATCGTCACCATGGCGGCGAAGATCCCCGTGGTGAGGGCGCTGGCGGAGCGCAGCAGCTCCTTCGGGCGGCGGTGGCCGGCCCAGGCGGCCCCGCCGGTGAGTCGTCGTCCGGCCACCGCGCCCGCCAGGGCCAGCAGCAGCAGGGTGCCGGCCCGCAGCGGCAGCGCCTCGGCAGCGGCCGGTTGCTGCAGCGCCGCGGCCAGCACCGAGGCGGCGCCCAGCAGGCAGCCGCTGCTGGCGCCGATCAGGCCCCACCAGTGGCCGGCATCGCTGAGGCGCCGTGAGAGATCGCCCGCCGCGGCGAGCAGCAGGGCACAGAGCAGGGCACTGGGCACCAGGGGCAGCTGGCGGGCAAGGCCGTAGCCGAGCGCGCTGCCCCCCAGGCCGCCGATCAGGCGGCGCAGCTGCAGCGACCGTGGCTGCAGCGACCGTGGCCCAACCCTGCTCACCGTTCATCCGCAGCCGTTGTGCGCAAGCTAGGCAGCGCCAATGGAGCCGCCCAGCGCAATCCGGCCCCGCTGGCGGATTCCGGCAGATCCGCTGGCACCGCGACCCTGGGCGGCCGCTGCAGATCAGGTGATCATCAATGCACCCTGGATTCCGGTTTGCGCGTTGTCCGTCGCTACCGCTTTCTCCCCATCTTCGGGGCGCTGATGCTGATCGGGCTGAGCGGCCTGTCGCTGATCAGCTACCTGCGCATCCGCGAGCTGATGGACCGTGAGATCAGCCGCACCACCCTGCCCCTCACCACCGAGGCGGTTGTGGCCGGCCTGCAGCGCGATCTGCTGGCGCCGCTGCTGGCCGCCGGCCTGATGGCCCGCAACACGCTCCTGTTGGAAACCCTGCACCGCGGCGGCATGGAGCCTGCGGCCCTGCGCGCCTACCTGCGCAGCGTGCAGGAGCGCAGCGGCGCCAGCACCGCCTTTCTGGTCACCGAGGCCAGCGGCACCTACCACCACAGCAGCGGCATCCTCAAGCAGGTCTCCCCCCAGGATCCTCAGGATCTCTGGTACTTCCGCTTCCGGGCCTCGGGCCGGCCCTACGAGATCAACATCGACCGCGACACCGCCGATCCGGCCCGCACCACGGCCTTCATCAATGTGCGGCTGCAGCACCCTGACGGCAGCTTCCTCGGAGTGACGGGCCTGGGCCTCTCCCTCCGCTCGCTCGCCACCCAGCTGCAGCGCGACGGCGACCGGCTCGACTGCCGCATCCTGTTGCTCGATCCCGGCGGCCGCATCCTGCTGGCCAGCGACCGCAGCAGCGGCCGGCTGGGGGAGGGCGATGGGCTGGCGGGCCAGCGCCGCCGCATCCTCTCCAGCCCCGCCACCAGCCTGGTGCTGCACCGCGACGGGGAGCGGATCCACATCGCCAGCCGCCAGCTCACCCAGATCGACTGGGTGGTGCTCGTGGCCCTGCCCAGCAGCCAGGAGCGGCGGCGGCAGCTGGAGCTGCTCGCCCAGAACCTCCTGGCCGCTGTGGCCATCAGCAGCATCCTGCTGCTGCTGGCCCACCTCACCCTCGGCAGCCAGCACCGCCAGCTCGAGCGGCTGGCCAGCACCGACACTCTCACCGGCCTGCTCAACCGCACGGTGTTCGAGGCGCTCTTCAGGCATCTGGTGGCCCTCTGCCAGCGCCGCGGTGAGCCCCTCACCCTGGCCCTGATCGACCTCGACCATTTCAAGCAGGTGAACGATCGCTTCGGCCATCCGGTCGGCGACCGGATGATCGTGCATGTGGGCCGGCGCATCGCCGCCGGCATCCGCGAGAGCGACCTGCTCTTTCGCTGGGGCGGCGAGGAGTTCCTGCTGCTGCTGCCGGGCTGCGGCCTTGCCCAGGCCCGCCACCGGCTCGAGGCGATCCGCCACGACCTGCGCGAGCACCCCCTGCCCGAGGGGGAGGGCGGCCCCGCCGGCGCTGTGCAGACCGTGACCCTGAGCGTGGGCCTCAGCGAGCACCGGGCCGACGAATCGAGCCAGGAGCTGCTGCAGCGGGCCGATGATCTGCTCTACAGCGCCAAGCGGGGCGGTCGCGATCGGATCTGCTGTGGCGAGAATCCGCTCCCCAGTCCCGCCACCCCGGCCTGACCATGCGCAGCGGTTTGATTCTTCGCCTGGCGCTGCCGGCCCTTCTCGCCGGTCAGCTTGTCGCCTGCGCACCGGAGGGGGGGCCGGCGGCCGGCAGCGGCCCGGTGCAGGCGGCGATCCGCGCCCGCGGCCGCCTGATCTGCGGCATCAACGGCCAGTTGCCGGGCTTCAGCAGCCTCGCCGCCGACGGCCGCTACAGCGGCTTCGATGTGGACCTCTGCCGGGCGGTCGCCGCCGCCCTCGGCCTCGAGCTGGAGCTGCGCCCCGTCACCCTGGCGGAGAGCTTCACCGCCGTGGCCAGCGGCGAGGTGCACCTGCTGGCCCGCAACGTGACCACCACCCTGGGCCGGGATGCCCCCGGCGGCAACGGCCTCAGCTTCGCGCCCGTGGTGTTCCACGACGGCGGCGGCCTGATGGCTCCGGCCGCCTCGGGCATCGCCGCCCTGCCCGACCTGAAGGGCCGCACGGTGTGCGTGCTCAGCGGCTCCACCAGCGAACAGGTGCTGGCCGATCGGATGCGCCAGCGCAGCATCCCGTACACGCCCCTGCGCTTCCGCAGCGCCGACGATACCTTCAGCGCCTACCTGGCCGGCCGCTGCGCCGCCATCAGCAGCGACCGCTCCGGCCTGGCGGCCCGCCGCAGCCGCTTTGCCGAGCCCGGCGAGCACCGGCTGCTGCCGGAGGTGCTGAGCAAGGAGCCGCTGGCGCCGGCCACCGCCCAGGCGGATCCGGCCTGGGCCGATCAGGTGCGCTGGGTGGTGAACGCCCTGATCGAGGCGGAGGAGCGGGGCATCCGCCGGGCCGATCTTGATGGCCAGCTGGCGCGGGCCCGGGCCGATCGCAGCCAGGCCGATCTGCGCCGTTTCCTTGGCCTGGAGGGGGATCTGGGCGCCTCGCTCGGTCTGCCGGCCGACTTCGCCGTGCGGGCGATCCGGGCCGTGGGCCACTACGGCGAGCTCTACGACCGCCACCTGGGCGAAGGCTCGCCCCTCGGGCTCGAGCGCGGGGCCAACCGGCTCTGGCGCGATGGCGGCCTGCTGATCCCGGCTCCCTTCCGCTGACAGCCTGCGCCAGGGGGATCCCGCAGGTCCGGCATAGCTGGCACAATGCGGCCACTTGCCGGGAATGCCTTGAAGGCTCTGTGCCGTTGGACTCGAGCGATTCCACTCGCCTGTGCAGGCCTTCTGGTGGCCCTCAGCGGCTGCGCCAGCGAAGGCGAGGGCGGTGTGCAGAGCCAGAAGATGGCCACGATCACCGCCCGCGGCAAGCTCATCTGCGGGGTGGATGGCAAGCTGCCGGGCTTCAGTTTCGTGGGGCCCGACGGCACCTACCGCGGCCTTGATGTGGATGTGTGCCGCGCCCTGGCGGCGGGTGTGCTCGGCAATCCCGACAAGCTCGAATACCGCGACCTCAACTCCAGCGAGCGCTTCGCCGCCCTCTCCAGCGGCGAGATCGATGTGCTCTCGCGCAACACCACCACCACCCTCAGCCGGGATGCGGCCGGAGGCAACGGCCTGAGCTTCGCTCCCACCGTCTTCTACGACGGCCAGGGGGTGATGGCACTGGTGAGCAGCGGCATCCGCAGCCTGCGCGACCTGGCCGGCAAGCCGATCTGCGTCGAGACCGGCACCACCACCGAGCTCAACCTTGCCGACCGGATGCGGGAACTCAAGGTGGACTACACCCCTCTGAAGTTCCAGACCGGCGACCAGACCTACGCCGCCTACCTCGGTGGCCGCTGTGTGGCCGTCACCAGCGACCGCTCCCAGCTGGCCGGTAAGCGCACCAACTTCTCCAACCCGGCCGAGCACCAGCTGCTTCCCGATGTGCTCAGCAAGGAGCCGCTGGCCCCGGCCACGGTGAACGCCGATCCCGCCTGGGCCGATGCGGTGCGCTGGATCACCTATGCACTGATGCAGGCCGAGGAGCTCGGCATCACCCAGGCCAACGTGGAGGCCAAGGTGGCCGAAGCCCGCCGCAATCCCAACCAGGCCGATCTGCGCCGCTTCCTCGGCGTGGAGGGTGAGTTCGGCAAGCAGCTCGGCCTGCCGGCCGATTTCGTGGTGAAGGCCATCCAGGCGGTGGGCAACTACGGCGAGATCTTCGAGCGCAACGTGGGCAGCGGCTCGCCGCTCAAGCTGGAGCGCGGCCTCAACCGCCAGTGGCAGCAGGGCGGCCTCATCTACTCGCCCCCCTTCCGCTGATGGCGGCCTCCGCCCCCCTGCCGCGCCCCGGAGCCGGGGAGGCACCGCCGCGCTGGTGGCACAACCGCCGGGTGCTGCCCTGGCTGGTTCAGGGTGCCGTGGGGCTGGTGCTGCTCCTCCTGATCGCCTTCCTGCTCGGCAACCTGGTGCGCAACCTCAGCGCCGCCGGGTTGCTGCTCACCTGGCGCTGGCTGGGCCAGCCCGCCGGCTTCGATGTGAGCGAGAGCCTGCTGCCCTTCAGCCCCGCCATGCCCTACTGGCGGGCCCTGGTGGTGGGCCTGGTGAACACCCTGCGGGCCGTGCTGGTGGGTCTGGTGGGGGCCACCGTGCTCGGCACCCTGGTGGGCATGGCCTCCTTCAGCACCAATGCCCTGCTGCGGCGTCTCGTGCGGGTGTACGTGGAGATCAACCGCAACATCCCCCTGCTGCTGCAGCTGGTGTTCTGGTACTTCGTGGTGTTCCTGGCCCTGCCCAACGGCAGCGCTGCCCTGCAGCTGCCCGGGGTCGTGCTGGCCAAATCGGGTCTCTATGCCGCCGGCCTCGGTGCCGGCGGCTGGGTGGGGCCCACCCTGCAGAACGGCGTCTGGCAGGCACCGCTGCACCTCAGCGTGGAGTTCGCCGCCCTGCTCACGGGCCTGATCGTGCACATCAGCGCCTTCATCGCCGAGGTGGTGCGCGGTGGCATCAGCTCGGTGCCTGCGGGCCAGTGGGAGGCGGCCCGCTCCCTCGGCATCCCCTGGCTGGCCACGATGCGCCGCATCGTGCTGCCCCAGGCCCTGCGGGTGATCGTGCCGGGCCTCAACAGCCAGTACATCAACCTCGCCAAGGGCACCTCCCTGGCGGTGGCCGTGGGCTACACCGACCTCTACTCCGTGGCCGAAACCACCCTCAACCAGACCGGCCGGGCGATCGAGGTGTACCTGGTGCTGCTGGGGGCCTATCTGGCGATCGACCTGGGAATCTCGGCCCTGATGAACGGCCTCAACCATCTGGTGCAGCTGAGGGAACGCTGATGTCCGCCCTGATGCGCCGCCTGCGCCGCGACTATTTCGCCTCCCCGGTGGATGGGGTCATCAGCGTGGTGCTGGTGAGCCTGATCGGTGCGGTGCTGATCGGCCTGCTGCGCTGGGCCTTCGGCCAGGCTGACTGGGCCGTGATCCAGGCCAACAGCACCCTGTTCGCGGTGGGGCGCTACCCCGAGGAGCAGCAGTGGCGCCTCTGGCTGCTCACCGCCGTGCTGGCCGGCGCCGGCGGCCTCAGCTGGGGTCTGCTGCGGGCCCTGCCCCGCCGCGACCGTCGCGGCGAGGCCCTGCTCTGGCCCCTCAACGACCGCATCGCCGCGGCGGTGCTGGTGGGGTTGGCCCTGGTGCTGCCCGCCCTGCTCGGTCTCACCCTCGCCATTCAGCTGCGCTGGTGGCTGATCACCGCCCTGCTGCTCGCCCTGCGCTGGCTCTCGGGCCGGCTCGGCGCCCGCTTCAGCCGGCGCATCGGCCCCCGTCTGCTGCGGCTGCTTCCCCTGCTCTGGCCCCTCCTTTACCTGCTCGGCCTTGGCCTGATCGGCGGTGGCCTCGGCCTGGTGGCGGTTCCCCCAGGGGAGTGGGGAGGCCTGGTGCTCACCCTGATCCAGGCGATCTTCGCCATCTCCCTCTGCTTCCCGCTCGGGGTGCTGCTGGCCCTGGGCCGGCGCAGCACCCTGCCGCTGCTGCGCTGGAGCTCGGTGATCTACATCGAATTCATCCGCGGGGCGCCGCTGATCACCCTGCTGTTCCTCGGCCAGAACATCCTCGGTTTCCTGCTTCCGGGCGGCGTGGCACCCGAGCGGGTGTGGCGCGCCGCCTGGGTGCTCACCTTCTTCGCCGCCGCCTACCTGGCGGAGGCGGTGCGCGCCGGTCTGGCGGCGGTGCCGCGGGGCCAGCTGGAGGCGGCCCGCTCCCTCGGCCTCACCGTGCCCCAGGCGATGGCCCGGGTGGTGCTGCCCCAGGCGATCCGCACCGCCGTACCCGCCATGGTGGGCCAGTTCATCGCCCTTCTGCAGGACACCACCCTGCTCTCGCTGATCGGCCTGCTCGAGCTTCTCGGCACCGCCCGCACCGTGATGGCCAATCCGGCCTTCCTCGGCAAGAACGCCGAGGTGTACCTCACCCTGGCGGTGCTGTTCTGGTGCTGCTGCGCCGCCCTCGGCCTGGGCAGCCGTGCCCTGGAGCGGCGCCTCCACCCGGGCAACACCCCCGCCTGATCCACCCTGCCCCGCCGCGGTTCCGCCGCGACGTCACCCCTCCCCGCGATGACCAGCTCCGCCCCCCTGATGATCGAGGCCCTCGGCGTGCAGAAGTGGTACCCCAACGGGTTTCACGCCCTGCGCGGCTGCGACCTGCGCGTGAACCGCGGCGAGGTGGTGGTGATCATGGGGCCGTCAGGCTCCGGCAAGAGCACCTTCCTGCGCACCTTCAACGCCCTGGAGGAGTTTCAGGAGGGCAGCATCTGCGTGGATGGCATCACCCTCTCCGACGACCTGCGCCACATCGACGCGATCCGGCGCGAGGTGGGGATGGTGTTCCAGCAGTTCAACCTGTTTCCCCACCTCACGGTTCTGGAAAACCTCACCCTGGCGCCGGTGCTGGTGCGGCGCCGCGGCCGCGCCGAGGTGGAGGCCCAGGCCAGGGCCCTGCTGGAGCGCGTCGGCATCGCCGAGCAGGCCGACAAGTACCCCGGCCAGCTCTCCGGCGGCCAGCAGCAGCGGGTGGCGATCGCCCGATCCCTGTGCATGGAACCGCGCATCCTGCTCTTCGATGAGCCCACCAGCGCCCTCGACCCCGAGATGGTGCGCGAGGTGCTCGATGTGATGCAGACCCTCGCCCGCGACGGCATGACCATGGTGGTGGTGACCCACGAGGTGGGCTTCGCTCGCGAGGTGGCGGATCGGGTGGTGCTGATGGCCGATGGCGAGGTGGTGGAGGAGGCCCCACCGGCCGAGTTCTTCAGCGCGCCGCGGCAGGAGCGCACGCGGCGCTTTCTCGATCAGATCCTCTGAGGCCGGCCCAGCGGCATCAGCCCAGGGGGCAGCGCCTTGGCGGCATGATGCAGCGCGGCGGTGGCACGGCGCAGGCCCGCATCGGCGGTGGGCAGGCCGTGGGGGCCATGTCGAGCGTCTCCACGGTGGCGCTGGCTTCGGATCGGTCGAAGCCTGTCAGCTCGCCCACCTGGCTGGGGAGCACCAGAAGCAGGCCGGCCAGCAGCCAGTTGCAGAGGGTGCGCAGAACGGTGTGGATCATCACTTCGGACAGGGTTTGGGCGGTTGCACGATGGTGCCGTTCGGACAGACCCTCAGCAGTCGAAACTCCAGCTGTTCGGTGGCCCGCAGTTCGCCACTGGCGTCAAAGGCCAACGTTCCGATCGCCACGGTGTAGCGCTGCAACTCCTTTTTGGTCGCAGCGCGGTCGGCTGCGGTGGATGTGGTGGCCGCCTGGGCGGGCTGGAAGGGGAGAAGCAGCAGCAGGCCCGTGAAGAGCCAGCAGAGAAGGGTGCGCATCGGCATCACATCGGCTGCCCGGATTGTGGCCACGGCCGCGCCGCCTGTCAGCCAGGATCAGCCTCTCCACGGGGTTGCGCTGCCGGCCCATCTTCGCGGTGGCGGGGATGGGCATCTTGATTCACTTTCTGAATCATGAGCACGCTCTGATCCAGTCCCTGCATCGCTTCGTGTCGGTGTGCGGATGATCACTGCCGCGCTCCGGCCCACTTTCTAGGGTCCCCCGAGGTTTGGGATCGGAACCCGTGGCCGTCGCCCCTCTCCGCTGCGCCGGCCTGCTGGCGGCCCTGCCTGTTCTGCTGCAGTGTGTTCTCACTGTCCCCGGCCTGGCCCAGGTGAGGGCCGGCGGCCTCGGCACCCGGGTGAACGGCAGCCTCTTCGGCAGCTGCGGCGCCGGCCGCTGTGCCGTGAACGGCGGCACCCGCGCCGGCGACAACCTCTTCCTGCGCTTCAGCCAGCTCGATACCCGCTCCGGCGTCGGCGAGGTGCACATCGATGCCGCCGGTCGCCGCAACGTGATCCTGGGGGTGACCCACCCCGAGGGCACCTTCCTCAACAGCCGGCTCTCCCTGCGCGATCCGGCCACCCTCTTTCTCCTCTCCCCCGGTGGCCTGTGGCTGGGCCGGGGCGCGGAGTTTCAGCGGGTGCCCTCCCTGCTGCTCAGCACCGGCATCGCCCTCGATCTGCCCGGTGGTCGCTTCCACGCGATCAGCTCCACGGCCGAGGATCTGGCGGGCCTCGGCGTTGGCCCCCGGTTCCGCTTCGATGCCGTGGCCGTGCCGGGGGGGCAGCCCGGCCTGGTGGCGGCCGCCGGCACCGGGGCCCTGGTGATCGACAACGGCCTGCTCCGGGTGGACCGCGGCCTGATCCTCGATGCCGGCAGCGGCAGCCTGCGCCTGCGCCAGGCCGAGCTCAGCGCCGGCCAATCGGTGCGGCTGTCCGGCGGCAGCCTCGATCTGCGCGACAGCAGCGTGAGCGCCGGTGATCCTGGCCAGCGCGGCCTCGTGGAGCTGCGCACCGCCCAGGATCCCTCCAGCGGCGCCTTCGGCAGCGGCCTGCTGCAGCGGGTGAGCCTCAGCGGCGCCCAGGTGAGCGTGACCGCCGGCACCCTGCGGCTGCTGGAGAGCCGCATCCAGGCCCCCAAGGGATGGGTGGAGCTCCAGGCCATCAACCCGGCCGGCCTGGCGGCCGACCTGCTGCTGGAGCGCAGCACGATCGACCTCAACCCCAGCAACGCCGCCGACCTGTGGAGCCCCCAGCGGATCCGCCGCCAGCAGGAGGACGGCAGCGTGCAGGAGCTGACCAATCCGATCCCCCACCTCGGCCTGTTCGCCCGCGGTGATCTGAACCTCGTGACCAGCACGATCGAGGCCTCGCTCACCCTGCCGGCCGGCCCGGAGCCCGACCCGGCGGCTGTGCTGGCGGCGCTGCCTCCCCGGGCCGGGGTGGTGTTTGCCGAGGCGGGCGGCTCCATCGGCATCGAGGCCAGCCGCCTGCGGGCCGATGCCAGCCACACCCTGGCGGGCTTCCTGCTGCTCGAGGCCGGCCGGCAGCTGGGCGATACGGCGGGCCTCGGCAGCCTGGAGCTGCACAACAGCCAGCTCTCCACCAGCCACGGGGCCGGCTTCGGCATGGTCGTGCTGCAGGCCAACAACGGCCTCACCCTGCGCGACAGCACCATCCGCGCGATCACCGATCGTTATCCGGTGGTGCCCTGGTTCACCCCAAACGATGGCGCTCCCCTCGCCTACCTCGGCGGCTCCATTGCCCTCTACAGCAGCTCGTTCACCCAGCCGCTGCAGGTGTCCGGCACGGTGATCGAGGCGCTGCACCATTCCGGTGGCGGCGGGCTGGCCAGCCCCTTCCTCGGCCCGCTTGATGAGCGCTTCGGCATCTGGGGCAGCTTCGGCAGCGTGCGTGAAGCCTGGACCAACGGCCTCCAGTACTCCTACTCGGGCGGCTTCCTCCAGCTCTATTCCCAGGGCGGCATCCGCGTGGATCAGGGCTCCAGCCTGGATGTGTCCAGCCGCGATCCAGCCACCGGCAGGCTCGAAAACACGGCCGGGCTGGTGGCTCTGATCAGCACGGGCGAGCGCCCGATCGTGATCGACAACGCCAGCATCAGCTCCCGCAGCGGCTCCCCGCGCGACCCCGCCGACCGCGACCACATGGCGGGTCTGGCCTACCTCTACAGCGAGGGTGATCTGCTGCTGCGGGATGCGCGGCTCGATCTCACCTCCACCACCACGATCGACAGCAGCACCGTCTACCCCGACACCCAGGGGTTCCTCGATCCGTTCGCCTCGCTTGAGGCCGGTGGCGGCCTCTCGATCAGTGGAGCCAGCGATCTGCGCGTGCTCAGCGCCGCTTTCACGGGGCCGCCGTTGCCGCCCACCTCCGATGCCTTTTTCGGCTACGGCCTCAATCTCTTCGGCAGCCTGGGGGTGGAGCTGGGGCCTGAGGTGAGCCTGCAGGGCCCCGTGCATGGGGTGGAGGATCCCTCCGGGGCGGCCGATTACCTCCGCTACTTCCAGGAGGTGGTTGAGAACAACCGGGTGTACTTCGAGCGCACGTACACGGGCTCGGTCAGCGGCCTGCCGGCCTGGCAACTGCCGCTGGCCACCGAGGTGAGCGCCAGCCTGCCGCCGCCGGAGCTGGCCGTTCTGCCCGCCGGACCGCCCCAGGCCGTGGAGATCCAGGCCGAACTGGATGCGGGCCAGCAGCTGCTGGAGGGGCAGCAGCAGGCCCTGGCCGACACCGTGGCCGGCCTGGGCCTGCCCGCCGGCAGCGGCCGGGTGCGCAGTGTGGCCGAGCTGCAGCAGCGCCTGAGCCGGGTGGTGGGGCTGCGCGCCGCAGCCGCTACAGCCACCGCTCCCGCTACAGCCACCGCTCCCGCCGCGTACCGGCCCGCCATCCTGCAGCTGCAGCGCTCGGATCTGCCCGGCGGCCAGGTGCAGCTCACCGCGATCCTGCTCAGCCCCGGCGGCGAGCCGGTGAGCCGCAGCCAGGTGCTGCCCGTGGAGCGGCTGAATGGGGCGATCCGCGCGCTGCAGCGCCAGCTCAGCCGCCAGGAATGGATCGATCCGGCCGGCGGCCAGGGGGCTGCCGCCAGCCTGGCCGGCTGGTTGCTGGAGCCCCTGGCGGATGAGCTGCGGGCCAGCGGCAGCACCGCCCTGCTGCTGGCGGTGGATCGCGGTCTGCAGGCGATTCCCTACGGGGCGCTGCCCTTCGAGGGCCAGCCGCTGGCCGAGCGCTTCGCCCTGAGCGTGTCTCCTTCCCTTGGGCTGCTGGATCTCGACAGCGATCCCACCCCAGGCGATGGCCTGCTGCTGCTGGCCGGTGCCAGTGAGTTCGGCGCCAGCCTCCAGCCCCTGCCGATGGTGCCCCGGGAGCTCGGGGCCCTGGCAGGCGAGCAGCCGGCCACGCTGCTGCTGGAGGAGGCCTTCACGGCCGAGGCGTTGCGCCGGCAGGCCGCGGAGCTGCGCCACCAGCGGTTGCACATCGCCACCCACGCCGATTTCCAGCCCGGTCGCAACGATGCCGGCCGGCTGTTCACCCGCCAGGGCAGCCTCAGCCTGGTGGAACTGGGCGGCAGCCTGCGGGCCCGCGCCCAGCAGCGGCCCCTCGACCTGATCACCCTCAGCGCCTGCAGCACGGCCCTGGGCGATGAGCGCAGCGAGCTGGGGTTCGTGGGGATGGCGCTGCAGGCGGGGGCCCGCAGCGGCATCGGCACCCTCTGGAAGGTGGACGATGCCGCCACCGCCGCCTTCTTCGTGCAGTACTACCGCTACCTGCGCAGCGGGCTGGGCAAGGACCAGGCGCTGCAGGCCACCGTGGCGGCCTTCCGGCGCGGCGCGGTGCGGCTCGAGGGGGAGCAGCTGGTGGGGCCGCAGGTCACGGGCGCCGGCTCCGCACCGCTGCTGGCGGTGACCAGTCCGCGCGAGCGCCAGCGCCTCAGCGCCGGCCTCAGCCATCCCTACTTCTGGGCGGGGATGGTGCTCACCGGCACCCCCTGGTGACCCTCCTCCCCTGCTGATGGCCATGCTGCTGCTCGCCCAACTGGTCGCCCCTCCGCTTCAGCCCGGCCCGGTGCGCCTGCCGGCGCCGGCCCCCCAGGAGTTGCAGGCCCCCGATCCACGGGTCCAGCCCCAGCTGCCCGGCCTCCAGCCAAGCCCGCAGCCGGGCGGCAAGCCGGCACCGCCGGAGTCTGCGCCGGCCTCCGGCCGAGCGGGGCAGGCCGCGCCGCTGGTGCAGGGGTTTCAGCCCTACGGGCCGGCCACCCTGGCGGCGATCCTGGCCCCCTGCCTGGGGCAGCCCGATCCGGAGACCCGCCTGCAGGCCTGCGCCGCCGCCCTTTCGGCCAGGCTCTTCCGCGATGGCTACATCAACAGCCGCGTGGTGCCCCGCGCCGAGCCCGCCCCCGGGGTGCTGGAGGTGCAGCCCGGCCGCATCGAGCGCATCGATGTGATCAGCTCCAGCCCCGCGCTGCAGCGCCGCATCAGCCGCCTCATCCAGCCGCTGCAGGGCAGCGTGCTGCAGCTGCCGAGCCTCACGGCCAGCCTCAGCCAGCTGCAGCGCCTCCCCGGTGTGGGCCGGCTGCGCTCCAGCCTCAACCGGGTTGGCAGGGATTCCACCCGGGCCGTGCTGCTGATCAGCGTCGACCCCGGCGCCCGGCCGCTGCGGGGCGATCTCTCCCTGCGCAACGACGGCAACGCCGGCAGCGGTGAGTTCCGCGCCGTGGGCACCCTGGTGCAGGAGGGCGTGGCCCTCGCCGGCGACACCCTGCTGCTCTTCGGTGAGCTCGACGGCGACCGCGATCCGGAGCTCGGCTACAGCAGCGCCTCGCTCAGCTACAGCCTGCCGCTGAGCGAGCAGCTCTCCCTCAGCACCGCCCTCGGCATCAGCCGGCGCAACCTGGTGGAGGCCGAGGAGCCGCTGCACGATCTCTCCTTCCGCCAGCTGCAGCTCTTCGGCCAGTTCGATCTCACCCTGCAGGAGAGCCTGCGCCAGCGCTGGTATGGCTTCGCCGGCCTGAGCGTGAACCGCAACGATGCCTTTCTCGCCGGCGAGCGGGTGGCGGTGCTGCCCGGCGGCGGTGAGAACGCCTGGGTGCGCAGCGGCTATGCCCGCCTCGGCGTGGGCTACGAGCTGCTGCGCCAGGGGCTCGTGCTCGGCGGCAGCGTCTACGGCTTGCAGGGCATCGATGCCCTCACCCCGGACGACCAGCGCAGGGAGCTGGAGTTCCTGGGCATCAACGTGGGCCGCTCCCGCGCCATCGGCGGCCAGATCGGCTCCTCCTGGCGGCCCTGGTCGCGCCTGCAGGTGGATCTGCGCGCCGCCGCCCAGCTCGCCCTCGAGCCCCTCACCCAGCCGATGGGCTTCAGCCTCGGCAGCGACAACGGCCTGCGCGGCCTGCCCGGCCAGGTGGTGAGCGGCGACAGCGGCATCCTCGGCTCGCTCGAGCTGAGCTGGAGCCTGTGGCGCACGCCCGGCCAGGAGATCCAGCTGGTGCCCTTCATCGGTGCCGGCAATGTGTGGACCAACGTGCCCGGCGCCGTGCTCAGCGAAAACATCGGCGCCGGCGGCCTGCTGCTGCGCTGGCTGCCGGGGCGCCACACCACGCTGGAGCTCGGCTGGGTGGAGCAGTTCCAGAGCGGCAGCCCCGCCTTCTGGGGCGACTGGCTGCTGGGCAGCGGCGTCTACACCCGCATTGCCTATCGCTTCTAGGCCGTTGGGGCTGCCGGCGCGGTTGGGGCCGGCGGGCTCGCCCAGTCGGCAGCGTTGAGCTGGGGGAAGAGGCCGTCCTCGCGCCGCACCGCCTCGAGCCACTCCGGCGGCGGCGGGGTGCCCCGATCCACGGCGTCGATCAGGCGCCAGAAGCGGTCGAGGTGGCGGTGGATCCGCTCCCGGGCCAGGCCGGTGGTGGTGCCGGCCCGCAGGATGAAGCTCCAGTCGGAGCTCTGGGCCAGCAGCAGCTCGCGGCCGGCCTGGGTGAGCCAGTCGCGCCGGGCCTGGCTGGCCACGCCGCGGTTCACCCGCTGCACCATCGCCCGGGAGGCCCGCTGCCATTCGGCCACCACCCAGCTGTTGGTCTCGTTGAGCCAGTAGTTGTGGTAGCCCCCCTGGCCCCAGCTGGAGGGGGAGGGCTGGCA
>VFQS010002763.1_pt1 | contig 14020 bp, 13 predicted proteins | sample 3512361 | NCBI WGS metagenome assembly VFQS01 (sample SAMN10412375, study PRJNA504923) | tailings metagenome | isolation source: Relicate 1 Philex TSF3 active mining | place: Philippines
AGCTCACGCCCACGATCGGATCCCAGGCGCGGCTCTGGCGGTAGCGCTCCACCTCGAAGCGGTGGTTGAGCAGGCAGGCCACGGCAATGGCGCCGGCCTTGAAGGCATCCTCCTGGGCCTGATGGTCGTTCGGGTTGATCTGGTTGAGGTGGATCTCGGCCAGGTTGCAGTGGAAGTCGGCCCCGAGGATCTCGCCGCAGTTGTGCGCCACCAAGCCGTTGGCATCAAACCGGGAGGGGCCCGGCACGGTGCAGTCGTACACCGCTTCGGTGCCATCCGCTTCCAGCGTGGCCACAGTGGCTGTGAAGCGCTCGCGATTGGGAGTTCGGGTGTACTGCATCAGCAGGTGGTTGAGCCTGTCCTGCTTCTCAGCGTCGCGGAAGCCGACCAGCGCCGCGAACACCTGCAGGTTGTCGCTCGCAATCACCAGCTCATGCTGAGCCTGACAGTGATACGGGGCCGGTTGGCGCTGGCTGTCGGGGAGTAGCCGCATGCCGGCATTGCGCCGGTTCTGGTAGATCGACGCCACGATGCCGAGGCGGCCCAGCATGCGCTGAACGGCCTGCAGATTGCTCAGGTTGCTTTGGGCCAGGCGCACGCTCACGCCTTTGGCCTGTCCTCCCTGCACGCTGCCATCGGCATCGAACAGACCCTGCAGGAAGCCGCAGTGGAAGGCGTGGCTGGTTTGCTCAATGGCCGTTGTGATCACCTTGCTGCCTTGTTCGATGCCGTAGTCGGCTGCCAGGCGCGCCAGCCCTGCAGAGCTGATCACCCGATGTTGAAGCTGGCGATGCAAGGTGACGGTGCTTGTGCGGCGCTGGTACTCCACCTCCTGCTCCAGCAATGCAACAGCCTGCTCAGCCATCGCCTCACCGTTTGCTCCCCAGAAGCGGAGCAAACCGGTGTCATTCCACGGCGTTCTGGCCAGGCTGCCGTCGCCGATCAGGCTGCCGAGTAGCCAGCCGCTCTCGGCCGTGCCCTTGCCATCCCAGGGTTGGGCGTTGCGATGGTTGTGCAGGAGCACCCGATCACCCGGTTGCAGAGTTTGGGCTTCCACCCACTCGCTGTACTGGGCTTTCTGGGTCTGAGCCGTCACCTTCAGCAGCTTGTGGTTTCCAGTGAGTCGCAGCTGCTGGCCTTCACGGGTGGTGAGCTTCAGGACCGGCTTGACGCCAGATGCGAAGAAGCCGGCGGCTGTGGTGCTGAACAGCTCGCCATTCACGTACGTGCTGTGCTGCTGACCGATCAGCTCCTGCACCTGCTTGGGGCCCTCTCCGGTGAGCACCCAGGTGTCGGCGGTGACGCAGGGGTTGAGGCCGTAGCGGCCGAGGCGGTGCTCCAGCTCGTTGGCCTCCAGGCCGGTGTGATGCAGCTGCAGCCAGCGGCCCGCTTCCTCGCGGCCCTGGTCGCAGTAGATGTCCACGAACTCCTGGCGCAGCTCGGGGGTGGGCAGCAGGTCGGCATTGGAGCGGGCGATCGCCTCGGGCGCGAACTGGATGGCGCCCTCGCCGCTGTGGAACTGCTTCGTCACGGCCTCCAGCACCACCTCGCGGCTGGGCTTGGTGTGGAACACCCGGGTGTGGTTGGCCATGCGCAGGGCATCGCGCTCCGGGTCGATGCGCCAGTTGCCCTGATCGTCCTGCTGCCAGAGGTTGTCCTTGGCGGTGGCGGCGGCCAGGTCGCCTGCGGCGAACTGGCGCATGCCGGCGCTGCGGCGGATGTTGCCGGCCACAATCGTGACGGCGGCCTCATCGATCAGCAGGCAGCACTCCACCGAGGTGAGCTGGCGGCCCTGGGCCTTGTTGAGGATCTGGGCCACGCGGCCGTAGAGATCCTTGAGCTTCACGGGATTGGCCATGCCGCCGAAGCCCTTGAGGGTTTCGCCCACGGGCCGCACGTCGGAGAGGTCCACCGTGATGGTGATCGGCTCGGCGGCGTCAAAGCGCTCGTCGGAGCAGAGCTCGAGCAGCAGCTGGTAGCTGTCCACCCAGCCGCGGCGGGTGTCACCCACCTTGATGTGCACCCGCTGGCCGTCGATGCTTGAAGTGGTGTGCTCCTGGCGCTGGCCTGCTGGGGTGGCGCCGATGTCACTTACCGACGCGACCACCAGCCGGTTGCGCACGGCCGGCAGACGATTGATCAGGTAGGGCTCAATGATGGCGCCGGTGCCGCAACCCATCATCGCCAGGTCCATCATCAGACCGAAGGCGTCCCAGTCCACCAGGTTGGTGGAGGTGCAGTTGTAGGCACCGGAGAAGTTCTCCGCTCGCTCGATCCACTCGGTGCCGCCGATCCACAGCCAGCGGCCCGACGGCAGTGCTTTCTGTTCCAGCTGCATGCGGTGCAGCAGCTCCAGCTCGCTGGCGTTGAGGTGGCCGAGCTTGTGGAGACCCTCCAGGTTGCGCTCGGCCACCTGCTGCCAGCTCTCGCGACCGCTGGCGGTTTTGCGCGAGTAAGTGCGGTAGAAGACCGGATTGGCCGCCGGCGCGGTGGCGGGGAAGTCGGGACGCTCTCCAGCCGCAGCGGCGGGGGCAGCCAAGGCCCGCTCAGCCGCATCCTGTTGGGCGCTGGCAGCAGCCGCCGAAGGCGGCGTGGCGGAGAGAGTCACGAACGGCGGCATGGTGGGTGATCGGCACCATAACGCCACTGGTGGGGTCGGCAAGCGCCCGTTGCCACCAGCCACAGTGGGTGGGGTGGATCCGGTGTGAAGCGGTGATGCAGCGTGTTCCCGAGCCGGAGCTGATGGAGGAGGCCGGCCAGGTGGCGGCCTACGCCGAGGCCGATTTCAGTGCCGGTGATGCGGCCGTTGTGGCGCGGCTGGCGGCCCTGGCGGCCGAAGCCGGCGTCGACCTGGCGGCACCCGGAGCCCTGCTGGTGGATCTGGGCTGCGGCCCCGGCAATATCAGCTTCAGGCTGGCGGAGCACTGTCCCGCTGCTCGGCTGGTGGGGATCGACGGCTCGGCCGCCATGCTCCAGGTGGCCCAGCGGCGGCGGCTGGCCTGCCCTGGTGCCGGTGAGCTCCTCTCCTTTGCCTGTCACACCCTCCCCAGCCAGGCTCTGGAGCAGGGGCCCCTGGCAGGCCGCTGCACAGCACTGGTGAGCAACAGCCTGTTGCACCACCTCCATGAGCCGGCCGTGCTCTGGCGCACGGTGCGGGCCCTGGCGGCCCCAGGCGCCTTCCTTTATGTCAAGGATCTGCGGCGTCCCGCCAGCTCCGGGGCTGCCGAGGCCCTGCTCGCGCGCCATCTTCCCGAGGCCCCGGCGGTGCTCCAACGCGACTACCTGGCCTCGTTGTATGCCGCCTTCACCCCACACGAGGTGGAAGCGCAGCTGGCGGCGGCGGGGTTGACCAGTCTCCTGGTGGCTCCGCTCGATGACCGCTACCTGGAGGTGTGGGGCCGGCTTCCGGGCTGATCTGAGAGGCTGGCCTGATGGCAAGCAGCACGGCAACCGGCAGCCCTGACACCGCGGACCTGGCGGCCCTGGCCGAGGCGGTGGGGCGGCGGCGCAACTTCGCGATCATTTCCCACCCCGACGCGGGCAAGACCACCCTCACCGAAAAACTGCTGCTCTACGGCGGTGCCATCCAGCAGGCCGGGGCGGTGAAGGCCAAGGGCGAGCAGCGCAAGGTGACCTCCGACTGGATGGAGCTCGAGAAGCAGCGCGGCATCTCGATCACCTCCACCGTGCTGCAGTTCGACTACGCCGGCAGCACGGTGAACCTGCTGGATACCCCCGGCCACCAGGACTTCTCGGAAGACACCTACCGGACGCTTGCCGCCGCCGATAACGCGGTGATGCTGGAAGATGCGGCCAAGGGCCTCGAACCCCAGACCCGCAAGCTGTTCGAGGTCTGCCGCATGCGCCAGATCCCGATCTTCACCTTCATCAACAAGATGGATCGGCCGGGGCGTGAGCCCCTGGAGCTGCTCGATGAGATCGAGAGCGAACTGGATCTGGCCTGCTGGCCGGTGAACTGGCCGATCGGCAGTGGCGACCGCTTCCGCGGCGTGATCGATCGCCGCAGCCGTGAGCTGGTGCTGTTCGAGCGGGCCGAGCGGGGCCGCCAGAGCGAGGAGACCGTGCTCTCGGTGGAGGAGGCCCGCAGCACCGGTGCCGTGGAGCCGGAGCTGCTGGATGCGGCGTTGGAGGAGCTGGAGCTGCTGGAGGCCGCCGGCGCCGAGCTGGATCTGGAGCTGGTCCATGCCGGCGAGCTGAGTCCGGTGTTCTTCGGCTCGGCGATGACCAACTTCGGGGTGCGGCCGTTCCTGGATGCTTTCCTGGAGCTGGCCCAGAAGCCCATTCCCCGCCCGAGCAGCGCCGGGCCGGTGGAGCCGGTGGCGCCTGGCTTCAGCGGCTTCGTGTTCAAACTCCAGGCCAACATGGATCCGCGCCATCGCGATCGGGTGGCGTTCGTGCGGGTGTGCAGCGGCCGTTTCGAAAAGGACATGACGGTGCAGCACGCCCGCACCGGCAAGACCATCCGCCTCTCGCGTCCCCAGAAGCTGTTCGGCCAGGACCGCGAGGTGGTGGAGGACGCCTACCCCGGTGATGTGATTGGCCTGAACAACCCCGGTATGTTCGCCATCGGCGACACGCTCTATCTGGGGCCGAAGGTGGAGTACGAGGGCATCCCCTGCTTCAGTCCGGAGATCTTTGCCTGGCTGCGCAACCCAAACCCCTCGGCGTTCAAGAACTTCCGCAAGGGCGTGAACGAGTTGCGGGAAGAAGGAGCCGTGCAGATTCTCTACGACACCGACGAGAGCAAGCGCGATCCGATTCTGGCGGCGGTGGGTCAGCTGCAGTTGGAGGTGGTGCAGTACCGCCTGGAGAACGAGTACGGCGTGCAGACGCGGCTGGAGCCCCTGGGCTTCCAGGTGGCCCGCTGGGTGAACGGCGGTTGGCCTGCACTGGAGGCGGTGGGGCGGATCTTCAACTGCAAGACCGTGCGCGATTGCTGGAACCGGCCGGTGCTGCTGTTCAAGAACGAGTGGAACCTGGGCCAGCTGCGCGACGACCACCCGGATCTGGAGCTCAGCGCGGTGGCGCCGGTGGTGAGCGGCGTGGAGCCGATCGCCCTCTGAGCGCTTTGGCCCCCGAGCTCTCCGCGGGCTGCCTCTGCGCGCCAGAATCTCTGTAACGAACGGTCACAGCAATGCCCAAGCCGCTCTGGCTGGTGCGGCCCCGCCCGGACGGGGGCTGCGATTACGTGAGCTTCCAGTCCACCGCCGCCGCCGGAGAGGTGGAAATGCGCGAGGGCAGTCACCTGCCACCCCAGATGCCCCTGCTCAAGCGCCGCCACCGCCTGGCGGCTGAAGAGGCCGAGCGCTGCCGCCGCCAGCTGCAGCAGGAAGGGGGCTACCTGCGCAGTGATCCCCTCTTTTGATCAGCGCTCCTACCCTGGCGCCATGACCCAGACCCCCGATTCCAGTCCGTACACGCGGCTGGGGGTGGCGCCGGACGCCACCTTTGATGCCGTGCAGGCGGCCAAGCAGGCCCGCCTCGCGGAGGTGGGCGACGATCCGATCGCCCGGGCCCAGATCGAAGCGGCCTACGACGCCGTGCTGATGGAACGCCTCAAGGAGCGCCAGCAGGGCAAGGTGAGCACCGCAGCGCGCTCGGCCTCGGTGCGGGAGCAGGCCCCACCGCCGCCCAAACCCATGGCGCTGCCGGCCCTGCCCCAGGTGCCCCTGCCCAAGCTCAAGGCGCCCGCCCTGGCGATGCCCCAGCTCGGCCTGGCCACGGGTTTTGGCCTGTGGTTCCCGCTGGGGGCGATCGGTGCTCTGCTGCTGGCGGCCCTGCTGCTGCCTGCCGCTTCCCAGGAGCTGCTGCTGTCGTTGGCCGTGATCGCTGCGGTGGTGTCGCTGCAACGCCGCGGCGGCACGCTGCTGACTGCCGCCGGCTGGAGTCTTGGCTTGCTGGTGGTCGGGCTGGTGAGCGGTGGCCTACTGCTCTCAGCCACCGGCGGCCCGTTGCCCCTTGGATTGCCCCTGAGCCCAGGGCAGATCGAGAGCCTGCCCGCCTTTGTGCTGCTGCTGCTGGGAGCGCTGCTGATCGGCTGAGCCAGGCAGCTCAGCTGAGTTGCCTCAAGCTCTCAGGCCGCGGCAGGTGTGAGTTCGTCGATCAGGTCCTGCAACTCAGGGCCTTCCACCTGGTATTTCTCGTTGCAGAAGTGGCAGGTGAGTTCTGCCCGGCCATCCTCCTGGAGGATCGTGCTGAGCTCATCGCGGCCCAGCAGCTTGAGCGCGCCCACGCTGCGGCTGCGGCTGCAGGGGCAGTGGAAGCGCACCGCCTGGCTGGCCTGCTCGCCGGTGAGCGGTTGGGGATCGAGATCGGGGAAGATCTCGGCCAGCAGATCCTGCAGATGGCCCTCGCAGGCCTCCAGCCGCTCGCTGAAGCCATGGATCTCGCGGCAGCGCTCCTCCAGCAGCGCCACCAGGGCTGGCTCACGGGCGGCCTTGGGCAACACCTGCACCAGCACGCCGCCGCTGCAGCGCACGCCCTGGCTGTCGATGCGCTCGCCCACGAACACCGCCGAGGGCGTCTGCTCCGAATGGAGCAGGTAAGACGCCACGTCATCGCCGATGCCGCCGCTCACCAGTTCCACCGTGGAGCTGAACGGCTCGCCTTCTCCCAGGTCGCGCACCACGTGCAGGTAGCCGGTGCCGGTGGCCTGCCGGAAGTCGAAGTGGTGGCTGCCGTCGGTGTCGCTCACCAGGTCGAGTTCCAGCTCGGGGCAGCCCACGTAGCCGCGCACGCTGCCGTCGCGGCCCGCATCCACCATCAGCCCCCGCAGCGGCCCATCCGATTGGATGCGCAGATTCACCCGCCCGTGCCGCACCTTCATCGAGCTGGCCAGCAGCAGCCCGGCCGTCATGGCGCGGCCCAGCAGGGCGGTGGTGAGAAAGGAGAGGCCGTGGCGCTCGCGGGCGGTGCGCAGGGTGTGGGTGGTGGTGAGTGCCACCATCCGGATGCCGCCCCCGGCGGCGGTGGCCCTCAGCAGCTGATCACCCTGGCTCATGTCCCCATTCCCGTCGTGAGCTGCATGGTACGGAGCACCCCCTGCTCCAGACGCCAGGCCTCAGATGCGATCGGGGCGAACAGCTCGGGCTCGTGGGTCACCACCAGCACGGCGCGCTCTTTGGCCAGATCCGCCAGCAGCTCCAGGATCTCGGAGCGCACCGCCCAGTCGAGGCCAGCGGTGGGTTCATCCAGCAGCAGCACCTTCGGATCGCGCAGCAGCTGCACGGCCAGGGCCAGGCGCCGCTGCTGGCCGCCGCTGAGCCGCTCGGGCGCCTGCTGCAGGCTCAGCGAGCCCAGCCCCACCCGTTGCAGCACGGCCGCTGCCTCTTCGGCGCCGAGACGGCGGCGGCCCAGCCTGAGCTCCTGCCCCACCGTGAGCCCGAGGAAATGGCGTTCCGGGAACTGGAACACCAGCCCGCAGAGCCAGCGGCGCTGGCGGCCGTTGAGCGGCTGGCTGTTCCAGAGGATGCGGCCGCGGTCGGGCTCGGCCAGGCCGCTGATCAACTCCAGCAGGGTGGTTTTGCCGCAGCCGCTGCGGCCCGCCACCAGCACCGGTTTGCCGGGCTTCAGCTGCAGATCCACCTGCTCCAGCACGGCTTGGCGCGCGGTGGAGGGTTGGTAGTGAAGGCCGACGAGCTCAAGCAATGGATCCTCAGGCAATGGATCGGAGGCCTGGCGGGCGTGTTGGATAGGCCCAGTGTGATCGGCTGGGCCGGGGGGTAAGGGCATGGAGGTGCGTTTCCGCGAGGTGGATCCGTTCAACTGCTGGGTCTGGCTGCGCTTTGCCCATCCGCCCGGCAAGGGTGAGCGCGACTACGTGGAGGCGGTGTTTGACAGCTGGTTCGTGCTGGGCAAGCTGGGGGGCTTCAACGCTGAAAATCTGCAGGCCCATGGGGCCGGCGCCGAGCTGAGCTGGATGGCCTACGACGCTGAGGAGGCGGATCGGGCCATGCCGGCGCTGATGCACAACCTGGCGTCTTTCGAATACCGGGGCGATTGGGGTCGCTGCTGGGTGGATCTGGGTACCAGTGATGCGGTGGGCCTGGATGTGCTGATCAATGCCCTGGGGCAGCTCGATCGCGATGTGGTGGAGATCTGTGAGCTGGTGATCGGTGGCGTGAACGACGACTGGGACGTGGAGGAGCAGGAGGAGGCCCTGTTCCCGCTGCTGGGCGACGCCTGACCCGATTGATCTGGCGGCGATGGCGCGGGAATTGCGGCGCTTGCTGATCGAGCCGGGTCGGCTGCCCGTCGAAGGCCGCCAGCTCGCGCTGGAGCAGGGTGAGCGCCACTACCTGGGCCGGGTGCTGCGGTTGCGGCCGGGCGAACGCTTTGCCCTGTGCGATGGCACCGGACGGCTGTGGACCGCCCTGCTCACGGATGGAGGGGCCGTGCTGGAGCAGCCCGCGGCTGAACCGCTGCAGCGCCAGCCCTGTCCGACGCCACGGCTCACCCTGGCGGTCGCCATGCCGCGGCGGGATGGGGAGGTGATGGCCCGGATGGCGTGCGAGCTGGGCGTCGATGGACTGCTGCCGCTGCAGGCCGAGCGCAGCGTGGGCGACAAGCTGCGGCCCGATCGGCTCACGGCGATCCTGCGCGAGGCAGCGGAGCAGTGCGAGCGGCTGTGGCTGCCGGAGTTGCTGCCGTTGCAGTCCGCTGCAGCGCTGTTGGGTGTGGCTCCAGCCGGTGTCGGACTGCTGGCCACCACGCGCGCCGCAGGAGTGCCGTTGCTGGATGTCGCCCTCGCCCAGTCGCAAGGCAATGCAATGGATCGCCTCACGGGGGGAGTCACCCTGGCGATCGGCCCGGAAGGAGGCTGGAGCCCGGCTGAGCAAGCTCAGGCCCAGCAAGCGGGTTGGCAGGCGGTGAGCCTGGGGTCTTCGATCCTGCGGGTGAGTACGGCGGCCGTGGCGGGTGCTGCGGCTCTGGTGCGCTGGCGGCTGGGGCTTACTTGCCCGTCATGCTCTTGGCCATCGCCTTGAAGCCGGCCAGGTTGGCGCCGGCACGCCGGCGGCGCATGGGAACGCCGTTGCCGGGGTTGAGGGCGGTGGGGGCGAAGGTGCTCAGCGTGGGAGCGGGCCGCGCGTCCTGGGCGGCGCGCAGTTCGGCGGCGATCGCTTCAGCGGTGGTGAGCACGGCGCCACTCGATTCCGCAGCCTTCGGTGCTTCAGCGCTGGCCTTGGGCTCTGGTTTGGCGGCTATCGCAGCGGCCTTGGGGGCCTCAGGCTGGGCTGCGGCGGGCTCGCTCTCGGCGATCGCCACCTTGGCGGGCTTGACCGCCTGGCTGCCGAGCTCGAGGAAGAAGGAGTCCTTGCGCTTGAACACCATGGCAGCTAGGCCCCGCGGGCCAACACGTAGCCGGATTATCCGTCGCCCCCCGGCAGCCGCGCAGGCTCCGGTGCGGCTGGCGCAACGCGGTGCAACAGAGTTGGCGCAGCGTTGGCCGCTGGCCTCACCCCTGTGCTGTTGCCCGCTGCTGCCGCCCCACTGGCCTGGTTGCCGCCCCAGACGCCGCTGCACTGGCTGGTTGCCTTGGTGCTCAACGGCGCACTGATCGCCCTGGCCCAGCGGGCGCCGCTGCTCACCCCGGCGGGCTGGGCCCATGCCGCCGCCCTTGGCACGATCCTGTGGGGCTGCCTCGGCTGGCGCGGCTGGTTGGCGGTGGTGCTCTACCTGCTGCTCGGTTCGCTGGTGACGCGCCTGGGGCTCAGACACAAGCAGGAGCGCGGCCTGGCGGAAGCCCGCGGCGGCCGGCGCGCGCCGGCGAATGTGTGGGGCTCCGCTGCCACTGGCGCCGCTCTCGCCTTGCTGTTGCCGCTGTTGCCCGCCGTGGCGCCCCAGGTCCTGAGCGGTTTTGCCGCCAGCTTCAGCGCCAAGCTCGCCGACACCTGCGGCAGTGAGATCGGCAAGCGCTGGGGGCGCACCACCCTGCTGATCACCACCCTGCGGCCCGTGCCCGCCGGCACCGAGGGGGCGATCAGCGCCGAGGGCACCGCCGCCAGCCTGGTGGGCGGTGCGCTGATGGCCGCTCTGATGGCCGCCCTGGGCCTGATCCAGGGCTGGAGGAGCTGGTTACTGGTCAGCGCGGTGGCCCTGGCGGCCACGCTGATCGAGAGCGGCATCGGTGCGGGCCTCCAGCGGCGTTGCCCCTGGCTGAGCAACGAACTGGTCAACGCCGTTCAGACCTCCATCGCCGCCTTGCTTGCCATCGCCCTCTGTCGCAGCTGATCTTTCAGCTGCTCAGCGCGGGCTGCCAGTTGCCGGAGGCTCAGCCCGAGCCGGCTGGCGAGTTGCCGTCGCGGTACAGGCTCGATCCACACACCCTCGATCAGTGCCTGATCGGCGGGGGCCAGGGCCTGCAGTTGCTGCCGCAACCACAGCACCGTTGGGTCGTCGGGTGCCTCGACCTGGGGCTGGCTCAGGGCTCCCTCGCCTGTGCCATCGAGGCTCAGCACCTGTTGCTGCCGCCAGGCATCGCTGGCCAGATGCAGGTGTTCCAGCGTGCAGCCCAGCAACACACAGAGCTCCCCGGGTTGCAGCAGGGGCTCGCCGGCCGCCTGGCGCCGGCGCTGGACCCCGATCACCCGTTGCTGCAGCTCCAGTGCCCGCCGCGGCAGGTGCAGGCGCTGCCAGCGATCGCGCTGATCGTGGCGGATGGCACCGGTGATCATCGGCACCGCAAAGCTGCTGAAGCGATGGCCCCGTTCCGGCTCGAAACCATCGATGCTGCGGATCAGCCCGAGGCTGGCCACCGACTCCAGATCGCCGACGTCGGAACCGCCGCGGCAGCCGGTGCTGCGCAGGTAGCGATGGGCGACATAGCGGGCGAGGGGCAGATGGCGCTTGATCTCCGCGTCACGGCGGCGGAGATGGCAATCGGCCGCCAGTGGGCAGCGGCGGCAGGCCCGCTCGCCCTTGGTGCGGCGTGTTTCACAGCCGGGTTGGACCACGGAAAAGCAGCAGTTGGCTTCCTGTGTAATCCGTGGTTTCACGGATCTGCCATCCCCATTAGTGGGGATAGTGGCCAGCGGGCCGCGACGACCAGCTGCTGGCTGTGGCGGCCCGGATCGGCTCCAGCCCGGCCCACGTCAGCAAGGCCGGCCACTGCCGCACCTGCTCAAACACCAGCCGGTGGCCGTCGGCGCCGAGGTGGAGCCCGTCGCTGCTGAGCAGCTGGGGCCAGTGGGGTTCAGCCAGCAGGGTGTTCAGCAGGGGCAGGAAGGGCACATCCGCCTCCAGGCAGGCCTGCTCCAGCAGCGCCTCGTAGCGCCGCACCTCCGCCAGGTCGTACCAGAGCACGTCCGCGTAGGGCATGCGCTCCTCCAGCACGGGCGAGAGACCGATGACATGCACCGGTGCGATGGTGCGGGCCTCTTGAAGCAGCTGCTGCAGGCCGAACAGGAAGGCGTCGGGAGCCAGCTGGTGGCGCCCATCGGGCCGGCCCACCCGCGCCAGGTCGTTCAGGCCGATGCCGATCAGGATCCCTTGTGGTGTCTGGCGCCGCAGTTCACCGCGCCGTAGCACCTCGCTCTGCAGCCGGGCCGTCAGGCGCTCCAGGCCATCGCCCCGTACGCCGAGGTTGTAGAGCACCGGGCCGCCGGGCAGCTCCATCCAGTGGCGCCGCAGCCGATCGCACCAGCCGCCACCCTCGCTATCCCCCCAGCCGAAGACGCCGCTGTCGCCGAGGGCCACCAGCTTGCGGGGGATGGCCGGGGCTTCAGGCGGGAACGGCATCGGCGAGGGCAGGGGCAGCGGGCGCTTGACGGCCGGTGCTGTTCAGCAGCCGGCGGCGGACCCGATCGCTGAGATCTTCCCCCAGCAGGGTGAGGGCGGCATAGGCCAGCACCAGGGCGGCGATCTGATCCCAGGCGAAGGAACTGAGGGCCTCCAGCAGCTGACTGCCCAGCCCGGTGGCCCCGACCAGCCCGACCACCACCGACTCCCGCAGGATCACATCGGCCCGGTAGGCGCCGTAGGCCAGGTAGCTGCTGGCCACGCTGCTGTAGCGCCCATAGAGCAGGGCCAGACGGCCGTCACTGCCGCAGGCCTCCAGGGCCTGCTCGGCGCTGCGGCCCGCTGGCGCTTCGCAGGCCTCCAGCAGCAGGCGGCCCAGGATGCCCAGATTGTGGAAGGCCAGGGCCAGGGCGCCGGTGAGCACTCCGGGGTGCAGCACGAACAGCAGCAGCAGCGCGGTGAGGGGTGGCGGCCATAGCCGGCCCAGGGCCCAGAGCAGCTGCAGCAGCGCCTGGCCCCACCACCACGGCCGCACCGCCAGCAGCAGCAGCGGCGCACTGCCCACGGCCAGGGCAGCGGCTGTGAGGGTGAGCACCAGGGTGTTGGCGATCAGCAGGGGCCAGGGCAGCGCCGCCAGCGCCGCCCCGTCGAACGGCGGCGCTGGCGGCAGCGGCTGCGGCTGCAGCAGCGCGGCAGGGTTCACCTCCAGGGCCCGGGCCACGGCCACCAGCAGCGGAATCAGCAGCACCGCAGCCACGGCCAGTTCACGGCCGCGGTGGCCCACGCCGCCGCGGTTGAGCCCGAAGCGCTGGGGCATGGCCCAGCGCCGCCGCAGCGCGCCCAGCAGCGCCTCCAGGCCGAGCATCACCGCCAGCAGCAGCCACAGGCCGCTCCACAATTCCGGAAAGTTGAGCGACTGCAGGGTGAGCCGCAGCTCGGCGCCAAGGCCCCCCAAGCCGAACACCCCCAGCAAAGTGGCACTGCGCAGGGCGCACTCCAGCCGGTAGCCGCCATAGCTGATCACCTGGGGCATCAGCGGCGGCCCCAGGGCCGTGAGCAGGGCTCCCAGCGGCCCGGCTCCTGCTGCCCGCAGCCCATCGAGCTGGCGGGTGGGCAGGGCATCGAGCAGGTCGCTGGTCATGCGGGCTACCAGGGCGCCGTAGGGGATGGCGATGGCGGCAATCGCCACGGCAGGTTGCAGACCGAAGACGGCCAGCAGCAGCAGGCCCCAGAGCAGTTCGTGGATCGCGCGCGGCAGGGCCAGCAGTCGCCGGCTCCATTCCGCCGGCCAGGCGCCGCCGCAGAGGGTGCGCCACACCGTGCGGGAACTCAGCAGCCCCAGCCCCAGACCGAGCAGCAGGCTGGCGGCCCAGCCCAGCAGGGCGATCCCCACGGTCACGCCCAGGCCCTGCAGCGCCGAGCCCAGTACCAGCGGATCGAGCGACGGCGTGAAGGCCGCCCAGGCGAACTGGCCGACCAGCTCCCAGCCACCGCCATGGCTGATCCCAGGCAGCAGCAACACCACCGGCACCAGCACCAGGGCCGGCACCAGCACCCACAGGGGGGCAGCCGGCCTCACGGTGCTGCGGCCCCTGCTGGGGTAGCGCCGGCGTAGAGCTCCTGCAGCTGGGCGGGGCTGAGGGCCTCCGGGGCGGCGTCGAGCACCAGCCGCCCATCGCGCAGACCCACTACCCGCTGGAAGCCGGTCAGCAGATCCGGGCGGTGCAGGCTCAGCAGCAGAGCCCGGGGCGCTGTGGCCTCCTGAAGCAGCAGGGCCAGCAGCTCCTCGGCCAGCCGGGGATCCAGACTGGCCAGGGGTTCATCGGCCAGCAGCAGCAGTGGGTCCTGCCGCAGCAGCCGCGCCAGGGCCACCCGCTGACGCTGGCCGCCCGAGAGGGCCGCCACCGGCTGGCTGAGCAGGGCGGGATCGAGATCCAGGCGCTGCACCAGGGCGCTGCAGGCTGCCGTGTCGAGGGGCAGCAGCAGGTTGAGCAGCGCCCGCGGCCAGCCCCAGCGGCCCAGCAGTGCCGCGTTGATGTTTTGCTGCACACTGAGCTCCTCGATCAGGCGCAGGTCTTGCCAGAGCGTGCCGATCCGCGCCTGCTGGAGGCGGCGCCGGCGGCTGCCGGCGCGAGCCGGGGTGTGACCATGCCAGCGCACCTTGCCCTGATCCGGGCGGATCAGACCGTTGGCCACCGCCAGCAGGGTGCTCTTGCCAGCCCCGCTGGGACCGATCAGGGCCACCCGCTCGCCGGGCTCCAGC
>VFQS010002765.1_pt1 | contig 13989 bp, 13 predicted proteins | sample 3512361 | NCBI WGS metagenome assembly VFQS01 (sample SAMN10412375, study PRJNA504923) | tailings metagenome | isolation source: Relicate 1 Philex TSF3 active mining | place: Philippines
AAGAGGCATAGGTGTAGGCATATATGTAGGCATAGGTGTAGGAGGCATAGACGCAACAGGCATAGACTGAGATAAATTCCTATTCTTCATTGTTTTCTTCCGTTTTTCAGCAATTTGTTTTAAAAAATCAATAGACTCGGTTAAATCATTTGAAAATGAAGCAGTATTCGTGTTTTTATTTTCATTAGACGACGACGGTGTTATAGATGGCGGAGCAATAATCGGATAATTACCGCCATCATTATTTTTATGTTGATGAACACGCTGTTGGTGTGTTTTTATACGTTCTAACAACGCTTTTTTAAGGGTGGTTGGTCTCACAACCACATTCGGTTTTACACGTCTTGATTTTAAACCAACGCTGCTTTTTTCAGGTTTATTTGATATTGATTTATTTATAACAATCATACGTTTTGTTTCCGACATTTTATGGGTTATAATTTATGATGTTTTATGTTTTAATGAATTATGACTTCTTACTTACGTATATTATCAAGATAATAGATAATATATGTAATGAAACTTTTTTTACATTTTATACGGGTATATTTGAAAAATGAAACACGGAAATCACGGAAATCACTGAAATAATGAATAACATAAATCAAGAATCACATCACAAATATAAACTGTGTGAATGAACGAAATCATTTTTCGTCTTTTCTTTTCGTTCTTTTACTTCATCATTTTGTAAATACAATTCAAAGCCTTTTTCTAAATCTTTTAATGTTATTTTGGTTTTATCGCTTTCCGGCAAACAAAACACGCGCCTACTGTGGGCTATTTTTGTTTTCGCAAACAGCGTCTCCATATCACGCCCAAAAAATGAAAAATAATCCTTTTGTTTCTCAAACCACAAATCCGTCATCTTATGGTCGGGGTGAATGGACCACCCATTTTCTTCCACCTTTTTCTCAAAAATAGCCTTCATTTCCGTGGGCGTATACCCGTCCAGTTTAAACCGCCACGTAAAACGAGAATTCAGCCCCTCATTGTAATTGAAAAAACAATCATTCAATTCCTTTTCGTATCCCGCAATAATCACCATCCAATTATCTTTATGGTCGCTTAGCGCTTCACACAGGGTGTCAATACACTCCTTGGCAAAACTGTCCCGTTTTTCGGCATTCCCCAATGAATATGCCTCATCAATGAAAAGCACGCCCCCCAAGCTCTCTTTAATGACATCCCGAGTTTTAATTGCGGTTTGCCCCAAATACCCCGCAATCATATCGTGCCGGGTGACCTTTTTAAAGGTTTGGTTTTTCAAAATGCCCAGTTTGCTGAATATGCGGCCCATAATTTTCGCAACTTCGGTTTTACCCGTTCCCGGCGGCCCGTATATAACCGTGTGCATAAAATCACCTGCTGGTTTATTCTTCTTTGAATTGGACGACGGTGGCGGTGGCGGCGGAGGAGGCTGACTGTCTCGGGTAATTCCATCTGCGCCGTCTGTAAATAACGCAGTCAAATCAAACAACCGCGGACGGCCATCGCTGTTTTCGCCACGATTATAACCAATAATGAATTGTTTTATGGTGGGCTGTTGATGCGAAGGTGTGTGATGGTCGTTGTCTTTTTCGTCGGGGGCTTGCGTTTGTCCTTGCGTTGGTCCTTGCGTTGGTCCTTGCTCTTGTGTCTCTGTATGCGATTTCCGGGGCAAATGTAAGTTCTGAACAAAATACAAAATCTGGTCCACGATATTTCGTTTCAATGACTCCATTCCCACCATTCGTGCTAAATCTTCCAATGGCTCTCGGATATCGTGAATTGCTTTCATGTTAATGTTATAATCACACTCCGGGTCAATCGGGTATTTTTTACACATTGAAATCAAATCGTGAATATTGGCGATGTCTTCCTCAATAATAGCTTTGCGTTTTTTAATAGACGCTTGATTCGCATCACGGGTGGAGGCGCTTTGTTTTGATGACGATGAACGGTCGTTGCCGTCATTGTAGTCGTTGTCGTCATTTTCGTTTGCTTTGTCCGTATCGCGCCGAGAGGGCTTGTATACCATTTTTCTAGGTCTTTTATTGGGCGGCACGGCATCTCGGTTTGTGTTTTTATTTTCATTTACGTCGTTATCGCAGCAGCAAGAGTGCGATTGTGACTCGCTGGTGGTTGTCCGTGGAATGAATTCTGGTGCATTTATATTCAATTGTTTTTTCTTTACTTCAATGATTACATTATCGTCTCTATACACATATGCCAAATTACTCTTTTGTAAATACTTGTGAATACTTTCAATCATTTTTTCTACACATTGATTACGGTCAGCATCTTGTTGTAAAGGCTTTGTTTCTTTATTATTAATTTTATCGGTTGCCGAAGTCGCTTTCATTGATGCCGATGCTTTCACTGATGCCGATGCTTTCGCTTTCACTGTCGCTGTCGCTGTTGCGAGGTCATCCATATTTTTGCACGTGTTTGCGTTATATATCGCATAAATCGGAACAATTTCTTGTAGTCTTGTATGAGGATTATATAATTTAGCATCTTTCATTCGGTCCCATCGTTTTTTGCCGCTTCTATTTGTGTTCGGCATATCAATACTATTTGATACTAAAAAGTTGTATTTATATATCTTTTACATATATCATTGTTTTTTTACTACAATTATCATTTCATTGTATTTCGTATTTCAACAAAACAACAACAAAAAAAAGGAAAAACAACATAAAATAAAAATTGATTTATAGTGTAACGATTGGGTTGGTTGGCATAAACCGAATCAGTATGGAATCCGTAGCATCTTCAAACCAAACCTCAATTTCAACTTCAAAAACCATATTAAAAATACCCAAGGCAACGAAAAAAACGAGTAATAAGACGCAAGCGTCAATGCCAACCCCAACACCAATGCCAAACCCAACACCAATGCCAACACAAGAATTTCAATCATCTCAATCAACACAAAAAGACCAACCAATCACACCCGGTGAATTCTTCGGTTCGCAAGACCATATGGAATACGACAACACAAATGACGAAAATGTGATATTAAAATATGAAGAATTAAATCCGCGATATGCAAGGTGTCCAACTGAATACCCCGGAAACACAGGCACAGACACAAGCACAGAAATACACCCAATATATGAAGACAAATGTATCAAAGATACAATCAAGGAGCGGGTAGGTGAGTATATTGAAGAACCGTGGATCATTTTGTCTTCGTATTTTGAAGGCCAGCATTTAAAACAACTGGTTCGTCACCAAATTGAATCGTATAACAATTTTGTAAATTATCAAATCCAGCGCACAATTCAAATGTTTAACCCCGTAAATGTGTATTCTGAACAGGACTACGACAAAGAAGCCAAAAAACACCGCCTAGAAGTAGAAATTACATTTGACAAATTCCACATGTATTGCCCCCAAATCCACGAAAATAACGGCGCAACCAAAATTATGAGCCCACAAGAGGCGCGCCTTCGCAATTTCACCTATGCCTCTACAATGACCGTGGATTTAATGATTAAATATGTCATCCGTTCTGGTCCTAATCTGGAAAACGTCCAAACGCTGTACAAAACCATGCCCAAGGTACACATTGGAAAACTCCCGATTATGTTGAAATCGTCCATTTGCGTGCTTAGCCAGCATTCGCATATTGACAATACAGTAACGGGCGAATGTCCGCATGACGCGGGTGGTTATTTCATCATCAACGGCAGCGAAAAAACGGTCCTCGGGCAAGAACGCGCCGCCGAAAACAAGGTGTATTGTTTCAATGTTTCCAAAGGAAACAACAAATGGACCTGGCTTGCCGAAATCAAGTCCATCCCAGACACAAAATGTATTTCACCAAAACAAATCAATATGATGATTGCCGCCAAAAACAATGGCTTCGGCAACCCCATTTACATCCAAATCCCGCGCGTTAAGCAACCGTTGTCATTGTTTGTCGTATTTCGTGCCCTAGGCGTGATTTCTGACAAGGAAATTTGCGAATACATAACACTGAATATTGAAGAACACCGGAACAAACCAATTCTGGATGCGTTGCAGGCGTCTATTATTGAAGCCAATGGAATTATGACACAAGAAGAAGCATTGAAACACGTGACATCCAATGTAATGTTCACGCCAATCAACATGGATAAAGAGTCGGGTTCAAAGAAAAAGCGGGAATTCGCATTGGATGTAATTCACAATGATTTGTTTCCGCATTGCACGACACACCAACAGCGGGTGTATTTCCTCGGATATATGGCAAACAAACTTATAAAAGCAAGTTTGGATATGATAAAACAAGACGACCGTGATTCGTATTTGAACAAGCGCATTGATTTAACCGGCGCCCTTTTGAATAATTTGCTGCGTAATCACATCAACAAATTGGTGAAAGATATGCGCAACCAGGTTGTGCGTGAAATAAATACGGGGTCGTGGCGTTCAACCTATGACTACATGTCTATCATCAACCACACAAATATGTATAAAATCATCAAATCGCCGACCATTGAAAACGGCATGAAGCGAGCACTTTCTACGGGTGATTTCGGAACAAAGAGCGTGAATAGCAACAAAGTCGGTGTTGCGCAGGTATTAAATCGTTTAACATATTCCGCGTCACTCAGTCATTCTCGCCGTATTAACACGCCCATTGATAAATCCGGTAAATTAATTCCGCCGCGTAAATTACACAACACTTCGTGGGGGTTTTTGTGTCCGGTTGAAACGCCAGAAGGCGGTAGCGTCGGCGTTGTAAAAAACATTAGTTATATGTCGCATATAACAATTCACAGCAATCCCGACGCACTTCACGCACAAATAGACCCATACATTCGCCGCATTGAAACATTACAACCAAAGGAAATGTATGATGCGGTGAAGGTGTTTGTGAATGGAATTTGGGTTGGAATCACCGATGACCCCGCCACATTGTATCGTGAATACAAAGAAAAAAAGTATCGCGGAATCATCAACATTTATACATCGGTGGTGTTTGACTACAATGCCGCCGAAATCCGGATTTACAATGATGCGGGGCGATTAATGCGCCCGGTGTTGCGTGTAAAAGACAACGACCTATTTATCACACGCGAAATCATCCAGAATTTGAAAAACAAGACATTGAAGTGGGACGATTTATTGACTGACGCCCGAATTCCAAACTCCATTATTGAATACATTGACGCCGAAGAACAGTCGTACAGCATGATTGCGATGCGCCCCAAGCATTTATACGAACACACACTTGACCCTGCAAATCCGTATATTTACAAATACACGCATTGTGAAATTCATCCCAGCACCATATTCGGCATTCTTGCGTCGTGTATTCCATATCCGGAGCACAATCAAGCGCCTAGGAATACGTATCAAACCGCAATGGGGAAACAAGCAATGGGGGTGTATGTAACAAACTACGCAAAACGAATGGATAAGACGGCGTATGTGCTGACCTATCCGATGCGTCCATTGGTGGACACCCGCTTAATGGGTATGATTAAGTTGGATGAAATTCCATCTGGCGCCCCGCTGATTGTCGCAATTATGTCATACACCGGCTATAATCAGGAGGATAGTGTGTTGGTAAATAAGGGGGCGCTGGACCGCGGCATGTTTACCGCAACCATCTATCACACGGAAAAGGACGAAGACAAGAAGTTTAACGGAGATGAGGAAATCCGGTGCCGCCCGGACCCCTCCAAGACCAAGGGAATGAAATTCGGAAATTACGACAAAATCAACAACCGCGGTGTAATGCCGAAAAACACGCTGGTTGAAAACCGAGACATCATCATTGGAAAGGTGATTCCAATCAAGGAAAATCGCAATGACCATACCAAAATTATTAAATACGAAGACGCAAGCCGCAGCCATCACACCACCGAAGAGTGCTACATTGATGAAAGTTATATTGATACCAACGGCGAAGGGTATTGCTTTTGTAAGGTTCGCATTCGCACATTAAGAAAACCGGTGATTGGTGATAAAGTGTCCTCGCGCATGGGGCAGAAAGGCACAATTGGCAACATCATTCCCGAACACGACATGCCTTTTACCAAAGACGGCATTCGCCCGGACATCATCATCAATCCTCACGCAATTCCATCTCGTATGACCATCGGACAACTAAAAGAAACGCTGTTGGGCAAAGTGTTGGTGGAGTTGGGATTGTTTGGAGACGGAACTTCATTCGGCGATTTAGACATCAAAGACATCAGTAAAGAATTACTGAAACTGGGGTATGAAATGTATGGCAACGAATTGTTGTATAACGGACTTACCGGCGAACAATTACAGTCAAACATATTTATTGGTCCGGTGTTTTACCAACGCCTCAAACATATGGTGAATGATAAACAGCATAGTCGGTCAATCGGTCCAATGGTGAATTTCACACATCAACCGGCGGAAGGAAGAAGCCGGGATGGTGGTCATCGTTTTGGAGAAATGGAGCGAGATGCGATGATTGCGCACGGGGCAATTCGTTTTACAAGAGGCCGTATGTATGATTCATCTGATAAATATGAAGTACACGTATGTAAGCGCTGCGGATTGATTGCGGCGTATAACGATGAAATGAATATACATTACTGCAAGACTTGCGAAAATCGGGTTGAGTTTTCGTTGGTTCAAATTCCATATGCGTGTAAATTATTATTTCAAGAGTTGATTACGATGAATGTTGCGCCAAGAATTATGACATAGAATTATGAATTTCATTGGATTTCATTGGAATAATTATCTTGTTGTTATCTTGTTGTTGTATTATATATTATATATTTAGCATTTATGCCTAGAAAAACCAGAACCAGAACTTCAAAACCAAAAATACAGAAAAAAAGGAAACAAGTGATAAGTCGTCGTAGAAATAAAAAAGGTGGTGATGACAATGATAATAGAATTATAGAGTATTTGAATAGTATATTTATCAATAATCCAGTAAAAATAGATAATACAATTTTTTTTATAGTTGTTTCAAATATTGTTCCCAAATGTGTTGTTTCTAATAATAAAGATAATAAATTTCAAACCATTATTTTACAAAATGTACCAATAAGTATTATGAAATGTCCGCAGGAATTAGGTTCCGTTACATCGGTAATTTTACTGTTAAGGGGGGAAACACCCATTGGTTCTTTTTGTTTCAAGACAGAACCTACACCTATTTGTGAAGCACACGATTATATGATAACCAAGGCTTATTATTCAATCATTCAAAAAATGAATACAACTAATGGTAATGGTTTTATATAAACTCCCAATTGAAGCATTTGAAGCATTTGAAGCATTTATAATCTTCTATAATAATATATACAACAACCCAAAAATAATGTCTAATTTAGGTGGTGGATTTAAAGGTATTGCTCCTCGTCCTGTTTCATCCGGAACGATGCAGGGCAGTTCTGAATATGAAACAGTGCGATTTAATTTAAGAAAGGCGTGGAACGGAAAGGCGGCAACCAATAATTACAATGGATACCGTCCAGCAATGACCCCGTTTCGTATAGTGAATAATGCGGGTGATTATTTGAGTCGTCAGAATTACACGTCTGGTGGTTCAAACCAAGTCACCTCCGCAAAATCTAGTATAACTGTCGGATGGCGTGGCTCTGCGGGTAGTGTTCATCCCAGTGCGGATGCTACCGGTATTCCTTCTGCCACGTGCAACCCAAAGTATGTGTATGATTCCTCGGATTACATTCGTTTTCGTAAAAACCGGGCTGTAAATAAGAATTATAATGATGTCGGATTTGGCGGTTCAAACAATGGTGCTCAGTCGGTTGTTATGCGAATTCGTATTTAAACGCGCCGCTGCCGCCAAAATTTGTTTTAGAGACGATTGTATTTTACTTTTTTTGATTTTGTAAAATTTAGGAAATACATCATTACAAAAAAATATTTATATCATCTTTATATATAAATATTTACGATGCTCAATAAGTATTTGGTAGAGTTCCTCGGAGCCGTTTTCTTCCTTTACGTTATCGTTGCCACCGGCAACGCCATTGCCATCGGCGCTGCTCTCGCAATCGCCATTATGGTCGGAGGCCCCATTTCTGGTGGCCACTTCAACCCCGCCGTCTCTGTTATGATGGCTGCTGCCGGCAAACTCCCCAAGGCTGAGGTGTTGCCTTACATCCTGGCTCAGGTTGCTGGTGGGTTGGTTGCCCTTGAATTGTACAAGCGTGTTCGCTTCTAAAACCGTGTAAAAAATATGTTATTATGTAATATTTTCTGGGATTATATTATATAATATATACAATTATAACCAAAATGTCAAGTATTAGGAATAATAGTTTAAAAAAGAACACGAAATTGACATATGATGAACAAGACTTATTGAATGCTTTGATTGAAAAAAAAAAGAAAAAACAATCGGGGGGCGCTGAAACAACCGGACCTGAAAAAGAAGAACCCGGTTTTTTTGCCAGATTATTTGGTGCCAAAACGGACGAACAAGCACAAGCCGAAGCACAAGCATCCTCAGCAGAAGCACCCGCAACAGCAGAAGAAGGAGCAAACGAGCCATCCGCTATTCAAAAGGCACTTGATTCTTTGAAAGGTGTAGGCGAAAACTTGGCAACTACTGCCAAAGAGGCTGTTACATCCACCGCCGAACAAGTGAAAGAAGGGGTGTCAAATGCGGCTTCTGTTGCCGCAGAATCTGTTTCAAAGGCCGCAGCGACTACTGCTGAAAGCGTGAAGCAAGGTATAAACAACGCATCGGAGGCAGTGAAAGAAGGTGTAAATGATGAAGCCCCCTTAGAAGAAGAACAAGAACCCGTGGTAGAAGGAGAACCCGTGGTAGAAGGAGAACCTGTGGTAGAAGAAGAACAAGAAGAACCGGTGGTAGAAGAAGAAACATCAAGTAACACACCGTCACCCGTTGTTCAAGACCAAGACCAAGACCAAGACCAAGCCCAAGAAAAACCGAGAGAATTGGGTCTCGGCTTGAAATCCGTTGTAAATAGTGTTCAAGACTTGTCTCAAAAATACGAAGATTTGGTAAAGGAAAATGAAGCATTGAAAGCCAAAATTAAAGAATTAGAGTCGTCGCGAGGGTCTTCACAAGAAAAACACACTATAAAAGAAGAGTTGTTGAGTGCGTTGGACCAGGCTTCAATTGCTGCTGAGACTGCGGCGTCTGCGGCCATTGCGGCTGCCTCTGCTGCCAAGGCTGCCGCATCCAGCGCCAAAGTAATTTCTGCCTCTGCAAAAGGAATAAAGGCAGATGAAGCACATCCAATCAAATTAGAGATTGAAGAAAATGACAATGAAAGCGCGTCTGAAAGCGAGTCTGAAACTGAAAGCGAGTCTGAAAATGAAGAGGAAGACCAATCACACAATCAAACCGAACATAACACCGAACCTAATACCGAAACTAAATTGCCTTCTCATGAATCTCTCCCCATCAATGCCGAAGATGTAAAGTTTGGAGAAGAAATTAAAAATAACAACGAGAATGAAAAGTCATCCGCCGTAGGCGGAAAGCATCATTCAAAGAAAACCCGCAAGCATCATCGCCGACGCAACGCACGCAAAACAGAGAAGAATTACTAATTTACATTTTTACAACAACTACAACAACAGTACACGAAACATTTACACGAAACATTTTACAATGTATATTTTTGAATTGGAATACGACTGCCTACCAGACAACTCTTACTATACACTTGGTATAGTATGAATGATATCAACGCAACAATGACAACCCGGAAATAATCCAGCGACATATACATACTCAATCCCAGCAATACAATCAAAATACACGCAAACATTAGTTGAATGTATTGTTGCTGTCCCATTCCGCCGGGTCCGTCTTCCACCACTGACACCCCCGGATGCGAAACCTTGTTTATACCGCCATCCACCGACACAATATTTGGAACATCGCTGAAATACGTATTTTTCACAACATTTGTGCGATTGCCGCTGCGGCATACCAAATGTATTTTTACGCCATTTTTCGCAATCCCGGTTAAAAAAGACACATTCGCAAACACATTTCTTGACGGGATATTCAATACACAAAATGAAGGGTCGTTTGAAACCAAGTGCCTGTCCAGTAATTCTTGTTCATCCCGAATGTCCAGAAATATGTCTGAACAATTCATAATTAATTATTGTGGTGTATATTTTATACTCTTCTATAAAATATGCTTACTTTGACGAATTGAATTTCACGCTCTGCTTTTGCGATATAACACGCGATACACAATGTACAGCATAATAATGGTGATTGATGCGTAATAAATTTGAGCGACCACATCATTCGGCAATTTTGATTTGTTTTTTCCGGATTCCGTGTTTGTATTTGTATTTGTATTAAGGTTAAGACTGCGAATCACTGCCGATAAACGGTCAAGTAATCCGTCGGTTTTTGTTTCTGCGTCTGTTTCTGCGTCTTCGTCTTCGTGTTCTTGGTTTTCTTCGTGTATATTGCCATTTTCAAGCAATCCGCCGCTGCGAAGGGGCGACTTGAAAAAAGACGCAGGTCCTAAGTTGATGGTTCCAGAAGTAGAAGAAGAAAATGGCGAATAATACAACACGGTGCTTTCATTTTGATTGGTAGAAACCCCTAAATTAAAACTGTATGGGCTGCGGGTTTCATTCGGATACGCCATATCATTGTTGTCTTTTAAAAAGGAGTTGGGTTGTCCAACGGCATTAGAGGTGGATTGTTCGGTAAATACCTCACGGCACGACTTTCCAGACACCGGATTAACTCGATTTGAAAACCAACAAGGGTTCATATCCTCCACTTCAATCAACGCGACATGGCGCGTTTCAGTTCCTCGTTGATTATCATTATTCACCGTTTCCATTGCGATGGGCGCACAATCGGGGTATGACCCCATACTGAATGACGCAAACAGTTGTGCGGGATTTAAGGCACCTAAATTCCCGATTGCCCCTGGAATAAGCCCCTTCATTGAACCAAACGACGTTCCGCCCATACCAGCCGATATAAATGGAATGGTTCCGTCCGGCACATTATTTATGTAAATATACCGGTCTACCTTTTTTGCGTCTTTGTCTTCTTTTTTCTCTTTATTTGCGCGGTCTCTTTTAAATTTATCAATGGTGGTTTCTTTACATTTTGCCGCTGTTTTAAGAAAAAACTTGTTTCCAAGTGGCTGCCCCGTCTTGCTGGCGTTGCCTTTACCGCTCACCAACACCTCCACATAACTAATCAACCCGCTGATGTTGTTTGCCAATGTTCCTAAACTGCCGTTTTCACTCATTCCCATTTCGGATGGCGCGTTAATGCTTTTATAATAATCGTATCCCGGACCTAAAAAACTATCCCGCGCATTTCCTGCGCCGGACATTATACTATTAAACATATCGCCCATTTTGGTTATTGGTTATTATTGATATTATTGTTGTTATTGATGTTATTCCTTGATTGCCGGATTGCTATATATATATGATACTTAAATTTCGGAACTAAAAATCTTCAACCTTTACATCGGGTTTTTTCTTATTTCCTTGATTTTTCATTTTATCGGATATTTCATTTAATTTGGCTTCGTGCTCTTTAAGCCGCTTTTCTTGGTCGGACACTTCGCTGACCATTTTTTGAAGCGTGTTTATGCGGTCTTGTATTTCAATGTATTTTCCACAATCGGTTTGGCATGCCGGACTTGTGCCGCTTGCTACATTTGTGGGTTTGCCGTTATCATCCGCAATAACCCCGCCTTGGAACCCTTCTTTTTGTTCCTTTCGTGCAGTGTAATTTGAAATGGAAACCAGAATGACTAATGACGCAAACCCAATAAAAACCAATACAATCAATAATACATTTGCGTTGATGCGTATGACGGGGTGAATATCTTTGCTTTTAATGGTTTTATACGCTTCCTGGGTTATAACTTCAAATGCTGATTTCATTTTTTAATAATAATTATAATTTACTTATAATTTACTTATAATTATACTTATACTTTTTATTATGTGATACTTTTGCTAGTTTGCCCGTTACACTTTTGCCCATTACACTTTGCCCGTTACACTTTTGCCCATTACACTTTTGCCCGTTATACTTTGCCCGTTACACTTTGCCCGTTACACTTTTGCCCATTACACTTTTGCCCATTACACTTTTGCCCATTACACTTTGCCCGTTACACTTTTGCCCGTTACACTTTGCCCATTTTACTTGTGTTTTCTTGTAGCGACTTTATCATTTTGGCCTGACTTTCAATGGTTTTTTCATTTTCTATAACCCGCGACCTCAATTTCATGCCTTCATCAATCAAGTCTTCCATTCGCTTTTTCATTGTTTCAACGGATTTACAATCCTGCGGGCATCCCCCACCGCCATCATTTTTATTTTCTAATCCTTCACGAGTGGTGTTATATCCAGCACTTACCCTTGCTCCTACTATTTTTTTAATAATCTCTCGGCCTTTCACATCAACAATGGCAATCACAAACCCCAAAAATATAAAAATACATATGTTAAATACATTTTTAGAATAAAAATATGAAAAATAACTCATTATGATTATATATATTATATATTATAGATTATATATAGTAATATAGTAATAGTAAATAGTAATATAATATGCAACGACACGTATCCCGCCCCATTAATTTTAGAACAACCGGAACCCTAATTACAACTCGCCAGGCAATTAATTCCACCAAGACGGGGACGACCAAGAGCGTATATCCGGGTTGGTCTCGTCCCGGGACAAATGGCCCCGCTTTGACTGCCGACGATGACTACGCCGCCCCATTTGGTCGTCCGCGCCCTCTTAAATTGTGGAGAAAACAACTCCAGCCAAGGGGAACCAGCCGAACCAAGGTAACCATCGGTTTCATAAATTCGCCGGGAGGCATCGTGTTTAGAGGAACAAACTGCAATTGCGGGCCTGATACTAAAAACTTGTATATTTCCGAAGACATATTTGAACCCAAAATAAAAGAAAGCCTTGCCGACACAAAAATTCAGAATAATGGGTACATTCAAGTCGGTAATCCGGCGGATGCCAATAGTTATCAAATAAACACCGGCGTGTATGAAACCCGGGTGATGTCGTCGTGCCCAGCAACCCGCATTATTAAGAGTGCGCGTTCCAAGATGAGCCGGGCTTACTTTACCAGCAGTGCCGCATATTTGCAGGCAAGATGCAAAACCTACCAACAAAAGTTGTCCACCGCAAAAATACCGGGGGTGCAGTATATGAATGGGAACAAACCGGCGTGGCCCACCAATGCGGCCGGGGGCCCACAAGAATACTACACCGGCAATTGTTCCACCGAAAAGGTGTATCCCTTGAACCCGGCCAAATCTTGTAAAGAAATAACAATTCACAAGCCGAACAATGTAAAGTTCGGGGTTCAGGGCGCCGTTTCCGCCAGTTCTAGGTTGGCTCGTTTAAAATTGGACACCATAACAAAGAACGGCAGTTCTTTTCGTAGCGCGTATGGTGAGGCGGCTGCGAATGCGGGGTCATACCACGGCGACACGGGTTCCCCCTATTTCATTAAAAATAAAATCCAGAATAATGATTGTAGCGTGTATCGCAGGGCATTAAGACACCGTCCCAGCACTGTGTGCTAACCTAACCGATAAACATAAACCCTATAAATCAACTACTGTAACATTATTACAAGGTTCTGAGCCAGAATTTGATTTTGATTTTAATTTCATACCTAACAATCGTCGGCGACAAACCGATAAAATATACCTGAATGATGAAATGCGAATGGTTTGTTCTTCATCATCAAATCCGGTTTCCTCGTTTATCATATTTTCAATGTCTTTCTCCTTGTTTGTTGAAGTGCGCTGTTTTGAAACCAAAATACAAATATATAAGAGCCAAAAAGCCGCTCCAGCCAATTTTAAAAATAAAATATTTGTATCTGTATTTGTATCTGTATTTGTATTTGTATTTGTATTTGTATCTGTATCACTGAGTTCCAGCATTTTTATCGTTGAGTGTTGATTGTTTATGCAAGTAGATGTAGTTGTGGATGTTATTACTTGTTAAACGCAAACATATTTATGTG
>VFQS010002766.1_pt1 | contig 13985 bp, 15 predicted proteins | sample 3512361 | NCBI WGS metagenome assembly VFQS01 (sample SAMN10412375, study PRJNA504923) | tailings metagenome | isolation source: Relicate 1 Philex TSF3 active mining | place: Philippines
CACACACACACACACACACACACACACACACACACACACACACACACACACACACTGACTCATCCAACAATGACAGGGCTACCGCACGCTGTACAAGTCGGCGTCGTCGCAGGCGTGCGCTGCGGACTACAACATGTGCATGAACCCCCTGGTGTCGGTGCTGCCGACGAACCTCGTCAACTTCTACTTTCCCATCGGCGACAGGACGCTCACCAGCTCCATTTTGGGATCAACAGAGCCCTACAACATCTACGTCATGTTCCAGCTGTCGTCGCTGACATCCTCGGGCAAGACGGTGGTGTCCAACCTGTTCGCGCGGTCGCCGCTCAACGTCAACAACGTCATCTCGATGTGCGAGAGCGTGACGGTGTCGGCGTCGCTGCTGTCCACTACTCAAGTCGACGTTGCTGTGGGCTTCGTGGGCACGCAAGTGCGTGAGCGGCGTGTCATTTGCTGACGAGTTTGCCTACCACGGTCGTTTTGCCTGATGATTTTGTTTCACGAGCAGGCTGCCTGGGACTCGAGCATGGTCATTTCCCGCGACGTGACGCAGGCCGCCCCGAGCGGCGGGGCCCTGCTGGACACCACCAAGAACTACACGGCCCCGAGCCTCTCCAGCGCGCTCATATCGATCGTGCTCAAGGGATCTGACTCCATCTTCAGCCGCGTCTCCGCGTCCAACTTCTACCTGGACGTGGAGCAGCTGTCCGTCATCCACTTTTTGGACAGTGCACGCTTCAATACGGTGGTGAACCTGATCCGATCGAACGACGCCTACACCATCTCCCTGAACCCGGCGACCAGCAGGCCCGTCCTCGAGTTTACGCAGGTTTTGTTTTTTGCTCCTCACCCTTTCGTGATTTATTCTAACATTCATTCTAACAGGCTCTGAAAATCGCAGAACGTGACGCGCCTGTGCAATGCCGACACCGCGCTGCTCTCGTGCGCGCTCTACACCAACATCTACAGCCGCGCGACCACGCGCCCGTCTGCGGTGCACACGCTGTCCACCGGCATCAACACCACGTCCGTGTCGGCCACGCGCGACTGGCTCATGGCCAACATCCTGAAGGCAACTGACGAGTACAGCTACAACCTGTCGACCAACATGACGGGCCTGCTCCGAAGAAACTTCAACATCGACGACCGCGTGCGCAAGGCGTGGTTCGTGAATCCAGGTGTGTGTGTGCGTGTGTGTGTGTGTGCGTGTGTGTGTGCACGTGTGTGTGTGTGTGTGTGTGTGCGTGCGTGTGTGTGTGTGCGTGTGTGTGTGTGTGCGTGCGTGTGTGTGTGGATAAAATTCTCACTGAACTGTGTTTTGAAAATCAGGCAACCGCTGGAACATCCCCATGACCAACGGCTACCAGAGCGACCTGCTGCTTTCGGACCGCTTGATCGTGACCGCAGTCATCACGCTCAACGACGGCGGGGGCAACATCCTGCGCAGGCGCCTCCTGAGCTTTGCTTCTTCGAGCGACAGCTCCATGATGCAGCCCATCGAATCACATGGCAATGTGCATGCGCCCAGGAGAGTCCTGCTGCAGTCATCCTCAGCGTCTGATGAATACATCTACGTGCCCCTCAAGGCCGAGCCGGTCGAGGCGGACGACGCGGCCGTCAAGGACGCGCTGCAGCAGATCGCGCAGCAGCCGCGCACGGGGTCCCTGCCAGCGTTCCAGTACAACGTGGACATTGTCAAGACCATGACGAGCGTCTACGGGGTCGACGAGACCAAGTCCTTCAACATATTCGACTTTGTGCTGTACGGAAGGTGAATGCGTTTTGTATTCTGACCTCAACATATTCGACTTTGTTCTGTACGGAAGGTGAACTTCATAGTATGTGTGTGTGTGTGTCCGACTCAGTTGTTGTCTGCACGGAAGGTGAAACCCGCATACACACACCTGGTGTTCCAACTTTACCATTTGAGTTTACTGACAATGTTCCCAATGAAAAACAGGTTCGACGACAAGGTTGGCCAGGAGGATGCGCTGTCGATGATTGGCTCAGAGTTCCTGCGCAGGCTGCAGAGCAACATGCAGTTCTTCTGCCCCACGTGCGAGCGCATCGTGCCTGTGTTCAACAACCTGCAAAGCTACCAGCAGCAACAGAGCAGTGACGATGGTAGCAGTAGTAGCAGTAGCAGTAGTAGCGGCAACAGGAGGCTGCTGCAGGCATCATCACCATCATCGGTTCCAGGCGTCAGCCGTGACGGCAGCAGTGACAGCAACAGGAAATTGCTACAATCATCATCGGTTCCAGGCGTCATCGCAGGCACGTACTCGGTCATGCTCGTGTACAAGTTCAGCAACGGGACGGACGCAGCCACCATCTCGCTGGCCGACGTGCAGCGAGCTGTGTACAGCCCCACAGTGGGTACGTCCTGGGAGCTGACGGTGGACCCCGCAAGCATCAGCAAGTACGTAGACGCCCTCCAGAACAACCAGTTCATCATCGGGACGCTGCAGGTCATGGAGTCTCCGCTGGCATCTCAGTAAGTCTTTTTGGCGCAAGTTTCGCGCATTTCGAATGAAAACTAGTGCCTTTGCAACTAACAACTAACATGAGTGCCTTTGCAACTAACAACTAACATGAGTGCCTTTGCAACTAACAACTAACATGAGTGCCTTTGCAACTAACAACTAACATGAGTGCCTTTGCAACTAACAACTAACATGAGTGCCTTTGCAACTAACAACTAACATGAGTGCCTTTGCAACTAACAACTAACATGAGTGCCTTTGCAACTAACAAAATCTGTTCCAGGGTCAAGATCGATGTTGTCAAGCCCAGCACAGCGGTCTGGGTGCTGCCCTCGGACACGCCAAAGCCCTACAGGACGGGCGTGGTGCCCGGGACAATTGACATGGACGCGTTCGTCAACGATCTCAAGAAGTCAGCAGCAGCGTGCTCTAGTGGCAAGCATTCCGGAACAGCGCTCTTCAGCGTTGCCGCGAGCCTGCTGGCAGCAGCAGCTGTGATGCTGGTGTCCTTCTGACGATCAGGGAGAACAGACTTAAACTTGACGGAGGAGGTTTCGAGAATAAAAATCGCTTCACGTGACTTTTTATTACAAACATCAAGTTGTTGAATTTGTCAAATTTGTCAAAACATTTCCTCTGGCTCTGTCATCACACAAACAAATCTCTGGAAGAATGCCCATGAGGAAACATTTACGCACGGGTCTATTTCAGTGTACTCCTCCCACTTCAGTTTATGTTCACCAGCATTCGGCTGCGACGTGTGATTGCCGAAAGGACAGATAGGGTCGTCAGTAGCCCACTGCGACGTGTGATTGCCGAAAGGAAAGTTAGGGTCAAAGGAATTCAGCTGCGACGTGTGATTATACTGATTCCGAATATAATCATCATAATCATCAGGCTGTTGAAATCTAAGGACTATATCTTCTGCCAAGCGGCCCTTGGCATTGGCCACCAGGCAGAACACGTAAAACATTGCAAGCAGCCCGGCCCTATACCCCTTGGGCGCATGCGAGTGCGCAGCGACCAATGTGCACATGACCGAGAGGTACAGCACCAATGCTGCGCAGTTGGCTGTCGTTTTGTCGTTTAGAATGCCCTCGTTTTGGTGCATCAGGCTGCGAGAAGCTGTGTTTGACACCATGCTCACACAAAACCAGAAGAAAGGCTGGGTCATCTCAACGGCAGCCTGCAGCCGAGATTTGGTCAACTGCTTTTCGCACTGCACCGCTTCAGCGTCAGGTTTGCTTGGCTTTCTTCTCCTGGCAGAAGCAGCCTTCTTCTTCTTGTTGTTGTTGTTGCTGCTGTTTTGCTTCTTGGACCGTTTGTTGTTGATGGCCCTGTTGAAGGCGTTCAATTCCTCATCCTCATAATCTATATCATCGTCCTGGTACTCGTCCTCGCTTTCGTCGTCGTCATCGTCGCTGTCCCTTGGTCTATGCTGGGCTTTTTTGTTCTTGCTCCTGCGGCTGCTGCCAAATTTCCTGGAAAGGGCAGACACCAAGAATGATGCGCACCTCAATGCAACATTGCTACCCGGAAATAGTTGCTCTGCAGACTCCACCAGCTTGTCCAGCTTTGAATCCACCCATTCGTCCAAAATGTCCTCGGGCACCCTCCATCTGGTGACCCCCCAAGCGATGAGCCAGAACACTATCAGCAATGCACTTCCGGTCAACACGGAAACCGTGATTTCATACATGACCCTGTTGTGTTGTATGATCTGGGCAAGTATATGGACCCGGATCAAAGACCCCGCAAAAGTGACCCAGCCCCAAACTGTAAGGATTCCATTGTTCCATTCCAACACGGGTGCCTTCTTGAAAAAAAGACCCCAAAACCCAGCTGCAATTGTATCTGAACTACTACTTATCATGGTTTCATGGAAACTAAAGGCAGCTGCAGACGCCAGTGTGCACAGAAAGTGGACCCAGAAGACGTCCCACCATCTTGGTGCAGTTGACGAGCTCACAATGAACCGCAGCCAAACCTCCATGCAGAGCACGCAAAAGAAGGCCTTCACGCAGGTTTTCCTGAAATCCCGAAGGGCTGGATGGGTGTACACTTTGAAGTCATGCTGGTACGCCGCTGACCTGTTTTGCGCCTCCGTGGGAACATCAACCCACAGACTCAGCGTGTCAGTGCACCCTTCGTGGCACGCTTCTTCCTTGCACGCCAGCGTGTTCATCACGCTGATCACGTCGACGCCGTACAACAAAAACACCATCACAAGCACCGTCAGGCCCCGCGTGTACCATGCCAGCCTGCTCTGCTTCTCGCGCTCTGCTTTGATGCCGTATGCGTCGTGCAAATCCTGCAGGTACTTGAACAGCCACTCCGCCAGCAGGTAGGTGCAGACGTGCCAGTATTCGCCAACCCAGGCGCAGACCTGGCTGCCGACTTTGGCAGCGGGAGCAAGGTAGTACTCTGCTCCAACGTAGATAGTGCTGGCGAAATCGCACGCGAGTCCCCAGATGTACACAAACGGTCCAGACACGTGTTCATGAAATTTGTCTGGGTCATGCCTGTAGGCTTCGGAGACGTTGAGGCCACGCTCAAGCACACTGTCGAAACTCTTCCAGTTCATGTGATAGATGTGCGCTGTGCACAGGAAGCCCGCGAGAAAGAAAAACATCCAAGGTCCGATGCGAGCGGGGCTGCCCCAAACCGTCAGCAAAAGGTACACCAGCAGAAACGTGCAGTTGAGGTATCTGTGTCCGTAGAGCATGGAAAAAATGCCCATGCACAACAGCACCACGATCCCTACAACCCTGTTCGGTGTGAGGATGCCATCCACCAAGTCAGGACCCAGCTGCCGAAGCGACTCCCGTTTCCCCTTGACCACACTGTCAATGGTCTTTTTTGGAGGGGGAGGGTTGACGCCAGGAGAAGCATGACTGCCACTTCTGTTGCCCTGTGATGACGGGTTTCCAACCACTACAACTGTCTTGTGCGAAGCGATGGCAGCCTCATAAGCACTTTTTTGAGCTCGTCGCTTGCATTCCATAAACTTCTGCAGGGTTTGGTCTGCCATGGTTGTTGCTACTTCCACTGGAAACCGTTTCGCGCCCTCTTGCAGGACACGTAAACTTGAGAGAAAGAAGCTGTCATGTGCATATATATGCGCATGCGATAAAGCAGCCATGGGCACTGGACAGGTTGGAAACCAGCTCATCGTGTCTTGTTTTATTCACCATCTTGTTCTATAGACAGCATTTATTCACTGTCTTGTTCTGTAGACAGCATTTATTCATTATCTTGTTCTATAGACAGCATTTATTCACCATCTTGTTCTGTAGACAGCATTTATTCACTGTCTTGTTCTGTAGACAGCATTTATTCACTGTCTTGTTCTGTAGACAGCACACGCGTGTTCACTTTTTCGAAAGCGACTTTCCTTTCACAAACCCCCCAAACCCCCTGGTCTGAATGGAACCTGTTCGCCAGACCCCGTACGCGTGCATCATGGGCTCGCTTATCTCCACCCACATGCGCTCCCCCCGTTCGCTCGCGAAAATGTTCCTGCGACAACAAATTCACGTCAATGAGACAAATGAAGGTGTCTTTCACTAATGTGCATCACAATGAGGCAGAGCAGTTATAAACGTCAAGTATTGCTATACTCAAAAATCATACGAATGACAATGACGCTGCACTGTTAATTAAGAACATGATTTCACCTCCACGGGACCTTGCAAAAGTCGCGGAGGTGAAACTTGGGCCTCGCTGTTGTCGCTGATGGCGATTGCGCAGCATCGCGGTGATCGTCGTTTTTCAGAAGCTTCAGCAGCCCCTCGCGCGTAGCCGCGACCTCGTCAAGAAAAGCCTGCTGCGACGCGCTCAGCACGCGCGGCACGTCCGCAATCGAAAGGCTGTACATACTGCAATTACTGCTGCTACTCGCGCTGTTGTTGCTGCTGCCGCCCTTGATGCCGCCTGTGATCACACTGGCTTGTGTCTTATTGGAAACCATCGTGATCACACTGGCTTGTGTCTTATTGGAAACCATCGCCACTGCTGTTGTTGGCAGGGAGAAGGTGGAGGAGGATGGCGAGGACAAAGACACGGCCGGCGACGACGGACAGCCGCTGCTGCTGCATGCCAGCGATGGGCGCCTTGGACTGCTGCTACAAGAAGAATACGCGCGTGCGCGCTTGGCTGGATTTTCCTGTAGCATGGAGGGAGTTAGCCCTGGGCTCCATGCTGTTGGCGCTGACGTTGCGTCTTTTGATGCTGATATTGAAGAAGACGCTTGTTGTTTTGCACGCTTCCTAGATGATGACGATGAAGACGCTGCCAGCTGATGGTGTGTGTGGCGTGGCGCAAAGATGACCTCCTCGATGACCTGTGTTCAAGTTCATAGTCACACTTTTATTCGTTTTGTTTTGAATCAGCATATTGCTCATCGGAAAGTGTGCATAGAAATCACCTTGCTCATCAGAAAGTATGCACGCCCGTTGCACCGCAGCTCGCTCTCGCACTCCTTGTCCATGCACGTTACGAAAACCCTATCCCCGTGCACGCAGAAGATGACTCCATTGTGTTCGTGGCACTTGAAACCCTGTGTGTTTGTTTAACGTGAGCATGCACACAACACACATACACACATACAATCACACACACACATACACACATACAATCACACACACACACATACACACATACAATCACACACATACATACATACACACATACAATCACACACACACATACACACATACAATCACACACATACATACACACATACACATTGCGCGATGACAGCTGACTGACCTCGAACCGCACGCGAAGCATGCTGGCCGAGCACATGCATATCTCCGCGCGCGACACGTGAAAAAGCTTGCATTCGTCGCGCTTGTTCGCCAGTACGTGCGGTAGATTGATGTACTGCAGCGCTGGCATGGTAGTGTTGGCCGCCCTGTCGAATGCTGTTGCGAAGCTCATGCTACCCCCATGCCTCCTGCTGTATATGTCGTCGGCACACGCACGAAACCACTTTGGCAACGCCTCCAGCACGTCTGTCTTCTTGTTTTGTTTGACCTGAACAAAGAAAGATGTACTTGTGCCGCTGTTGTGATGATGACCCCTGAAGTAGAATGGATGCTGCTGCCTACTGGTTGTTTTTGTTGTTGTTGTTGCAGTGATCGTTCCCCGCAGGAGGCCCCGGCAAAGCGCCACAGCCTGCTCCTCCGCGCACATCATTCGCGACAGGCACGCCTGGACAGATTCGTCAACGCCTGCTGTTCCCGCCAGCATCTTTGAGCCGCGCAGGTGTGATGATGATGATGATAATGATGGTGATGCCAATGCTGTTTCGTCCCTGGCTGAAGACTGCGGAGAGATATCATCTTCCCAAGGAAAGGGGTTCCACGTGTGCATGGGCTCAAGGGCTATGCACCTCGGCCCCGGAGCCAGTATGGAGCATTCAGAGGCAATCAGCAGCTTGTGAAGTCTCAGTTTCGTGTCATCCCCGTGATTCGAGACAGAGTATCCTGGCAACCACCGTTGTTGAAAATCGTTGCCACTGCGCAAGTCGACGCGAATCATGCCCAGCAGCCTGTTGCCCACCGCCACGCCCTGCTTCCTGCTGCCCAGGCACGCGAGCCCCTGCTCCGCGTTGCGCCTCGGGTGCATGTCCATGCCCGCGAGCGCGGCTGTGCACTGCGCAGGACACTTGTCATGCGTGCCCTGCAGCAGCCGGAGCATGGCAGTGTTCTTGAGCGAGGATTCGTCTGTTCTCTGCCAAAAATCCCTGCTGCTGTCATCGCTGTCATTGTACAACGACTCATCGCTGGTCCCTTTTCTTCTCGAGTCTGCCAGATACATCTCGTACTGCATGAGCGCAACTTGCCCAAGCACGAAGCCCAGGTCCTTGGTCAATGAAAGATGCGTGTCATCACTTTGTTCAACTCCAACAGAGCAGCAGGATGATATGTACTGCGTGATCATCTCGTACAGGCACTTGAACTGCGTCAGCGAGACAGTGATCTGGAAGATGAAGTGGAAGCTGATCTTCCAGTCGTGTTCGTCGACTTGCCTCGTCCCCTCCTTGACGATCACGTGCACTGAATCATGCGAAGATGATATGCATCCCATGCTCCTGAGCATTCCGCACACCACCGCAGGCACGTTGAGGGCCAGGTGCCGCACGTAGTTGACTCGCCACGGGGCGTTGGGATCGTCCTTGAAGAAAAAGCCTGTTCTCTGTGTCTTTCGCCGCCAGTCGCTTTCCGCAAACGACTCGAAGAACTGACTCTTTTCGATCGTGCTCAACTTCATGTCCCAGTCCACGTAGGGCTTCAGCGTACGCTGCAGCGGGTTCGGCACCTGCGCGCGGCAAGAGATCACATACCATGCGCTACTGGGCTGCGCCGCAGCGGGTTCGGCACCTGCGCGCGGCAAGAGATCACATACCATGCGCTACCCTGAGGCTGCAACAGTACTGCTACCAGGCATGCGACAATATACCTCCAAGATGGAGTCGATGGACCCCCCGTGGAGAGTCAGCTGCGTACTGGTGGACGATATCGCGTGCGACCACCTGTGTGTACGAGTTTTGTATGTGTATGTGTATGTGCGTGTGTGTGTGTGTGTGTGTGCACAGAATAAAAAACAACCAACCTGTTCATCAGCACGTGCTGTCTGGACCCGCTCCTGTACACGATCTGGAGCAGCGACGGGTAGTATGCGCGCTTGCCCGCATTGTTGGCCTGCTGCTCAAACGCGCTCAGCACTTCGGCCTTGCGTCCCTTCTTGGACGAGCTGAACAAGTTGTGAATCTGCGCGCTGTGCTCCGCAACGGACTCCCAGTGATCATCGGATTCAAGCATGAAGTCGCGAACCTCTTGCACAAGGGCGGAACGAACGGCAGGGTCGTTCCTGGCACCAATATCAAATGAATACAGAGACAGCTTAATAACACACACACACACACTTTGACCGCCATTGAATGCATGATTCACCTGACATTCAGGCTCTCCAGCGTGTTCAGCAGGGCGCGCCCTACGGGAATCTGCGTGTCCAGCACGTGCGGGTCCACGACGAGCAGCAGCAGCAGGCTGGGATCGCTGCCGAGCCCCAGCTTGCACGCTTCCTTGGTGCCTATGAGGGCCAGGGCGCGCTTCATGAGCGGATCTGGGCCGCTGCCGCTACGAATGCCGGCGGCTGCTGATTCTGCCATGGGTGGTGGCCAACTTACAAGTGGAGACGCCGAACCCAACCTTATATGTATTCCAATTAGTATGTGTATGCTTGTGACTTGCGGAGGGACCTGTGGTTTAGCTGTCTTTGGTGCTTTTTTTTCGGGAAGAAATCAACAATTTTTTCTTTTTGAACAAAAATTGTGTCAAATCGGCATTGGACGAAAAAATCGTTTCAAATCGCCATTGGACGAAAAATTGTGTCAAATTGCCATTTCACGAAAAATTGTGTCAAATCGCCATTGGACGAAAAATTGTGTCAAATCGCCATTTCACGGTCACGGTCACGATCATATCACTGTTTCATGGTCACGGTCATGTCGCCATTTTACGGTCATGGTCACGGTCATATCGCCATTTCACGGTCACGGTCAGGGTCAAATCGCCATTTCACGGTCACGGTCATATCGCCATTGGACGAAAAACCGCGTCAATGAGACACAACGGAACTCAATAAATTTGTTTATCACCCAGTTTACCAAAAAATACTACTCTATCACTTCACAGGCTCAAAGCCTTGTCTAACTTGACCCTCCTACCACACGTACAACACGCAACAACCCCGCTCCCGTAAAAGGTACCCCCGCTCATCCAGACGGCCAGCCAGCACACAGAGCAGCACGAGCCCAAGCAGCAGCTGTTTGTGTCTGTCTTTCGTCTACCCGACAACACCGACCGACCCCTCCTTTTGCACGCAGAAACGTGCCGCCAGCAGAACCACACGGCCGGGCGGCACGCGTACGTCAAGAAAATCCGGGGAATGTGAAACGTGATCCCGAGCACCACAAACATGCACGCAAGCCACGGAATCACGCCAAACAGTATGAAGGCAAATCGTGCCACGTCTTCCGCCGCGCCCATGCCCCACGCCACGCTGCTGATCATGATTTGAAAAATAGCCTGCAAGGCTTGAAGCAACGGCTTCAGGAGCACAGAATAAAAAAGACTCTGTCTCTTCCTCCTCCTCGTCCTAACATCTGGCTTTGGGCTGCCATGGTCACTACTACTAATACTACTACTACTGCTACTATCATCTTCGTCCAAACTGAGCAAGACAAGTTGCGCCCTCCGTATTCTGGCGCCCAGCACAAAGTGGATGAGCGCGATCATGATGATGATAATGACAATTGGTGATTTTAATTGCACAAATCACATTGATATACATGCCAAACAACTAAAATAGTTGCACACGTCCACGAGTCAAATCTGCCGATAGACAACCTCGCGATTTGTGTATATGTGTGTATGACAGACACGTCACACATACACCATACGTTTGTGCTTACGCATATACATAACAGAAATCTTGACGTAACTTTGAGCACCAATAAGCGCTGTTGCCTCCTCAGCAGCTCTTTCTGGCTCCGCGGGGTCTCTTGTTGCGCGGCGCGTCGTCGTCTTCAATGACAATCAACACGTCCACTTCGCAGCCCGAGTCGTTCAGCCGCTTTCCGAGGTCGACAAAAGAGACCTTCTCTTTCCTGTCCTCGGTCTTGACCTTGGCTTTGACGCGAGCAGCAGCGACGAGCCTCTTGAGCATCTCCTCGAGGCCCTTTGCCTTTGCGCCGAGGTCGTCAACCACCTTTTCGAGCTGGGCTCTCTCGGCGTTGAACTCGTTGATCAGCCCTGCTCTATCGGTGTTGAGCTCGTCGATGCGCGCCTCAAGCTCCCTCTTTTCGGAGTCGGCCTTGTACTGGAGCTTGTTGACCCGCGCTTCTTGGCACTCCAACGCAGCGTTCAACTCGCCCCGCAGCCCATCAATGGCGCAGTTGAGATTCTCGATTTCGGTCTTGTAAGAGTCAGCCTTGTCCTTGAGCTCCTTCACCTGTCCTTGGAGGTACTCTCGCATATTGCGCTCCTCGTCCTGGCTCTCGCGAATGTACCCCTTGAGCCTGTCGATTTCCGCCTTGAAAGCCACTTCCTGCGGCACACCAAGAGAATACAAATCAACAAAATTGTTTGCGCACGCATGCACACACTTGTTTGAATCATGCAAGCACACGCACACGTGCATTCACGCATACATACATGCACGCAAACACATACACACACACACACACACGCAAAGGTATCAAAATTAAAAAACAATATGCAACACAATACCTCGTCAATGCGCTTCGCCATAATGTCATCAAGCTCCCCCCTCAGATGGCTGTTTTCCTTGATGTAGAACTTGTACCGCTGCCTCATGAATTCGGCATAGCTTGCCCTGTCGAAGCCTTTAGCGTCCAAGTACTTCTGGGTAGCAATCTCGTTGTTGATTTCCTGTGTCACAAACATAGCCAGTTAGTTTGTATTGCCCACAAAATCAAAACAAAAAGGCCACGACTCACATAGCTAGTTAGTTTGTGTTGCCCACAAAATCAAAGCAAAAACTCACCCGATCCCTGGAATCAATCTCGTCCCTGAGAAGCCCAACGACCCGTTCCATGTACTTGATGCGCTTGGACAGGATCTCGTCCGTCTTGCACTCATGAAACTCTCCCTGAAGCTGAAGATGACTGTCGTACAGGTCAGACCAACGCCTCCTCGAATCGTAAAGTTCGTCAACCTTGTCGGACAGGCTATCTTCCAAATTCCGGATGCTCTCTTTCGCCTTGTCCAATTTATGCTGCAGGCCTTCGTTGCGCGCAATCGATGTGTCGAGCCTGCGCAGGAAAAAGTAAGTACCAGTATACAACAGGTCAACACAAAATCTTGGCAGCAAGGTACCTGTCTTCCAGATCAACCCTTTCGCTGTCCAAGTCTGCGGCCCTTTTTCGCAGCTGAGCAACCTCGCGAGCTGCGCTTTCCTTCAGAGACTTGATCTCCTCGTCCTGCAGGCGTACACGAACGAGCGTTATATTTTGCACATGCAATTGAATCTCATAAACACACACACACACACACAAACACACACACACACACAAAACAAAACAAACTGTACATGCACACGCACCTTTTCCTCCAGAAGTTTTTGCTGTTCCTCCGCGCTCTTGAGCATGTCATCAATCTGTGCATTCTTATGTTTCTCGACTTCTTGCAGCGTTTCAATGGAGTTCCTCAGGGCCTTGTTTTCAACTTTCAGGCCATTGATCTCATGGGAATCAGCACGGCTCTTGTTGGATGAAAGCAGCAACTCCTCGTTGCTCTTGAAAATCTGCGAGTGAGCATCCAGCAGCAGTGCGGTGAGACGGGTGATTTCCTGCAATAAGACGCATCAAGTCATGGCTTGTCACAGGCAGCCTCGCACAAATCTCTCTGTCTATGTATCTTTGTGCACGGGAAATGCGTGTACAATCGATGCAAGTACGGGCAAAAATCTTGAAAGCAACGGCACTTGACACTACCTGTTGAAGTGTAGCGATGGCAGCCATGGGCAGCCTGTTGGCGATCTGCAGGTATGCACCAGGGTGTTCCTGTAGCAGGGCAAGAGTGGTGCGTGTGTGTTCGTGGCAGGGCGAGTCGAGTGGAGGCGGTTCTGCGGCCCTGGGCCAATAAATAAACCCGGCCATGAATTGACAAGATTTTTGATTTGACAAAAAATCTTGCCAATTCACGGCTCTTGGATTTGGCAAGATTTTTGAGTTGACGAAAAATCTTGTCAATTCATGGCTCTTGGATTTGGCAAGATTTTTCGTCAAATCAAAAATCTTGTCAATTCATGGCTCTTGGAATCCACCAGATGTTTCATCAGACGAAAAATCTTGTCGAATCACAGCCCATGGAATCATCAAGATTCGACGACATTTCATGTTTTGAACAAAAAATCCTGCCAAATAGCGATGCAACGGAAAATCTTGTCAAACAGTCGAGAGGATTGCAAGCGTCCAGCCGCGAACCCGTTCAGTACAGCGTCCAATATCTAATAAAGCGGCGAACCCGTTTCTGCAAAGCGCGTCCAATATCTAATAAAGCGGCGAACCCGTTCAGTACAGCGTCCAATATCTAATAAAGCGGCGAAACCTCTGACAGTTTCGCGCGAAACCTAGCCAGCATGCCGAAAATTGGAGGCAACATTACCATCACCAAGGGGAACATTTACGGTGCTCTAGTCGCACCTGATGCAAGCAATTGGAACGAGGAACAAGCCCATGATGCAAGAAACAAAATGATCGCCACCAAACTTTTCGAAAAGCTCAAGTGCATGCGAAACTTCGAGAGTAGATCCACCAGGGCTGATCTGTCCGAAGCCGAAGCAAAACTTATTCCTCTTCTGGATATTCTTGAAAAGCATGCCGAAGGAAAAGCGTCAGAGCCCATGTTGAGAGGCCTTGCGTACGAGGGCATGCTCAAGGGCTTCAACAGCGACGAATACCACCTGGGA
>VFQS010002768.1_pt1 | contig 13977 bp, 10 predicted proteins | sample 3512361 | NCBI WGS metagenome assembly VFQS01 (sample SAMN10412375, study PRJNA504923) | tailings metagenome | isolation source: Relicate 1 Philex TSF3 active mining | place: Philippines
CCGCTGATGACCACCGTGGGCTCCCAGGACACCACCGGGCCGATGACCCGCGATGAGATGAAGGAGCTGGCCTGCCTGGGCTTCAGCGCCGATCTGGTGATGCAGAGCTTCTGCCACACCGCCGCCTATCCCAAGCCGGTGGACCTCAAAACCCACGCCGAGCTGCCCGACTTCATCAGTTCGAGGGGCGGCGTGGCCCTGCGCCCCGGCGACGGCATCATCCACAGCTGGCTCAACCGCATGCTCCTGCCCGACACCGTGGGCACCGGCGGCGACAGCCACACCCGCTTCCCCCTGGGCATCTCCTTCCCGGCCGGCTCGGGCCTGGTGGCCTTCGCCGCCGCCATCGGCGCCATGCCGCTCGACATGCCCGAATCGGTGCTGGTGAAGTTCACAGGGAAGCTGCAGCCGGGGGTCACCCTGCGCGATGTGGTGAACGCGATCCCCTACGTGGCGATGCAGCAGGGCCTGCTCACCGTGGCCAAGGAAGGCAAGGTGAACGTGTTCAACGGCCGGATCATGGAGATCGAGGGGCTGCCCGATCTCAAGCTGGAGCAGGCGTTTGAACTCACCGACGCCACCGCCGAGCGCTCCTGCGCCGGCAGCACGATCAAGCTCTCGGTGGAAACGGTGAGCGAATACCTGCGCAGCAACGTGGCGCTGCTCAAGAACATGATCGCCCGCGGCTACAGCGATGCCCGCACCCTGGCTCGCCGCATCAAGGCGATGGAAGCCTGGCTCGAGAACCCGGTGCTGATGGAAGCGGACGCCGACGCCGAGTACGCCGCCGTGATCGAGATCAACCTCGATGAGATCACCGAACCGATCCTGGCCTGCCCCAACGACCCCGACAACGTGAAAACGCTCTCGGAAGTAGCCGGCGATCGCATCGATGAGGTGTTCATCGGCTCCTGCATGACCAACATCGGCCACTACCGCGCCGCCGCCACGGTGCTGGAAGGCCAGGGCGAAAACACCGCCCGCCTCTGGGTGTGCCCGCCCACCCGCATGGATGAGGAGATGCTCAAGCAGGAGGGCTACTACGCCATCTTCGAGAAGGCCGGCTCCCGCATGGAGATGCCCGGCTGCTCGCTCTGCATGGGCAACCAGGCCCGGGTGGAGGACAACACCACCGTGTTCTCCACCAGCACCCGCAACTTCAACAACCGGCTCGGCAACGGTGCCCAGGTGTACCTGGGCAGCGCCGAACTGGCGGCGGTGTGCGCCCAGCTGGGTCGCATCCCCAGCAAGGAGGAGTACCTGGCGATCGCGGCCGAGAAGATCGATCCCTGCGGCGCCGAGCTCTACCGCTACCTCAACTTCGATCAGATCGAGGGTTTCGAGGATTCCGGCCGGGTGGTGAGCGCCGAGGAGGAGGCGAAGGTGCTGGCGGAGGTGTGAGCAGCGGTGTGAGCGGAGGGGCGCCGGCCTGCGCCCCAGCCACTGTTCTGTATCAGATGCAACAGTTTCTGTCGGGAGCTGGCCTCGGCCCGTGCGCTCCCTACCTTGCGGGCATCCCAGCCAACCCTGAGATGACCCGCTTCTCCCGCCTGCTGAGCCTCGGCTGCAGCCTCGCCGCCGCCGGCAGCCTCGCCCTCACCGGCTGCTCCGCCACCAAGGACGCCGCCACCGGCGTGGGCGAGGCCGCCAAGCAGGCCGCCAGCGCCACCGGCGAAGCCGCCAAGGACGCCGCCACCGCCACGGGCCAGGCCGCCCTGGCGCCGGCCGTGGGCCCGGTGCTCGACCTGCTCAAACAGGGTGAGGCCGACCTCAAGGCCGGCAACCTGGCCGGCGCCGTCACCGCGATGGGTGGCTTCGAGGCCCTGTGGACGAAGGCCGCCCCGGTGATCCAGCCCCTCGCCGGCGACAAGTGGGCCGCGATCGACACGGCGGCCAAGACGGTGATCAGCACCTTCGCCGGTGGCGCCAAACCCGATGCCGCCGCCGCTGGTTCGGCGATCAGCGGCCTGATCGGTCCCCTGGGCGGTCTGCTCGGCAAGTGAGGGCCTCGGCCGGCACCACGATCAGGCCGCTGGCCGGCTCGCCGTAGGCAAGACAGCCACCGCCCCGGGCCAGCTGCTGGGCCGTGAGCGCGCAGAGGGCAGCATCGATCAGGTCGATGCTGCCGAGCGGGGCCGGATCGATGCCGGACCGCTCCAGCAGGGCGGGGCGCTGGCTCCGCTTCTCGGCGGCGGCGGCATCGCCGCCGCGCAGGTGCCAGGTGATGGCATGGGGGAAGGTTTCGAAGCAGGCCGGCCCGGCGAGGGGCGCCGCCGCCTCGGGCAGGCCGGCGAGCAGCGGGTGGCTGCGCTCCAGCTCCCGGTAGAGCGCCTCCCCCTGCAGCATCCAGCCGTAGTAGTTGGTGGGATGGTTCACCGCGCTGGCCCGGGTGGGCGAGGCGAAGCAGCGGATGCCGCGGGCCATCAGCTCCCGCTCGCAGGGCCTGGGCCGGCCGTCGTCGCTCCAGCGGCAGGGAGCATCGATGGCGATCACCTGCGCCGCCATCACCACCCGGCACCAGTGGCCGAGCTCCGCCACATCGGCACTCTGCAGCTGGCCGGCGTAGGCGCCATCGCGCAGGGCCACGGCATGGAAGCCCTTGCGGGCACCACCCACATCGATGCCGATGGCTGTGATCGTGCAGCTGGTGATCAGGCGTGGCGCAGCGGGTCATGCGGCACCGTATCAGCGTTCATCAGCAGTCGCGCCATGATTTTCGGAAGCCACCGTCTTCATTCCTGATGGGTGATGCGCAGCATCCGCTGACAGATGGGCAGCAGCCCAACACCCTTGAGACACTCAATCTGGAAGCGACGCTGCATCTCCCAGAGGTCTGCCAGGCCAACCATCCCGTGCCACGCAGCCATCCGGCTCGCATGCTGCGCGTCATCAACACCGAAGCCAATAGGACTTGGAAGACCAGTCCTAGGCTTGCAGTGCATCCACATCCTTGATGAAGCGAATCAATCCCTCAAAATAGACCTCGGAATCATCGAACTGCGCGCAGTGGCTGCCGCTGGAACAGTGGTGGTAACGGCCGTTCTGAACCTGACCAGCCATCCACTCCATGTGCTTGGGGTCCATCGTGTCGTGCGTGGCGCCAATGGTGAGTGTCGGCACTCGAATCTGGTTGAGATCGGCAGAACGGTCCCAGTTCTGGAGCTTGCCACGGGCGCCCAGTTCGCTGGGCCCTTGCATGGGAATGTAGACCTCGGTGTTCAGGTGTGCGAAGGCGAGATTGATCGCATCAGGCCACTCAGCGGGCGGCATTCGTACGACGTGGTGCCTGTAATGGTGCTCAGTCAGTAGTTCACTGTAGCGCGGGTCCGTGTAGTTCTCAGCAGCCTCGAACGCCTTCAGCTCCGCCAGCACCTCCGGATCCATCTGCGACTCGAACACCCTCGTGGCGTAGTCGTTGTACGCCGGAACACTCGACATCATGTTCGAGATGATGAGGCCTTTCAGATTCTCCTGATGTGCGAGCGCATATTCGGTGGCCAATAGACCGCCCCATGACTGACCCCACAGGTAGAAGTTGCTCGCGTCGAGTCCAAGGGCCACGCGCACCTGTTCGACCTCATCAACAAAGCGGCTGACTTCCCACAACTCGGGATCAGAAGGCTTGTCGCTCATGAACGAACCAAGCTGGTCGTAGTGGTAGTACTCGATGCCTGCCGCAGGGAAGAAACTATCAAACACCGACATGAAATCACTGCTCCCGCCCGGCCCCCCGTGCAGCAGCAGCACCTTGATCGTCGGATTGTTGCCGACGCGTCGTGTCCAGACCTTGAAGGTGCCCTTCGGCGTTTCGATGGGAATCAGTTTCACCCCACCACTCAGGATGTCATCACGGCCCGAGTAATCGAAGTAGCTGGCGGGAACTGCGTCAGGGTGGGTCGTCATCGCCTCAACCTAGGAGATTGTTGTCCATCAAGCAGCCGCCTCAATGGGCGGACTGGAAGCACGGGGCCGGCGCTGGAAACCTGATCGGATTGGCCCATGGTCGCCCAGCAGCGAAAGATCTTGCTCAGGGGCGGATGGAGCACTACAACCCAATTTTCAGGCCCACCTGCGCCCCCCAGCTAGAGAAAGATGCATTGGACCAATTATCAAATCCATCATTGGTGCTATAACCGCTAGTTCCACGATAGATCGCCTCCGCAAAGGCTTTGGATTTATGATCTACGGCATAGGAGAGGCCCGCCTTGGCCTGAAAGCCAAACAAGGACTTTGAATACCCTTTGTAACTCAGTCCAGTCTCAGAAAATTCGCTGACATCTAGAAACGACACACCCATGCCGCCGCCGATATAAGGAGACAACCGGCGTTTGGGCAGCAGATCCCAGTAGAGGCTTGCAAAGACGGAGTTCTTGCGTGTTTGCCCGCCCTGATTGTATTCATAATACTGGCCAGAAACACTATTGTAGCCCCGCAGATTGCTTGCGTCGAGTGCATAAGTAAGTTCCAGGCGAAGCGGCTTAAGGTCATAGCCGATCCCCACTTCTGTGGCAACTCCCGGGCTAGAGAACTCAGTGAACGATCCTGGCTCACCATTTCCCACTCGATCAACTGGCCAATTTGCACCTAAACCAGCTGTCACGTAAAGACCCGAATGGCTATCCATCGCAGCGGGGGTGCTTTCGTTGCTTCGGAGTTCTTCTGCAATGGCGGGACCAGCGACGATGCCCAGGCCGCCCAGGCAACAAGCCATCAATGGCAAACAGACCGTTGTATTCACTCTTACCCGTCGAATTTTGATGGCGCGATCCTAGCCTGTTCAGCAGGAGGATGGATCACAGCAAAAGGCTGCTTCAAGGTCCTGGCCGAGTTTGGGCGCTGGCCATGGAACGGAGCGGAGAAGCGAGCCGCAACAGGTTGAGGGCTGCTGTTCGCTGCGGGGCGATCTCCCCAGCGCAGTTTCATCGGTCGCGGTGGACGACCTGATCGATTGCAATCAGCGGCTTGAGACCATAAGCGATCCGCACCGCCCGATTTTATCGCGAGTCTGCTGCATCGCCCTGTTCGCCGATGGGATAGTCATCAATCCGGTAGTGCTCTACGGACAGCTCTCTTCCGAAAGCCTCCATACCCGCGGGAATCACTGGTGTGTTCCATTCCGGCCCTGCGAAGGCGACCAGAGCATCTTCGTCGCGCCATCGGGTGATCATGGAATACGTGTTGGGCGCCCATCGAGTCGGCATCCCAATCTCGAACGAAAGATTGCCGGGGGCTCGCGTGACTGCATCGACGGACAGGGATCGAAAACCCGCCTCAAACGCGGAACGGGTTGATGGATCAATCTCGACACGAAAGATGCGAAGAATCATGGCTAGTTAGCGAACGCCGCCCCTGAGTGGCAGACAAGAAGCAATCGCTATCGATGCAGACCTGCCGGCGGCTTGTCCACTCTAGGGGCCTGTTCGAAGTTCCAACTCGTGCCATAGGGATGAACTCTGCTCCACTTGTCATCGCACCTGCAGCGTTCATTTCGATCGGGCATTTATATGTTGCTGATGAACTTCAGCCACAAGCAGAAAGACACGCAGCAACAAGCAGAGGAAGGGGATTTGAGCGAGGCATTGCCATTGCTAATTCAATCTAATCCTAGCGAGCGGACAAAGCATGTCGTCGCCCCGAACTGTTGATCGAACGTCTCCCGTGAGCCAGCCCGTGAGCAATGCTCTTTTCAAGGAGCTACAGCCACCCCAGACGGCAGCAAGCAGAAACTGCTTTGCAATGCGCAGGGTCTCCTACAGCATTTGTCAACAGTAGGGGTGGTTCACAAGTCCGAGCACCAACTGTTCATTCAGCCACAAAAGGCCTGCAACACTGCGCATCCCCAGGGGGCGCGATTCAGCCTATGAATCGATAGCAATGCTCCTATCCTTGTGGCCCAGTGGCTCTCAGGCGCTGCGGATTCCTGCCCCCGCTCCAGCAGGTGGGTGGCAAGGGAATGCCGCAAGGTGTGGCAGCACTCCCGCTTGGCGGTGGGGTACAGCCTGGCCAGAGCAGGGCATGGGCACCCTCCAGCTCGCGATTGCGACCCCGCCACTCCCTGTGGAGAACCAGCAGCGCCGCCGCCGCGCACCATCACCCACTGCCCTGCAAGATGAAGCCTCACACCCCCGCCGCCCCCTGAACCAGGAAACCCTGCTGTTCGAGCCCGCCGTGCCTGAGGCCGGCGCCCTGCGGGCGGTGCTCGCCTTTCCCAGCACCTATTCCGTGGGCATCACCAGCCTGGGCTTCCAGGTGGTGTGGGCCACCCTGGCCCAGCGGGCGGATGTGGACGTGCGCCGCCTCTTCACGGACAGGGCCGATCCGGCCCACGGCGGCAGCCGCGGCCGCGGGCCATCCCTCGATCTCTTCGGGCTCTCGCTCAGCTGGGAGCTCGATGGGCCAGTTCTGCTCGATCTGCTGGAGCAGCAGCGCATCCCCCTCTGGGCCTGCGAACGGGGCGACGACGACCCGATCGTGTTCGGCGGTGGCCCCGTGCTCACCGCCAACCCCGAGCCCCTGGCCCCCTTCTTCGATGCGGTGCTGCTGGGCGATGGCGAGCTGCTGCTGCCCGCCTTCCTCGATGCCCTCCAGGCCTGCCGCGACGCCCCCCGGGCTGAGCGGCTGCGGCGGCTGGCCCGGGTGGAGGGCGTGTACGTGCCGGGGCTCTATGCCCCCCGTTACGACGCCGACGGCCAGCTGCTGGCCGTGGAGCCGATCGAGGCCGGCATCCCGACGGAGGTGTGCAAGCAGACCTGGCGCGGCAACACCCTCAGCCACTCCACCGTGATCACGCCCGAGGCCGCCTGGCCGGCGATTCACATGGTGGAGGTGGTGCGCAGCTGCCCGGAGCTCTGCCGCTTCTGCCTGGCCAGCTACCTCACCCTGCCCTTCCGCACCCCCAGCCTCGATGACGGCCTGATCCCGGCGGTGGAGAAGGGCCTCAGCGCCACCCGGCGCCTCGGCCTGCTGGGCGCCTCGGTGACGCAGCACCCCCAGTTCGCCGAGCTGCTGCGCTGGCTCGATCAGGAGCGCTTCGCCGACACGCGGGTGAGCGTGAGCTCGGTGCGGGCCGCCACGGTGACCGAGGAGCTGGCCCGCATCCTGGCCGGCCGCGGCAGCCGCTCGCTCACGATCGCGATCGAGAGCGGCAGCTCCCGGCTGCGGGAGGTGGTGAACAAGAAGCTGGCCACCGAGGAGATCCACGCCGCCGCCCGCCATGCGCGCAACGGTGGCCTCAGCAGCCTCAAGCTCTACGGGATGGTGGGCCTGCCCACGGAGGAGGAGGCGGACGTGGACACCACCGCCGAGCTGCTGCTGGAGCTGCGCAAGGGCACCCCGGGCCTGCGCTTCACCCTCGGTGTGAGCACCTTCGTGCCCAAGGCCCACACCCCCTTCCAGTGGGAGCCGGTGCGGCCGGAGGCCGAGAAGCGCCTGAAACTGCTGGCCAAACGGCTCAAGCCGAAGGGGATCGAGCTGCGGCCCGAGAGCTACGGCTGGAGCGTGATCCAGGCCCTGCTCTCCCGCAGCGACCGGCGCCTGGCGCCAGTGGTGGCCGCTGCCCGCGGCAGCCACGAGAGCCTTGGGGGCTGGAAGAAGGCCTACCGGGCGGCGCGGGCCGGGGAGCTGCCGGCGGCCGTTCCAGCCGCCGCCGCGCTGCCGCCGCCCCCCCCCTGGGAGGAGGTGATCCACGCGGTGTGGAGCCCGCAGCGGATCCTGCCCTGGGAGCACCTGCGCGCCGCCCTGCCCAAGGCCACCCTGGCGCGCCACCGCGAGGAGGCCCTCGCCACCGGCGCCGGCTGATCAAAACGCACGGCCGTCTCTACGGCGCCGCACTTTGGGATCAGACTGAATCCGATCCACAGCAGCGGCGCGGTTCGCGCCGATAGGTCATGGCATCACCCGCTCCCTTCAGCCTGGAAGCCCTGCTCGCCCAGCAGGCCTCCGCCAGGCGCACGGCAGGCGCACCGGGCCACGACCATCTCGTGTTCCTGCGCACACCCCCGTCCCCGACCGATCTGGCCGAGGCCGCCGCGGCGCTGCTGGAGCAGGCGGGGCTGCCGCGGGATCGGGCCCCCAGCCAGCTCTACCGGCAGCTGGGCGGCTTCCTGGTGCAACTGAGCGATGCTGAGGCCACGCGCCTGCGCGGGCTCGAGGCGGTGGCCAGCGTGGAGGCCGATGCGGCCATGCCCGCCCCGCAGCCACAGCCCGATCCGCTCGCCAGCCCGCAGGCAGCCACGCCCGAGCAGGCCCTGCCGGCGGTGCTCGTGAGCTACGCCAATGGCACCGGCAGCAGCGGCGAAACCGTGCCCTGGGGGGTGCGGGCCGTGTGGCGTGGCCAGGACATCTCCAGCCGCGGCAACGTCGGCGCCGGCAGCTGGGCCTTCGTGATCGATTCGGGGATCCTCACCACCACCGGCGATCTCAACGTCAACACCACCTGGTCGCGCAGCTGGGTGGCCGGTGAAAGCCCGTTCACCGACGGCGTGGGCCACGGTACCCACGTGGCCGGCACGATCGCCGCCCTGGCCAACGGCATCGGCGTGGTGGGCGTGGCGCCCGGCGCCGAGGTGGTGTCGCTGAAGGTGTTCGATTCCTTGGGCAACAGCGCCAGCTACAGCGCGATCATCGCCGCCATCGACCACGCCGTGAACGTGATCACCACCAACAACCTCGACCGCTCCAAGGTGGTGATCAACATGAGCCTGGGCGGCGGCTTCAGCAGCGCCCTCGATACGGCCGTGCGCAACGCCGCCAACCTGGGCATCCGCTTCTCCATCGCCGCCGGCAACGGCAACAGCAGCGGCGTCGGCGTCGATGCCGACACCGTTTCGCCCGCCAGTGCCGGCGACCACCCGAACGTCTACACCGTGTCGGCGGTGGACAGCGCCTACCGCATGGCCACCTTCTCCAACTGGGACCGGATCGACGCCAGCGACAGCGTCGACGACGTGGATGTGGCGGCCCCCGGCGTGGGCGTGCTCTCCTACAACGCCAGCGGCCAGCTGGCCAGCTGGAGCGGCACCTCGATGGCGGCGCCGCACGTGGCCGGCCTGCTCCTGCTCGGCGGCGTGACCGCCGGCGATCCGGTGACCCCCAACGCAGCCGGGGCCCCCGACCCCTTCGCCTGGGGCACGAGCTTCCCGCCGGCGCCCGGCACTCCGCCGCCGCCACCGCCGGCACCCACCTACGCGATCAGCGGCCCGGCGGCCGCCGATGAGGGCAGCAGCCTCGTCTTCAGCGTCAGCACCACCAACCTGGCGGCGGGCAGCACCCTCTACTGGCGCTTCTCCGGCACGGGCATCACCACCGCCGACTTCACCGGGCTGGCCGCCCTGAGCGGCAGCGTGACCCTGCAGGCCGATGGCCGCGCCATGATCGCTGCCGCCGTGGCCGCCGACGCACTCAGCGAAGGCAGCGAAACGCTGGTGGTGGATCTCTACAGCGATGCCGCCCTCACCACCCGGGTGGCCGGCGCCAGCGCGCTGTTGAACGACACCTCCCTCACCCCGCCGCCACCGCCACCGCCAGCGGTCGTCGACCTGGTGCTCTGGGGCACCACCGCCCGCGACAGCATCAGCGGCGGCAGCGGCAACGACCGCCTCACCGGCGTACTCGCCAGCGGCACCACGGCGCTGGCCCTGGGCCGGGGGCAGATCGACACCCTCAGCGGCGGCCTCGGCGCCGATGTGTTCGTGCTCGGCGACGCCCGGGGCATGTTCTACGACGACCGCACAGCCGGCAACCTGGGCAGCGGCGACCATGCCCTCATCACCGATTTCCAGGCGGGCGTCGACAAGCTGCAGCTGTTCTCCGGCAACTACATCACCACCACCAGCGGCGGCCTCACCTCCCTCTACCGGGACAACAACAACGACGGCCTGCTCACCAGCACCGGCCGCCGCCAGGATGAACTGATCGCCGTGGTCAACGCACCGATCAGTTCAACCGATGTGATCTGGGCCTGAGGGCTCCGGGGCCGGCGACCGGCGGCCGGCCATGTGCAAACCGCAGAGCAGCACCCAGCCGGCCACGTTGAGCCGGCTGTCGTAGAAGGGCATGTCGGTGGCGTGCAGGGCCACCAGCACGAGCACGGCCGCCCACCAGGCCCGCTCGTAGAGCCCTCCGGTGGCCATGCCGCGCCGGGCGGCCCGCAGCAGCAGCCAGAGCACGAAGGCCACCAGCAGCAGCGACACCACCAGGCCGTGGCTCACGGCCAGGTCGATCGGCAGGTTGTGGGGATGGCCATGCCAGTGGCCGGTGATGCGCGGATAGAGCGTGGAGAAGGCGGCGGCCCCCCAGCCGAGCCAGGGGCGCTGGGCCACCAGCCCCAGGGCCACCTGCCACTGGGCCAGGCGGGTGATCGCCAGGGGGCGCTGGCCGGCGTACTGCAGGTCGCTGAGCCGGCTCCAGATTCCCTCCGGCACCAGCTGGCGGGCGGGCGCCTGCAGCAGCGGCGGCACCCCGGGCAGGGAGGCCAGGCTGAGCACGGCCACGCCCAGCGCCAGCAGCGGCAGCAGCCAGAGCCAGCTGGCTGGACCGGCCACCACAGGCAGGGCCAGCAGCAGCGCGCCCCAGGCGTTGCGCGAATCGGTGAGGTACACGGCGGCCACCAGGGCGGCGGCCAGCAGCAGCACCACGGCGCGGCGACGGCGCCCCAGCCCCGGCTGCAGCAGGGCCGCCAGGGTGAGGGGCCAGGCCAGGGCCAGCCAGGCGCCGGTGATGTTGGCGTAGTCGAACAGGCCTGAGAGGCGGCCCTCCGGGTTGCCGCCCGGATGGAGGTGCCAGATGATCAGCCCGCCGAGGGCCGAGAAGGGGCCGCGCCAGCCCAGCCAGAGCTGGCCCAGGCCAGTGAGCGTCACCGGCACCGTGGCGGCCACCAGCACCAGGGCCACCCGGCGCCGGGCGGCCGCCGTGGCCAGGTAGGGCTGATAGCCCCAGAAGGCCCAGAAGAAGGGCAGCCAGTTGCCGAGGCCCGCCCAGGCCAGCGGGCCGCTGCTGGCCTGGGCGGCCCCGAGCAGCATCAGGGCGGCGATCAGCAGCAGCAGCCGCACGCTCGGATCCGCCAGCGCCGGCGGGCGGCCGCGGCTGCCCTGGATCAGGGCCACGAACAGCAGCGCACCGCCGAGCAGGGCGCTGCTCGGCAGCAGCAGCAGCCCCAGCTGGAAGCAGCGCCAGCCGAGCGGCGAGGCGCCGGCCGGCCGGAAGGCGCGCAGGCGGGCATCGAGCCGCTGGCGCAGCGGCCATGGCGCTGGTGAAGCAGGCAGGGAGGACGGGGTGGGAAGCACGGGCGCCGCCCAGGCGGAACCTCAATCAAACACCGCCGTGCGGCCGCGATAGACGATCACCTGGCGGCGCAGGTGCAGCCGCACCGCCCGGGCCAGGGCCAGGCGCTCGGTGTCGCGACCCTTGCGGATCAGGTCCTCCACCTCATCGCGGTGGCTCACCGGCAGCAGGGCCTGGTCGATGATCGGGCCGGCGTCGAGGTCCTCGGTCACGTAGTGGGCCGTGGCGCCGATCAGCTTCACGCCCCGCTCCCAGGCCCGGTGGTATGGCTGGGCGCCCTTGAAGGCCGGCAGGAAGGAGTGGTGGATGTTGATCACCCGGTGGCCATGGGCGCCGTTGAAGCGGGCGAGGAAGTCGCCGCTGAGCACCTGCATGTATTTGGCGAGCACCACCAGCTCGATGCCGTGCGCGGCCAGCAGCTCCAGCTGGGCCTGCTCCACCGCCGCCCGGGTGTCGGCGCTGATCGGCAGGTGGGCGAAGGCGGCGCCGAAATCGGTGGCCAGCCGCTCCAGCTGCGGGTGGTTGGACACCACCAGCGGCACCTCCATCGGCAGCTCACCGGCCCGCGTGCGCCAGAGCAGATCGAGCAGGGCATGGTCCTGCCGGCTCACGAAGATCGCCACCCGCGGCAGGGCATCGGAGAAGTGCAGCTGCCCCTCGCCATCGAGGCGGGCCGCCAGGGCGAGGGCGGCGGGCTCGATCGCCTGGCGCGGCAGGCCGAACCCCTCGAGCTCCCACTCGATCCGGCTCAGGAAGAGGCCGGCGCCGGCATCGGTGTGATGGTCGGCGTGGCGGATGTTGCCGCCATTGGCGGCCACCCAGCCGGAGAGCTCGCTCACCAGCCCGGGGCGGTCGGGGCAGATGAGCTGCAGGATCGCGGTCGGGGAGCGCATGGCGGGGAACAGACCCACCTGGATTGTGGCCACGGCCGTGGCAAGCGGTTACAGCCCTTGCGCAAGCGCTGGCAGGGCGGGTTGCGGTGGATAGAGTTCCGCACGAGTGCCCGCCTCCAGAGTGCCTGCCATGGCTGCTGTCCTTCCCGCTGAAGACCTGGCCCCGTCCCTGCTGCGCGGCCTGCGCCGCCTCGTGATGGTGGGCCTGGCCGTGGTGCTGAGCGTCTCCCTGGCCGCCTGCGACGGCAGCGCCCGGGCCAAGGCGCCCACGATCAGCCCCGAGGACATGGCCGTGATCACCAAGCAGGCCAAGGGCTTCCTGGCCGCCCGCGACCGCCTGCCCGAACTGGCCGAGCTGGTGAACAACCGCAACTGGGTGTTCACCCGCAACCTGATCCACGGCCCGATGCAGGAGATGGGCCGCGAGATGCTCTACATCAACCAGCGGCTGCTCCCGGCCGACCGGGCCGAGGCCACCGAGCTCGCCAACAAGCTGAAGGCCTCCCTCGCCCAGCTCGATGAGGCCGCCCGCCTGCAGGATGCCGACGGTCTGCGCAAGGCCTACATCAAGGTGGCCAGCGGCATCGGCAGCTACGCCCAGGTGCTGCCCGAGTCGGTGAAGCAGGAGCTCAACCAGGTCTGAGCCCCTGGGCTGAGCCCCGGCTCCGACCCGCCTCCGTGGGCCCCGCTCCCCCTGGCCGCAGCCGCACGGTGGCCGTGGTGGGAGCGGGGCTCGTTGGCATGGCCACGGCCTGGCTGCTGCAGCGCCACGGCCAGCGGGTGCTGCTGATCGATCCCAGCCTGGGGGATGCCCCCCCCAGCGAGGCGGATGAAGACCTGAGCGGCAGCCGCGCCGCCCTGGGCGTGCTGATGGCGGGGGTGTTCCAGCGCTCCAGCGGCCGCGGCTGGCGGCTGCGCCAGCGCAGCCTGGCGCTCTGGGGCGAGTGGTGCGCGCAGCTGGCGGCCCGGGGCCGGCCGATCGCCAGGCGCCACGGGCTGCTGCTGCTGGCGGCCGATGCGGCGGAACGGCAGCGGCTGGAGCGGCTGCCCGCCGATCGGCGCCGGCAGGGTCTGGGGTTGGAGCTGTGGGAACCGCAGCGGCTCGCCCGGCTGGAGCCGCTGCTGCCGGCCGGGGCCGTGGGCGGCCTGCACGCCCCGGGCGATGGCCAGCTCGATCCCCTGCAGGCGCTCGAAGCGCTGCACAGCGATGCGGTGGCCGCCGGCCTCAGCACCGTGGGGCAGGCGGTGCGCGCCCTGGAGCCGGGCCGCGGCGGCCAGGGCTGGCGGCTGGTGCTGGCCGATGGCCAGCGGCTCGAGAGCGAGTGGCTGGTGCTCTGCTGCGCCACGGCCGCGCCGACGCTGCTGGCCAGCCTGGAGCCGGGCCTCGCGGCCGACTGGGCGATCGAACCGGTGCTGGGCCAGGCCCTGGAGCTGGAGCTGCCGGCGGCGGCGGCACGCTGCTTCGCGGGCGGCGGGCCGGAGGCCGGCGCCTGGCCCGGGGCGGTGCTCTGGCGCGGCATCAACCTGGTGCCCCGACCCGATCTGCCGGGGGGGCGGCGCCTCTGGCTCGGGGCCACCGTGGAACCCGGCCGCGGCGCCGATCCCGCCGCCCTGGCGGAGCTGCGCCAGCTCGGCGGCGAGGCGCCGCCCTGGCTGCGGGAGGCCCGGGTGCTGCGCAGCTGGCAGGGCCTGCGGCCCCGCCCCGTGGGCCGGCCGGCCCCGCTGCTGGAGCCGCTGGCGCCGGGGCTGCTGCTGGCCAGCGGCCACCACCGCAACGGGGTGCTGCTGGCACCGGCCACGGCGG
>VFQS010002770.1_pt1 | contig 13966 bp, 1 predicted proteins | sample 3512361 | NCBI WGS metagenome assembly VFQS01 (sample SAMN10412375, study PRJNA504923) | tailings metagenome | isolation source: Relicate 1 Philex TSF3 active mining | place: Philippines
AACCTCCAGGTACGGCTTCTTCCACAAACCAAGTACGGTCAATTTTATCCGTGGTAGATGCTGCACCAGCAGCACCATCAGCGAAGTGATCACTCAAAATCTTTACACTGAAATCATCTGATGTTCCATCATTCACCAAACTCACTGGTGTATAAGAATTAAATGTATGCCCTACAGGAAAAAAAGTTTTACCTAACGGTGCCCCAGGACCTAATCCTTGTTGTACCAACTCACCCGTAGATTCTGTTTGGATATAACTTGAAGCGCTATACCCAGTAACGTAGCCTGTAGGGGAAATATACATGTGATTAGCCCAAATATCTATATTACCTAAAGTTAGTGTCAAACACTTTGTTACTCTTAGATCGGTCGTAAGATGAATCCCTCCTGCTCCATTCATCGTTAAATTTCGGATACTATCTTCAAAAAATAAGCTTGAAGGTATAACTACCTCTGCATTCGCATTTTCAAATTTAACTGTACTATTTGCTCCTGTAGCTTTGATATACCCTGATGTTCTTGATGGAGAAACATTACTCGATAATGTGAGCGTGTTCGCAGCTATAAGCAACGCACCGTTTGTCAATGTAATTGAACCAGCCCAATTCGTATTATCTTGAAGTGTATATTCTGAACCTACCCCATTCAAAACCAAATTCGATGAAATTGGGATATTTCCTGTTGTAATTGTTTTTCCAGTTGAAGTTGCTAATAAATTCAGCGTACCGGTATGATTCCAGTTCATTCCATAAACGGTAGCGAAATCATCATTTACATTCAAGGTAGCTGTCCCTGCTATTGTACCCTTAAATCCATTACAAGTAAACTTTTTACAATTTGCTGTTGAAGCAATATTTACTTGACCTGAACCAGAATTAAAATCAAAAACAACATCAATTGTTGAACTTGGAACAGCAGTTGCTACAGGAGCTCCTCCAGATGAATACGCCCAATGATTAGCAAAATCTGACCAATTACCTGCTCCACCCACCCAATAATAAGTAGCAACAGGCCCTTCATAACACCCTTTATACACATTCGTTGATGCTGTATTCCTATTTCCTGTTGTTCCATTTATATCTTCCGTACAACCAGAAATCGCAGAAAGATCTGCTCCTCCATAAATCGTTGCCATCGGAGAAATAGACGCATCTGCATTAATGGTCAAAGCAGTAGTCGTATACGTACTATTAACACCCCCATAATCATCAGAGGCACTGTTAAATGATCCACTTGAACCCCCCGTATTATTTACTTTAGCAAAGGAACTTCCTGTAGCTGAATTCATATAAAAGTTATGATTCATCGTACAGGTTGGGGTTGTACTAGCTCCCCAAAAAACAAGACTCCCAGTAGAAGTACAGTTGTTTTGAAAAACATTATTTCGATATACAAAGGTATTTGCTGTAGTAGACGCCTGATAAACTGCTGCAGTAACAGGATTACTGGAAACGGATGCACCTAATTCTATGGTATTATAATAAAAATTAGCCGTTCTCCCTGTCGAAGTATTCACAAGAAAAAAACCATACAAAATCGAATTTACTGTATAACTTGAAGCACCTGTTGTATTTTCAACAGCTATGAAATTATTGATGTACGTTCTGTTTAAAGCATTATCATACCACCCGATTATCGTTGGTGCATTGGTATTAGCACAAAATAAATTTCGAATAATATTCTTTTGATTTGATATTGTAGAAGTAGAAGTACTTCCTGAGTATATTCCATATACTGTACTCGCAGCGGAAGTATTACTAGAAACACCAACAATATCAACTAAATTACTTGTTATTGCAACTGCAGGTGTTGAAGTATTACCAATGGAAATACCTGCTATTTGGTAAGCAAAAGAACCCGAAGTACCCGAAACCCCTTTCACTACATTTGAGCTTAACGATGAAGTATTTGTAGCTGCGCCTATAACAATTCCTGAATGATTATTAACCACATCCGTTGTGAAAGTATTACAAGCTGCAGTAGATGATATAGCAATGTTTCCAACGGAACCATTTCCAATAACATTTAACGAAATGCTATTATTACCTGAGGAATTATTCACATAAATCCCTTTAAAAAAACCATTCCCACAAGTTATTGTATGTATATAATTTGAAGTGAGATTGGTTGCACCCGATGCACTGGAAAAAATCCCAACCAACTGAGCACTTGTATTTGATCCTGAAGCGATTGAAATGTTTCGAATCAAATTAGATGTAATGGTATTAGTAGTAGCACCGCTCAAATTATAGATTCCATATAAATCAGATGCACCCGTACCAAAAACGGAAACATTTGCAATTTTATTGGAAGATATTGTTGGGGAACCCGATGCATTTTGATAGATTCCATAAAACTCACAAACTCCAGCACCCGTTAAATTACCTCCAACAGTAATCGAATTAGCAGATCCAATACTTCCTATAGTGTTTGAACTAATGTTTGTAGTACTAGTATTCCCCGTATAAATCCCATTGAATAAATATCCTTTACCCGAAACATTTGACGTGGCAAAATCTCCAATCAAATTATTTTGTATTGCAACAGATCCTGAAGCATACGTATAGATTCCTTGTATTAATCCTCCTGTATTTGATGAAGTAATGTTAATACTGTTTGAGGCTGCAGAAGTAGTATCCCCCACTAGATTTGCACTTATTGTTCCTATATTCAAACTCCCAGCTCCAGTAACATAAATTCCCGTAAAAATACCTACATTTGTTCCTTGACTTGAAGTTGTATTAAACGTTATGTTTCGAATTACATTGCCTTGTATGGATGTTGTAAGCGTTGAACCAACACTTAAATAAATGGGAAACAAATGATTTGCTGATGAATTTACAACAAAGGCACTTCCACCAGCATTTACAGACCTTCCACCAAAATAATTCCCTGAAAGGGTATAACCGCTTCCTGTATTAATCTGAATACCATAAACATTCGCAGCTGGTGAAATAGCAGATGTTTGATACAGGTGATTTCCAGAAATCGTCCATGCATCCGAATTTGTCGATACAAAAATCGCAGCACGCTGAAAATCAACAATCTGATTATCTTTTATAAAACAGTAGGTATTTGATCTTGGACCACTTTGTCCAACAGATAAGACACCATAAACAAAGTCATTTGATGCATATTTTTGAATAATATTATTTGAAATAGTATCAAAATTATTGCCAATCAATCCTGTACCACTACTACCTCCAAAATATACAATTCCTTTTGTTGTTGATGAAATACCTCCTTTTAATGTACAAAATTTCACACTGTTATAACTAGCTTCATTTCGAAAAGTAATAACTGGTGCATCAGCATTCGTATTAATTATCGATAATTGAGATGTAGATCCTATTCCACCTGGTCTACCATCAATGGACACATAATCCCCTTTATTGAAATCAAATATACCACCTAAACTTGATTCATTTCCTGAAATCAATAACCCAGTTGCATTGGAAGCTGGACGAATTGTTAAGGTGTTAGAACTTCCCATACAGTTAAATGGATCGATCAATATTGGAAATGACTCCCCTGTACTTACGTAAGTACTCTGAAGTTCTAATACCATTGAACTTGACAATCCATTTGCAGAAATTTCTGACATTGCTGCTGTGAGTGTCGCATAATTCCCTGTTGGACCTACTGTTTTTGTTCCGCCTAAATTACACACGTAGGTTAAAGGGGTATTTGTATTATAGCTTCCCATTACAAACGAAACACCATTTAACAAACTCATATTAGCAATCCCTGTTCTTGAAACTGTTGGTGTTGGTATTGACCCAGTTGAATTACCATGTGTACCAATGACCCCTACTAGTCCGCCTGTATACGTAGGTAAACATAAGTTATTTACTGAACCTCCAGGAGTATTGACAAATGTTCCTCCTGAATAGGAAACAGTTATGGAAGTTCCGTTCGTAATCGTACATTCCGTAATATCGAATGTAGCACCTTCTTGAACTCGGAGAATGGTATTTCCTCCATCCGCAACAGAGCAATTAACGATTGATTCATAACCGAATGTAGGTCTGATCGAAATAACTCCTCCAGTAACATTTCCTGTAGTACTTATTTGTACACTCCCTGATTGCATAGATGATTTAGCAAATGGAAATAAACCATTATAATTTCCACTATTAGCTGTAATTGGAATACCTGTTGGTACAAATCTCCTAAATATTCCGTCATTTAAACGACTGTAAAAACCTCCTGCTGTATAGCTTAATGTATTTGGATTAGCAGTAGAAGTTCCCATTTGTAGTGTATACCCATTCAAATCATGAAAACCTTGAATCAAAGTTAATGTTCCACTATTGGGTACAATCAAATTTGAGTTTAAACGCACCCCTTGTGCATTGTCAAAAGTTAAATTACCGGTATTCGTACCATTGATATTTCCAGAGAGTTGCGTACTTGTTCCATTATACCAGTAATTACCTGAAGTACTACAGGTTTTATTCGTTGTTTGCAAACAACCTGTAGAAGCGATTGTAGATATACCATCCAAATGTCCCGTTTTTAACGTTGCTCCAGCAGAAATAGTCGTCGTTCCTGATCCAGATATAAAAAATGGATGTGGAATATTTAAGGTGCCTCCGTTATTTACTGTAAGCGAAAGATCTGTATTAAAATTAGATGCCAAGGTTACCGTCGAACCATTATTTATAACAAAGGGAGTACTTGTTGTCGTAAAGGTACCGGAAGTATACGTAAAGGTTTGATTTCCTGCTTTGGTAAAATATACTATATTAGATGTATTAGGTCCACCATTGGTAAAGGTACCTCCGGAAATAGTTACATTTCCACCTAAATAAGTTAAACTACTTCTACTGAAAGCCTTTCCGACATCAAAAATACCTCCAGATAAATTAAAACTTCCAAGCACTTCAAAAGTAGCATCGTTACTTCCTACCCCCGTATTAATCACATTAAAAATCCCAGCCGTTTGCGTAAAATTACCATTGATGGTCAATTTAGAAACATTGGCATTATTACACCAAGTCAAAGACCCCGTATTCCCTGTTTTATTTAGTGTGAAATTTCCTGCAATTGTTCTAGAAGTTGTACTACTTAAATTTAAATTATATGCTTCCGAACCAAATTGAATATTCCAAATTACATTGCCAAAATTCGTAGAAGAAGCGCCCAAGCAAGTGACAAAAGCTCCATTAGTCGTTTCAAAATTTTGAAATTCTAGCGTAGATGTAGTTGCAAAAGTTTCAGTTCCGTTAAATAAAGTTGTTGCATTATTTGTGGTTGCATTATTAAAAATATACCTACCACCAGCATTGATATTAAATTCCCCCCCAGATGCTATCGAAGCTATTGTTGTTTGTGCATTTCCATAAACAATCCCACCATTTGAAATGGTTAGAATACTGATTGAATTTGCCGTTTGGATAGTTAAAGATCCATTTACTTGAACTGTTCCTGTTACATTCCATACACCTGAAGTTGTATAATTATGTCCTGCTTGAATTATAAAAACATCACCACTTACAAAGTCTGAAGGGTTTGGACCTGAATTATTCGTGTTTCTCCACCAATTGTTTAAATTATTAGGATCACTTGCCCTAGAATCAGAATAATAGGTTAAACAAAGTATATTAGTTGTAATCAAAAAAAAAGTAATAAAACTTAAAAAACGCATACTTACTTTTAAAAAAAAGGTATAAATTTAAGTATTAAAACTTAATTAATTTTATTTTACATAAACAATTAAAATTATATTAGACGAATGAAGTTTTTAAGATTTGAAATAAAGTTTACAACAGACTAAACTCAAATTATGAAATTCAAATAATAGTCTAAATTATTTGTATATTTAAAATGAAGAAATGATAAAAGCTGAGCTAATGTAATTAAGCTATCATTCATAATTCATCAACTCCCAAGCGCTTTTATACCCATTCACCTGCTCCATGTAAGCTAAAAACTGCTGATAAAAAAAATCATTTGCCAACGTAACGCTATCACCAATAACAAACAAGTGATTTTTGGCGCGTGTCATAGCAACATTCATTCGACGATAATCTTTCAAAAAACCGATATCACCTGCTTCATTTGAACGAACGAGTGAAAGTATAATGATGTCCGCTTCTTGTCCTTGAAAACTATCAATAGTGGAAACTTTGACTTTTTGATCTAAAGATTCCTTCAATAACTTTACTTGAGCTGAATAAGGTGAAATAACAACGATATTGCTAAGCTCAACTTGTTGTTTAATAATCGCCTCTACCAATTGTACTTCTCCAGAATTCATTAAACTACCTCCATCTTCACCTGTTTCTTCCTCAAAACCTGTTCCCGCAGTATCATAAAAAGAGATGGAATTATTCGCTGATTTTTTAAAGGAGTTAACTTTATTTTGATAAAAATAGCGATTTGAAAACGCAACAATTTCTGGAGGCATACGGTATTGTACATCTAATAAAAATACCGAATTACATAAGGGATAAATTCGCTCTAAAATAGAAATACCTAACCCTTCTTTCTCCGCTTGTTTTGACAAAATCGTAGGGGGTAATTGAAATGGATCTCCAGCTAAAATCACACGCTCCGCTAATGGAAAAATAGACCAAGCTAAAGGTTCAATTAATTGCCCTGCCTCATCAATAATCAACACATCATAACCAGAATTCTTAGCATGAAAATCATATAATCCAACTGGGGTACCAACGATCACAGAAATACTTTCGAGTAATTTATCCTCCTCGTATTGTTGAATATCACGAATTTGCTTACGATAACTTTTTACCTCATTCAATAATAAATTACGTTGTTCTCTTTCCGCTTTTCCAAAATTACGTTTATACTGATGAGCCATTTTACGTAATTCCTCAGCACGAATTTTTATTTTTTTTATCTCCCTAGCTACTGATGAATCAATCATTCTACCTTCTAAGGATTTACGATAAACAACCTCATCCATTTTGACGGTATTACCAACGCGTAACAAGTCTACTCCTGAACGGATTAGTTCTAATGAAATATGATCTACAGCAGTATTGGTTGGAGCTGTCACCGCTACCCTTTTCCCTTGTTTTACTAACTGTAAAATCCCCTCTACCAAGGTAGTCGTTTTTCCTGTTCCGGGAGGACCATGGACAACAGTCACCTCTTGTTCGTCCAACATAGCTAGCACAGCAAATTGCTGACTTTCATTCAATCGGGCATTCGAAAATTCTAAAGATAAATTAGATATACTTTTTTCTCCAACAGAAACATTATCATAAATTCTATCCAGCAAATGAAGTTGTTTTTTGTGCTTTTCAAGTTCCGATAATCCTTCCAACATAATGTTTTTGGTCTTATCGTCTGGAGCTAACTTCAATCCAACTCCTTTTTCTTCTAACCAATCCGGAAAATCGGAAGCAAACAAACGAAATTCCCCTTGATTCCCATTCACAAAAAGCAACACCCCTTTTATTGGTTCTTCGCCAGATAAAAAACATTCAATAGAAACACCACTTTTGAATTGACTCGTATCTTGATTATATAAAAGCTTAAATTCTATTTCAGGATAATCAGCAAACCCAAAACGTTTTCGAGTAATTTGAATAGGTTGTAATACGAGTCCTTGATTTTTAAGTGTTTTAAGATCATTTCCATCGCTTGATTGAAAACGTCTTTTTTGTTCTTCAAACTCTAATAAAACCAATCGTTTCTGATTTGCAAGTATCGCATGCTCCATGTAAGAAATATAAAATCAATAAAATATAAAAGTAACTAAAAACTGAAAAAGGATGATTTTTGCTATATTTGATAATTACACAAAGGAAAAACACTTGAATGCTAAAACTTAAATACATACTTTTCTTTTTTAGTTTCATTCTTTTCAATAGTTACTTTTTTGGTCAAGCGCCGAGCAATGATGATTGTTCAACTCCAACACAAATAACTCCCTCATCGTCATGTGCAACCACAGCAACTACTTTAGCGAATGCTACTGCAAAGGCTCCATTAGCGAACCCAGATGTTTGGTATTCGTTTGTAGCAACCTCAACAACCCATTCGATTGGTGTGGTTAAAACAAAGGATTTAAATACTACAAGTAAAATTTTCAAACCAATCATCGAACTATTTGGAAGTTGCGGAACAACAACAGTAATCACTTCGCAACCAATCGATGGGAGCACTCAAATCAATCAATCGGACAAACAAGAAAGAACGTACGTAGGGTTAGTTGTAGGTCAAACCTATTACTACAGAGTTTATAATATAGGTAGTGGATCTACCCTATTTAATTTTGATACTTATGTATGTGAAACCATTAACTCAGGTACAGTAAATGATGAAATCAGTAATGCTGTTGAATTACCGATATCAACAATTTGTGATCTAAAAGTATTTAGTATTACTGGCTCGACACCAACTTCTCCATCAAAAACTATATCTGGGACTTCCAATCAAAATGCTGATGTTTGGTTTAAAGTTACCGTGCCATCTAACGGAAATTTAAGTGTTATACTACAAAGTCTAGGAATTCAAGGAGAATATGCCCTGGTGTTATATCGTGGAAATACCTATACGAATTTGACGGAACTAAGTACAGATGTATTTAATTCACAAAACAATACGGTAATGTCTTTGTATAAAACCGGATTAACTCCTAATGAAACATTATATATACGCGTTTGTGTTTTAACAAATACAACTACTCGTGGTGTTTTTAAAATCTGTGCTTCAACACCACCAAGCTGCGGAAACCATACTCCTGCAGGCGATAATTGTGCTAATGCTACTCGAATATGTGATTTAAATGGTTACTGTGGAAATACATCTAAAACGTATACGATTGATGAGCCCTCAAATTTAAAGGCTGTATTAAGTAATTATCAATCAAACATTAGCATTGAAAACAACAGCTGGCTTTCATTCATAGCAAATGCAACTTCGGCAACATTTACCATTTATGTTTCAAACTGTGTTAAAGTAGGAGGAGCATCAACTGCAACTGGTATTCAAGTTGCTATTTTAGAAGCTTCAAATTGTTCCAACTTTTTGACAAAAGCAAATTTTTTCTCCCCAGGCCAGGCTGATAATGGAATGATAACAGCTACTAATTTAACAATAGGAAAAGAATACCTGATCATGATTGACGGAGCCGATGGGGCAAACTGTGATTATACAATCACAACCAATTCAGGTGTAGTAACCATCGATGCAGGTCCGGATCAAATTTATTGTAATCCACCTACCATTCCGCTGAATTTAAATGCAACAGGCGCAGGCGCATCTACCATAACTTGGGATGCAAGAGCTAATAACACCTTAACCACAAACATTGCTTCAGGTGCATCAGCAACAATCAATCCTGGCCCAACACAAAACACGACCTATATTGTGAAAGCAAGCGGTACTTGTGCAGGAGCTATAGACTCGTTGAATGTAACTATACAAAATTGTTTGTGCGTAAAACCAACTATTTCAACTCAACCTCAAAATCAAACAGCATGTAGTGGTAATAATGTGAATTTTACGTTTACTTCTAACAGTGTAACCTATCTATGGAAAGAAAGCAGAGACAACGGGGGTACTTTTTTGCCTTTGTCAGATGGTGGCCTATATTCAGGAACAAAAACAGCATCTTTATCGATTAATGGAATAACCTCAGCATACAATGGTTACCTATATAAATGCATCGTATTAGATGCAACAGGCAAATGTAGTGACAGTACGAATGCTGTTTCAATTACAATAACCCCTTTAACGACTATCAACTCCAGTAAAATTGATTTTTGTAAAGGAAATTCAATTACCCTATCTGCAGTTACAAATCCTCCAGCAAATTATTCATTCGTATGGAAAGTACCTACAGGTGTTACGAATCCTGGTAACGTGAATTCATTCAGTACTTCAACGGCAGGAACCTATACCGTAAATGTATTTGCTCCCAATAATTTACTTTGTAATTCAGATTTTGAAGACAATCAGGTAACTACCGCTGGAAATTACAGCATGGTAGATAAATCTCAAATCTCTTGTTGGAACACAACCGCAACAGATAATAAAATTGAAGTATGGAACAATGGTTTTCAAGGTGTACCCTCTTTTAGCGGAAAACAATTTATTGAATTAAACGGGACTCAAGCTGCTACACTTTATCAAGATATTTCGGTTATCCCTGGTGGACTAATTACCCTTTCCTTTGCACACAGAGGTAGATCTGGTATTGATAAAATGGAAGTGCAAATTGGTCCTACTAATGGAACTTTTACTAGTTTGGGTACCTATTCAGACAACAATACTGCCTGGGGATTTTATACCGTAAACTACACTGTTCCCGCAAACAGTCCTACAACCCTTCGATTAAAATTCACTCCGATTTCTTCAAGTAACAATGACCTTTCTTTTGGTAACTTTTTAGATGCCATTTCTATCAAAACCACTTCTTGTGCTATACTTTCTAATGAATTTATTTTAACTGAAAAATCATTACCAACCGCTCAAATCACTGGGGAAGCTACGGTGTGTAAAGACGATACACCACCAACTTTAACTTTTACTGGAAATGACGGAACTACTCCTTATGTTTTTACTTACTCTATAAATAATGGTGCAAACCAAACCATAACAAGCTCTGGGAATACGGCTACTTTAAATATTCCAACCAATTCAACTGGAAGTTTTAGCTACCAACTTATTTCTGTAAAAGATGGCTCAAGTATAGGTTGTTCTCAAAACCAAACAGGGACTAAAAACTTTAAGGTAATACCAAATTCTGTTGGTGGAACATTGACTAATAATCAAACCATCTGCTCAGGGAATGCTCCAACCAGCCTTAATGTAACAGGGTATGTAGGTTCGATTACCAAATGGCAATCAAGTGAAGCTCCTTACAATACTTGGACAGACATCGCAAACACTACATCTACTTATTCACCTGGTAATTTTTCCAAATCAACTAAATTTAGAGTAGAAGTAAAAAATGATATCTGTAGTCCGGTTTACTCGAATGAAATTACAATATCAGTGGACGAACTCGCTGTTGGAGGTACTGTTTCTTCAGACCAAACAATTTGCGAAACGATTATTCCAAACACATTAAATCTTTCTGGTCATAGTGGTCAAATTAGCAAATGGCAATTTAGCATTTCTCCTTTTACTTCGTGGTCTGACATTACAAACACATCCAACACATTCTCACCATCAAAACTCACACAAAGTACAAAATATAGAGCTGTAATTAAATCAGGTGTTTGTCCTGAAGTTTTTTCTAAAGAAGCAACAATTTCGATCAAATCTTTAGAAAAATTAAATGTGAGTTGTGGGGTTAGTTCGATGACTGCTGTAGAATTCACATGGTCAGATGTAAGTGACGAAACTAGTTATGACTACACTTATACAGTGGCTGGTGGGTCTTCCAATACAGGAACCGTATCAACGGACTTAACTTCGGTTTCAATTCCTGTAACAGCACAAGGACAAACGGTACAATTAACGTTAACCCCTACAGGAGCGAGCTGTGCGCAACCAGAAACACAATCTTGTATTTCTCAAACTTGCTTAACACCTGTTACTGATCAAATTTCCGATATAAATGTTTGTACTGGGGAAACGATTACCATTCCTTCATTTAGTAGCCCTGACTCGCCGACCTCCTATACTTGGTCTGTAAACTATCCATCTTTTAGCATTGGTAATTCTGGAAACACAAACATTGCTGCTTTTACTTCACCTACAACGACCTCTAAAATCACCGCTGTTTTTTCAGTAAATGCTTTAAAGTCAGGTTGCGTTGGACCAACGATGAAATTCAAAGTAATTGTAAATCCGCTTCCCGTTTTAAACGTTACCAATGATGGACCTATCTGTATTGGAAGTAGACCAATTCAACTCAACGAAAATAGTGGAAATGTTACCTCTTGGTCATGGAGTTCAAATGGAAATGGAAGTTTTTCTTCAACGACAATTCAAAATCCTACTATAAACAATCCTGCTAATGGTGAAATCATAACTGTAACAGCAAAAGATGCTAACAATTGCTCAAATAGTGCAACTACCACCCTAGTTATAAATCCTCTTCCAAATATCAATGCGGGTTCAGATCAAACTTCATGTAGTGGAAATCCTATCACCTTGAATGCATCTGGTGGAACCACTTACACCTGGGATAATAATATTGTTAATGGTGTAGCTTTCACACCCAATGCTACAACCTCTTACACAGTAACAGGAACAGATGCAAATGGATGTAAAAATACAGATCAAGTAATTGTTAATGTAAATACCACACCATTGATAAACGATGTTAATCTGAGTATCTGTTCTGAACTATCATTCACAGTATCCCCTACAGATAATATAAATGGACAACACGTTCCAAATGGAACAAATTATACATGGAATACATCTAGTTCCTCTAATATAACAGGCGCATCAAATCAAATAGCTGCGCAAAATAATATTACAGCTACTTTATCCAATAGCAGTTCATCTGCTGAAACTGTAAGCTACACAGTGAACGCTGCAAACGGAACTTGTATCTCTTCCTTTACGATTAATGTAAATGTAAATCCTCTGCATAGTTTTACTCCATCAGCAAGAAGTAAATGTATCAATGAAGCATTGTACGTAAAAGCAAATGCAAGTTCGGTTAGTAATTTAACTTGGACTGGACCAAATGGATTTTCTAAGAACCAAACGAATGATGATGAAATTTTAGTATCAACTAGTGCGCAAGCAAATCAACACCAAGGTGAATATAGTGTTACTGTTACAGATATCAATGGATGTATAAACTCACAAAAAATGATGGTAAATATCACTCCATTACCTACAATTAATGCAGGACAAGACGTTACTATTTGCTTAAATGAATCTGTAACACTAAAAGGAAGTGGTGGTGTCACTTACACATGGGATAATCAAGTTCAAGATGGAATTTCATTTGCCCCTACGTTAAATACAACTTACACAGTTACAGGTACAGATGCTAATGGTTGTAGTAATACGGACCAGGTCAGTGTAACGGTAAATTCGTTACCCAATGTCAGTGCAGGTACAGACCTCAAAATTTGCATGGGTGAAAGCGTAACCTTATCAGCAAGTGGTGCTGATTCGTATGTTTGGGATAATAATATCAGTGATAATAGTGCGTTTAAACCGAACCAAACAACAACGTATACGGTAATAGGAACAGATGCAAATAATTGTCATAATTCAGATCAAGTATTAGTTACCGTAAATGATTTACCTACTATTGATGCTGGAAAAGACATCGAAGTATGTAAGGGAGACACCATAATTTTAAGTGCTAACGGTGGTATTGTTTATACCTGGGATAATAATATAACTGATAATGCTCCTTTTGTTCCTTTATCCACAACAACGTACAAAGTAACAGGAAAAGACAACTTAGGATGTACTAATATCGATCAATTAATAGTAACCGTTAATATGTTACCTACTATTTCTGCAGGGATTGACAAAGCAATTTGTCAAGGTGATTCTATTAAAATCACTGCAGTTGGAGGTAGTACATATAGTTGGAATAATTCCATTTCAAACGATCGTTATTTCTATCCATCATCAACAAACAATTACATTGTAACAGGTACAGATTCAAAGGGATGTAAAAATTCAGATACTGTAACGATTACAGTGAATCAACTACCAACTGTTTCAGCAGGTATAGACCAATTTATTTGTTTTGGAGACCAAACCACACTTCAAGGTTCTGGAGCAAAAACTTACATTTGGGATAATAATGTGATCGATAACACTCCTTTCTCACCAAGTGTCTCTAACGAATACAATGTCACGGGAATTGCTGTAAATGGTTGTAAAAATACAGCCAAGACATACATAACCGTAAACCTACTCCCTGATTTTACTCCAACTGCGACTTCTCAGTGTGAAAAAGACCCTTTATATGTTAAAGCAAATGCATCGAATGTTCAGTCTGTAGTTTGGTCTGGTCCAAATGGTTTTACTGCCTCTTCAAATTCAGATGACAAAATCA
>VFQS010002771.1_pt1 | contig 13965 bp, 9 predicted proteins | sample 3512361 | NCBI WGS metagenome assembly VFQS01 (sample SAMN10412375, study PRJNA504923) | tailings metagenome | isolation source: Relicate 1 Philex TSF3 active mining | place: Philippines
TGGCCTGCACTTCAGTCGCGAGTTGCTCAAGAGACTTGAAATCAAAGGCCTTGAGTTTGCGGAGATCACCCTCCACATCGGCCTGGGCACCTTCCGCAGCATAGACGTGGAAGACCTCTCCAAACACAAGATGGATGCAGAGTACTTTCGCATCCCCGCAGAATCCGCTGAACTGGTGAATAAAGCCAAGGAACACCGAAACCGCATCTGCTCGGTAGGCACCACCTCCATGCGCGCCATCGAGTCGGCCGTCTCTGCGGAAGGCTACCTCAAACCCGCCGAGGGATGGACCAACAAGTTCATCTTCCCTCCCTACGACTTCACGATTGCCAACTCCATGGTGACTAACTTCCACCTGCCCAAATCCAGCCTGTTGATCATGGTCTGTGCGTTCGGGGGCTATGAGCTGATCATGGAAGCCTACCAGGAAGCGATTCGCGAAGAATACCGCTTCTTCAGCTATGGGGACGCCATGCTTATCCTTTAGACCTTTTGCATGGGCTCGGCAGGGGGGGGGAAGATTCTTCCGCCCTGCCGAGCCCGCGCAAAAGCTGCGCATATACTCCCTGAAAATTGTCCAGCGCTACGGCCTGCCCCTGGTGTTCTGCTGCCTCTTCAGCTCCCCCGCCCGGGGAAACCTGCACCGCCTGCACTTCCCTTTTTACTCGATAGACGTACAGGTCAGCTATGCCGATGAGCTGCGGAATTGGCATCCGCCCAGCTCTGATGACCTGCTCTTCGCACGCCCGTTTGAGCGCCTCAAACAGTGCCGGGCCCACCTCTTGCTCGACGGAATCGCACACGTAAGGCATCAGTATGCCCTCAACGACTGGTTGTCCCTCAAATTGATACAGGCCACTGCCCGCGCCGTACTCCCCCAGCACTCCCCCCTGGAGCAGGAAATCCTGACGGCTTTCCTGCTCCGGGAATCGGGCTGGGATGTGATCCTGGCCACCGGTGGGCAAACGGCCGAAACCTATGTCTATTCCGAAGACCAGATTGCGGAAGTGCCCTTTTTGGACGAAAACGGCCGCGACTACTACCACCTCACCCGAGCAGGGGCTCCGGGTGCCGACTCCGGTGCCGTCTATGTGCTCGAACCGGCCCTGCCGCAGGCCGGCCGCCCTTTCTCTATGTCCCTGGAAAAATTGCCCCGGCTTCCCGAACAGTGCGAAACCCGGCGGGTATCTTTCTTCCATGCGGGGAATACCCACCACCTGATGCTGGATATTGACCGCGCCGTCGTCGAATGGGTGCGCGATTATCCGTTTGTCGAAAGCCACTACTACTTGTCTGCACCGCCTTCCCTCGCCCTGCAATCTTCCCTGCTGCCCGGACTAAGGCAGCTCATCCAGGGAAAAAGCCGGCTGGAGGCACTGGACTTGCTGGTGGCGTTCACGCGCTCCGCATTTACCTACAAAACAGACCAGGAAGCCTACGGAAGGGAAAAGCCCATGATTCCGGAGGAGCTTTTCTTCTACCCTTTCAGCGACTGCGAAGACCGGTCGGCCCTGCTCTTTGCCCTAATACGAGCCTTGCTCCCCCTACCGGCCATCGCGGTATCCAATGCCGACCACATCAGCGTAGCCGTGGACCTGCCCGGATTAAATGGGGAACATATCCCCTACTGCGGGCGAAACTACGTCGTCTGTGACCCCACTGGCCCCAACCGCATTTCCCTTTTTCAGACAAACCCTTCTTTCTTCAGCGGCAAACCGTACGAGGTGATCCTCGCGTTCACACCAGATACCTCCCCTGCACATTAGACGGTCGAGGAGGATACGCTATTTCACTGCCCCCCTTTGCGACAAGTCTATTCTCAAACGCGCGGGAAAAATCAATTTTCGCAGTGCGAAAATTGATTTTTCCCGCGCGTTTGAGAAATAATCCATCCTTCCCGTGGGAAGTGTTTTATTTTTGGATTTTATTTCAGAAACTTGCACTAAAATTATAGAGGCTGCCTTGAGCCCTATTCAGCATGTTCACAAAATTTTACCATTAGCTATGTACTGGACACTAGAACTCGCCCAATATCTGGAGGACGCCCCTTGGCCTGCCAGCCGCGATGAACTCATAGATTACGCCCTCCGTTCCGGGGCGCCCCTCGAAGTAATTGAAAACCTTCAGGAGATGGAAGACGAAGGGGAACAGTATGAAGGCCTGGAAGATATCTGGCCCGATTACCCCCGGAAAGACGACTTCCTGTTCAACGAAGACGAATATTGATTTCGGTACTCTGAGGAGTACGCCAAATCACCGGCAGGGGAATCGGTCGCCTGTCGGTGATTTTGTTTGTACCTGCTATGCCTTCATCCAGGATCATCATCGCCATAGACGGATATTCCTCCTGCGGAAAGAGCACGCTCGCCAAAGCCCTGGCTACCGAGTTGGGGTATCTCTTCATAGATTCCGGCGCCATGTACCGGGCCGTCACCCTCTACCTGTTCCGCAACGGGATTGCCCCATCCGATCGGCCCGCCATCAAAAAAGCACTGAACCAGATACATATAGGCTTTGAAAAAGGGGCAGATGGCCCCCATACCCTGCTGAACGGGGAGGACGTGGAGCTCGAAATACGCTCTATGGAAATCGCCGCACGGGTCAGTCCGGTGGCCACCGTCCCCGAGGTGCGCCACGATATGGTGCGCCAGCAACAGGCCCTGGGCAGCGAAAAAGGGATTGTCATGGACGGCAGGGATATCGGTACCGTCGTTTTCCCCGGGGCAGAGCTGAAAATTTTCCTGACTGCTTCCACCGAGGAACGGGTGTGCCGCCGCCAACTGCAGCTGGCAGAAAAAGGGATTGACGCCCCCGCCGACGAAATCCGGAAAAACCTGCTGGAACGAGATTACATAGATGCCACCCGTAGCGAAAGCCCCCTCCTCCGGGCACCCGATGCTATTGTACTGGACAACACCAATCTCAGCCCCTACGAACAACTGCTGCTCGTACATACCCTCGCCCGGGCGCGCATGTCTCCTCCTTTCTAATCAAGCTCCCTCCCGCTATGCCCGCCCTTCGCGTCCTTTTGCTTTTCCTATTCCTGTCGGGCACGGGCGCCGCTTGCAGCGACAGCTCCCGCATAGACCGGCTCTACACCCGGGTGCTGCGCGAACTGAACCGGCCTCTACGCCCGGAACCGCCTGCTCTCCCCAGCCCCGAAGCCCTCCAAAAGCGAATGACTTTCCTGCACACTGCCGCAGAAGACCTCGACGAAATGGCTTTCTCCTCCCTTCAGCCCCCTCAAAAAAAACAGTATGAAACCCTTCGACAGCAACTGGCCATCGCGGAAGCTGAAGTGCGCAGCCTCCGGCAGGATCCCTCCACCTATCATTTTTTTGAGGCTATGGCAGCGACGGTACCTAACCCTCCCTTTTCAGTAGAAAACCTGGGACAAATGATTCCCCTGCTCCAAAAAATACCCGCTTACTACGCGCAGGCGCGCCTCAACCTGAACGCACCTGACCCCGAGGGCTGTCGAAAGGCCATTGCCGCGCATCTCTCTGCCGTAGCCACGCTTCACGAAATCCTGCAACAAGCCGATACAGCCCCCCTGACCCAGGCACAAAAGCCGGCACTCCGCCGCTCCTGTGAAGAAGCCCTCCTGGCCGTCAAAGACTATATCGCATGGTGCAATAGCCAGGCCTTCGAAAAGCGCAACCCCGGGTAACAGGTTCTTTTTCCCTTACCGCGAATTCTCATTCTAATAAAATCATTTGCAATGTCCTACCTATCAGATTCTGAATTGATCATCACCCGTGAGGGCCGGATATATCACTTAGGCCTCCACCCCGACGAGATTGCGGATACCATCATCACGGTAGGCGACCCCGGTCGGGTAGCCCGTGTCTCCCGGCATTTCGACCACCTGGACACCCAGGTATCCAAAAGGGAATTTGTGACCCATACGGGGCGCATCGGGCAAAAGCGAATCACGGTCCTCTCTACCGGGATCGGCCCGGACAATATAGATATCGCAGTGAACGAACTCGACGCCCTGGCCAATTACGACTTCAGCACCCGTCTGCCCAAGGCGCAGCCCACCCGCTTGCGCCTGATTCGACTGGGTACTTGCGGGGCGATACAGGAGGATATAGCCCCCGGGCAGCAGGTGATTTCCCGCTTTGGCCTTGGGCTCGATAACCTCATGCGCTACTACGCCTACCAGAACACTCCGCGCGAACAGGCACTGCTTGACGCCCTGGACGCTTTTCAGCAAACGCAGGTCGCCTTGCCCGTACCCCCCTACGTCTTTGAAGGCAACCCCACCCTATCCGAACTCCTGGGCAAAGACACCGAACAAGTCATTACGCTGACCAGTCCGGGCTTTTATGGCCCCCAGGGGAGGCAGCTCAGAGCCCCTGTGCGGTTGGCCGCCGCCGAAATGGATACCCTGCGGCATTTCCGCTACGAAGACTATCGCATCGCCAATTTTGAGATGGAGACCTCCGCCCTCTTCGGCCTGGCAAGGCTACTGGGCCACGAGGCCATTTCCTGTAACGTCGTGCTCGGCAACCGAATCAAAAAGACCTTCCTGTCTGACCCCTATGCCCACATAGACCAGATGATAGCAGCCCGGCTGGAACAGATTGTCGCGATGTAGGGAGGCCTATGGCGGGGCTTCGATGATTCTCCCGGGGTAGTGTAAAAAGCCCCTTATGATTTTAGATGCGAGACCCTCTACCCTCCTCACACAAAGACTATACAATTTCCCATTTATTGCGTATCTTGTGCCCGGCTTTTTGTCCAAGCCCTTCCATCCTCGCTAAGTACACCGTAACGGTACCCTTCATCGTATTTTTCCATACGAGAAAACTTTTTCAAATGAACAGGAAAAGGTACTTAGTAGCTCTGTCTGTCCTTGCGCTTGCGCACGCCCTCAACGGCCAAACACACGATTTCGACAAGTATTTGCAGGAGCACCGCATCCAGCCCGTCGTGCTCAACGACCCCGAACGTTTTCTACCGCCGGGAACGGGTCTCCTCGCCGCGCCATCCTCCGGGCCGGAACGGCTGGAAAAAATCAAACTCCGGATGCCGGGAGCCAAAACGCCCCAGGAGTTCGAAGTCATCATCCGCGATGGGCTGGTTTTCCTGGCCGACGATATCGCCCTGATGACCGAAGAGGAACTGGAACTCAAAAAAATGGAGAAAGGAAGCGTCATCACCGCTTCTTTCGCGCGCTGGACCAACGGCAAAATCCCATACGTGCTCTCCCCTACTCACAGCAAATACGCGCAAATCCAGCAGGCCATAGCATACCTCAACGCGCGCACCAACCTGTGTATCGTACCGCGCAGCAACGAAGTGGGGTACATCGAATTCCTGGAATCCACCACCCAGCCCTGCTACTCTTTCGTAGGGAGGACGGGCGGGCGTCAGGTCGTCAACATCAACGATTGCGGAGTCGGGGGGGTAGTCCATGAACTCTGCCACGTCGCCGGCTTGTTCCACGAACATACCCGCAGCGACCGCGACACCTATGTCATCCTCTACCCGGAAAATATCCTCACCGGGTCTGCGGTCGATTTCGCCCGCATTGATTCCACCGCACTGGACTACGGGCCTTACGACTATGGCTCCATCATGCACTACGGCCCACTGAACCACTCCAAGAACGGCGAGCCGACCATGGAGGTGCGCATCCCACCGGGAACGCTGTCCACCGTAATCGGGCAGTTGGACAGCCTCAGCCCGGGCGATGTGGCAGCTATCCAGTACATGTATCCCGCCGAGGAGTGCCTGGCAAATCCCAACAACCCCTACATCGCCTTGAGCCAGGCTCTCTCCACCTCCCCTGCCTCCATCACCGTCGGCACCGCTTTTACCATTTCCATCAATGTCCTCAACCTGGGGAACGGGATGTTCAACGGGTGCTATTATGCGGGCATTTTTGACGCCAACAACACCCTGGTGCGCATGCTCGCCCCGGTACAGGAAAACAACAATCTCGTCCCGGGAGGGACTTATGTAAATGGTATGGTGTTTCAGGCTTCCGCGCTGTTCAACACGCCGGGGCAGTACTACATAGGCCTCTTTTACCGCAACAACTGCAGCGGGGAATACATCACGATGGGCAGCGAGCTCTTCCCCGCCTATGTGCCCTTCAACCTCGCCCAGGGCTCGGCCCTGTCGCTCACCGTTTCCCCAACGACCCTGAGCTACACCCAGGCCGGGGGCACACAAAGCGCTGCGATTTCCGCCAACGTGCCCTGGACGGTGTCCTCCTCCGCCTCCTGGGCAAGTGTCAGCGCCACCACCGGCACGGGCAACGGCACCCTCCAGATCACCTGTGCCGCCAACAGCAGCTACGACCCCCGAACGGCTACCATCACCATCTCTGGCAGCGGAGGGGTTGCCCCCCGTACCATCGCTATTACGCAGGTCGGCACCAAACCGCCGTTGGACGTAAGCCCCGCCCAACTCAACGTGACGGCCAATGCGGGTAGCGCTGTCCTCCAGGTCGCGGCAACCGCCGACTGGCAAGTCACGGAAAGCGCCAGTTGGATTAGCGTGTCGCCGCTCTCCGGAAACCTGGACGGAACCGTGACCATCACCTACCAACAAAATACCGCGTTCTCCCCCCGGGCCGCGCTGGTGTATTTCACCAGCCAGGCTGGCGCCTTCAAAAGCATCACCATTTCACAGGCCGGCGCGTCGCCAACCTTATCCGTATCGCCTTCTACCCCCACTTTTTCTCCTTCGGGTGGCACGACAGCGGTAGCGGTAGAAGCCAACGTCGCCTGGACGGTCAGCGAATCGCTCGACTGGCTGAGCGTCAGCGCTACTTCCGGCAGCGGGAACGGGAGTTTCAGCATCACCTGCCAGAGCAACCCGGATACCCTGTCGCGGACGGGCACCATCGTCATAAGCGGGACCAATGTGTCGCCCGTCAACCTGCTCGTAACCCAACTGGGCGTCGAAGTGTTTATCCGGGTCAGCCCCGCTACCCTCAACTTTTCCTCTAATGGAGCCGACACCTTGCTCGCCGTGACCACCGCGCTCGCCTGGACGGCGGAAACTACCGCCGAATGGTTGACGGTAGACCCGGGAATCAACGACTTGTCGGTCTATTGCTACCCCAATTTCAATGCGCTCTCGCGCTCTGCGACCATCACCCTGCGCACGAGCGGTGGGCATATCGCCACCGTCAATGTATCCCAGGCCGCAGCACTGCCGGTAGTGGATGTCTCCGAAGATACCATTGCGTTTAGAGGAAGCGGAGGGGTAAAAACTTTTGATATTGCTTCCAACACCAACTGGCGCGTGACCGAATTCGTCAGTTGGCTCACGGTGAGCCCTTTTTCGGGCCGCAACGATACGACTATCCGCGTGACCTGCCAGCCGCGTACCGGCACCTATTTCCGCACAGCCACCATCACCGTTTCGGCTACCGGGGCCCCCACCCAACGGATTCTCGTCACCCAGACCGGGGCACCGGATGCGTTGAGTGTATCCCCTACGGCATTGAACGTGAGCCCGGAAGCGGGCAACGCGGCGTTCAGCGTCAGTTCCAACATCAACTGGTTCGTATCCGAGGGAGCCGACTGGATCACGGTGAGCCCCGACAGCGGGGTGGATAACGGCACCGTCATCGTCTCCTACGCGCAAAATACCAGTACGAGCCCCCGCAGCACCAGCATTACGATTTCCGGGATCGGGGTACCCGAACAGGAAATCACCCTCACCCAATTAGGTGCCGCCCCCGTCCTGAGCGTCGCTCCCGATTCGCTCTCCTTCAGCACCTCGGGGGGTAGCGCACAGGTTGCCATCTCTGCCAACGTAGCCTGGACACTCTCCGAATCCGCCGACTGGATCAGTCTGAACAAGAGTACCGGTACCCAAAGCGATTCCGTCGTCATCACTTGCCTGCCGACCAGCTCCACTGCTGCACGGGAAGCGAGTATCCTGCTCAGCAGTCCGGGGCTGAGCGAACGGCGTATCCGGGTCGCCCAGGCAGGAGTGCCGGCGGTGTTGTTCGTGCTGCCCGATTCCCTGTCCTTTGCAAGCACGGGGGGGGCTGCCAATATTTCCATCAGTTCCAATACCAACTGGTCCATCGCGGACAACGCCGCCTGGATCAGCGTGGACAGCAGCAGCGGCAGCAACAACCGCATCGTGCAGGTGGTCTGTCTGCCCAACGATTCTACCGGTGCCCGGAGCGCCCTCCTAACGGTCAGTGCTGTCGGGGCACCCACCCGGACCCTGCGCATCGCGCAATCCGGCGCGCTCCCTGTGCTCAGCGCGGCTCCGCTGGCCCTCAGCTATGCCGATACCGGAGGCGTGCGCACTTTTTCCATCAGCTCCAACAGCGCCTGGAGCCTGGCAGAATCCCTGAGCTGGCTCAGCGTGGCTCCGGCGAGCGGCTTTGGCAATGCCACGGTCACGGCAACGGCACTGTCCAATCCCGACACGCTGCCCCGTAGCGGCAGCGTAGCCCTCAGCAGCCCGGGACTGGCAACGGTGACCCTCAACGTAAACCAGTTTGGAAAAATACCTTCCCTGAGCATCGTGCCGGATTCCTTTGTATTCACCCCCTTTGCCGATACCGCTCTCCTGACCATCTTCTCCAACGTGAACTGGACCATCAGCGAATCCCTGACCTGGATCCGCGTGTCGGCACTGACGGGTACAAACAATGGCAGCATCGCAATCATCGCTTCCCCCAATCCGGACACCATCCCCCGCCTGGGAACCATCACCGTGAGCGGTGCCGGAGTACCCAGCCGGACCCTCACCGTATGGCAGGCAGCGGCCCCCAGCCCGCCGCCCACTTTCTGGAATTTCATCCAAACTCCTGAAAACCATACTATTATATTGTCAGATTCGCTTTTGTCCAACATAGCGGGCAAGCCTTTGCAGCAGGGCGACTATGTCGGGATATTTTACACCAGTCCCGACGGAGAACGCTGTGCGGGGAACGGTGCCTGGCAACAGACCATCACCTCCTTCCCGGTCTATGGCAATAACCCGGGCACCTCCGCGAAAGACGGGATGTCAGAAGGAGAAGAGTTCATAGTAAAAGTATGGCAGGGACAGGAAAAACGGGAACTGCTGGCACAGGCGAGCTATGCGGGCGTCAATGAGTTGATTAATGCTACCAGCAAATACACTGCCGATGGCATCAGCAAAATCACCGGGTTGCTGGCCTACGAAATAGAAAACCAGGATATCGCCCTCCTCACGGGCTGGAATACCATATCCTCCTATTTGCAACCCCAAAAGCCGCTGCTCGACTCCCTGTTCAAGCCCTATTCGTCCCTGCTGCGCATGGTCGAAGACGACAGCCTCCGCTTGTTCTCCTTCACCCCGGCAGAAAACAGCATCGGCACCTGGCAGGTGACCTGCGGATACCGGGTAGAAGCCCTTGGCAGCGGCACCCTGCGCATCAGGGGGATTGCCGTTGACCCGGCCAGCGTGGCGGTCCCCTTCCAGCCGGGATGGCAAACCATCCCTTACTTCGGGCGCAGACAGCAAAGCGCAAGCAGCGCCATGGCCTCTATCGTCGGGCAGGTGGATATCCTTAAAGACAATGCCGGCAAGGCCTATATCCCCAGCCTGGGTATCAACGCCTTGCAGTGGATGCTGCCGGGACAGGGCTACAAACTTCGGGCAAAGGCCCCTGGCACCCTGTACTATCCCCCGGCGTTCATGCAAAAATCGAACGCAGGGCAAGCCCGCCCGGAAGAGCCCACCGAAATATTCAGGCTCCCGGAACAGTACATCACCCCCTCTAACGCCACCCTGGCTTTCATCGCAGCGGAACTCGGCGAGTGCCTGGGCATAGGCGATGAAATCGGCGTCTTCAGTCCAGAAGGCAGGCTCGTCGGAGCAGCAAAATACCAGGGGCGAAACCTGGCCGTCTCCGTATGGGGCGATGACCCCTACGCGACAGGCCGGCAGGGCATGTTAAAGGGAGAACCCTACCAACTCAAGGTCTGGAAAAAATCCGAAGGGCGCATCTATGCCCTGAAACCGGTGTTTGTCCCGGGGCAAGACACTTACCTCGAAGACGACCTGGTCCTTATCCACCAGGCCGAACTGGCCGACGGAAACGAAAAAACTACCCCGGAATTGCGCTTCCAAATAGCGCCCAACCCCGCCTCCGGGCAAGCTGCCCTGTGGTCGGATGCCCCTGTGCCCGGCCTCCTGCAAGTCCGCCTGATAGACCTGAACGGCAGGGTAATCCGCACCCGTCACCTTCCCAACGGGCTTCCCGCCGGAGTAGCCGAGATGCTCGATCTGTCCGGCTTACCCCAGGGAGTATATCTGCTGCACGCGCAACACCAGCAGGAAAGCTGGACGGGCAGGATAGTTATTTTGGATTGATTTATCCCTATATGTAAGAACGGGGGGATGGGAATCCGATTTTCGCCAAGTGAAAATCGAGTGCCCATCCCCCCGTTCTTATACAGGGTGCACACCATCAAAAAGAATACACAACGGCCATCAGCAGGCCGGAGCTTGCTTTGAGGGCATCTCCGGAAAGGCTGGTATACGCTCCGTCCTGTTTGGCAGAATCTATCCGGAACTCCGGTATGACGGTCAGGGATCCCAGGTTGATATGAGAGGAGAGGGTAAGTGCGGTGATGTGGTTGTCCACTTTTCCCAACATCATGCCATCGGCATCGCGGATAAACTCGCCGCGGACTCCGAACGACAGGGCATCGCTCAAGGTATAGGTGGTGTATACTGCCGTACCTAACCAGGATTGTCCCTCCTGATCCACTGGCTTCTGGGATTTTCTCGAGACATTGAATCCGAGACCGAGTTTATCGGAGGCCTTGATGTTCGAATAGACATCAAAATGATAGCCCATCGTTTCGACGCTGGTTTCGGATGGATCCACAATCCTACCGCCAATGCCGTCAAAATAAATCGAGAAGTTGTCTTTTTTATAGGAGAGTTGTCCTCCTATGTGCTTACCGCCCACTACATCTATTTTTGTGTCTGTATCATTGAAAATCCCTACCATAAGGCTGAGGTTTTCGCTTAGCGCGTAGTCCGCCTTGATACCGGTATGAAAAAAAGGCCCATAGGAAAAGATATAGGATGTCGAGTAGTGGTAATTGCTCTTCGAATCAATGACCTCGTAACAAAAGAAAGTGCTGAAGTTACCCAGAGTAAAGGTCAATTTATCGGTAGCTGCGTATTTCACATACAACTGTTTGATAAAGCTCAGTGCTGTGCCGGCGTAGCCATTGGCGGCTTCCGCGCGCGGTCCAACTGCGATATCCGCTACAAAGCCTACTTTGCCTTCTTTGGCGAGCACCAGGTTGGCCATACCCAGGGAAAATGAGTTGTTGTTGGGTGTAAAGCTCGTCGGGAAGACGGCCTTGTTGAAGCTGTGCTGGTAATAGGCATCTACGAAGCCCGAAAGCAGTAGGCCTGGTTTTTCGGGCTCGGCAGCGGGGCTGGCTGCTGCCGGGCTCGGTTCGCTTGCTGCCGCGGCGTCTTGCGCCCATGCGCTGCCGAGGGATGCAAAAAAGCAGAGGGCGGATACCGCAGAACGGAGTCGGGACCATTTCAACATAACTATACAAATTTAATAGGTGATGGAAAAGAATATTTCGATTTTTAAAAAATAGAAGAATTTAATGCCGTTTTTGGGGCAAAAAATGGAAAAATCGAAACGGAGATCCTTTTCCGGGTTTCCCAAAAGTTGGTTGAAACGTCCCGGTTTTGTATGTTTGTATTGCCTAAGAAGATGGATTTCCGTTTTCTTAATTCCGCCCCCTGCCCTCGCGGGCAGGGGGCTCTCCTATTGGATGATAGGGAAGGACATGCACTTGTGAATGGTAGCGAGGAGGGGAAAAAGAGTCATTTTTTGTCTACACGAAGGCTTTTGAGGGAGCATAGCTGGGCTATATGACCGAAAAAAGGCACAGTGTGGACAAAAAAGGGCCTTTTTGACCCCTCGATGATCCCCTCACCACAAGTCTATTCAACAGACAGTGCCATCTGTTCAGAAGGAGAATCGGAGTATGCCGACATTTCGTGTTCGCCGATATCCATGCCTTTGAGCTCCTCCTCCTCGCTGACGCGAATACCGATGGTCTTTTTCCGCGCATACATGATGGCGAAGGAGGCGACAAAGGAAAAGCCGCCGATAGCTGCTAAACCGCTCAATTGAATCAGCAACTGGTTCAGGCCTGCCTTGGCGCCAAACACGCCCACCGCAAGGGTTCCGAGTACACCGCAGACGAGGTGTACGGACGTTGCGCCCACCGGATCATCTATCTTGCGGCGGTCGAAGAATACGACGGAGAAGGGCATGATGACCCCGGCGATCAACCCGATCAGGATTGCCTCATTGGGGTTCATCTGGTCAGCACCAGCGGTGATGCCCACCAGTCCACCCAGGATGCCGTTCAGCATCATGGACAAGTCGTGGGATTTGAACAGGATATAGGAGGTGACAAAGGCTCCGATAGCGCCCGCCGCCGCCGCCAGGGAGGTCGTGACAAACACGAGGGAAACCGCCGAGGGATTGGCCGACAGCACCGAGCCCCCGTTGAAGCCAAACCAGCCGAACCAGAGCAGGAACACGCCGATCGTGGCCAGCGGCATGCTGTGCCCCGGAATGGGCTTTATGCCATGAGAAGTGTATTTCCCGCGCCGCGGTCCCAGCACCAGCACGGCCGCCAAAGCTGCGAAACCACCCGCAGCGTGTACCATCGTGGAGCCTGCAAAATCGTAGAACCCGGCTGCCTTCAGCCAGCCGCCTCCCCAGTTCCACATACCTGTGATGGGATAGCAAAAGGCTACGAAAAGCGCCGAGAAAAGGAGAAAGGACCCCAGCTTGATCCGCTCTGCCACCGCACCCGATACGATGGTGGCACAAGTAGCGGCAAACATACCCTGGAAGATGAAGTCTGTCCAATAGGTGTAGTTGCCCCCGGCATACTCGATGGGGTCCCCTTCCGGCAGGTGCAGCCCAAAGCCGCTGAATCCAAAAAAGCCACCGGCGTAATCCGCGCCGGGGTACATCAGGTTGAAACCGACTACTGCGTAGGTCAGCAGGCCAATCGCTACGACAATCGTATTTTTAAATAAAATATTCACAACGTTCTTTTTCTGGACAAAGCCGGCCTCCAGAGTGGCGAAGCCCAGGTGCATGATAAAAACCAGCACAGTAGATATCAAAATCCAAAGGTTATTCGTGGTAAAAATTGCTTCGTTCATCGCATTTGGAAGTTATACATTATAAAATAGAGGTTCACCCTACAGGCTGCTATATCGCCTCTGAACCCGTCTCAGAGGTGCGGATGCGCACGACCTGCTCTACGTCGAGTACTACAATCTTGCCGTCGCCTACCTCACCCGTGCGCCCGGCACCGACGATGGCGTTGATGATCGGCTCCACCATTTCCGGCGTTGCCAGGATGTCTATCTGCAAACGGGCGATATAATCGGAATCATAGACGCTGCCGCGATACACCATCTTTTCCCGCTTCTGCAGGCCGTACCCCTTCACTTCCTGCAGGGTAAAGAAGTTGACGCCAATGTGCGCCAACGCATCCCGGATTTTTTCGAACCGGGACAACCGTACAATTGCTTCGATTTTTTTCATGTCCTACTTTTTTTGCGTTAAGACAACCGATTCGTGCCGACAAACCATCTCCGCCCCGTACACTGTGCGCACAAGTGCCCCCGGAAAACCGGATGGAATTGGAAACAAAAATGCTTTGTGAGACTTATGGCTAAAGGAATCATCGAAGGGTCAAAAAAGCCCTTTCTCAGCTCTCGCCGAGCTTTCGCCACAACTCTATTGGAACAGGCCCTATGGGTTGATAGGACAAAAGTAGCCGGCCAGCCGCCAGCCGCCAAAGCAGCTTTTTTTCAGCCTGTGATGGCCAAACTTCATTATTTTTTCATAACATATTGACAATGATTATTTTGTAATTTTTGTTTTGTTGCTGTCAGGTATGGAAAAAAGCTCCTTTCGGCAGACGGGTTGCGATG
>VFQS010002772.1_pt1 | contig 13959 bp, 5 predicted proteins | sample 3512361 | NCBI WGS metagenome assembly VFQS01 (sample SAMN10412375, study PRJNA504923) | tailings metagenome | isolation source: Relicate 1 Philex TSF3 active mining | place: Philippines
AGTAGCTGAACGAGGTTTGGCTGTACTCGAAGGAGCCCATCTTCTTGAGCTGCTCCTTGACCCTGCGGCGGCATTCGATCGCCAGCTTCAGCAGGTCCTCCATGTCCTCCTTGGAGGGGCTGCCATGGGGGTGAATGATCTTGACGAGCCCGGAGACAGTGCGGCGTACGGCCTTGCGATCCCGGGCATTGAGATGCGTTCCCATGCCGAAATGGGTGTCGCAGAGTTCGGTGTAGTTGACCTTGCGGAGATCCTTGAGGGCCTCGGCCAGATAGTCGATCACGAAGCCGTAGTGATCGGTGAAGAACTCATTGCGCATCTTCGGGATTTCCCATCCCGGCAGGTAGCAGTGGAGCCGGTCGATGAAGGCCATGTCGTCCCGGATCACATCCGGCATGGGTGCGAAGAGGTGGCCGGTCTGCACCATCACATCGATCGGCTGCTGGGTGTTGCCGAACATGGCGATGCTCGCATCGCCGGCGAAGCTTTCGGAGCTCCTCTGGAACTGGCCCGACTCGCAGTAGGTCTTCATGGTGGTGATGACCTCCTTGGGCATCTTCTGCAGGTCGGCCACCTCGTCAAAGCCGACTACATCCCAGATCGAGACCATCCCCTTGACCTTGCCGTTCATGTGACCAAAGAGATTGGCCACGGTGGTGGGGCCGGTCAGCAGGGCGGCGTAGGGGGAGAGCTCCTGCACGGCAAAGCTTTTGCCGGTGCCGCGGGGCCCCAGCTCCACCAGGTTGTAGTTGCGCTCACAGAGGGGGATGAGACGCAGCAGAAACAGCAGCTTGAGCCTGTGCTCCATCTCGGAGGGCTCATAGCCCATGGAGCGCAGCAGCAGATCAATCCATTCTTCGGTGCTGAACTCAGCGCGGCGTGAGCGGTAGTCCTCCAGATCAAAGGTGGCCAGCTGAATCGGCGTGAGCTTATCGATCCAGAAGGGGTATTTGCCCTTGCCCTCCTCATCGTATTCGAAGCGCATGTCGATCTGCGCCCAGATGCCACCGGTGAGCAGGCGGTCGAAATTGCGGACGTAGTGATCAGGGATGTGGACGTTGCGATGACCAAAGTTGGTGACTTCGGCCCAATACTGCGAATCCACAAGCCGGACCTTCACCTTGTCGATGAAGGTGTGCTTCCCGGCTTCCTTCACCTTGCTCTGGGCCTTGGTGCTTTCGTCGGGCCGGATGTAGTTATCGGCAAGGGTGTCGTTGACGACCTGCATGCCCATCTGAATCGCCATCTCATCGCTGGAGGCGCAGTATTTGCCGAGCAGGTATTCGAGAACGAACACCGGCACATTGGCGCCGACCTTGACCTTGCGCACGAGATCCTTGCGGACCACCTTGCCGGCAAAGACGCGGTTGACCTTGTCGTCGAGCAGATCGCGGGCGGGGGGCTGGGCGTTCGTCATGGTCAGATCGCCAGGGAGACAGGAAGCGCTGCCGACTGGGCCAGCACAGCATCGGTGAGCGGATCCACCACCACCACACGAACCGAGCTGCAGTCGTCGCGGAGCAGCATCAGGCCCACGCTCGCTTCGGTGTTGGGTGCCACGTGCAGCAGGCCGGTGTCGCGCTCGAGTCTGGCGCCGATGGCCATGCCGGCCTGACCCACCTGTTCGCCATCGGCCAGCAGCACCACCCGCAGGGCCACCTCAGCGGCCGCGAACAGATCACCCGCCAGGAGCAGGCGCACCCCGAAGGTGCGGTTGGTGATGGCCTCGGGCAGCCCAGCGAGCTGGAGATCAGCCCCAGCTGCGCCTGCCGCGCCGGATTGGGAGGGAATGCGCAGGCTGAGCACCGGGATCACCAGCTCCTGCAGGCTGATACTGCCGTGGTGGAAGCTGAGGCCGCCACCCGCTTTGAAGACCCCCAGCCCGGTGGGGAAGACGAACTCCAGGTCGGTGTCGTAGCCGAGCTCCGAGCCGCTGACGCGCACAGTGCCCGGGGGTGTGGAGCCGCCGTGGCCGATCCAGCAGCGGCGGTGCATCTCCAGGGTGTTGCCGCCGGGGTTGTCGGTCTTCATGTCGTCGTCTTTGCGGATCGAGAACTGGTGGCCGTGATCGGCGGTGATCACGAAGCTCTCGATGCCGGCCCGGGCCAGCTTGCGGATGGCGCGGGCCACATTGCCGATCACGCTCTCCATCGCCGAGCGGGCGGTGAGCTCATCCACGTTTTCGCCGAGGGCGTCGATCTCCTGGGAGCGCACCAGCACCAGGGAGGCCTCGGCAACGGCGCTCTGGAGCTTGCCGGCGGAGAGGCCCAGCAGACGGCCGAGGGGAAGGTCGACCAGGCCAGGCAGGCGAGCTTTGAGGAACTTCAGCCGTTCGTTCAGGCCAGGCATGGCGCTGCCGTCGATGCAGGCGGCCAGGCGGCCCTGCACCTCTGCCAGGGAGAAACTGGCGGAGGCCCCGGGCAACAGGGCCGCCATGCCCACGGTGGTGATGGTGGGCAGCGCCGCGATGGCGGGGCGGAGGGTGAGGTCGAGCGCACCATCGAGGTGGCGGGTGAGCTCGGCCCCCATCTCGTAGCGCATGGCATCCACCAGCACGTAGGCCACCCGGCCGGGCATGGCCTGCACCACATCGGGATGGATGCGGGCCTGGGGCAGGGCCTGGGGCACCGACCAGCCGCCCTGGCGAAGGGCCGCGGCGAAGCCATCGGCCATCCGCTTGAGCAGCTCCTCGTGGTCGCGGCGCAGGCACTCCAAAGCCACCGGATGTTCGGGGTCATCGTCCATGCGGGCGACCCAGGTTTCGAGGCGGCGCTGCAGGGCATCGACCAGGTACCAGCCGTCGTCTGCGGCATAGAGCTCCACCCACTGGCTGGCGGTCCGGGGGGCCGCGGCCAGGGCGGGACGCACCCGTTCGATCTGCTGGCCCAGCTCTGCCATCAGGCGGCAGGCCTCCCATTGGGCCTGACGGCTCACCTGCCGATCCACCCAGAAGCTGCGGCTGCGGCCGGCCACGATGTCCAGAGCCTGGTCGTAGTGCCGGGCGGCGATGGTTTCGCCCACGAAGGTGAGCAGGGCCTGCTCTTCAAAGCGGAAGGTGTCGATGCTGCCGAGGTGGACGGCCTCGATTGCGGCAGCCGCCAGGCCCAGGGAGGCTTCCAGCTGATCGGCCAGCTCGGCGTAGCTGCTGGCATGGTGGCTGCGCAGAGCTTCCGCCACGGCACGCAGCCGCTCGCTGTGCTCCTTGAGGGTTGGTTCGGGGATGAGAGCCAGGGACGCCGGCGGCTCAGCCTGCAGATCAGCGCGGAACTCATTGACCAGCACGTAGCGGAGCGTCTTGTCGCGGGCGCCTCGGATCGAGGTGGAGGGCGGCAGGGCGAGGCCGAGGCGGCTGTCGATCAGCTGCAGCAGCTCCGGTGCCGCGCCCTTGGCCTCGATGGAGGCATCGAGACTGGTGTCGGCCAGCCAGCGGCTCAGCAGCGTTTCGCTCTGGGTGCCGCCGAACAGGGTGCGCAGCAGGGAGCTGGGAGCACCGTCCTGGCTCTGCTGGAGCAGGGCGACGATGTCGGCGTAGCTGATCTGGGGCCGGAGCATGGCATCGATCTGGCCATCGGTGAACTGCTTGAGCAGCACATGGCGCGCCAGGCGACGCAACTGGGGTTCGTAGGTGATGCCGGCCTTATCGAGCTCCATCAACACCGACATCTGCCGGTCGCGTTCCACGCCGGGCAGATAGAGCAGCAAGGGTTCGGGCTTGGCCAGGCCGGCGATGGGCTCCACCGCATCCCGCAGGGCCAGCAAGGAGCCTTCGAAGCGGGCCAGATAGGTGAGCCGCTCCTGGATCGAGACCCTGGGCAGGCCACAGCCGCTGAGCCCAACGACCTCCAGCTCGTCGTTGAAGAAGGCCAGGAATTCAGAGCGTGGGTCGTAGAAGACCACGATGCGGTGCTTGCTCAGCAACCCATCGAGCTGCTGGCAGAGGTAGGTGTGCAGGGGGTTCATGGGGTTCCCCCTGCGCTGAGCTGGTAGCGGGCGCCGCGGCGTTCACCGGTCTGGCTCACCGCGCCCGCGGCGAGCAGCGCCCGGATGGCGGCGGTCCACTGGGCCGCGCTGATGCCGGTGGCGGCAAGCACATCGGCGCGGCTGGCACCGTCTGGAACGGTGGCAATGGCGGCCTGCACCTGATTGAGCAGGGCGGGATCGGGACCCGCTGGGGAGGCCGCCTGCCTTGGCGCGGTGCGCCGTGGTGCGCGGGTGGATCTGCGGGTGCTGCGCCCCACGGGAGCGGGCGCGGCCCGAAGGTCTGCCAGCGCGGCCTTCACGGTGGCGGAGCTGCGCTCGGCGATCAGTTGCTGAATCGTGGCCTCAGCCACCTCCCGCTGGCGCCAGGTTCCGTCCTGGTCTTCGAACCAGAAGGTGGCTTCGAGGCCGTGGGCGATGGCGAGGCTGCGGTCGGTCTGGCACTTGGGCACCACGCGCTCGGGCCAGAGGTGCATGGCCAGATGGGCCCAGTCGTAGTGCTCGTTGCTGAGCTTGTCCCAGGCGTTGCGACATTCGGTTTGCCAGCTGCTGAGCTGGGGCACCAGACGCCAGAGGGGCGCGAAGTTGAGAAGCACGCCATCGTCGAGATCGGGCCGCCAGAGGGGGGCCACGCGAGCCACCTCCGCCTTGAGGCCACTCAGCTCGCTGAGGAAGCTCTCCTGCTGCTCCAGCTCGCGGCGCTGGGAGGGTGAGGGCGATGGGCCGGCCTCCTGCAGGAGAGCGGTGTGTTTGCCCTCCTCATGGCGGAGCTTCTGGCTCACCAGCTCAAGCACCCGGAAGAGGCTGTCGGCCGTGGCGCGATGGATGTAGAGCCAGATCGAATAGGAACCGGAGGGGGTGGCGAACTGCCAGTAGATCGGCGCCTTGCGGCGGCTCTTGCTGTAGCGCTTGATGTGCGGCCCGAAGAACTCCGAGGCAAACCAGCTGCGCAGCTCGGAGGTGCCCAGAAGCTCAGCGGCCTCCTTCCAGCGGGCGTCGGCATCGTCGAAGACGACCTCGAACACGGAGCGCACAGCGCTGATCAGATCCTGCGGGTGGCCAGGATCGTCGACCAGCAGGCCATCGGATGGGAACGCCAGCGGGTAGCCGGCTGGCGGTGCGCTGAGCGGCAGGCCATCGTCTCCGGTGAGCATGCCGGGGGAGCACACCGGCAGTGGATCGAACGGCTCGGGCTCTGGTGGTGCGGATCGCTCGCCGGTGGCCAGGCGCACATCGAAGCGGCCGAAGGCCACACCCAGCGCCCAGGAGAGCAGCGAGGCAACCATCGGCTTGGCATCCACCTCCGCGGCCTCCTCCTCGCTGTCATCCGCGTCATCTGGCTCAGCATCAGCCGACTCGCTGGCAATGCCGAAGCCCTGCTCGATGCGCTGCCGGTCTTCTGCGGAAATGCCGTAGAGCCTGTAGGCGTGGTCGTCGATCTCGTCGCTGAGCTTGCCCAGCTCGGCGAGCAACGTTGAGGAACGGTAAGACCAAGCCTCAGCGCGACCCGAGACACAATCGGAGCTTACCTGAAGGAGAGCGGGAAGAGAGAATGCGTGAGAATTCTCTAGAGACATATCCATCTCCCTAGAAATAGCCCAGCAGCGGCGAGCTATGTCTTGCAGCAGAGTAACGTCAGGCTCAGAAAGCCTAGGTATTGGGGTTCGCTGAATGACCCCGACCTCAAAGGAGCCGAATGCCATTTGCAACTCGACAAAAGCCCGGAAAGGAGCACTGTTGCAAATTGCTAGCAATGCCAAAAGCAGCCTAGGATCATTGTTAGCGACAAATATTGCGGGGCCCTTGTCAGCAAAGATGCAGCCTTCATTGAGTGCACGCATCGAAAGGCCAGCCTGGGTGCGCGAAGTCCAAGTCAGCCCAGGACGGCCATAATTGGTGTAGCCATTTAGAGTGGCGCTCCAGGCATAGCCCCAGCCTTTCCCTTCTCTCCAGCGCGCGATCTCATCCTTGACTTCGGCTCCATCTCGAGACCACTTCATCAAAAGATGTATATCCGAATGAAAGCGTGCAAACTTACCTCCCTTTGCGAATGGAACCCAGCAGGACTTGCCGCATTGGGCCTCCGAGAAAATGCCTGCAATTCTTTGTGAAGAAGGCTCCGTCCAAAGGCGAAGATAACGGATTGCAGAGGTTGATGATGCACCTTGACGGGCCTCCCTTCCCTCAGACAAGAGAGGAGGCAAGGCCTGAAAGCGGGACACAGTGGTACCAGAAAGCCAATATGCAAAAGGTGATTTTGGGATTGAAGAGAAGATCGTTGGATCCAATTCAAACCGGTTTGGACCTGGCGCTTGGATCGAGGATCGAACTAATGCTGCTTTCTCATGAACTGTGGCTTCGACAGCACGAATAAATACAGTCTTCATCGCCTTGTCTCCCCATCTCGTTTTAGAGGCACCCCGCCTCGGCGGGCAAGCTTGAATCCAAGGCGATAAATGTCTGGCATATCGATCCTGCCTGTTTTCATTTCGCGCCAGACTCCGAGCGTCAATAAGCGCTGCCGTGCGTGCTCTGCAGACCCGATCTCTGCTTTCAGCACATCCACGTCAGCAAGTGCATCTGCTTCGATCCAACGACTCTCCGCATCTGCGAACTCAAAGGGCACGCGCACCGTCCCCGAAAGCGCGGCCATCAATGGCTGGATCCATGGATGCTCAGCTATTTCCCCCACGCGGTGGCGTGAGGCCTCGTGAACACCAGCATGGAGGCTACGAAAGTGGATTGCATACTCATGATCACGGTAGTGGTCGGCCGTATGCCTTACTGCCGTAGACAATGCTGTGATGAAACTCCGGGGGCTGATATCCCCATGGGCATCAGCGAGATGCGTGGGCAGCCATCTGTAGGGAAAGCCCTTGCGCGCGCTCTCTCCCATAAATGGGCCGGTTAGCCGATGAAACAGCCTCTCCTGGATCGCAGGTTCGAACTGTGCCTCTGGAGGAAGCATCCATTCTGCAGCCAGGGAGAGCTCCAGGATCTGTCGTTTTTCCCTTGGTTTTAGCTCTTGGCCTTTGAGCTTGTGCTTGTAGATTGTGGTGTACAGGTCTTGGCGATATTCGGACTTTCGCAATGGGTGGTTCCCGAGCAATTGCCAGAGGAGGCCATAGAGCTCAGTCGTGAGCCAACGTAAAGATGCCGTCGAAGCCCGAAGCTTGGCTGCATCGGGGAAACGACCAACCCGGCGATCCTCAAACTGGTCTGTTCGTAGAAAGACCTTGGCACGGAGGTGGCGAAACGAGCGAAGCTCAAGGGCCAGCTGGCAAAGCCCCTCTACCAAGATATAAAAGATTGTGGGGTCATCAGCCGCATCATCCAGGGCATCAAAAACCCAGATGCTGTCCCGCTCAATCTCATGCAGAGCTGCATCGAACTGCTGAAGCACGCTATCAACAATCTCAGGGTTCTCAACCACCCAGCTAACACGGTCTTCCCAGAATTCGTAGCTAGGCAGGCCGATCTCCTCCTGGCAGGTTTGTGTTCCGTCAACAGCTGCATTGACACCACCAACCAGGCCAAGTTGGGCGGAGAGCTGCCCGACACTCCACACAACAACTGTCTTCCAGATGAGACGAGACTTTTGCCCATCCTTCAGCAGGCTGGCGAATGCATCCTTGCTGGGGTACTTGGACTTATCCTGGATCTTGCCGAATCCTGCTGAAACGAGTGTGTTCTCCTGAATGCGAATGTCTGGGTCGGTGAGGGCCAGCAGTGCTCGATGCTCTCGGGATTGAAGCGCAGCCCACCAATAACTCTTTCCCATGCCGCGATCGCCGAGCACCACTGGAATGTTGATGTGAAGTGCGCGTGCATGGGACTTCGGCACGAAGAACTGGTGCCTCGGAGGTGGCTCTCCATACTCGGCGCTCTCTACGGGCAAGGCGTCGCGGAGCAGTTCACGGAGGGCGGCAGTGCGCATGCGCATTGTCATGGTGCCTCCGATTCTTCAAGGAGGACACGATCGAACCATTGGAGAAATCCCTGATAGGCAGCTGTTACAAACTGATCCGTCCACTGGGCTAGTGGATTAAACGCCATTAATCCCCGGTGCCAATAGATCGGCCTTGGCAGGTGATTCGCGTCATCGCTGACCAAGGGCATGTCATACCCGGGCAATTCCAGCACGCTCTTGGCGCAGTAAAGTGTTTCGGAAAAGAGGGTCCAGGCGCTATCGCAAAGCCCTTCCAAGTATGACTCGATTTCAGTGTCTGGAACCATGGAGCCTATGACCCAGAGTTTGTCATAGAACTTGGCGACATCTGGGTGTCGGCTCCAATGCCGGAATAGAAAGCCGTAGGAGCTCCAGGTTTGCGGCGTATCAACAGCAAACATCAGTGTGTGGGCGCCCATGGCAAGAACCAGTGCCGCACTGGTGTCATGCAGGCCAGTACGACTATCAAGAAGCACAACATCGGGTTTCTCCCGCGCTTCAATTCCTTCAACCAATCGCTTCAGTCGGCTTGGCCAAGGCTCCCGCCCGTCTGGGCCACGCTCTAGGTATGTCCGGCCAAGTTTAGCCATATAGTCAAGCGTATCTGATCCGAACGCCGGAACTACAGAGATTGTTCCCGACCCCGAAGGCAACCTGCTTTTTTCAACCATCTCCCCGAGCAATGCTTCACCTTGTCCCAGTGCATCTTCTACGAACCAGTCTACAATTCCAAATCGAGGCAAGTCTTGGCCGAGTAATGTGGCGCCCACGCCAGGGGACTCAAGATCAAGGTCAAACACCAAAACCCGCTTCCCTTTTCGAGCAAGGTGCCAAGCAAGAATTGTTGCGGTCGTCGAACGGCCTACGCCACCCTTCATTGAAAACAACGTGAATCGGCGTGGATTGGTCACCTCGTCTACATGTTTGGTATTCCATTCCGTCCCAGTCAGTAGACGATCAACCAGCAGGACTCGAACACCTTCACTTTCCAGCTCGACCTCACGGGCGCCGTCCAGTGCTTCGCTAACGTCAGCTTCTCGCAGGAACGTGGAGCTGCGGTCATAGGCATAGCGTCCGAGTGCAGTGAATAGATCTTCGGCAAGGGCATCGCCCACATCGACAGACTCTTCTGGGAGAACAACCCTAATCTTGCCAAATAAATCTCGGACTAGGATAATATCCTTGCCCTTCTTGCCAAGGTGAGTTCTGGCAATTGCGGCGGCAGTCGGCAGGGCTTCGTTGAAGTTCATCACAACACTCCATCAAGGACGAGTTCTTTAAGCAAGCTTCTGCATCCATCTGACGCGTTCTTGTGGGAAGTGACCCGAGCAATCGTGAAGTGATGTCTACCCCAATAGCGCTGGCCAACATCCCAAGACGAGAAAGAAGTTGCTGGAGGCACATGCACGGCGTACTTGGCATCTAGTAATCCATACGCCCACGATTGAAATCCTGACAGCAATTGATTAATGTGATTTTGGTATCCGACAGGCCAGCCACCACTTGCCGGTGGATGCCCAAGGCCAATCATCACGGCTTTCAGCGAGCATTCGGCCGAAACCCCGAATAGATGGTCGGCATTGGCAAGCCGACCCTGTGCTTCGAGAAGAAGTCCATCCTCAAAGTGGCGCTCTGATGCATCGCGGAAGTCGGTGCTCACTGGCTTCCCCCCTTGCGCAGGCAGTATGCCGCGACCTCCACCATGGCGCTGTCGAGCACGCCCTGGCCCAGGTCAGCGAACACAGTGGGTGGCGCCTCCTGCAGCAGCACCTCCTCGCGCCAGCGCTGGAAGCTGGAGAGGAAGAAGCCCGTGCGCGAGGTGATCGCCCCCAGGTAGCCGCCGGGGTGCAGCAGCTCGATGCCCCGTTCCACGAAGGCCGCATAGAGGTCGTTCTTGGTGCGGGGGTAGGCCGTCTCGAACTCCCGCTTGGCCGCCAGGCTCGCCGCGCCGAAGGGGGGATTCATCAGCACGGCGTCGTAGCGCTGGCGGATCAGGTCGATGAAGGCGATGCCCTGGGCGGCGTCCTCGGCGAACAGGCGGCGCCGCACCGTCATCGAGGCCGGTGCCTGGGCCGCGTAGGCCGCCAGGGCCGCCACGATCCGCTCCTCGGCCGAATCGAAGAACGAGGCATCGGAAATGCCAGAAAGGTCAAACCCCAGCTGCCGGGCGGGCTGCTCGAACACCGGCAGCTGCAACTGCTCCTCTGCGACGAACTGGCGCCGCGCCTCAGCCACGGCTCTCTCCAGGGCCCGGTCGATCCGCAGCAGGGAGCCCAGCTCGCCGGCCAGCTGCATCGCCTCCACCATCTGCTGAAACAGCTCGCCCAGCACCCGCGGCTCCAGGCCCGTGGAAAACTCATGCACCAGCAGCTGATCGCCGGGCATCGGCTCTGCCGTCACCACATTGGTGCGCCGGATCGGCGGGCGCTCTGCGGCCGGGATCCCGGCCTCCTGGAAGCCTCGCTGGGCTCGCATCCACAGGGCCAGGGCCGCGATCTGGGCTGCGCGGGGATCGATGTCCACCCCGTGGAGGTTGTGGCGCAGGATCAGTTCCGGCACGGCCTTGAGCAGGGCCTCTTCCGTGGGGTAGTCATGCCGCAGGCTGTTGCCGGTGGCCTGAGAGGGCGGCTGTTCCTCGGCCCGCCAGGCCTCCAGGTAGATGCCGGCCAGGCCTCGGCTCGGGTCACCCGCCAGCAGATCGAAGCAGTAGAGCAGGAAATGCCCCGAGCCGCAGGCCGGGTCCAGCACCCGTAGGTCGCGGGGATCCTTGGCAGGGCGCCGCAGCCGCTCGCTGTCTTTCACCAGGTAGTCGAGCTCGGCCAGCCGCGTGTTCCCGTGCCGCATCTCCACCCACAGCTGGCCGAGGCTGTTGTCAGTGAGGAACTGCACCACATAGCGCGGCGTGAAGAACTGGTTGCGCACCGCCAGCTCTCGGCTGTTCCTCGGCGCCTGGCTTTCGGCGCGCATCTGGCGCCGTTCGTCCTCGCCGTTGAAGTATTGGTACACCCAGCCGATCGTTTCGTCTTCCTGCCACACCGCCGCCAGCTCCGGATCGTTGAGCAGCTCCAGCAGGGTTGTGAAGGCCTGGCGTCTGGGCCACAGCAGCGTGGCCGGATCGAGCCGGTTGAACAGCACCTTCACCTGGCGGCCCAGCTCATCGAGCAGCGATTCGATGTAGAGCCGATAGCCCTTATCGGTGAGCTGCACCAGACCCGGCGCCAGGCCGCAGAACTCCTTGAAGCCGGCCGATTCCTCGCCGCGGCTGATGCACTCCTGCACCAGCTTGCGGGCCTCCAGCATCTTCAGTGCCACAAAGCGGTTGAGGGTGTGGAAAGCCGCCTCGCGCCGATACCCCATCACGGCATCGGCTGAGCTCACCCCCGGCCGACGGCGGTGGGCGATCGCCGCCACGATCCGCTGCCACACCACCCGCTCCTGCTCACTGAGATGGGCCCCAGGTGCCAGGCCGATCCTGCCGTCGAGCAGCACGTCGTAGCGGCCCTCCAGCTGCTCGCGGAACTCCTGCTCCAGCAGGCGCCTGGCGGCCTGGGTGAGGCGTTCCAGTTTCTGGCGTTGTTCCTTCTCCACGGTTGCCCTACTGCACCAGCACTTTCTTGCCCGCGCCGATCAGCTCCAGGCACTGGTCTTTGAGGCCATTGAGGGCCTGCTCCAGCTGTTCCTCGCTTTCGATGCCGCCGCTGAAGAAGTCCGAGGCCTCGACCCGCACCAACCGGCTGCCATCCACCAAGCGCAGCATCTCCTCCACTGCTGCCGCCAAACGGCCCGAACAGGCAGCCAGATCGGCGCGCAGCAGGGGGATGGGGGTGGCCTCTGTGCCCTCGGTGCTGGCCCGGCTGGCCAGCGGCTGGGCCACACGCTGCTGCACCTCGTCGCCCAGGGCCGCCAGGGCTTCCCAGCCCGGTGTCCTCCTGAGCTGAGTCAAGGCCGCGCCATAGGCCTCGGCCCTCTGGCTGGTGGCCTCCTGATGAAGCCGCTGGTATTCCAGCTCCAGGGCCCTTGTGTGCTGGTCGATGTCGGCGAGCTGGCGGAAGAAGGTTTCCTTCTCCAGGCAGTCGCGGAGCTGCTCCGCGTGGTCCGCCACCTCATCAGCAATCTCCGGCTCCTCCTGCAGGCATGGCCACAGCTGGTCGATCGCCTTACGGGCCCGGGCCAGGTCCATCAGCCGGGTTTCATTGAGCTCCTGGCCCAGTTCCGATCCCCTTTTGATCGCTTCTTTGAGCTCCTTGTAGGAGGCGTTGAAGCTGAGGATCGCCTGCTCCTCCTTGCCGGCCCGGATCGCCCGCATCTGATCCAGCGCGGTGCGCAGCACCTCAGCACCGGGAAGGCTGTGCTGCACCAGGGTGGTGTAGGTCTCCTGCAGACCCTGATCGAAGCGGTGGATTTCCTCACGCAGCGCGTGGGCCACGACGCCTTGCTCGAGCTCGCTCACCTCCTTGCCGAACACCTCCTTGAAGTGATCGGCTGCATCCACGATGTTGGTGAACTCCAGACCCACTTTTGGTCTGAAGGAGGCCTGCCGGAACAGGTTGTTATTCGTGAACGTGTTGCGGGCCTCCAGGGAGAGCGCCGATTCGAGCACCTGCCCCTTGCTCGTGGCTTCCAGCTTGCCGGCGCGCAGCAAGGAGATCACCAGCAGCCTCACCACATCAAACTCCCAGCCAAACGGTTCGGAAGCGAACTCATCGGTGAGGTAGCGGCCGGTGGCCACCTCGCCATAACTGGTGCGGTTCTCGATGCGCGCCATCACCTCGGCCAGGGGGCCGTTTTCGACGTTGAACACCGGCTTGCCGCCCTGATCCCGCACCAGCGCCAGGTTCGTGAACACCGGCGTCAGACCCCGCAGGTTTTCGGTGCTCATCAGCTCGTCGAGGTCCTTGCGGGCCACCCGAGCAGCGGCCTCCTCGAAGCGGTCGAACACCTCGGGCAACGCCTGGCCGAGCACCTTGGCGGCTGCACGGTTGACATCGGCAGCTCCCTCATCAGGACTGCGGTCGTTGCCGCGGAAGAAGATCGTGCCGGCCAGCAGGCTCTGGCGGATCAGACGCTTGAGCTCCTCCTGATGCTTGCGCTGGCGCAACTTCTCCTCAGCCACCAGCGCCGCTTCATCTTTGGTCTGGGCGCCGCGTTCCTTGCGGGCCAGGATCTCCTTGGAGCGGAACAGCTCCACGGTTTCTCTGTCGATGGCCTCATCAAGACCCGCCACCCAGAAGATGGCTTTGGTTTCACTCTGGCTGCGTGTGCGGGCCTCAGAGACGGCATCGTTCAGCTCAGGCCCCGCTTCCGCCAGGGTGAGATGGAAGGGGAGATCGCCCTCCACCGTGAGCCGGCCGCCGAGCACCAGGCCGGCCTTGAACACCTTCACATCCAGCAGGCTGTGCTGGGGTTGGGGTTGCCAGAGGCCCACCACGATTTCGGCGTGAATTCGGCTGATGTCGCCCGGCTTCGGGGCAAGGCTGCCCCGTTGCCGCTCCCAGTCGTCTTCCGCCGGTGTCGGGATGCGGTAACCGCCATCTCCCGGGCGCACCAGGTGGGCGCGCTCCAGCTCCGCCAGGGCTGCCTTCACCTCAGGCATCCGCGAATCGGCGTCCACCGCGGGATGCAATGCCGCTGCGATGTTCTCTGCCGTGCGATGGATGCTGCGCACGTATTGGAGCAGGCAGATCGTTTTGGCCACCGCCTGGGCCAACGGATGCTCCACCTTGCGGCCGATGTCGTCGATCTTGCCGCGCACCTCACTGGCGATGTTGCCCGATACCAGGTCGTACACCTGATCGATGCGCGCCAGCGACCCGATCGGCGCTGTTGCCAACGCCACGTCGGGATGGATCAGCAACTGCTGCGCCAGCTTGATGATCGTGCGATTGGCGCCGCCCACGTGCTTGCTGGCACCGCCCTGGGTGCGCAAGCCCGATACCACCTGGATGATCAGGTCGATCTGATAGGGCAGCAGGGGGTAGAGGTCGACAAAGCTTTCGGTGCTCAGCTCCGGCAGCTTGATATCGGCCGACAGG
>VFQS010002775.1_pt1 | contig 13953 bp, 13 predicted proteins | sample 3512361 | NCBI WGS metagenome assembly VFQS01 (sample SAMN10412375, study PRJNA504923) | tailings metagenome | isolation source: Relicate 1 Philex TSF3 active mining | place: Philippines
GGTAAAATAAATCCTGTTGAAAATTTAGGTGTAAAGTTACTATCAATTGGTTTTTTCACCGATCAAGATAACGCAGTGGTTTGGAGAGGCCCTATGGCTGCAAAAGCATTAACGCAAATGTTTACCGATGCAAATTGGGGTGAATTAGATTACATGCTAATCGATTTACCTCCTGGCACTGGAGATATTCATCTTTCTCTTGTTCAAACTGTTCCTTTAGACGGAGCTGTTATTGTGAGTACACCACAAGAAGTAGCTTTAGCAGATGCAAGAAAAGGTGTGAATATGTTTAAATTGGATAATATTAACGTTCCAGTATTAGGGATAGTTGAAAACATGGCATGGTTTACACCTGCTGAACTTCCTAATAATAAATACTATATATTTGGTAGAGATGGCGCTAAAAACCTAGCTGAAGGAATGAATGTTCCTTTCCTAGGTCATATCCCTCTTGTACAAAGTGTAAGAGAAGCAGGAGACGTAGGCAGACCAGCTGTTTTCCAAGAAAATACACCTACCTCTGAAGCTTTCGAAGCATTAACAAAAACCTTCATTAAAACCTTAGAATCGATAAAAAAATAATGATACGTACTAAAGCGGAATTAATAGAAATCGTGAATCAATCCATTGAACAACTTCGTCCTTTTTTACACGCAGATGGTGGAGATATGGAACTACAGGAAATCACGAATGAAGGTGTAGCTAAAGTAAAATTACTAGGTGCTTGTAGTTCTTGTACGATGAACATGATGACTCTTAAAGCGGGACTAGAGGAAGCCTTAAAAAAAGTTGCTCCTGAAATTACAGGAGTTGAATCAGTTGAGAATTTAGAAACAACTACAAACTAAAAAAGAGTGCTAAAAGCACTCTTTTTTAGTTTGTAGTTGTTTCATTACTTTGCAGCAGCAAATTTATCAGCAACAACTGACCAATTGATTACATTAAAAAATGCATTAATATAATCAGGTCTTCTATTTTGATAATGTAAATAATAAGCATGTTCCCAAACATCCATAGCTAAAATTGGAGTTCCTTTGCAACCTTCTCCCATTAGTGGGTTATCTTGATTAGCTGTAGAACAAACTACTAACTTTCCATTTTCAACACATAACCAAGCCCAACCAGAACCAAAACGTGTTGCACCTGCTTTTGCAAATTCTTCTTTGAAAGTCTCGAAAGAACCAAAAGAAGCATTAATAGCTTCAGCTAATTCGCCTGTTGGTTGACCGCCAGCATTTGGCGCCATAACTTCCCAAAAAAGGTTGTGATTCCAAAAACCACCACCATTATTTCTAACAGCTGGTTTATCAGCGCAATTTTGAAGAATTTCTTCGATTGTTTTCCCTTCCAAATCTGTACCTGCAATTGCAGCATTCAAATTTGTAATGTAAGCCTGATGATGTTTAGAATGGTGTATTTCCATTGTTCTTGCATCAATATGAGGCTCTAATGCATCATATGCATAAGGTAGTTTTGGTAATTCAAAAGCCATTGTAAAAAATTTTAATTTTTAGAAGTGTAAATTTAAATGTTTATCATGAATCAAACACGCTTTCAAAAATTTTGTTCGCTATTTTTTTGTGTATTTTTGTATACTTAAAAATCGAAACGCTATGAAAAAATTATTTTTTGTTTTAGCACTTTTTCTTGGTTTCTCTGTTGTTAGTTGTAAATCTAATGAAGAACCGAAAGCTAAAATTAAACCAGGGATAGAAATGTCTGAAGAAGACAAAGCCTTGGAAGAAGAAATGGAAAAATTAGACGAGGATGTCGAAGAATTAGATACTTTAGTTGAACTTTTAAAAAGATAAAAATTATGAACGCTTTAATTCACGCACATTCAGGTTTAAGATGGATAGCACTGATCTTAATCATTTTTGCAATTATCAATGCATTTTCGAGAAAAGGAGTTTCTCTTTATGAGAAAAAAGACAAGATGATCAATTTATTTGCTATGATTTCTCTTCATACGCAATTATTAATAGGATTCATTCTTTATTTCACTAGTGGTAAAGTGAGTTTCGCATCTGGTTGGATGAAAAATGCTGTGACTAGATTTTACGGGATGGAACATGTACTAATGATGGTTGCTGCAATCGTTATTATTACGATAGGTCGTAAAAAAGCAGAAAAAGCAGAAGCCCCTTTTACTAAACACCAATACATTGCTAAATGGTATTTAATTGGTTTAATTGTTTTATTAGCAGGTATTCCATGGCCATTTAGAGCAAATTTAGCAGCTGCATGGTTTTAAATAAGTCATTATTTGTTAGTACAGGTCTATTGTTGATTGCATGTAATTCTAAAAATCAATCAACGATAGATTCTGAATATCTAGAAAGTACACCTTCTAATCCAAAAGCATTGTATGCAATTCATTGTGATGCATGTCATGGCGAAGACGGAAAAAAAGGTATTTCTGGTGCAGCAGACCTATCAAGGAGTAAACTTTCCGACAAAGAAATAAAAAACACCATATTAAATGGAAATGAGAAAGGAATGATGCCTTTCAGAGATATGATTACTGACCCTAAAGACATTAATGCTTTGGTTCAATTTGTTAAAACATTGAGAAAATAATATGAGTGAGGGACATGTTACTGTAGATGCAATTGAAGAAGATTGTGTACTTGTTGGAGTTATTACACAACAAGTAAGTGAAGAAACGGCTACAGAACACTTAGATGAGTTAGAATTTTTAGCTTTAACAGCGGGTGCTATCACTAAAAATAGATTTTTACAAAAATTAACCCTTCCTAACCCTAAGACATTTGTTGGTTCAGGTAAACTTGATGAAATCAAAGAATTTATTCAATCAGAAAATATCAAATTGGTCATTTTTGATGATGAATTATCTCCATCGCAGCTTAGAAATATTGAACGTGAACTAGAATGTAAAATTCTTGATAGAAATATTTTAATCTTGGATATTTTTGCTAGTAGAGCTAGAACCTCACATGCTAAAACTCAAGTAGAACTTGCTCAACTTCAATACATATTACCTAGATTGACAAGAATGTGGACGCACCTAGAAAGACAAAAAGGAGGTATTGGATTAAGAGGACCTGGTGAAAGTCAGATTGAGAGTGACCGTCGTGTAATTCAAATGAGAATCGCTTTGATGAAAGAAAAACTCAAAGAGATTGATAAACAAATGGCAACTCAACGTAGTAATCGTGGACAAATTGTTCGTGTTGCTTTAGTAGGTTATACTAACGTTGGCAAAAGTACGATTATGAACATGTTGAGTAAATCGGATGTTTTTGCTGAAAATAAACTATTCGCTACACTTGATACGACTGTTCGCAAAGTCGTAATCGAAAACTTACCTTTTCTATTAACTGATACCGTTGGATTTATCAGAAAACTACCTCATCAATTGATTGAATCTTTTAAATCAACGCTGGATGAAGTAAGAGAAGCAGATTTATTAGTACACGTTTTAGATATTTCCCACCCGAACTTTGAAGAACATTTCAATGTTGTTAACGAAACGATTGCAGAATTAGAAGACACCGAAAAACCCACTATTTTAGTCTTTAATAAAATCGATGCTTATGTTCATATTCCAAAAGAAGATGATGATCCCTCACCTATTTTGAGGGAAAATATTTCATTAGACGAATTAAAAAAAACCTGGATGTCAAAAATGAACAATAAAAATTGTGTTTTTATTTCAGCTGAGAATAAGGATAACATAGAAGAATTAAAACATACTATTTACGAAGCAGTAAAAGAAATTTTTAAAGTAAGGTATCCATATCATCACTTCTTATATTAAGAACATATTCTAAATTAGATTGTTAATTTAAATATGGAGTGGCTTAATAAACACAAATCTAAAATACTTACAGGAATTGTAATTCTTTTTCATATTGTTGGTATTATTGGCTTATCATTACCAAATCACAAATCTTATTTTCTTAGTCTTAGTCCTTATAATTTACTACTGTCATTTATTGTTATCATTATAGCTACGAAAAATAAAAAACTACTTTTTTTCCTTTTTGTCTTTTTTATTTTTCTGATAGGATATTTGGTTGAATGGATAGGAGTCCATACGCAACTATTATTTGGGAATTATAGTTATGGTAATAATTTGGGAATTAAATTTTTTGAAATACCTCCCATTATTGGTATTAATTGGGTCGTACTAATATTGGTGTCACATAGTGTTGCGCTAGCAATAATTAAAAATAAACTGTTTACACCAATTTTAGCTGCATTTTTTATGGTAGGTTTAGACATCTTAATTGAACCTGTAGCAATAAATTCAGACTATTGGACTTGGGAAAATAATTTCATTCCATTTTATAATTATGTTTGTTGGTTTTGGATTTCATTGATAATTCATTTTATTTATCAGAAAATAAAGTTAACTGAACAAAATAGTGTGTATAATTGTCTATACATTGTATTAGTTGTATTTTTCACTTTGCAATTAATCAATCTTAAATTATAATTCATAAATCTTAATAAATATGTATTGGTGGGGACCTTTTGTTATGTTAGTAAGCTTTGTTGGAATGGAATTCATGGCTTGGGCAACACATAAGTTTCTAATGCATGGTTGGATGTGGTATTTTCATGAAGATCATCATGATGTTAAACCTAGATTTTTTGAACGCAACGATGTATTCTTTTTAATTTATGCTATTCCTTCTTGGTTATGTATCATGTTAGGTATGATGAACAACAATTACGTTCCTGTTTGGTTAGGCTATGGTATTGCTTTATATGGTTTTACCTATTTCATGATTCACGATGTTTATATCCATAGAAGATTTAAGTGGCTTAGAGATATAGATCACCCTTATTTCATGGCTATTCGTAAAGCACATAAGGTTCATCACAAACATTTAGGAAAAGAACATGGAGAGTGTTTTGGAATGTTAGTTGTACCTAGAAAATATTACAAAGAAGCAAAATTAATCTTTGAACGAAAAAAAACTACTATATGAGTTTGTATGGTTGGGTAATGATCTTCACAATTCTTGGCCCATTCGCCTTGAGTTTTGATAAAAAAGTTCATTTTCACACCTACTTCACTTCACTTTTCAAATCTATATTACCCATTTCTTTCTTGTTTATTTTGTGGGATATTTTATTCACAAAAAACCAAATATGGGGATTTACAAAAGAATACATTTCAACCATCAAACTTATTAATCTTCCCATAGAAGAAGTACTTTTTTTTATACTAGTTCCCTTTGCTTGTATTTTCATCTATGAAGTTGTAAAACATTATTTTCCAAATTTGAAAGTTTCAGCATTCATCAAGCCATTTAATATCATATTTATCGCCTTAGGTATTGTTTTAATAGCAAATGGAATTGGAAATTGGTATACCTGTTCTGCAGTTTCCACAGGAATTTTATTAGTAATGATATTTGGAGTTTTACTAAAAAAAGAATGGTATGGTTGGTTTGTCATTTCTTTTTTAATAGCCCTAATCCCTTTTCTGATTGTAAATGGAATTTTAACAGGTGCAATTACTCCAAAACCAATTGTATGGTATAGTGAAGATCATATTGTTGGTTGGAGAATTATCACAATACCAGTTGAAGACATTTATTATAATATGACTTTATTACTGCCTATAACAGCGATTTTTGAGTTTCTTAAAAAGAATAAACGTGTAAGCTAGAATATACATTTATCTTTGTAGAATGATTGGTATTGAAAAAAGCATTTTTGAAATTAATTCTGAAAAAGATTTTGAAAAATTGGCTTTAGAAACCTATAAATTTCAATCAAAGCACAACTCTGTTTATAAGAAATTTATCCATCAATTAAATAGAAATACACCTCGTACAATTTCTGAGATTCCTTTTTTACCTATTTCTTTTTTCAAAACACATATTATTCGAACAAATACTTTTGAAATTGAACAAACATTTAGAAGTAGCGGAACTGGAGGTGACCGAAGTAGGCATTTTGTAGAAAAAATTGAATTATACGACAAATCCTTTGAAACCACTTATAGAAATCAATTAGGAAATCCTGAAGAACAAGTAATAATTGCTCTGTTACCAAACTACGTTTCACAAGGAGAATCTAGTTTGGTTTATATGGTTGATAAACTAATAAAACTTACTAAAAATCCACTGTCTGGATTTTATTTAGAGAACAAAATCGACCTAGAACAAGCATATCTTCAAGCACTTAAAAAAAATAAAAAAGTAGTTATTTTCGGAGTGAGTTATGCCCTTTTAGATTTAGCAGAAAAAGGAGTTGATTTACAAAAAGCGATCATTATTGAAACAGGTGGAATGAAAGGTCGCAGAAAAGAACTAACTAAAGAAGCTTTACATGATATATTAATAAAGGGATTACAAGTTCCCTTCATATCTTCAGAATATGGCATGTGTGAATTACTTTCTCAATGTTACAGCAACAAAGATGGTATATTTGAATCACCATCTTGGATGAAAATTTTAGTTCGTGAAATGAATGACCCTTTCAATTATATTATTGATGGAAAAACTGGGGGAATCAATGTCATTGATCTAGCTAATCTTTATTCTTGTTCTTTTATTTCTACACAAGATTTAGGAAAAACGTATGGGAATAAATTTCAACTCATGGGTAGATTTGACAACTCCGACATTAGAGGGTGTAACCTACTAATGAGTTGAAAATAATTCAAATAACTTTTGTTTTATTTATTATCGTCAAGTGATTTATTTTTAGGATCTACCATCTCCATCAACTTCAAGCCTAATAAACCATCCAAAGCATTAGTATTTCCATTACCTCCGATTAAAACATCTGGAATTAATTTTACTTTACCTTTTGCTAATTCTTCCGTGATTTTGTATTTGGTAAAGTTATCATTTCCTAAGGCCTTAACGCTTAACTCATAAGCCTCAGCAGTTGATTTACCAATTGCTAATATTTTTTCTGCTTCAGCTCTACCAGTTAACGAAATTTGTTCTGCTTCAGCAGCAGCTCTCAGCTTTATTGATAATGAATCCGCTTCTGCTTTAGCTTTTGTGGCTTCAGCCTGTGCATGCGCTCTTACTTTCGTCGCTTCAGCTTCAGCATTAACAGCTAACTTTACACTTGCTGCCTCACCTTCCGATTTCTTTACCGCAGCATTCGCTGTTCTTTCAGCAATTTCAACACTTTGTTGAGCAGTAACAATCTCTTTTTGCATATCAGCAATAGCTGTTTCTTTTTCTACACCTTGACGTGTCTCTTGAGCTTGTTTTTGAGTCTCATACGTTACCTTTTGTTCTTCTGCAATTTTACGATCAGTCAATGTTTTCATCAAAGATTCAGGAGGCGTTATATCTCCAATAAGTGTATCTACAGCATTTACATTGTATTCATCCAATACTTTCTTGATGTGAAATTTAGCTGAATCTTGTCTTTCTTTACGTGTACTCAAAAAGGCAATTACATCACTGTCTTGAGCAGAATTTCGAAAATAATTTCCAATTGTAGGTTCAAGTACTTGAGAAACTAAATTTATCATGTTCCCGAATCGAGCAATAACTTTTGGAGCCTCTTTTGTTGGTACATGAATTATTTGCGACACATCTAAATTGAAAGGGAAGCCGTCTTTAGATCGAACAGTAATTGTAGATAAATTTTTATCCAAATTATGGGATTCACTTCTAGCACTTGCCCAATTTAAAACCAAATTAGTAGTAGGTACTAATTCTACTTTCATTGTGTATTTGTTAATCGGATATTTACCAGGCCCAAGTGGTTCTAACCAAACGCCTTTATTTCCTTTTTCTACTATATTTCCATGTTTAAAGTCTTCACCTGTAAGATCTTTTCCATCTTGACCAATATATGAAATTACAACTCCTACATGACCAATTGGAATTTCAGTCATAGGCGTTTCCTCGATTTGTACAGCCCAAGGATTCAAATTATAAGAACCGGCAAGAATTACCTGTGGTTGCAATCCCCTGTTTCCTCCTTTTTCTAAGAATGCATCAAAATCTTGAAAATTATTATGACCTGCTACTTCATTTCCTGCAATCTGACCAGCATCTATAGGTCTTCCGTCTAAGGTTGTAACGATACCCACCATGCTTTCTTGAATTCGAATCATATCCGTTATGGAAATCTGAAATAGCATTGTATTAATACGGTAAGAACCTGCTGTAATATAACTTATTTGTCTACCTCGTTGACCTGAATTAACTATGAATTTTTCTGCATCTTGAAAATTATCACATTCTACATTTCTAGCTAAAATATTACCTGTAGGAATTTCTACACCATCTTTTGCTAAAACAAGCCCTATTTTACCCTCTGGAATAATCGTAAAATTCTCCATCGTTATTTCATACTGCCAAATCCACATTCCAAAATATAAACCTGGAGCCAATGTTTTAGCTTGAAAACCTGCTTCGCCTCTTATTGCAATAATTCTACCATCAGGTAGTTCTTTATTTTCACCAAATAAAACAAACTTTTTGGTCACCAAACCAACTTTATCTTCAGGGACTATAACCATTCCAAAAAACACTCTCAGTATAAACTTGTAGAAAACGATAGCAAGAACTATAAATAATAGCCACCAATAGGTTAAAAATAAAGTAATCATAATCTATTTATTTAATTAAAAAAACAAATGTAGCTTTTCTAAATATCGCTTCAAAACAATTCATTTTATTTGATTAAAGTTTTTTTATCTTTACAATATGAAATTTCCTAAAATGACTGTACAGACTATATTTATCCTTATAATTATCGGAATTTTAGCAGGTATCATCAGTGGATTTATTGGTGTTGGAGGTGGAATCGTGATTGTACCAGCACTTGTCTATTTTTTAGGTTTAACTCAACACCAAGCACAAGGAACAAGTTTATTATTGATGCTCCCACCAATAGGTATTTTAGCTGTCATGAATTATCACAAGGCAGGACAACTTAACTGGTGGTATGGCGGAATAATTGCAGCAGCATTTGTTATAGGTGGCTACTTTGGGTCTAAACTTTCTTTAAAACTACATCCAGGTATAGTAAAATTATCTTTTGGAATATTAATGGTATATGTGGCTTTTAAAATGATAATATCTGGTTATAATTCTTTAGGTAATGAATAAACTACAAGACATAATTGATCTCAAAGTTAATTCAATCTTTGAAAAAGTTGTTCAATACAGAGAACATTTACATAAACATCCTGAACTTTCTTTTCAAGAATTTGAAACGGCAAATTTTGTAGAGAAAAAGTTAAAAGAAATTGGTATACAAAACATTAAACGTATTGGAAAAACAGGTGTTACGGGCCTTATTTTAGGTAAAAATCACACTCTTGAAGATTCATTTATAGGATTGAGAGCAGACTTAGATGCTCTTCCAATTACAGAAGAAAATGAGGTTTCATACAAATCAATCAATATAGGTGTAATGCATGCCTGTGGACATGATGCTCATACTAGTATATTACTTGGTGCTGCTGAGGTTTTAAATGAAATAAAAGACGAACTGCCTCATCCAATAAAATTAATTTTCCAGCCTGGTGAAGAAAAAAATCCTGGCGGAGCATCTATCCTTATCAAGGAGGGTGTTTTAGAAAACCCTAAAGTAAGCCATATGTTTGCTCTTCATGTTTACCCTGAATTAAATACAGGGAAAATAGGATTCAAACCTGGACTTTATATGGCGTCATGTGATGAAATCTACATCACTATCTACGGAAAAGGAGGACATGGAGCTATGCCTCATCAATGTATAGATCCAATCGTAATTGGTTCAACCATAATTACGTCACTTCAACAAATCGTAAGTAGAAGTTGTGACCCTAAAATTCCGTGTGTACTAAGCTTTGGTCATTTTGAAGCACTAGGAGCTACAAATGTAATTCCTACAAAAGCAATTTTAAAAGGAACATTCAGAACAATGGATGAGAATTGGAGAGAACAAGCACTTTCTTTAATTGAAAAACAAGTAAAATCAATTGTTGAATCATTTAATGGTGAAGTCGATATTGAAATAAGTAGGGGTTATCCTTGTTTAATAAATGACGACTTACTTACAATTAAGTCAAAGGAAAAGTTACTACCAATTCTTGGAAAAGAAAATTTAGATGAGTTACCTATTAGACTTACTTCAGAGGATTTTGCATTTTATTCTCAAATTGTTCCTGTTTGTTTTTTAAGACTTGGTGTTGGAGATATTAATAAAGAAACAAATTATGGCGTACACCATCCTAAATTTGATATTCATAAAGATTCATTAAAAACTGGAATGATTACTTTAGCTAATTTAGTTGCCAATTAAAGTGACATTTCCGTTTTTCTTGAGATAGGTTCCGTCTTCAAATTCACCAATCAAATAATAAAAGTACTGACCATTTTCTACAGGTGAGTTCGATTTATTTGTACCATCCCAGAGAAAAGTACCATTGCCTTTATTTAATTCATAAACAGTATTACCCCACCGATTAAAAATATATAAATCATAAGTTTTGAAAATAGTATCAAATAGTACAAAATGATCATTTTCACCATCATTGTTTGGTGTAAAAACATTTGGCATATCGTAATCCTTTAAAACATTTATATTAATAATCTGTTGATCAGAGCAATTATCCTTATCTATTATAGTTAACAATATATTTTTTTGACCATATTTACTATATTTCAAAGAGAAGGGTTGAGATGTAGTAGTTGAATCTATAAGATTTAAACCTGGATAATCAAAGTTCCACTTCCATTTTATAATCGGTTGATTTGGACTAACAGAATGTTCTTTGATATACAAAGATTGACCCAATTTTACTTCATTAGATGACAATGTAAATTGAGCATCCATTCCTGTTTCAGGAATTTTAATTAAAGTATCAGGTTCCTCCATTAAATATGTCACCTTACAATTTTCGAAATCCACCAGAGTAACAGTGGGTTTATATGAGGTAATACCTGGATATCTATGTTTGAAAATAATAGAATCATTTACAATAGTTCCATCTCCCATATCCCATTTAACAGAAGATACTTTTTCAATATTTTTTATTTCAAACTTATAATACTGGCCACAAATATCACCCATTCCAGACCAAACAGGATAGCCAACAGGTCCATTTATTTTTAAAAAATCTTTTATAGTTGTATCTGCTGAACAATTATATTCATCAACCGTTTTCATGTAAGTTGAATAAAGTCCTGGCTTACTGTAAATTTTAAGTGGATTTGATAAAGTAGATTTTGCATTCTTTGAAAAAACCCAAAATGTAGAGTCAATTTTACCTATAGACTCCGAAATATTATTATAATTAGAAGTTAAGGGAGGACATTTAAATTCAAGATATTGTTTTGTCGTATCTACTAAATTTTTGAAAGAAACATTCACCTTAGGTCGAGGCATTGACACAGTGATGATCCTTTGAAGAGTATCTACACATTTTTTCTTATCAAGTGAAATTAAAGTTAGTATATGATCTTTAAAAATACCCTCATTTTTATTATCATTAAATTGATATTTAATAGAATCTTTGTCTTTTCCAATAAATACCCCATCAATCATCCATGAATTATTAACCCAATTTTTTGTTTTATTAAACAACTTAAAATCAGTGTTATTACAAATTACAGATTTAAATTCTAGATTTGATTCTGGTTTGGATAATACAACCCAAACAGTATCTATTTTTGAAACACATCCAAAAATATCTTTTGTTTTTAAAGCGACAAAATATTTTCCTACATTGTTGTAAGATAAATTTTTACTGTAATTCAGACTACTAGTTGAATCGACTGAACTATTGTTTTGAACATACCAATAAAACATTTTGAAAGGTCTTGCATTTCCAATAATTTTAGAATTATTAGAATATAAAACTGCACCTGGAGCACAAGTTGAATCTAAATCAGAAATTACGTCCGCATCAGGTAATTTTATAACAATCAAAGAATCTTTTGCAGAAGTGGAACAACCTACTTTATTAACTGGATGATTTTGAACGTACATTTTACCATAGTTTGCATATGAATAATATGCAATTTGACCCGTTACATTCGTTCCTTCTCCCGTGTCAAAACTGAATTTTTCCAACGGATGTTTAGAAAATGAATAGCTCAAATCTTTATACTGTAAACTTGAATTTTGACATACACTATCAACAGAGACTTCCAATTTAGGGACAACCCAAGAAATATGAAAAACCTTAGAAATTGTATCTGTACACCCCGTTGTATTATTAATTGTAGTTTCTAAGACTCGATAAGTACCAAAATCGGTATAAATACGACTGGCACTTCCTTTTTCAATTGAACTTGGATTCACATTATTAACGGTACTAGAAGAACCATTTCCAAAATCCCAATTAACAATTATATCATCTCCATTTTTTCCTAATTTAGATAAATCAGAGAATCTATTTAAAATATTATAAGGTAAAATACTTTTGTTATAACAAAACAATGAGGTGTCTGGTGAAAATTTAGCAAGTGGAGGTTTTACTCTAAAAAAATCAGTTTTAAACAAAGAATCAGAACAACCTCTAAAATGTATGTAAAATTTGACACTAACCATACCCGTGTCTTTATTAAATCGATGAAAAATTGTTGCACCATTATCTTTGGAAGTGTCACTAAAGACCCAATCAAAAGTAAGCTCATTTAGATCATACGGACTTTTAATGGTAGAATTATTATAAAATTTTATTGGGCTATTTGCACATCCTGCAGGTTGATCTGATTTAAAATCAACTTTATCAATTTTGCCAATTTTTATAAAATCATCAAATACTTTTTCAACCACGCAACCTTGAGTCGTTGTAATTTTTAATTTAACATCATATTTACCTACATCATAATTAATTACAGCAGGTTCTTTTCCATTATAAGATGTTCCATCTCCAAAATTCCATTCCCAACTTTTAATTGGATTATTTACCTCATCATTTGAAGTAGATAAATCACTTAATTTTACAGGTAATATTGAACAGCCATTTGTCGTATCTGCTGTTATTTTCACAACAGGATTAGCAACCTCAATTAAACCAATTTGAACAGATGCTCCAGAACAACCATTGCTTGATTTAGAGGATAATGACACTGTCATCTTACCTTCTGTTTTGTATGTGTGAGTTCCAGGATCTTTTCCTTCAAATTTAGTACCATCACCAAAATCCCAAACATAATCAGTCATTCCATAAGAGTTATTTGTAAAATTGACTGAAAATCCAGGACAGATTTTAGTAGAATTTACTGAAAAAGAAGGGGCAGGTAGTGGCTTGGAAGTCACTTTTAAAAAAGCGTGTGATTCACACTGAATTGCATTATTAACAATTTTCAAATCAACTAAAAAATTTCCAGCTTTTTTGAATTCGGGAAAAACTGTATCATTATCCTTTCCAGAAGTACCATCACCAAAATACCAAGAATAAGAATCAACGGGCATTGTAGCTTTAGCGGTAAGCATTGTTCCTGCCTTGGCACAAAACAAATCTTTACCAGAAATAGTAGCCCTAAAATCATAAATTTGAAATGTTTTGCTTGAAGATGGTACTTTGCAACCGGGTAAGTTTGTTACTATGGACAAGTTAGAAGTGAATTTTCCCGTTGAACCATAAGAAATTGTACCTGGGCTATATAAATTATTAGTTTGACCGTTTCCAAAATTCCAACTATATGTAATTCCATCGGTTTTTACAGAATTATTGGTAAAAACAAGGTTTGCAGGTACTTCACATTTATTACCTACTATACCAAAATCTAAGTTGGGCACTGGTATTACCTCAATAATTTTTGAAGTTTCAGTTGCAGAACCTGTTGACGTTATAATCGTTAGAGTAACCTCATACTTCCCAGGATTTGAAAAACTATGAGTTGTACTTTTTTGACCAGGCGATGAATAAACTACACCGTCACCAAAATCCCAATTGGAAGTACTGACAGCACCAGTTGCCTTATTATTAAAAGATATAGCCCCTCCAACGCCTGCTTTAGCATAATCTAAATCAAAAATAGCCTTGGTAGA
>VFQS010002776.1_pt1 | contig 13952 bp, 12 predicted proteins | sample 3512361 | NCBI WGS metagenome assembly VFQS01 (sample SAMN10412375, study PRJNA504923) | tailings metagenome | isolation source: Relicate 1 Philex TSF3 active mining | place: Philippines
AAATACTGGAACGAGTACAGTAAAAGGTTTAAAAGCGACTTTTACAACAACGAGTGAGTATGTTACAGGATATACATCTACAGCGAATCTAAACTATGGTGATATAAGCCAAGGAAATACAAGTTGGTTTGGTTATGGTCAAACATATGATAATGTTATCCAATTTACTGTAAAAACTACTACACCTGATAATACAATAATACCGATTAATGTTTCAATGGTTGATGAGAGTGGAAATACCTGGACATCTAGTTTTAATTTGACAGTAGAAGCAACAAAGGCGGTGTTAACCTATGATGCATATTCAATAAATTCAGACAATAACGGAGATAAAACGATTAATAAAGGGGAGACAATAAAATTAAATGTTCGTATACGAAATACTGGAACGAGTACAGTAAAAGGTTTAAAAGCGACTTTTACAACAACGAGTGAGTATGTTACAGGATATACATCTACAGCGAATCTAAACTATGGTGATATAAGCCAAGGAAATACAAGTTGGTTTGGTTATGGTCAAACATATGATAATGTTATCCAATTTACTGTAAAAACTACTACACCTGATAATACGATAATACCGATTAATGTTTCGATGGTAGATGAGAGTGGAAATACATGGACTTCAAGTTTTAATTTGACGGTAGTACCAGGGAAAGCAACTTTCCCTACGTTTCAAACAAAAAACAGGGAAGTTTCGAGTCAAAAGATTAGTTATTTAATTGAGGATAATCTGGAATATACTATTTTCCCAAATCCGACCGACCAATTTCTTAATGTAAAAGTTTCTTCAAAGAGTGATGAGAAAATCAATATTTATGTTTCTGATTTATCAGGCAAAATAGTTTTGATTATGAGTGAGTTAAATTTAATGGATTGTCATTCGTTAGATGTTTCAAATTTATCTAAAGGAACATATATTATAAAAATAATGAATGGTGATTTACAGATAAATGAAAGATTTATAGTTGATTGATTATCGTATACAAAAGCTTAAAGTTTAATAAATCGAATCATGTAAGCAGCGAAGTTCTTTCTTTTTTCTAATTCTGAATTTGAAAGTTCGTTTGGTTTGGCCAGTTCCTCTTTGTTTGCGCAATTAAATTGAATCACGTTTGGTTTTTGATTATCTAAACTCCAAAATGTAATTAGGCCTTTATCGGTTGTTGTCCATTTATCATTATCATAATATCCATTCGGGATCAAATTAAATCCATTAAAATTATTTTCTTGACAATTAAATAAATTACCATATCCTCCTTTTATTTGAATGCAAGATAGTAATTGGTTCCAGTCCTTTTCTACTGCTATTCTTTTATCAGTTAAAGTTTTATCATTTTTTAAAATCTCGAGGGCTTTATAGTTATATAGAAATCCATATGACTCATTTGAAATATCAAAATTAATATAACAACAACAGGGTATATTGGGTGAGTCTCTTTTCCAGTCAGCCTGTTTAGTTATAAATTTTATTTGATTTCCTTTGAAGGTACTATTTTCTTTATCCCAATGATCTATATTACATGAATTCGTTTCAGGTAAATGAAGCCTTATTGAAAGTGCTATTAAACTTTGTCGTTTTGATTCATTATCGTTGGTAACGTTTTCATCTATCATCGGTTCCGTATTGGTTTCTTTTGAAAAAGAAACCAATGTGTTTTCATCTACCCAATATCCAGCTTGAAAATCTTCGGGGGAATACCATGTTTGATCATAATAGCCAGGGTAAAAGTTTAATTTTAGCTTATTAAAAGTTTTAGGATCATTTTTTAAATCATTAAAAACAAGATCCCACTCTTGTTTTGTACATAAAGTTGATGTGGATTGTTTACTTTGTAAATAAGTCTTTGTTTTTTCAAAAGCTTTAAAATTGTACAATAATCCTAAATGTTTATTTTTTTCATTGAATTCTGGATAACAACAACAAGGTTTGAATGGAGAATTCAGTTTCCATTCTTCTTCAGATGTGATCAATTGTACTCCCTGCGGTATCTCATCAAAATTATACTCATTTTTATTAAGATTTTTACTTTCATTATTATAATTTACACTTTCTATTTTTAAATTATTAGAATTAAGTTCAATTGATTTTATATCACCCTTGTATTGCGAAAAACTTGAAAAACAAAGTAAAATAAAAAATGAGATAAGTAATTTTGTTTTGCTTGATTTCATAAAGATTTTTTATAAAATTAATAATTAAAAAGTTGTCTTATATAAAGCTACTTCAGATTAATTTTTTTTATCATCTTGATGCTAGGTTTTGAAAAATTTATTAGATGTTACCTACTAAATTACAGGTATGTTATTGGTAAATAAATTTACAATTTAATAAACCTGACCATATAAGCAGAGAGTTGTTTTCTTTTTTCAAATTCCGAATAGGAAAGCTTATCCGATTTGTATATTTCCTCTTTATTTGAGCAATTAAATTGGATTACCTTAGGATTTTGGTTATCAATACACCAAAAGGTACAAATTCCTTTGTCTGGACTATTCCAACTACCTTTTTCATAATAGCCATTAGGGATTAGATTAAAACCATTATAATTATTTTCTTGACAATTATATAAAATATTATAATCACCGTTTGTTTGAATACAGGAAACGAGTGTATTCCAGTCTTTTTCTAGTGCAATTCTTAGCCCTTGTCTAGCTAGAGATTGGTCGTTTTTCAAAACCTCTAACGCTTTAAAGTTATAAAGTAATCCATAGTGTTCATTTGTTATGTCGAAGTCAATGTAACAACAACATGGCTTTTGTGGCGAATAAAGATTCCATTCAGATGGATTAGTTATAAATTTGATTTGGTTATTATCTCCTTGAATATTTACATTTTCTTTATACCAGGTATCGATATTACATAAATTTGATGTAGATTTTTTAAGTTTTATTGTTAGAGCAATCAAACTTTGTCTTTTTGATTCATCATCATTTATAATATTTTCGTCAATCATCGGTTCCGTAAATGTTTCTTTCGAAAAAGCTACCATTGTATTTTCATCTACCCAATAACCAGCTTGGAATTCTTCTGGTGAATACCAGGTTTGGTCATAGTATCCAGGATAACAGTTTAAAAAATGACTGTAAAATGTATTAGGATCTTTTTTTAAGTCTTTTAAAATAAGATCCCATTCCGATTTTGTACATAAAGTTGATGTGGATTGTTTACTTTGTAAATAAGACTTTGCTTTTTGAAAAGCTTTAAAATTGTATAATAATCCTAAATGTTTATTTTTTTCATTAAATTCTGGGTAACAACAACAAGGTTTTAAAGGGGAATTGACTTTCCATTCCTCTTCTGAGGTGATAAACTGTATACCAAGAGGTATTTCGTTGAAATTAAAACTATTGTTAACTAAATCATTTATTACTTCTTTATTTTCTATTTTTTCTATTTTTAGAACACTAACATTTAGATCAATTTTTTTTATTTCACTTTTCTTTTCGGAATAAAACTTCAATTCAAATAGATTCGAATCATTTTTAATTGGATTTTCAATGGTTAAAGTTTTAGAATTTAATGTTATAATTTTGGGATTACTTTTGTATTCTGATAACACCACCCTTGAGTTGATATTAATTTCTTTTTGAGGTGGGGATACAACTTTTAGATTGTTAGAATTTAAATCTATTGACTTTATAATCCCTTTAAATTGTGAAAAACTTGTAAAAGAAATTGAAATCAAAAACGATATAAGTAATTTTATCTTTGTATAACTCATTTGAAAATAAAATTAATAATTTATAAAATGAATTTAATTTGTTTAATATCATTTTTTTTGGTTTTTATTCCATTTATAGGAAAAACTCAAGATACCAGGGTACTATCACCTACTATTGATAATCTTGATTTTAATGCTTTTGATGATAAAATAATTATAAACTACGAATTAAATAACTGTAATTCATTTACCTATGATGTTCAGTTAGTTTTTGAAGAACAAAATACTTCAAATAAAATAGTTCCAAAATCAATACGAGGTGATATTAAAAATGTAAGCTGCGGAAGTAAACAAATTATATGGGATATTCGCAAAGACTATACCACTTTAACTGGTAATTTTTACCCTGTGTTATCAATTTTAAAAATTGATAACACTGTTAAAGATGTTGATGGTAATTCTTATAATACTATTCATATTGGTAAACAAATTTGGTTCGCAGAAAATTTAAAAACAAGTAAATACAATGATGGGACTTCAATACCCCATATCGTAAATGATTCGCTATGGATTTCTTCAAAGAGTGGTGCATGGTGTCACTACAACAATGACCAAAAGAATAATGATAAATATGGTAAATTATACAATTTGTATGTTGTAAGTGGAAATAAAAACGTTTGCCCATCAGGGTGGCATGTACCTACAAATGTTGAATGGACTATTTTAATAAACTATTTGGGAGGTGAAAGGGTAGCAGGAGGCAAGATGAAAGAAAAGGGAACAATTAATTGGGAATGGCGAAATAAACAGGCATCAAATAGTTCAGGTTTTACAGCTCTTCCGGGCGGGGAACGCTCATTCAATGGAAAGTACTATAACATTGGCTCCCATGGTTACTGGTGGAGTTCTACAGAGAACAATACCTTCAAATATTGGTTCCTCGAGCTATGGAACTACTTTGGTTCTGCACACACAGAAGAAACCTACTCTAATCAGAGCGGGATGTCTGTTAGGTGCCTCAGGGATTAATAATTTTTTATTGACGTTTTAACTATTTAACTTTTTACATATATGTACCCAATGTGATTAGCCAATATATTCAGTAGGTCATCTTAAATATATTGTTAAACATATATTAATCAATATTTTGTTAATTAATTACCGTAATATGAATACATGATGATTCAGAGCAAAGTAATATTTTCCTTTCTTTTTGCATTTTAGTTAATGCTTTCGATAATGCATCTAAACAATGATTACAATTATTGTCTTTTGATTTGATTGCAGAAATATCAAATGAAACTCCAAAAGAATGAGTAGAAATGTTTTTAGTTGCAGTTCTTGGATTTGATAATCTAACCTCATTTTGTTGAGCTTCATCTCTTGTGATAGAACTTAGTATGAAATAACTCTTTTTTTCATTCTCGAGTGTAATGTATGATCTATACAAAAGACCTAATTCTTTTAATCTTTTGTATGCTAGTGGAGTTAGATGTTTTGTGCTATGTGTTAAATGTTGAATGTAATATCCGTCATTTTCGTCAATTTCTACAATTTTTTTATTTTGAATATACCTTTTTAATACAGATTGATTTTTAATGTAGCCATTATTTGTTGTTTTTATAGCTAAAGGTCTATGAAATCTGTTGTAATCATCTTTCTGTACTTTTAATGTGTAAATGGTCGCTTCGCATTTTTTATTTCTTGTTATATTTTTGACATTTTTAGAAAGAGTTTTCAAACGTATGTAAACGTTTCTTTTTTTTGCTAAAAAAATCAACGCAATAAGTAAACTTAAGATTAGAAAAAAAAGTGCTATTATTTTATTTTTAGATTTTATTTTCTGGTATATAAAGTATGAGAAAACTATATAAATTGTAAAAAAAAGGAAGTATAATAAAGTAAACATGGATGATGGGTTTTTGATTAATTTTTGAATTTATGAAATACTCCTTTTAGAATATGTATAATTACAAAATGTACTAAAAACAAAAAAGGAACCTATTTCTAGATTCCTTTTGTTTGGTAGCGGGGGCCCGACTCGAACGGACGACCTTCGGGTTATGAGCCCGACGAGCTACCAACTGCTCCACCCCGCACTATATTCAAATAAAGTACTAAACTTTAATTGCGGTACAAAGATATAATTTGTTTCTTTGTACTCCAAATTTATTTAACAAAAATTTAACAAAATGTCTCACAAAGCCGGTTTCGTAAACATCGTTGGAAGTCCAAATGTCGGAAAATCAACCCTTATGAATCAAATGATAGGTGAAAAATTATCTATTGTTACTTCCAAAGCTCAAACAACACGACACCGAATTCACGGCATTGTGAACGATGAAAACTACCAAATTGTCTTTTCAGACACTCCTGGTGTGGTTAATGCATCGTATAAATTGCACGAACAAATGATGAGTTATGTCGAAAGTTCGTTTAAAGATGCAGATATTTTATTATTCATCACAGATATTTACGAAAGTGAAATGAATCACAAAGAAACATTGGAAAGAATCAAGAAACTTTCAATTCCTGTGTTGACAATTGTAAATAAAATGGATTTGGGTTCGCAAGAACAAGTTGAGAAACGAATATTGTATTGGAAAGAAAAATTACCAAATGCTGAGGTCATTCCTATTTCCGCATTACATGGTTTCGGAAAAGAATGGGTGTGGCAACGTATTTTGGATTTACTTCCGAAGGGACCTGCTTATTTTGAAAAAGAAGATTTATCAGATAGACCCGTGCGTTTCTTCGTTGCAGAAATGATTCGCGAAAAAATCTTTCTATTTACCGATAAAGAAGTGCCTTATTGTTCTCAGGTTGATGTGAATACCTATGAAGAAGAAGAAAACATCATTCGAATTCGTGCAACCATTGTTGTTGAAAGAGATTCTCAAAAAGGAATTATTATTGGAAAAGGAGGGGATATGTTGAAGAAAATTGGACGTGAAGCTCGTAAAGACATCGAAAACTTCGTTGGAAAACAAGTATTTTTACAAACCTTTGTGAAAGTTGACAAGGATTGGAGGGAGTCCGAAGTGAAATTGAAGAAATACGGATATTAAATAAAATTACAGATTGAAAGATTGCAGATTGAAAGATTGCAAGTATTACGATTTATTAACTAGAAAATAAATATTGACGAAAAATAAATTAGATTTTTCAAGGCAAACAAGAAATTAATACCGCAGTATACTTGATTATATGAGGAAGTTAATTTTGAAGTTGAACGAAGAAAAAGTAATTTATTTAATGTCATAAAAAACACAAAATGAGTAATATAATAGCTATAGTCGGTCGTCCAAACGTAGGAAAATCAACCTTGTTTAATCGGATGACTGAATCAAAAAATGCCATTGTTAAGGAAATCAGTGGGGTAACACGTGACCGTTTGTATGGAAGAGGAGAGTGGAATGGAGTTCCTTTTTCAGTGATTGATACAGGGGGCTATGTACATGGGTCGGATGATATTTTTGAGGGGGAAATAAGAAAACAAGTTAAACTTGCAATCGATGAAGCGAATGTCATCATCTTTATGGTCGATGTTACAACGGGTATCGTTGATTTGGACGAAACAGTAGCTGCAATGCTTCGTAAGTCTAAAAAAAAGGTGTTTATTGCTGCGAATAAGGTAGATAACACACTGCGTTACGGTTTATCCTCTGAATTTTGGTCGCTTGGTTTGGGAGATGTATATGATCTTTCCGCTACGAATGGTGGTGGAACGGGTGAGTTACTAGATGATATCATAGCTACTTTTGATAAAAATTCTGAATTAGAAGACGAAGAAGCGTTGCCGAGAATTACGATTGTAGGTAAACCGAATGTTGGAAAATCTTCTTTTGTAAATGCAATTACAGGTCAGGAAAGAAACATTGTAACGAACATTTCTGGTACGACACGTGATGCTATTAATACAAGATACAAGGCTTTTGGATTTGATTTTGTACTCGTTGATACAGCAGGAATTCGAAAACAAGCGAAAGTAACGGAAGATATTGAATATTATTCTACTTTACGATCTGTACGTGCAATCGAAAATTCAGATGTGTGTGTTTTGATGATTGATGCAACTGAAGGGGTTCAAAAACAAGACTTAAACATTTATTACATCATAGAGAAAAATAACAAAGGGGTTGTTGTATTAGTTAATAAATGGGATCTGGTTGAAAAAGACCACACTACAATGTTAGCTTTTGAGGAACGAATTCGAGAACAATTGGCACCTTACAATGATGTTCCAATTATTTTTACATCAACAATTACAAAACAACGTATTCACAAAGCGTTAGAAACAGCGATGGAGGTATATAACAATAGAATCACTAAAATTCCGACTTCAGAATTAAATGATTTATTATTACCTATTATCGAAGCAACACCACCACCTTCTGTAAAGGGTAAATACGTAAATATTAAATATGTAACTCAATTACCTACACATGCTCCTGCTTTTGCGTTTTTCTGTAATTTACCGCAGTATATAGCAGAAAGTTACCGCCGATTTTTGGAGAATAAAATACGTGAAAACTACAACTTTACAGGGATCCCAATACGTATCTTTTTTAGAAAAAAATAAGTGGAAATTCACTAATATTGAGTTTCACATTCTCAATTTAAAAACGTACCTTTGCAATAATCTGTGAAGGTATTTTTTTGTGAAAAAATTGCTATAAAAGACTCTATTAAAAGTCTTTATTGCTGATTTATTTCATTTGATAAGTTAAAAACAAATTCATTATATATGAAGAAAGTATTAGTCATTGGTGCAGGAGGGCAAATTGGTACAGAATTGGTTATTGAATTGCGTAAACGTTTTGGAAATGAACAAGTAATTGCTGCGGATGTTAAGGATGAATGTTCGGAAGCTCTAAAAACAGGCCCTTACGTAAAAATGGATGTGCTTGACAAAGAGTTTGTTCGTTCATATATTCAAGAAGAGAAACCAACAGATGTTTATTTGTTAGCCGCTTTACTTTCTGCTACTGCTGAAAAACACCCTGAATTTGCATGGAGATTAAATATGGAAGGGCTTTTCACCATTCTTGATTTAGCAAAAGAAGGATATATTCAAAAAATATTTTGGCCAAGTTCAATTGCTGTATTTGGTCCAACAACCCCAAGAGATTTCACCCCTCAATATACGGTAATGGAGCCCACAACCATTTATGGGATTTCAAAATTAGCTGGTGAAAGATGGTGTGAATATTATTTCAATAAGTTTGGAGTTGATGTACGTTCTATTCGCTACCCAGGATTGATTTCATATACAAGTTTACCAGGTGGTGGAACTACTGACTATGCAGTAGATATTTTCTATCATGCTAAAAAGACAAATTCGTATACTTCTTTCTTAAATGAAGATAGTGCACTTCCAATGATGTACATGGAAGATGCAATTCGTGCAACAATCGAATTGATGGAAGCACCAAAAGAAAATGTGAAAATTCGTTCAAGTTATAATTTAGCGGGAATTAGTTTTACACCAAAACAATTAGGTGATGCAATTGCTAATGAGAAAGATGGGTTTACTATGCAGTATGCGCCTGATTTCAGACAAGCGATTGCTGATAGCTGGCCAAAGTCAATTGATGATACATCTGCTCAAAATGATTGGGGTTGGAAAATGAAGTATGACCTTACTGAGATGGTGAAAACTATGCTTGAAAATGTTGATATTTCAAAATTAAATTGATAAATTTAAACCGATCACTTTAATTATATTTGCGATTATTATTTTTTAATGTCCGATAAAAAGAACATATACATCTTGTTAGTTTGTTTACTTACTTTGTTAAGTTCCTCTTTGTTTGCTCAAAAGACGAATAAGATTGACAAAGAAGGAAAGAAACAAGGGAAATGGATCTATCTTGGTAAAGATAGGCCTGAGTCTGGTTATCCTGAAAATGGAAAGGTAGAAGAAGGTACATATCAAGATGATAGAAAAGAAGGTTTTTGGACAAAATATTTTATTGACGGAAAAACACCTAAATTGAAAGGTGAATATGTGAATAATAGACCTAAAGGAAATTATGTTAAGTACTATGAAACAGGTAAAATCAAAGAACAAGGTACTTTCATCCGAGATAAATATTTAGATACTTTACGCCGTTTTCATGAAAATGGTGTGTTAGAATATGAAGCAAAGTATAGTGAAGAAGGCAAAGAAGAAGGTGCGGTTACTTATTATTATGCAAATGGTCAAGTTGAATTTGAATATATCTCTAAAGATGGTAAACCAACTGGTAAAGCCATTAGATATTATGAAAATGGGGATATCAAAGAAATATTGACGTTCAATGCCGATGGTTCTTTAGCTGGTGCACCAATTCAAAAACCAATGGTACGTCCCCCTGTAGTTGTAAAAGATCCTGGAGCTTCTACTGAGACTGCAAAAAAGGTTGCTGTGCCAAAGGTAAAGGACGGTTCGTTTAGACCTAATGGTTATAATAAAGTATACAACGCTAATGATGAAATTGAACAAGATGGAGATTTCAAAGATGGCCGTTTATTCAATGGTAAAATGTATGTTTACGATTCAGATGGTTTGTTGCTGAAAGTTAAAATATACAAGAATGGTGTTTATCACTCTGATGGTCAGTTAGACTAAAAATCAATTAATTTTTACTTGTTTTTTCTTTGTTTTTGAATTTTTATCAGCTTTGCTGTTGTGTTTTAAATGTAAATCATAAATAATACCGTCTGATAAACCTACTTTTGGTACAGCAAAAGAATTTACATTTAATTCTTTAAAAATATAACTGTAAATATCACAAGCTGGAATAATAACATCTGCCCTGTCGGGTTTTAACTGAAATTTTTCCATTCGATCTTCTAAATTGTATTTTGCCAGTTCTTCGCGTAAAGATAGCATATCGTCAAGATTGATATTTTCGAATTGTTTTACCCCCAGAATCTTGTGAATTTTATTGATGTTTCCACCAGTTGCAAAATAATTATGTGGAATAGATTCGTCAATGTTTTTATGTAGCCAACCTGCTATCTCTCCCCAGATAGTATCGTTTGTTTTTCCTTTTAAGGTTCTTACAGTTCCAACTTCAAATGATTTTGCAGCTACTCGTTCTCCTCTTTCAAAAACACTGATTTCAGTACTACCACCACCAACATCAATCACAATAAAAGGAGTCGTTTTATCAAAGTCGAGTAAAAAAAATGTCCCGAAAATTAATCGAGCTTCTTCGTCTCCTGAAATTACCTCAATTTTAATCCCAGTTTCTTTTGCTATTGATTTTGCTACCTTTTCACCATTTTTTGCTTCACGCATTGCAGATGTAGCACATGCACGTAATTCCTTTACGTCGAAAATATCAGCGATGAGCTGAAATGCTTTCATCGTTTTTATGAATTCCTCTTCTTTTTTTGGAGTGATTTCACCATAATCAAATACGTCTCCACCAAGCCTAAGCGGTAAACGAGTATAAGATAGTTTTTTGATGTATGAATGTCCTTCGTCTTGACATACTTCACCTATTAATAAACGCGCAGCATTTGTTCCGATATCGATAGCACCAAATTTCATTTACCAACGTAATATTCTTCAAGTACGAATATAAGTAATTTGATTCACCTATCTTTGAAAAAATTATATACATTTTGGATTTTACTTCGTTGGGTTTATTTGGATTGTTTTTAGCGTCTTTTTTGGCGGCAACCATTTTACCTTTTAGTTCAGAATTAATTCTCGCTTTTTTTATGACAAAAGGAATTGACCCTTGGCTTTGTTTTATGTTAGCATTAGCTGGAAATTTCCTGGGTGGATCCACTAATTTTTGGATTGGAAAATTAGGAAACCCAAATTGGTTAAAAAAAGTAGGAGTATCTGAAGAAACTATTTTTAAAAGAAAGCATTGGATCGAAAAAAGAGGTGCATTTATCGCCTTTTTTTCTTGGGTACCAATTATCGGAGATCCTCTTATAGTTGCTCTGGGGTTTTTTAAAAGCAGTCCAATTAAAACCCATTTATGGATGTTTATTGGTAAAGCAATTCGTTATTTGATAATCGTATTGGGATTCCTAAATTGGTTTGTATAATTTTTATTTATCATTTTTTCATTTTATAAATAAAAATACCTGTGTTTTACTAAAAGCGAAAGACAAAAAATAGGTAATTTTGGGCTAAAAATTTTAACGTGAGTTCTACAACCAACGATATCCTCAAGAAAGAAAGTAAATTTAAGTCTTACTTGGTCTTCACAAAGTTTAGGTTGTCAGCATTAGTGGTTATCTCCGCACTTTCTGGTTACTTATTTGTTGTATTTAGAGATGGAGCTTCTGTGGACTGGCAAGTAATCTTCAATCTGATGGTTGGTGGTTCCTTGGTTACGGCTGCTTCGAATGGTGCAAATCAAATTTGGGAAAGAGAATTGGATATTATGATGCGAAGAACACAAACTAGACCATTGCCACAAGGGAGAATGAATCTAAAAGAAGCATATCTTATTGTAATTCTTTGTTTTGTGTTAGGTACTTGGTTGTTGTATCGAATTAATTTTTTGTCCGCATTTTTGGGTGTGTCCGCATTCATTTCGTATGTATTTATTTACACCCCAATGAAAAGGGTTTCTCCTTGGGCGGTGTTTGTAGGGGCGTTTCCTGGTGCAATTCCGCCTATGTTGGGAGCAATTGCATACACGAATAAATTTGGCTTAGAGCCAGGGATTTTATTTTTTGTCCAATTCGTTTGGCAATTCCCTCATTTCTGGGCAATAGCTTGGGTAGTATTTGATGACTATAAAGCGGGTGGATTTTCTTTATTGCCTTCAAAGTTTGGAAAGTCTAAAAATTCAGCATACCAAATCATGGTTTACTCTTTGTTCTTAATTCCTTTTACGCTACTACCTTGGGTTTTAGGTTGGACTGGGAGTGCAACATTGGTTATTGGTACCATATTGGGTGGTTGGTTTTTTTGGTATTCATATAGATTATTCATCACTTGTGATGATAAAGATGCTAAAAAATTGATGTTCGCGTCATTTTTTTACCTGCCTATTGTGCAGTTTTTATACGTGTTAGATTACGTTCCAATTAAAAAGTAAAGTCATGAGAAAAGATTTTAACCAAGAATTAAGTCCCGAAGTAAGGGAGAAAATGAAAAAGAATTTGGTTTACATCGCCATTTTCAGCATTATTATGGTTTTTGCTGGCTTCACTTCTGGGTACATCGTATCTATGGGTGATTCATTCTGGGTGAAATATGCCTTACCTAAAGGTTTTTGGGTTAGTACTACTTTAATTTTAATCAGTAGTTTATTTTATCATTTTGCTGTGAAAAATGCGCAAGCACGTAATTTGGCATATGTAAAGTTATTTATGCCACTTGCTTTGGTGTTTGGTATTGGTTTTTCTATTTTTCAATTTGTAGGGTATAATCAATTATTCAAAAGTGGGTCTCATTTTGTTGGACCGATTTTTGTAATCGATGGTCGTTATGGTGATTATTTTGAAATCAAATACAAAGGAAAATACATCGATGTTAATGGGAATGAGTATTTGTACAGTGGTAAACCGATGAATGATGCACAAATGAAATCTTTACAGTCATTTGTAAAACCATTTGAAACGATAGCTGATTCTAAATCTGGGTATAGGGTAATGAGTCTGTTGCCTGATTTTGAATTATATTACCAACATGAAAAAGTTTCAGTACAAGGTGGATTGTTAGTTACAGAAAGTGGAAAAGCATTACAATATACAGATGTTAGAAGGTTACAATTTTTAGCTTGGAATATACGTGATGGTAGAGGGGATTTCTTTCATAAAGGTCAGTTAGGGAAAGATTTTCATGTATATTACAAAGGGAGAGAGTTACAATACAAAAATCGTGAGTTGATGTTGGGTAATAAAAAACTATCTGCACCTCTACAAATTAAAGCGAATCAATCACGAGACACCTCTACTTCTTATTTGTTTATTATCACTGCATTACACTTGTTACATATTTTAGGAGCATCTATTTATTTAATTAGAATGGTTGTAAAATCATTGCGAGTGAAATTACCACAAACAAATTTAACAGCGGAAGAAAATGAAAATGAAGAATATAAATATTCAAAGTTTGCACTTAGTATGAAATTAGGCGCAATATTCTGGCATTTTTTAGGTGTGTTGTGGATTTATTTGTTAATTTTCTTAATCTATATTCACTAAAAAATAAATTAGAACCATTTTTAATAAATGTTCAATTTTAAAAAAATACCTTAATGTTAACTTAAGTTTAGTATTTTTCACTAAACTTGCAAAAAATTTTTTTGTATGTCAAATCAT
>VFQS010002778.1_pt1 | contig 13947 bp, 14 predicted proteins | sample 3512361 | NCBI WGS metagenome assembly VFQS01 (sample SAMN10412375, study PRJNA504923) | tailings metagenome | isolation source: Relicate 1 Philex TSF3 active mining | place: Philippines
CGTGCTTGGTAATCAGCCCGCGCAATCGATCTGCATCGCGACCCGAACCACCAATCAACACTTCCAGTTTCGGGAATTCGCTTTTTACACGAGCAGCGACCTCGATCAGCACGTCGAAACCTTTGCGCGGCACGAGACGACTGAGTCCAACGACGAGTTGTGCGTCGGTCTCGACACCAAAGTGCACCCGTGCGGCACGACGCTCGTCTTGACTCAACGGAACGAAACGCTGTGTGTCGACACCGGGTGGAATCACGGTGATCGGAAGGTCACGTCCGGCGACGCGTCGAGCTTCTGCTGCGGGATATCCACCAGCCGCAATCACGTGGCGCGCTCGCTTCAACACGCGAGCAAGTGCGAGATTCGTTCCAGGTAGCCGACCTGGAACGGTCACTTCGGCACCGTGCAACACGACCATGTACGGGAGCTCGAGTGACGGACCGACGATGCCAAGTGGGACTGCGGGGTCGAGCACGACGAAGTCTGCCCCGACCTCTCGTGCCATGCGATTGATGCGCTGCACCATGAGCGGATGTGGCAGGAGCACCGGTTCACGAGTGCGCTCGATGCGAAACGGCTGCGCAGCATCGAACTCTTCGCTCCCCGCATACGGCGAGGTGAGCACTGCAAAGGAGTCACTTGGCAACCGACGCCACCACTCCCACAGCAGGCTCTGAATGCCACCAATCTTGGGCGGAAAGTCGTTGGTGACGAGGAGGTGCTTCATGACGGGAGCACCCCCATTGTGTCAGTTGGTTGGTGAGTGGCGCGTGTCTGGCAGTTCTGCCAACTCGGCAATCACGAGTGGTGCGGTGTCGTGCATCGGGATGATGTCGCGATACCCGAGTCGCGCTGCCGACCACACGGCATGCGCGCGAATCATCGGGTCTGGATGCTCGAGGTAACTCGAGACGATCCTGCGCACGCGTCGAGAGGACGGATCACCGACGTTGCCGATCACGATGAGTGCGTTGCGGCGAATCCAGTCGGGGTTGCGCTGCGCCACGTACCACCAGTCGACGTGCGCCAGGAGTTCGTCGTCGTCCATCTCCAGAAGTGATTCCACGTCCACCCAGGCCCGTGCCCCCGAAGGCGATTCGACTCGCAATTGCCGACGGGTCGTCGGTGGGCACACTTCCTGACAGTCATCGCAGCCATACATCCGGTCGCCGAGTGCTGCGCGAAATCGACGGTCGAAGACACCGGGCTTCTGCAGCAACCAGGCGAGGCAGCGGCGTGCATCAATGACACCGGGATCGACGATGGCTTGAGTCGGACAGCCATCCAGACACCGTCGACATGCACCGCAACCATCCTCGACGATCGCACTCGTTGCGAGTTGCGCCGTCGTCACCACACTCCCCAACACGAAGAAACTTCCCGCACCGGGAACGAGGATGTTCGCGTTCTTGCCGAACCACCCGATGCCCGCTCGATGCGCGACGGCACGGTCGACGAAGGAGTTGTCGTCTGCAAAGACGAGTGCGCGGTGTCCGTCTCGCCGCAGTCGGTCACGCACGACGGTGAGTGCTGCGCGCAGCGGCTCGTAGTACTCAACCCATGAGTACTTCGCAACCCGTCCGTTCACCTTGAATGGTGGTGACACATCGGGGGCCGCATACGACAGACCTGCCACGATCACCGAGCGTGCACCAGAGAGCGCACCCGTCGGCGTCGTCGAACGCTTCGGATTGCGAAACGTGAACTGCATGTCGTCGTGCAATCCATCGGCGATGCGCGACTCGATCTGTGTGCGAGCCTCTACGAGCGGTGACGCATCGGTGCAGCCGATGCGGTGGAGTCCCGCGTTGATCCCGAGTGCGAGTAGCTCGTCGGTGTAGGGGTCGCCCGTCGGGCGGAAGGCTTCGAGTCGCTCAGCTTGCGGCACGGTGCCGAAGCGTAGGCACCAAACCGGCTTGAGCGAGCATCTTGATCGCGCGCTGCTCGGCGAAGTCGAACACCAATGCGTCATCCTCGGGGTCGGCGCACAGAACCGAGACCAGGCAGTCGTCGCAGGCCGAGGAGTCGCGCATGACGCAGGTGTCGCAACTGATCACGAGCACTGGCTCGGGTGTGGGCTCTACGGGGAACAGTTCCTCGGTGGTCATCGGGTGTCTCCTTGGTGTCTGGCTGTGTGCGTGGCTAACTGTCTGGGATGTGTGCACGAGATGTACACGATGACAGCCTGGTGACGGGGTGTAGCGAGATTTCTTAGGAGGCCAAAAGCACCGCACCCGAGGCGTCAATCTCGAGCACGTGGGTCGCCCCGTCCTTGGGCAACTGTGCGGCGATCGACGCCGCCTCGGCACGGTCGCACATAACCGCGACGGTCGGACCAGACCCCGACAACCACGCGGCCCACGCCGAGGTTGACAACGCAGCCTCGAGGGCCGCCTTCGACGTAGGAGCTGCAGCCAGACGAACGTCCTGGTGCAGCCGGTCGGTGAATGCCGTGCGCATCACGGAGGTGTCCCCCGAGGCGAGCGCTCCCATGACCAGTGCCGTGTGCCCGATGTTGTAGATGACGTCCTTCAACGCGATCTGTGCGGGAATCGTCGTGCGCGACTTCTCTGTCGAGGTCTGCGTCTCGGGCACCCACGCCACAATCGCCGGATCGATTCCAAGTGGCAGACGCACGACTTCACCGGAGGCACTCGCAGTCACGCCTCCATACAACGAGGCCGCCACGTTGTCGGGATGCCCCTCCATCGCGGTCGTGAGATGCAGGATCGAGCGCTTCGCTCCGTCGAAGGACGCACCATCGATGCCGTGGCGCTGCGCGTGCGAGGCGACCACGCCGGCGACGCGCGCAGCACCGGAGAACCCGAGCCCACGACCCATCGGAATCTTTGAGGCGACCCACAACGTTCCCGTTCCGCCAGTCTCAGCGAATGCGACTTGAGCGGGGTGATGAGAGTCAACGACACGAGCTCCCTCTACTGGCGACGACTCCCCGTCGACGCCGGCGACGAGATACAGCGAAAGCGCCATACCGAGTGCATCGAATCCCGGGCCGAGGTTGGCCGAACTTGCCGGCACCCGAACGTGAAACGACCCAGACATCGCGACCTATCGTGCCACAGACGAACTGATGCGAACGAGTGCCTCGAGCACGGATCGCGCCTTGCCAGAGTCGATGCTCTCACACGCACTCGCGATGCCGTCTGCCATCGAGTCAGCGACTCCCGCGACCACGAGTCCGGCCGCGGCGTTCAACACGACGATGTCGCGAATTGCGCCCGTCTTTCCATCCAAGGTCTCCCGCACGATCCGCGCGTTGTCCTCCGGAGCACCACCACGAATCGCGTCAAGACCCGCAACTTCGAGTCCGAGGTCGTTCGCATCGACGACCATTTCGCGAACGCTCCCCTCGTGCACGTCGAGCACGTGATTCGGACCACTGAGCGACAACTCATCGAGACCACCGTGGCCGTGCACCACCCACGCGCGCGTGACACCACGACGCAACAGCGTGTTGGCCATCACGGATGTAAAGCGCGCCTGGCCGACCCCGACCACCATGAAAGAGATCTCCGCCGGATTCGCCATCGGTCCGAGCAAGTTGAACGAGGTCGGAATGCCGAGTTCCTTGCGTGTCGGTCCCGCGTGTCGAAACGCGGGATGGAACACGGGCGCAAACGCAAACCCCATCCCGGCCTCGGTCACGCATCGCGCCACACCTTCGCCTGATTGCTCGAGAACGACGCCGAGTTGCTCGAGCACGTCAGCGGTTCCGCACTTGGACGACGACGCTCGATTGCCGTGCTTGCACACCGGCACGCCGGCACCGGCGACGACCAGCGCGGCCATCGTCGAGACGTTCACCGAATGTGATGCGTCACCGCCCGTGCCGACGATGTCGATCGCACGCGCCGCGATCTCCTTCGGCAACTCGATTCGCCCAGAGGCGGCAAGGACCGCATCCAGCATTCCGCCGAGCTCTTCGGCCGTTTCACCTTTCGAGCGCAGCGCGACGAGGAATGCTGCGATCTGTGCCGAGGTCGCCTCGCCGGCGAGAATCGACTCCATCGCGCCACGCGTCTGATCGGCACCGAGATCCGCTCGAGACGTGAGCTGCGCGAGCAGTGTCGACCAACCGCCGACGCGATCGATCGCGCTCATCGCGTGGCCTCAGGCGGTGCGACGACGAATGCGCAACAGACGGCGACGTTCGCGGGCCGTTGCCCCGCCCCACACGCCCTGTTGCTCACGATTGTCGAGGGCATAGTTCAGACACGCTATGCGTACCTCGCATTCTTCACAGACTGATTTGGCGAAGTCGGCGTGCTCGTCGTTTTCGGGATAGAAGATCTCGGCGTCGAGGCCACAACAAGCCCCCTTGCTCCGCCACGACACATCCGCGCTTGACATCCACGGCCCCCTTGCCACCTGACGTGGCCCCCGGGGCGACTGTATGGCACAAATTTGGGTCGATGCCAATTCCCCGCCCTGGGCCCGTGGGACCCAAGACGGGGGCTGTGGATAGTGAAACCCTTACGGGCGCAGGTCGGTGAGCAGTTCCTCGATCGCAAACGGAGCGAGTTCGACGGCCTCGAGATAGTTCGGCAGGTCACAGGTGACGAGCACTCCGCCCTTGGCGAACTCCTCGACCTGTTCTGGGGTGAACTCGAAGCGCACGTAGTGCACTGCTGCGGTCACGTGATCACGGGTGAGGGTCTCCGCATGGCCCTCCTCGGTGATGCTGCGCACCTTGTCGCCGTTGGCGAGCGTGAGCACGATCGAGCGCTCGATGCCAACGAGCTTGGGCAACCACTCGCGCATCTGCTCGTCGCTCGTGAGCTCGATGAACAAGGTTGCCGACAGCTGACCGGCCTCGGGGATGAGCGGGTTGTAGGCCTTCAGTTCCTCGTGCACGAGATCGTCGTTGACGACCTTTTCTGCTCGCAGCATCTCGTGGATCTGGTTCAACATCGTCGCCCGGTTCTCGAACATCAACGTGACGATGGTGCCGAGGCTCACGCGACGCTTGCGCTTGGTCTCGATGATTGCCGAACGCGACTCCTCGCGCACGCGCTCGTAGGCACGCAGGTCGAGGATGTCGTCGATGGTGAGCTTGCGATTCATGGTGGGGGTTGCCATGTCTTAGTTCTCCTCTGGTATGCCGTACGCCCGCGCGATCATCTGCAACGGGTGGACGGGCTTGTTTCCTGTCTGTTCATTGATTGCGGTGTTGGCCAAGTGGCAGTCGCCGGTGACGATGTCACCGCCGGCATCCTTGACCATCTGTCCGAGCTTTTCGCCGATCGGCAGCGAGAGGTGCGCGTTTTCTGCACGCAACCCCCACATGCCGTCGATGCCGGAACACTGTTGGACGAGCTTGATCTTGGCGCCCGTCAGCTTCATGAGGTCACGACTCTTCAGACCGATGTTCTGCGCACGCAAGTGACACGGCGTGTGATACGTGACGGTCTCGGGGATCGTGCCGGTGAACTCGGTGTCGAGCGAAGTGCCCTCGGTCTTGTGCAACTTGACGAGATATTCGGCCGCGTCGAAGGTGTGCTCCGAGACGAGCTTGGCGTCGGGCCCACCCACGTAGTCGACGTAGTCCTTCTTCAGCACGTAGCTGCACGTCGGCTGCGGCACGACGATGTCGTTGCCACTGCGCACCTCATCGGCGAGCATCTTCACGTTGCGCACCGCCACCTTGGTGAACGAGTCGATGTCACCGGAGTGCAGGAACGGTGCACCGCAGCAGCCGGCGTCACCGGCGATCGAGCACTCGATGCCGTTGTGCTCGTAGACCTTCACGAGGTCCTTGCCGATGTTCGGATCCTGATATTCGACGAGGCACGTCGGGAACACCGCGACCTTCGCCTGACGCTTGGTAAGGCGCACCTTCGGGCGCTTCTTGAACCAGGTGGTGAACCGGGTCTTGGCGAACGGCGGCAACATGCGCACGCTCGAGATACCGGCGGTCTTTTCGACGACCTTGCGCACGAGTGATCCCGGCTTGGAACCCATCACGACGCTCGTCACCGCGCCGATTCCCGGCGTCGTGGCGACCGTGCCGATGGCATCGGTGCGACCCATGATCGCCGTTGTCGCCTTGTCACGTGCCGAGACCTGCCCATTGGCCCTGCGCATCGCATCGGCTCGCAGCATGAGGCGTGGGAAGTCGAGTGCCCATTCGTGCAACTCGGGGATGTACGGACACATCACGTAACACAACTTGCATTGGAAGCATTCGTCCACGACGTGGTCCTGCTGCGCGGGGGTCATCTTGCCCGCGTCCTGATCCTCGTGCTGGTCGACATAGCTGAACAGCGTCGGGAACGAGGGGCAGAACTTGAAGCACAGGCGGCAGCCGTGGCAGAGATCGAACACGCGCTCCATTTCCTTGCGGGTGTCGGCTTCATCCAGGTACAGCGGATGCTTCGGGTCGTAGATCGTTGTCATTGAAAAACCTTAGAGAAAGAGAGGGGTATGAAAATCAATCGGACGGGGGACCCGATCGTGTCGGAGTCCCCCGTCGATTGTCTGCCAGCACCTGGAATCAGGCGATGGACTTGAGGCCCTCCGAGAAGCGGCCAGCGTGGCTCTTTTCGGCGCGTGCGAGCGTTTCGAACCAGTCTGCGATTTCGGCGAAGCCTTCCTCGCGGGCGGTCTTGGCGAAGCCTGGGTACATCTGGGTGTACTCGTAGGTCTCACCTGCGATCGACGCTTTCAGGTTCTGCTCGGTGTCACCGATCGGCTCGCCCGATGCCGGGTCACCGACTTCTGCGAGGTACTCGAGATGGCCGTGTGCGTGGCCGGTCTCGCCGTCTGCGACGTTCTTGAAGAGCGACGCCACGTCGGGGTAGCCCTCGACGTCTGCCTTCTGTGCGAACCACAAGTAGCGGCGGTTGGCCTGGCTCTCGCCGGCGAACGCCTCCTTGAGATTCTCATGAGTCTTGGTGCCGTGAAGGCTTGCCATGATGTTCTCCTTAGTGTTTTGGGGTTGGTGTACTAGCTGACTTGCTCTTCTTCACTTGTGGTGAAGGAGATCTCTTGGACGACGCCTCGCACGAAGCGCACACGCCGCGAAACACGACGCCGATGTCGTCGACGTTGAATCCATCCACGCCCTTCGGGCGCAGCGCCGAGGCGCGCTCGACGTGCACGTCGGTGATCGCGCCGCACACGTTGCAGATGGCGTGGTGATGGTCATCGACGTTCGGGTCGAAGCGGGTCACGCCCTCGCCCAAGTCGATCGCCTGCAGCTCGCCCATCTCGGCGAGCTCGTTCAACGTCTGATACACGGTGCGCAACGAGATGCCTGGCATCTTGTGGCTTGCGGTTGCATACAACGCTTCTGCGGTCGGGTGGGTGGTGTTGTCGTGTAACAGCGAAAAGATCAGCTGGCGCTGCGGCGTGAGCTTGCGGCCATGCGCGCGATACGTCGCTGCGAGGACTGCGGGGGAATTCATGGATGAGAAGTTAGATGCACACGGGGATAATTTGCAATTCGTGCGAACAAACAATTGATGAATTTTGCGACTTCCGTCACATCTGCAACCGATGAGGACTCGCATCTATTCCCCATTTAGGGTGTGGCCATGGATTTTCGCCGCGACGAGCACCTGAACGCGCTGCGAACCCATACTTTTGACCTTCTTGTCGTCGGCGGTGGGATCACCGGCCTCGGTGTGGCCCTCGATGCGGTATCCCGTGGACTCTCGGTGGCGCTCGTCGAACGAGACGACTTCTCCTCGGGCACCTCGAGCAAGTCGAGCAAGCTCGCCCACGGAGGACTTCGGTACCTCCAGCAAGGAGAGGTTCGCCTCGTCTATGAAGCACTGCACGAGCGCCAACGCATGTTGCGCAACGCACCACATCTCGTGCAGGTAATGCCGTTCATGATTCCGATCCTCACCAAAGACGGCGTGGTCTCGAAGAAGATCGCACGCGCACTCGGGAGCGCACTGTGGATGTATGACCTGACCGGTGGTTGGCGTATCGGCAAACTGCACCGTCGACTGCGTGCGAAGGACGCACACGCTCACTTCCCCACCATGCCCGCAGAAAAGCTGTCATCGGGATACCTCTATTACGACGCCACGGTCGACGACTCTCGCCTGTGTGTCGCCGTTGCCCGCACCGCGGCAGATCTCGGCGCAACGATCGTCAATCGATGCGCGGTCGTCAGGATCACCCACGACGCACACGGCACCGCGAACGGCGCGGTCGTGCGCACGGCCGAGGGCGATGAGTTCGAAGTTGCCGCCAAGACGATCGTCAACGCGGGCGGCGTGTGGGCAGACGAAGTGCGCACCGCGGACGAAGGTCGCGATCCGCACAGCATCAGACCTGCCAAGGGTGTGCACATCACCATTCCGTGGGACAAGGCGCGAAACGACATCGCCGTCGTGATCCCCGTGCGTCGCGATCGCCGCAGCTTGTTCGTTGTGCCGTGGATCAAGAATCCAGACGGCACCTACCGCTACACCTACGTCGGCACCACCGACACCGACTTCGCCGGCGACGTTGATGAGTCGCAGTGCAGCGTCGACGACATCGACTACATCCTCGAGGCGCTCAACCAGTCGATCACCACCAACGTGACGCGCGACGACGTCACCGCGGTGTGGTCGGGACTGCGACCACTCGTGCGTCAAGCAGATGGCACTGCCGCCTCGGGCAAGACTGCCGACTTGTCGCGCAATCACAAGGTCGCCGTTTCGTCATCGGGCGTCGTGTCGATCACGGGTGGCAAGCTCACGACGTATCGCAAGATGGCAGAGCACACCGTGGACGAAGTGTGCTCCCGACTCGGTCGCCGATCGAAGAGCAAGTCGAAGCGACTCGCCCTCGTTGGTGGTCGCGGATTCGACCGCGCCACACTCGACGGCGAACACGCCCATCTCTCCCAGCGCTACGGGACCGAACTCGACAAAGTGTTGACGATCGCCGCAGAGTCACCTGCATTTTCTCGTCCCCTCATCGACGGTCTGCCCTATCTCGGCGCTGAAGCGATCTTTGCGGTGCGCCACGAGATGGCGCTCACCCTCGATGACGTGCTGTCGCGTCGCACACGCGCACGCATCGTCGATCGTCGGGCAACGCTTGCGAGCGCTCGCCAGGTCGCAGAGTTGATCGCACCCGAACTCGGCTGGTCGCAGCAGGAAATCGATGCCCAGGTGCGCGACTTCGTCGACTCCTGCGCGCGAGAAGAGGCCGCCGGGGTCGTGTCGGAGGCCGAGTACCTCGCCTCCACTCGGCAAGACTGAACCCCATGGAACCGACCCCGCCGATCGAGTTCGGGGTTCCCGTCGAAAACCTCACCGAACGCTTCACTCGCCGTATTGAAATCACCACGGCGGTCATTGAGCAGCTCGAATCGATCTGTCGCTCGTCCCGTGACGCTGCACAACTCGCCGAACACGCCCGCGACTGGTGGCCGCTGTCGATGCATTGGGCGCTCCACGGTTCGGTTCCGGCATTCCCCGCGCTCGTCATGCATCCGTCGACCACGAACGAGATTTCCGAGATCGCCGCGATCTGCCACGAGCACCACATTCCACTCACGGTGTCGGGCGGTCGCAGCGGTGTGAGCGGCGGCGCGGTCCCCGCTCGCGGCGGCGTCGTGATCGATATGACATCGATGAATGGAATCGTCGACGTGGACATCACATCGGGAGTCGTGCACGTGGGTCCGGGAACCTTCGGGCCCGATCTCGAATCGGCGCTCGCCGAGCATGGCTTGTCCGTCGGACACTTTCCCCAGTCGTTCGAACTCTCCACCGTCGGTGGCTGGATTGCGGCACGCGGCGCGGGCCAGTTCTCCACTCGCTACGGAAAGATCGACGACATGGTGGTCGCACTCGAAGTCGTGCTCGCAGACGGTCGTGTCATTCGTACGGGCGGTGCTCCTGCTGGCGCGGACGGACCCGACCTCGTGTCACTGTTCATCGGTAGCGAGGGCACGCTCGGGATCATCACCGACGTATGGCTGCGCGCCCATCCACGGGCAACGACGACGACTCACGCCGCGTACTCGCTCGACTCGATGGAGATTGGCATCGAAGCATGCCGACGCATCGTGCGCGACAGCGCCACTCCCGCCGTGTTGCGACTGTATGACGCAATCGAGTCCAAGCGTTCGCATGGCGGCGACGGCTTGCGTTGCACGCTCCTCGTCCTGGATGAAGGCGATGATGAACTCACCCGCGCCACGATGGCCGTCGTTCACCGGCACGCACTTGACCTCGGCGCACGTATCGAAGACACGTCACTCGTCGAGCATTGGTTGGATCACCGCAACGACACGAGCGGACTGCAGGCGCTCACGCGCAAGGGTTATGTGGTCGACACGATGGAAGTGGCCGGTCCGTGGTCGAGCCTGCCGGGCGTGTACGCAGCCGTGCGCGACGCGATGTCGAAGGTTCAGGGGTCGCGTTCGGTGAGCGCACACCTTTCGCACAGCTACCTCGACGGAGCCTGTCTGTACTTCACCTTCGCTGGAGACAAGGTCGAGGACCCCGAGGCGCTCTATCGCGCGCTGTGGGATGCGGGCCAACGTGCAGCACTTTCCGCCGGAGCAAACCTCTCACACCACCACGGCGTCGGTCTCAATCGGTCACGGTTCATGCGCGAGGCGCTCGGGGCGTCGTTCGACGTGCTCGCATCCATCAAGCGCGCGCTCGACCCACACAACATCCTCAACCCGGGCAAGCTCGGGTTCGACGGCTCGGATCCGTGGCCATGAGCGTGCTCGTCATCGACGTCGGGACGACGGGTCTGCGCGCCGCCCTCGTCACCCGTGAAGGCACAGTCGAACACTTGCGCTACGAAAAGTGCGCACCGACTTCCCCGTTCCCGGGACTCGTCGAGTTCGATGCTCGTGCGATGGCAGATGCGGTGCTGCGTGTCGCGACGGAGGTGGTGTCACTGGCCGGCCGCATCGACGGCATCGGCATCACGACGCAACGCGCGAGCACCGTGATGTGGGACGCGAAGTCGTTGCAACCGCTCGCGCCGGGTCTCGGGTGGCAAGACCTGCGCACGGTCGGCGATTGCATCGTCTCGCGCGCCGAACACGGACTCGTGCTCGCACCGAACCAGACCGCGACGAAGGCCAAGTGGTTGCTCGCCAACACACCGATCACCGATCGCAGTTCCGTGCGCATCGGCACGATTGATTCGTGGATTGCAGCAGTGCTCTCAGAGGGCTCGCTCCACGTGACCGATCATTCGAATGCCGCCGTCACCGGACTGTTCTCGCTCGACACGATGGATTGGTCGCCACGCATTTGTGAGTTGATGGGCGTCGATGTCGCCATGTTGCCGAAGATCGTGCCCTCGAGCGGCGTGATCGGGAATGCGACTGCACTCGTCGGCGCACCACCGATCGCGTGCCTCATCGGCGACCAGCAGTCCTCGCTCGTCGGACAAGGCTGCATCGCACCAGGTCAGACGAAGATCACCTTCGGCACGGGCGGAATGTTGGACGTGGCCACCGGACATGACGCACCGCGCAGCCCACAGCGCTCGAGTGGTGGCACGTTCCCGATCGTTGCGCACAGTTCGCAGAGCGGGATCACCTACGGCGCCGAAGCAATCATGTTGTCCGCGGGCAGCAACGTGGAGTGGTTGTGTGACGATCTCGGACTGATCGACTCTCCGGCGGACAGCGACGCACTCGCTGCGAGCGTTCCGACCACCGATGGCGTCGTGTACGTGCCCGCGCTGCTCGGTCTCGGCACACCACAGTGGGACTACGGCGCACGCGGCACCTTGCTCGGCATCACACGCGGCACCACTCGAGCACACATCGTTCGCGCCGTGCTCGAGGGCATCGCCCATCGCGGAGCAGACCTCGTCGATGCCGCCAAGGCCGACACCGGCTGTGCGATCTCGTCGCTACGCATCGACGGCGGTATGAGTCGCAATGGCACCTTCGTGCAGGCGCTTGCGAACGCAACCGGGCTCCCCATCGAGGTGTCTCCCGTCACGGAGGCGACCACACTCGGGGCAGGCTTCCTCGCCGGAGTTGCCGTCGGCACGTGGAATTCCTTGGGCGACGCCGTGCGCACCTGGGCCCCACGCCAGACCGTGACCCCCACGGACCAGCTGGATCGAAAAACGTGGCGCGAGGCGGTGTCTCGGGCGGCTGGCTGGATACCCGAGTTATCGGGTCTTGACTTCTAGATTATTAGCGCCCCATCGCAACCCGAAAGGAACGCCATCGTGCCCACCGCGCCACTTCGCAGCGCACCCTCGGAACGCCCCAACGCGGCCGACTCCGAGTTGTTGGCTTTCGCCCAAGGCGCCGAGCTCGCCGTGCATGACCTCTATACGAAGGCGATCGACTCTGGTCGCTTCACCGGCGACGAGCTAACGATGCTCGAGCAGTTCGCAGCCCACCACCTCGCCTATGCCCAATCGATCAACGGTCTGATCGGCAAGGATGCGACCAACCAGCGCAACGAGGGTGTGTACGGCGCCTACTCCGGCCAGATGACGACCGGCTCAGCCGCATACCGAACCCTGCAGGCACTCGAGAACACCCTCGTGGCCACGCACACCGACATCTTGTCGAAGCTCGAGAACCATGATGCAGCGATCCTCGTCGCCTCGATCATCACCGTCGAAGCTCGCCACGCGGCAGTGTTCGGCGTGTTGCCGAACTTGAACCTCGCGAGCGCCCTCGACAACACGGCCTCCTCGATCGCGCCAGCATCGAGTGCACCTGCAGCGACGACCGAAACGACGGTGGCCCCATGAGCGACAACACACTTTCTCGCCGCGAACTCCTGCGTATGGGTGGCCTCACGGTCGTCGGCGCGACGTTCCTCGCAGCCTGCGGCAAGCAGGCCAACGTTCCCGAGAGCGCAAACATCGCCAGTGTCGGTGACGTTCCCCCGACGACGGGTCTCCCCGCAGTCGAAGTCACGGATGCGGTGCTCATGCGCACTGCGGCTTCGCTCGAATACAACGCGATCGAGACGTACGAACTCGTGCTCTCGAGCGGTCTCCTCACCGGCAACTACGCGAAGTTGTCCGATGCGGTGAAGCGCTTCCGTGACGATCACACACGCCACGCAGATGCCGTCAATGCACTTGCCGTGCAGCTCGGTGGCAAGGCCGTCACCTGTGGCAACGCACGCATCCAGTCGCTGTACATCGACCCAGCAATCGAACTCATCACCGCAAGCGGGAACCCTGATGCTGGCGTGGACGTGATTTCCCTCGCGCACGGTCTCGAGAACCTGGCGACACAGACCTACCAGGGCGTCGTCGGATTGCTCTCGACCTCACAGTTGCGTGCAGCTGCGATGCGCATCGGTGCAGACGAAGCGCGTCACGCAGTCGTCCTCGCCCAGGTGCTCAACCCCGGTTACGGCGCAGTCGGCCCGACGACGAACGAGACGACGGGCAAGGCCAACGTGGCGAGCGTGCCGATGGCCTTCGGGTCGCAGGCAAGCGTGCAGATCTCGATCGGTGCACCGAACGCAGAGGGCGCCAAGACGACGGTTGCGATTGAGACACCAAGTCTCAATTCGCTCGTCTACGACTACGTTTCCTGCTGACCAGCCACACGGTCTTCTCGCGACCGTACACTGACGAACGACGGTGAGCCGGTCGGATGGCCGCGGGTCGATGCAAATCGATCTGAGGAAAGTCGGGGCTTCACAGGACAAGGTGCTGGCGCGAGCCAGGTCGGGGAAACCTGACGACGGGTGCAACAGAGAGAGACCGCCGATGGATGGCGCCGCAAGGCGACGTCACAGGTAAGGGTGAAACGGTGCGGTAAGAGCGCACCAGCACGAGGAGCGATCCCCGTGGCTCGGTGCCCCCACTTGAAGCAAGACCATGCAGAGGGCATGGGCGGTCCGCCCGCATTCCAGCAATGGAATGCACCCCTCGGGTAGGTCGCATAGAGGGATGGTCATCGGTTGCGATCACTCGCAACTACAGAACCCCGCTTACAGACCGACTCACCGTCAC